>Ga0065721_10048899_pt1 | contig 63287 bp, 51 predicted proteins | sample Mesricmetagenome_FD_59108 | JGI IMG/M metagenome (GOLD analysis project Ga0065721, IMG submission 59108) | Mesophilic microbial community from rice straw/compost enrichment Sample: eDNA_1 v2 (version 2) | ecosystem: Engineered > Solid waste > Grass > Composting > Bioreactor | place: USA: Davis... | reverse complement strand
GGGCGAAGGAAATTTGCGATGTCGTTGACGAACGGAACGCACCGGCCGGTGCGGAGAATGGGGCAAAGCGGCACCAGGGTTGATAAAGTGTTCAGCGAAACGTGATGCTCTCAGCTCCCTCTCTTCCGAGCGAAGCCGGAGGAGAGGGCTGGGGAGGTTTTCGTTCATGTTCCCTCCCCATGAACTGGTTCAGGGGTTCAAAGCGCGAAATTCCATTTGAGAGGAATCTCTTCCCGCGATTCGCTACAGGGCGAGGGAACATTCATGATGCCGGTGACCAGTTCGCGATGGAGGATTGGGTGCATCCTGGCACTGCCCCGGAGCGCAGCTGTGTCGAAGACCAGCTGCAGCAGTGGAATAGTCCAAAAGCCGCAGAACAAGCCTGTGCGCTCGGCAATACAACGTTGCTGCGACTGGCTTCCAGCACAGTCGCTCCGATACCTGCCCACGTTGCGGGCAGTGTCAGGATGCACCCTGGAGGATTCGAGAACGTTCGAAAGAATTGACAAGCCGGTTCCCAGGGTGCAATCAGGGCAAGCTCTTGGAGCGGAAAGATCCCATGACACGACGCAACGAAGAAACTTACATATCGGTTGGACACTGGATGCTGATTCTGTTCGTGACGGCGATTCCGCTGATCGGACAAATCATGATTCTGATCTGGGCGATCTTCGGGCAAAACGAAACGCGCAAGAATTATTGCCGAGCGATAATACTCTGGTTCCTGATTCTCTGCGCTCTCGCGGTGATGATCACAATGATCGGCGCCTGGCCGGGACTCCAGGATGCAATCAAGCAGTGGCGAAGCGGCGGACGTTGACGAAATCTTACTTCGTCTTCGTCGCCTCCAGTTTTTCGATCATCTTGCGCAGTTTTTTCAGCGCGATGTTTTGAATCTGGCGGACGCGTTCGCGGGTGACGCCGAATTTCTCGCCGACTTCCTCAAGCGTTTTCTCCGGACCGCCGTCCAGTCCGAATCGTGCGCGCAGGATGGTCGCTTCGCGGGGGTCGAGGGTCTTCACCATTTCCTGAAGCATCTTCGTGACGGTCTTTTCCTCAAGCTGCTCGTAGGGGGTGTCGGCAGCCTCATCCTGAACCACCTCGGCGAAGTTGTTGGAATCTTCGTCGCCGATGGGAGCGTCGAGAGAAGCGGGACGAATCGCCGCAAGCCGCATTTGAGCCACGCGTGAGGCGGAAATGCCGAGTTCGCCACCGAGTTCCTCGTCGGTCGGTTCACGTCCGAGTTCCTCCTGCAGCCGCATTGCGGTGCGGCGCATTTTGGAAATCTTGTCCACGAGGTGAACCGGCAGGCGGATGGTCTTCGACTGATTCGCGAGCGCGCGCTTGATCGATTGCTTGATCCACCATGATCCGTAGGTGGAAAGCTTGCCGCCCTTGGAAGGATCGAAACGTTCAACCGCCTTCATCAGGCCGATGTTGCCCTCGCTGATCAGGTCGAGCAGGGGAAGGCCGATGCCTTCGTAATCGCGGGCGATTTTCACGACGAGGCGAAGGTTCGCCTTGATCATCTGTTCGCGCGCTTTCTTGTCGCCTTTCTTGATGCGGGCGGCGAGTTCGATTTCCTCCTGGGGCGTCAGCAATTTCACCTGTCCGATTTCGCGCAGGTAAAGCTTGATGGCAGTGTCGCCGTCGTAGCTGGATCGCTGCTCGCGCTCGACAGTTCGCGCTGCCTTGCGCTCCGCCTCCTCCTCCGCCGCAATGATCGCCGCCTGATCCATTTCGATCGGTTCCGGTGCGGGAGCCTCAATCGGGGTGACAGCTCTCGGCTCAGGGAGAGGCGCAGACCTCTTCGGTTCTGGGCGCGGCGCCGCTTTCGAACCATTGCGGGGCGGTGTCATTTTGGCCGGCTTGACGTGCCGGGCGCTTCCGTGCGACGGCGCTTTCTTCTTCGAAACGGGTTTGCGGTGTTTGGTTTTCACGCGGATGAAAGCTTTGGGATGTTGACGTTTAAGCTCCGGATTTCAGATTTTTGCAACTCCTTTTGCTCATTTGATTCCGAAGTATCAGAATGCCGACCCCTTCGGAATGGGGACATTTGCCCGCAACATGGCTGGATTCAGGCTCATACGAGTCAATTTCGATTCCTCGCAAGGGTTAAAAGATGAAGCAATGTCATCACCGCGGAGACCATGGCTGCAACATAGGTGAGTGCCGCGGCGCTGAGCACCTTGCTGACGCCTGCGGATTCGCCGGAGTGAACGATCCCGAGCTTCGACAGCTGCACTTTGGCCCGGCGGCTGGCGTCGAACTCGACCGGCAAGGTTATGATCTGGAAAAAAGCGATCACGGAGAAGATGCCGATCGCCACCCAGATGAATTTCGAAAACAGGGCGCTGCCCGGACCCGCAATGAAATATCCAAGAAGCACAATGCCAACCCAGGCGTGGCTCGCGAATTGTGTGACTGGAACCATTGCCATCCGCAGATTCAACGGCGCATACGCGGTCTGATGCTGCAGTGCGTGGCCGGCTTCATGCGCCGCAACGCCAACCGCGGCAAGGGATCGTCCGTGAAAATTTTCGGAGGAAAGAAACAGCGCACGCTTCGTGGGATCGTAGTGATCGGTCAAATGTCCGCGCACTTCGTTCACGGGCACGTTGTAGAGCCCGGCGTCATCGAGAATTCTGCGGGCCGCCTGTGCGCCAGTCATTCCTGAGCTGACTCCCACCCGGATGTAGCGGCTATAGGTGGACGTGAGTTTCATTTGCGCCCAGATTCCAAGGAGCAAACCCGGCAGCATGAACACGATATAGAGCGGATCAAAATACATAGTTATCTGTTGTCTGCACGTTGAGACACATGCTGAATTCGTCTGTTCAATTTCCCAAGCCGGTGTTGTGCCACTTTCGACAGGGGCGATTTACGCAGGAAAAGCCCGGAGGTGCACAGAGAAGTGTGACATTGAGACGCGTGAAATCGGGCGTGCGAGACGAAGCTGTCGCTCAAACGGAATCATCATGAACTGAGCGATTCTGATGAGGCAACGAGGCGGACGTTCCCCAATGAATCGTTCCGCTTCGTTACCTCGGCGGCTACCTTGAAATGTTCTAGACCTCGAGAACTTTTTCGAAGCGGGTGAGATTGCGGGCGGAACGTTCCGTCACGAGCGCGACGTCTTCAATGCGGACGCCGCCAATTTCCGGATAGTAAAGTCCCGGTTCAACCGTCACCACATGACCGGCTTTGAGTTCGCCGATGGAAGTAGAGCCCATGCTCGGCGCTTCGTGGATTTCAAGTCCAAGTCCATGGCCGGTTCCATGGAAAAAACCTTCCATGCGGCCATTTCGTTTTCCGGTCTTGTAACCCTCAGAAACGAAGAACTCCTGCACTGTCTTGTGCACCAGCTGCGTGGGCGTTCCGGCACGCACTTTCTTGAAGGCAAGTTCCTGGCCCTTGCGCACGGTGTCGTAAAGTTTGCGAACCGCCTCCGTCGCCCGGCCGCGAACCACGGTTCGGGTGATGTCGCCGAAATAACCGGTTTTCTGTGAGCGGGGGAAGATGTCGATGATGATCGGTTCGTCTGCACAGAGCGGTCCGTGTCCGGCTTCGTGAGGATCGCATCCCTGTTTTCCGCCAGCCACGATGGTGTGATTGGCCAGTCCGCAGGTTTGGAGGATGGCAGTGTCGATGATCGATCGAAGTTTTTCAGAGGTCAGCGGTGCGCCCCGGTAGATCAAACGTTTATCCCTGCCGATGCGCGAAGTCTTCAGTGCCTGGATGCCTTCCGCCATGCCGACTTCGGCCATCACCAGCGCAGCGCTGATTTTGCGAACCTCTTCGGCGGACTTGATTTCCCGCTGTTCGAAGAACGACCCGGATTTTGCCGTGACTTTGATTCCGAGCTTCTGGAGTTCAACGGCGAGTCCCAGTGGAAAATTCCATGGCACTGTGACCGACCGGACTTTCCTTTCCCGCAGAATCAGGCCGGCGACATTGGCAAGGCCTGCTTTCTCTCCGGCTTGGCGCAATTTCTTTTGATACTGGCTGAGAGAAATCACGCGGCAATGCCGGAGCGCCTTGCGCGCGCGGTCAATCTCCAGGTCGCTCATCACCACTGACGCGCGTACGCCGAGGCGGAGATAAATGAACGGGTCCGGCACGAAGATCCCGGTCGCGTACAGCATGTTCGCGTCGTGATCCGAGTCGGCGATGATCAGCAGGTTTTCAGGGCGGCTCATGGGAAAGGGGAGGCCGGGGAGTGGAGCCGGTAATATTGCGATGTTCAGTGCAGAAACGTTGGCGAAAGGAAGTAAAGCTGGCCGGCCCGAAGCTTGGGCGCATCCATGCCGAGGTCAATTCTCACCACGCGCGCTTCGCTCTGTCCAAACAGGTTGAACAGATCGGAGAGATCATAGCGTTGCTGGTAACGAATGATGTTCGCTCCTTTCGGCGACGTCACACCACCCAGTTCGGACGCTTTCTCCACCGCGTCATCGAAGTTTCCGAGCTGATCCACGAAACCGAGTTCATACGCCTGCGAGCCGGAGAGCACGCGTCCGTCAGCAAACTCGGCCCAGTTTTCCGCCAGGGGGCGTCCTTCATCCTCGTTTTCCTCGTGCGCGCTCTTGCGGCCGCGCGAAACCACTTCCTTGAACTTTCCGAAGGTTTCATCGATCAGGCTTTGAATCATCGCGCGTTCCTCCGGCGGAATTTCAGAGGGATCACGTTCGCCGCTCAGCATGTCCTTGAACTTGCCGCTCTTGTACACCTGCGGCTGGAGTCCAACCTTGTTCATCAGCCCGCGATAGTTCCAGGTGCTCATGATCACACCGATGCTGCCCGTGATTGTCAGTTCATTGGCAACGATCCATCGGCACGGCGCGGAAATGTAGTAACCGCCGGACGCAGCCAGGTTGCCCATCGAGGCCACCACCGGTTTGCCGGTCTCCTCTTGAAAATCAGTGATGATGCGGTTGATTTCGTCCGATGCCAGAACTTCGCCGCCGGGAGAATCGACGCGCAGGATGACTGCCTTCACATTGGAATCATTCTTCGCGCGCTCCAGTTGCGATTTGATCAAATCGACCATCGTGAAACCGCTTTGATCCAGCGGATTGCTCGTGATGATTCCGTCCACATTGATCACGGCAATTTTTTCGCGCGAGCCGTTGTCTTCGAGCACGGTCTCGTCGAGCCGCGGCCCGGCCATTTTGCGATGGCCGCTCATCGTGCTTCCGCCGCCGCCGATCTGGGCGAGATTCAGAAGCATGCTGAAACCGAGGAAAACGAGGAGAACGATTGCGAGGATCATCCAGCCGCGTCCGCGCTTTGGCTGCCGCGCCGGCGCTTGTGGCGTGATCAGCGGCGGCGGCGAAAGCGGCGGTGGCGTAGGAGACGGCGGACCGGAGTGAAAACTCGGCGGGATTTCGTTGCTGTCCATAACGCGCGGAAACTAATGCAAAGGTTGAAGAGCGGCAAGGTGATTGGCCGCGAGCAAATGCATCAAATTGTCATGATTGTCTTTGAAGGATCCCGAACGACGAGAGCAGAAAACAATTGCCCTTCCTCGCAGAGGACAACGGAAACAGGATCTCCGTTTCCTTCGTTCCCTTCTGTGAGAAAAAAAGAAAGCGGCGTCCCTTTCGAGACGCCGCTGACGTGTTCAGAGCGGAATCAGCTGCCGACGCTGGCGAGTTCTTCGTTGTTCGCCACGTTCACAATCTTGAACTGCTCGGCGTGCATGCCGGTGTCGGCGCGGAACGACAGCTTCCCGAAGTAACGCTTTTCCATCTCGATGAGATGTTTCTCGTCCTCGGTGCGCAGACGTTCGAGCACGGTCGGATGCACCACGATGCGGAGCTGGAAGTCGTTTTCGTCGCGCGTGCGTTTGCGGAGGATTTCCTGAAGCTTACGCTGGATTTCCACGCTCATCGTCAGCGAACTCTTCACCTTGCCTCGGCCTTTGCAGTAGGGGCAGTCGTCATAAACGGCGGCCCGGACCGATTCGCTGTGGCGCTGGCGGGTCATTTCCATGAGACCCAGTTGTGAGATTGGCAGAATGTGGGTCTTGGCCTTGTCGCGGCGCAAACCTTCCTTCATGCGCTGATACACCTGCTGCTGGTCGCGGCGTGATTTCATGTCGATGAAGTCGAGCACGATCAACCCACCCATGTTGCGCAGGCGCAGCTGGCGGGCGATTTCCTCGGCGGCTTCGAGATTCACCTTGAGAATCGCCTGCTCCTGATCCTTGCCGCCCTTGTGACGGCCGGTGTTCACGTCGATGGCCACGAGCGCTTCGGTTTCGTCGATCACGATGTAACCGCCGCTCTTGAGATGCACCTGGCGCGAGAAGGCGTTCTCCAGCTGCTTGCTGATGTTGAAGCGATCGAAGATCGGCTGGGGATCGCTATAGAGCTTCACCTTGTTGGCGGAGCGTTTGGAGATCCGCGAGATCATGTCGCGCATCCGGTCGTAAGCCTTCGGATTATCGACCACAATGCGCTCGACGTCCTCGGTAAGGAAGTCGCGGACCGTGCGTTCGATCAGGTCGGGTTCCTGGAAGACGCAGGTGGCGGTCGGCTGATTCTTGATCTTCTCCTGAACGCCGTGCCATTCCTCGAGCAGCAGCGCGAGGTCGCGGACGAAATAACGTTTTTGCTGGCCTTCGCCGGCGGTGCGCATGATGACGCCCATGCCGTCCGGAATGGAAAGTTCGCGCAGAATCTTCTTCAGACGCTGGCGTTCCTGCTGGTTTTCGATCTTGCGGGAGATGCCGCTCTGATCGGAATTGGGGAGCAGCACAAGGTAACGTCCGGGAAGGACGAGGTTCGTTGTGACGCGCGGACCCTTTGTGCCGATGGGGCCCTTGGTGACCTGCACGATGATGTCGCTGCCCGGCGGATAAACGCGCGGGATGTCCTTTTGCGTGATCTTCGGCTTGTCGCGTTTGCGGCCTTCGCGTTCGACGATTTCCACGCCGCTGTCGAACTGGTTCGGAACGATGTCCCAGTAATGCAGGAAGGCATTCTTTTCGAAACCGATGTCCACGAACGCGGCCTTCAATCCATCTTCGAGGTTGCGAACCTTGCCCTTGAAGATGCTGCCGACGAGGCGTTCCTCGGTGGTGCGTTCAATGTTGAATTCCTCAAGCTTGCCATCCTCGGAAACGGCGACGCGGGTTTCGAGCGTCTCGGCGTTGATGATGACTTCCTTGTGAATCTTCTTCACCGGCTTGAGCAGCTTCATCACCTTGTTCTTCAGTGTTGAAGCGGCGACGACGATGGCATCGACGATGCCCTTCGGGCGTTCCGGCACTTTGACCGGTTCGAACGGTTTTTCCTCGCTGGGTGGCAACGGTGTGGCGGGGGCGGTGTCGCTCGCCGGCGCCGGCGGTTCGTCGGCGCGAGGTTGTTCGGGCGGGAGACCTTCCGGCGGAAGACCGGCGGCGATATTTTCGGCCCGCTCGATTTCGTGAGCGTGACGGCGTTCGAACACTTTCTCCTGCGCACCTGCGCCGCCGACGACTTCAGCGCGCGCCTCCGAGGCTTCGCGGTCGGGCTTTTGCGAGGTGTGTCCCAGACCGCCGCTCGGACGGAATCTCATTCCGCCGCGGCGTCTCCGGGAGAAGTTTCTTTCGCTCATACTTAGTATCCTTTTCGGTAGATGTACACATTTTGAAGCATGCCCATGGCGATCAACGAGCTCAGCACCGAGGATCCGCCGTACGACAACAGCGGCAGTGGGATGCCCGTGACAGGGACAATGCGAATATTCATGCCGATATTCACAAACACATGGCTGAACAGGAGCGTGACGACGCCGGCTGCCAGCAGTTTGCCCAGGCGATCGCGTGCCTGGCCGGCGATTCTGATTCCTGAGAACAGAATTGCGCCATACAACGTCAGCACAATCATGCTGCCGACGAATCCTTCCTCCTCGGCGATCACGGAGAAAATGAAATCATTGTGTGCCGCACCCGGCGGCAGAAAGGCGAGGGAAGTCTGCGTTCCCTGTCGCCAGCCCTTGCCCCAGAATCCGCCGGTGCCGACGGAGATCAACGCCTGCGTCACCTGATAGGATTTTTGCCGCTGGAGTTTCTGCGCCTTTTCTCGTTCTTCCGGTGTGGCGTTCTTGGGGGCAAAATCGACACCAAAATAAACCAGCAACCGCTGCTTCTGATAATCCTCCAGCTTGATCTGCCACCAGCCGGGCGGGCTGAAGAGAATGTCCACGAGCAGCACGGAAACCATGATCAATCCGCCGGCCACAAGGCGGATCAGGTATTTCCGCGGCGTTCCCGCGACAAGCATCATCATGAAGCCCGTGGGAAAGATGACGATGGCCGAGCCAAGATCCGGTTCCTTCAAAATGAGAAGGAATGGCAGCAGCATCATCCCGATCGGTTTCCAGAAATTCCACGGCTGCCGCAGCTCGTCCGGCGGGCGGCTGAGAAAACTGGCGAGCGCGATGATGACAGCGAGCTTCGCGACTTCGCTGGGCTGCAGGTTGAAGAAGCCGAGGTCAATCCAGCGTCGCGCGCCCCAACCGTGCGTCGAACCGATGCCGGGAATCAGCACGAGGATCAGCAGGAGAATGGAGCCCCAGTAAATGATCACGGCCCAGCGCGCAATGATCCGGTAATCCAGAAGGCAGATTGCGGTCGCACCGCCGACGCCCATCACGTACCAGATGACCTGGCGGAACCACGTCTGTTTCAGCAAGGGCGCCATCCGGGCGCTTTCGTTCACCATCGTGGCGCTGTAGATGAACGCCGCGCCGATGAACATCAGTCCGGCAATGGCGATCAGCTGGACCTTGTCGATCCTTGGCTGGCGATCTTTTAGGGATGCGTCAAACATCAGTTCGCCTTTGCAAGGTTGCCGCGCTGGGCAAGGCGCTGCTCGCGCTCCATCAGCGCCTGATAAATTTGTTTGGCAAGCGGAGCGCATGTTCCGCCGCCGGACGAACCGCGTTCAACCATCACAACCATCGCGTAGCGCGGATTCTCGTAGGGAGCGAAAGAAAGGAACCACGTGGTCTGATAGCTGCGATCGATGGCGCCACCGCGTTCATTTTCCGCAGTGCCCGTTTTGCCGCAGATGCGGAAGCCCTCAAGAAAGGCGTGCCGGCCGGTTCCTTCCGGATCTTCGACGTCCGCCAGCATCGCGTCTTTGACAATCTGCAGGGTGCGCGCGGAGACTCCGAGCGTGTTCCGAACCTGCCCGGGCGGCGGCACTTCAATGGTTTTGCCTCCCGGATTGCTTGGAACAACGCGCTCAACCAGGCGCGGCCAAAGGACCTTGCCGCCGTTCGCCAATGCCGCAGCGAGCACGGTCATTTGAAGCGGCGTGACGTCGATGAATCCCTGGCCGATGCAAAGGTTCGCGGTGTCGCCGACGGTCCAGCCGCGCCGGATTCGCCGCTGGTCCGGAAAAAAGCCGGAGGTTTCCTGCCGCGTGCCGAGCTTGTAGGACTCGCCCAGATGCAGGCGCGCTCCGATGTCAATGATCCGCTCCAGGTTTCCGGGTTGGATGCCGTGGTGAATGAAATAGGCGTTCGACGAATGAATCAGCGCCCGTTTGAACTTGTAAGGTCCCGGTGCTGCTGTGTCCTTCGTGCTCTGATTGCGTCCATAATAGACAATGCCGCGCGAAGGATTCTGTGGATTCGGCTGAACTTGATATTCCGCGTTTGGATCCAGCCCGTTCTCAAGGCAGGCAAGTGCGACAACGGTTTTGAAAATGGAGCCCGGACGATAGTTGTCCTGAGTCGCGCGATTGCGCTCGGCCTGAATGGTCTGGATTTGCCGATAATAATCGGGCGGGTAGGACTTCCGATCGACAAAGAAATTGGGATCGAACATGGGTATGGAAGCCATCGCCAGAATGTCCCCGGTGCGGACATCCATGACCACCGCGGCGCCTTTCTTCGGCTCGGGCGCATTGGCCGACAGCAAGGCACGCTCGGCGGCTTTCTGAATCTCCAGGTCAATCGTGAGAACCACATCGTCGCCGGGTTCGGTCGAGGACCAGATGTTTTCCGCCTGACGATAACCGAGGTTGTTCACCAGAACCTGCTTCACACCGGCGCGACCGTGGAGCACGTCATCGAATTTATATTCGATTCCAATCACTCCGCGGAAATCGGGAAGCCGGTAATCGAAAGCCGACAGTTCGCCTTCATCGAGTTTGTCGCTCGGAAGCAGATGGCCCAACAGATGGGCGGCAGTGGTTTTGTTTGGGTAGAATCGCGTCGGCTGAACCTCGAGATCCATGCCGCGGGTGCCGGACGTTTTCTCTTCGAACTTCGCAATCTCCGGCGGACCAAGCCGCTGTGCGACAGGATAGGGCAGGGCACGGCGGGTGAGGTAATGGCGTTTGAAATCGGTGAAATCGAACACCAGCGGTTTCTGAAGGTCGCGGCTGATCTTCTGAATGGAATTGCTGGCCACGTTGGAAAGCGACGTCCAGAAGAGTTTGTCGTATTCTTCGCGCGAAATCCGCACAGTCTGGGTTCGCACCTGCGACCCGGTGATCCACGGCTTCCAGAACGGCGGTTCATTTGTGACGATTTTGCGGGGTCGGATGCGGCTGTATTCCTTCCTGAACTGATCCTTCAATTCCTCCAGGTAGAGGCTGACGTTGTAGGTCGGTTTGTTGTCGGCGAGCGTGGCGCCGTTGCGGTCGAGGATGCGGCCGCGAATGGCTGGTGTGCGGATCGTTCGAAAGGATTGCGTGTCGAGATCCGCCTGATAATCCCGCGCCGAAACGATCTGCACCCACCAGAGTCCTGTGCCGAGCACGCCCAAACCAAAGAGAACCACCACCGCGAGGAATCGCAGGTAAGGATCGTTCTTTCTGAGTTGGTCGAAGATCAGCATGAGTGCAAAGTCGGATGTCTGGAGTTGATGGTCCCAAGTCTGAATTCCAAAGCCCGAAGGGAATGATTCGTCGCGTGCGATGCTCCCGCGCAGGGCGACTTCAGATTCCGGACTTTTGCCTTTGGAGTCGTCATTTTCTTCCCCTCCGAATTTCCCGATCGTGGCGGAAGCTCGTTTGTGTTGCGGCCTGGAAGTTCAGCATGCGGTCGAACATCCCCAACAACTGGAAACAGATCGGCGTCGCGATGCCGCCGCCGACGGTCACAACGATCCATTGCCAGAGCGATCCCCAGCCCAGCAACGGCGGTTCGCCTTTGGTCAGGATGAGCAGCGCGGTGAGAATGGGCACGAGTCCGCTGGCAGAAAGTCCAAGGACGAACTGCGCGAAAATCTGGTCGCGCAGGATCAACTCACGCTGGGTGTGAATCGCAAAGCCCACGAGAAAAAGAGGAAGCACGCTGACGCCGAGTGGGTTGGCTGAGAGCGAATCGAAGAACAGGCCGCCAAGCACCGACGCGAGGGTGGTTGTGGCGAGACCGGTGGACAGCGCGGCGCAGACCATCAGCGCCGGCAGCAGATGAATCTGTGCGCCGAACACGTTCCGGATGCCGCTGAACGCAGTTTCCCAAAACACCGCGAGAAACACAGCGAGCAGAACCAGGATGGAATTCAGGAGGTTCATGCAGCGAATTTCCGAACCAGAGAACAACCAACATTCGACATGGAACGCCCGGTGTTCAACGGGGATTTGAAAGCATCCGGCTCTGCAAATTTGATCGAAACGACCGCATCGTGCGATTGCCGCGGACGAAATGTTGAATGTTTGGCCATGCTATTTGAACAGCACCCAGACTTCGTCCAGCGCGCTCAGGTCTGCCGCCAGTTTCACCCGCGCTTCCGTGTAGAGGCCGTATTCCACCTGCCGGAAATCGACCACTTTTCCGATTGGAATGCCTTCGGGAAAAATGCCGCCCAGTCCGCTCGTGATGACATCCTGCCCCGGCTGAAGCGCGGCGTTTTTGGAAAGATGCGTCATTTCAACGAGTGAACCATCGAATGGACCGCTGGAGCCGATAACGCCCATGTCTCCACTCGAGTTGACGATTTGCGCGGCCACTTTGCAGTTTGGATCGCCAATCAGAACCACTTGCGAACGGTCGTAACTGACCGCCGAGATGCGGCCAACCAGGCCGTTGGTGGTCAGGACCGGGAGATCGACCCGCATGCCGTCTTTGGTGCCGCGATCGATCTGAACGGTACGCCACCAGTTGGCGGGGTCGCGCAGAACGACGCGGGCGAGTTTCAGATTCCAGCGTTTCTGCTGCTGCCAGCCGACAAGCCGGCGGAGACGTTCGTTTTCGCGGACGGCTTCCTGGGCCTGAAGCGCCTGCATCCGGAGCTGCTGATTTTCGAGGCGGAGCGCTTCGTTCTGGCGGAGCAGCTCGGAACGGGTGGTGATGGCATCGCCAGCCTTGTCGAGGACGCGGTGTGTGGAGCTGGCAAGGCCGAAGAGCGGAAGAAAGATGCTTCCGATGGCTGTCTTCAGGCGCGCGGCGGTCCGGCTGGGGAGATTCAGAATGACCAGAATCGTCACCGTCACCAGAGCGAGCGCTATGTAATGCTTCCGCTTAAACATCAGTCCGGTTTCGAGTTTCTTGTTTGGTGTTCCGGGTTCGTGACGAATCACGCGGGCCGAGTGACTCGAAACTCAACACTCGGAACCCGAAACGGACTGATGACGGGAAAAACGGGGAGGAATTACTTGGCGTTGGAAGAAACGCGTTTCAAGAACTGAAGCTCCTGCAACACCCGGCCCGTGCCCTCGGCAACGGCGCTTAGCGGGTCGTCGGCGATATGCACCGGCAAGCCGGTTTCCTCGGCGACGAGGCGATCGATGCCGCGCAACAGCGCGCCACCACCGGCCATGACGATCCCCCGGTCCACCAGGTCGGCGGAGAGTTCCGGCGGGCAACGCTCGAGAGTGATGCGAACAGATTCGAGTATTTGAGAAAGCGGCTCCTGTAAAGCTTCGCGGATTTCCTCCGAGCGAATGGTCAGGGTTTTCGGCAACCCTGCGCTCAGATCGCGACCTTTGACTTCCATTGTTAATTCCTGCTCCAGCGGAAAGGCCGAGCCAATACGTATCTTGATCTCTTCCGCCGTGCGTTCACCGATCATCAGGTTGTAGGCCCGCTTCATGTGCGCCACGATCGTCTCGTCGAATTCGTCTCCACCTACCCGCAGGCTCCGGCTGAAGACAATACCGGCCAGGGAAATGATTGCGATTTCGCAGGTTCCTCCGCCGATATCCACGATCATGTTGCCCGCCGGCTCATGAACCGGGAGACCGACACCGATGGCCGAGGCCATAGGTTGCTCGATGAGATATACCTCCCGAGCGCCGGCATGAGTTGCGGAATCTTTAACTGCCCTTTTCTCCACTTCAGTAATGCCTGAAGGCACCGCCACGACGACGCGGGGTGCAATGAGCTTTCGATGATGGACCTTCTGGATGAAGTGGCGGAGCATCGCTTCAGTAATTTCGAAGTCTGCGATGACGCCGTCCTTCATGGGACGAATGGCCACAATATTTCCGGGGGTGCGTCCGAGCATGCGTTTGGCTTCATCGCCAACGGCAAGGACGTTCGTTGTACCCGCCTGAATTGCGACGACCGATGGTTCGCGCAGAACTATTCCCCGGTCGCGTACGAACACGAGGGAATTGGCAGTCCCGAGGTCGATCCCAATATCATTGGAAAACAGGGTTTTGACTTGTGCAAACATGAATGTTGCCTAACGAGGGCAAACATTAGGGGCCGCGGGTCTGAACGGTCAAGTTATTAACAGGGGCAATTAGGCGCAGTTGGATGAGATTTTCAGGTTCCAAAATCCAAGCCCCAAAATCCAGGGAATGATCACATTCCAATTCCTCAATTCTCAAAGAACCGGAAGATTGCGCCGATCCCTGGAACTGGAGCTTGAAGCTTCTTGATTTTGGAACTTGAAACTTCCGCTCCACGTTTTTCTTTGAAATCCCGACGCGGGCGCGCCAACATGCGCGCTCGCTCCGGATGCCGAATTCCACAATCCGAATTCCGGAATCCGCAATCGAAATGAAACGCACGCATCATTGCAACGAATTGCGCCCGTCACATATCGGGCAAACCGTGACTTTGTCCGGATGGGTCCATTCCCGTCGTGACCTCGGTGGACTCATCTTCATCGACATCCGCGACCGCGAAGGCCGCACCCAGACCGTTTTCGATCCGTCCAATCTTTCCAAGGAACTCTTCGAACAGGCCGCCGCACTGCGCAGCGAATGCGTCGTCAGCATCTCCGGCCCGGTTCGTCAGCGGCCCGAAGGCACGAACAACCCGAAGATTCCCACCGGGGAAGTCGAAGTGGTCGCGAAGGAACTTCAGGTCCTGAACATGGCCGAAGTGCTGCCGTTCCCGGTTGATGACCCGGAAGTGGCGAACAAGGTGAACGAGGAGTTGCGTTTGCAGTATCGCTACCTCGACCTGCGCCGGCCTGAAATGTCGCGCAACCTGCGTCTGCGTTCGAAGGTTGCCATTGCCACGCGCAGCTTCATGGACGAACAGGGCTTTCTCGAAGTCGAAACGCCGATCCTGTTCAAATCCACGCCCGAAGGCGCCCGCGAATTTCTCGTTCCCAACCGCCGCGAGCCCGGAACCTTTTACGCGCTCCCGCAATCACCGCAGCAGTTCAAGCAGATGCTGATGGTCGCGGGCGTCGAACGTTATTTCCAGATCGCCCGTTGTTTTCGCGACGAAGATCAGCGCGCGGACCGGCAGCTGGAGTTCACCCAGCTCGATCTGGAAATGAGCTTCATCGAGCGCGAAGACATTTACGCGCTGATCGAAGGTCTGCTGAAACGCATCTGGAAGGTGGCTTTGAACGTGGACATTCCCACGCCGTTCAAGCGCATCAGCTTTGAAGAAGCGATGAACCGCTACGGCATCGACAAACCCGACACGCGTTTCGGAATGGAGCTGGTCGATTTCACGGAGGACTTCCGCGCGAGCAGCTTCAAGGTGTTCTCCGGCGCCATCGCAAACGGCGGAGTCGTCAAGGCGCTCAATGCCAAAGGACTCGCCGGTGCAACGCAGGGCCAGATCGAGACGATGACCGAATACGCCAAGAGTTTCGGTGCGAAAGGCCTCGCCTACATCAAAGTGGAAAACGGCGAATGGAAGTCGCCGATCGTGAAGTTCTTCAGCGAAGCGGAAAAACAGGCACTGATCACCAAACTCAAGATCGAGGAAGGCGATCTGATTCTCTTCGCCGCGGATCAATGGCTGAACGCGTGCGAAATCCTCGGCAAGATTCGTCTCTATTGCGCGGACGTTTTGAAAGGGCAGGGGAAGCTGACGATCGATCCGAATCGATTCGACTTCCTGTGGGTCATTGAATTTCCGCTGCTCGGTTTCGATCGCGAACAGAATCGCTGGTACTCCAGCCATCATCCGTTCACCGCGCCGGTCGCCGAGGATATTCCGCTGCTCAAGACCGATCCGAAGAAAGTTCGCGGACAGCATTATGACATCGTGGTGAACGGTGTTGAACTCGGTGGCGGCTCCATTCGTATCCATCAGCCGGACGTTCAGAAAACCATCTTCGAAGAACTGCTACAGATTCCGCCTGCGGAAACGCAGCTGCGGTTCGGCTACATGCTGGAAGCGTTCAAGTATGGCGCGCCTCCGCACGGCGGCATCGCGCTCGGATTCGATCGTCTCTGCGCGATCCTGTGCAACACGCCGAGCATCCGCGACGTGATCGCCTTCCCGAAAACTGCGAAGGGCACCGACCTGATGACCAGCTCGCCGAGCACTGTGGAGCCGAAGCAGCTCCGCGAACTGCACATTGAGCTGAAGGTGAAGAAGCCGGAAGCGCCCAAAGCTTGATCAGTCTGGGTTTCGCCTGAACCGGCGCGACCCATTCAATGATGACATCAAGTGGCCGCCGGTCGCGGCCATGTCTCGCACTTGCGATCGTCTGAATCAGCTGCACCGAGGAGGTTCATGCCCCAGTTGTGCCGGTCTTCTCCCGGCTTACGGTGTCCCTTATGAGAAAGGACGCTATGAAATCATTCAAAGTCATCACACTTCAAAAGTTCGGTTGCGCGATACTCGCTTCATCAGTTCTCGTAGCAGGCGCAACTTTCGCTGCCGATACTCCGGCAACGTCGCCCAATACGCAGGGGGCAGGCGCGGCACAACTTTCCGGCAACAGCGAGGAGGCGGATTCCAAGTCAACGGTCGGTTCGGCCGAAATGCCGAAGGACGCCAAATCGTTTCTGAAAGACGCCATCGAAGGCAATTCCGCCGAGGTGGCCCTGGCGCAGGTTGCGGAACGCAAGGCGCAGAGTGCCGAGGTGCGCCAGTTCGCGCAGATGCTTCGCAGGGATCACGAACGGGCAAATCAGCAGCTCCAACCCATCGCACAGGCGCATAACGTCTCGCTGAATCAATCACTCGATTCCAAGCATCAGAAGAAGCTCGACCGGCTGCAGAAGTTGAGCGGCACCGAGTTCGACAAGGAGTATGCGACGGAGATGCTCAAGGATCATCAAAAGGACATCCAGAAGTACGAGCACGCCAGCCGGAACATCACCGAGAGTGATGTGAAGCAGTACGTGGATTCCACGTTGCCGAAACTTCGCCAGCATCTGCAGCACGCCCAGCACGCGGCTGTTGCTGCCGGAGTCGATAATGCGACGATCTCTTCCATCATGAAGAAGTCGGATTCGATGGGCGGAACGCAGGACAAGTCGGAGAAGGTTGAAGGCAGCGACAAGTCCCATTCGGATCATTCGATGGAATAGAAAACCTCAAGTTGTGACATCCAAGCGGTCCTCAAAACGGGCCGCTCTTTTTTTGCGCAGGCGAACCGCCAAAAAAAGATGCGAAAAGCACAATTGGCGTGTGTCGCTGTGTGTGCGGGACGGAAATATTGGTGCCACCGGGTGAGCGAGCGTAAGGACACGGCAGCTCCCCAATCAAATTATGACGCAGATCAAACCGGATCGAACAGCATGGCTGAAGGGCGGCGCAGCGAAATGTATCGTAGGTCCTCGTGAAGCGGCGCATCCGAGAAGACTGGTTCTGCTCGGCGCGCCCGGTGTCGGAAAAGGCACGCAGGCCGAACTACTTTCCGAGCGACTCGGTGCGTGTCATCTATCGACCGGCGACATTTTCCGCGCGGCGAAAACCCTGGATGCCTGTGAACGCACTCCTTCGATGGACAGCGCGCTCGATTGCATGCGGAAGGGCGAACTGGTTCCGGATGAAACGGTGCTTGGATTGATTTCCGAACGCGCAGGCTGCCTTCGCTGCCGCGGCGGATTTTTGCTCGACGGATTTCCCCGGACCGTTGCCCAGGCCGAAGCGCTCGACAAAGTGCTCGCCGCCCAGGGCGTCACGCTCGAAGCGGTTCTCAGCTATGACATGCCGATCGAAAAAATCGTCGCGCGGCTCAGTGGACGCCGCACCTGTTCCGTCTGCAAGGCGGTGTTCCACGTTGTGACGAAGCCTTCGAAAATTCAGGGCGTTTGCGATCACTGCGGAGCGAGCCTGTTCCAGCGCGAAGATGATCGGCCGGAATCCGTGCGCGTTCGCATGGAAGCCTACGAAAAGAGCACCGCGCCGCTCAGCGAGTTCTATTCGAAAAAGGGAATCCTGATCTCGATCCCCGCGGAGGGAACGCCCGAGGAAATTTACGAACGCACGATCCGCGCTTTTGAAGCGCGCATTCACTGAGCGATTCAGGCTGTTTCAGCCGAAGTTTCTAGAGCGGCGAAGTCGAAAGGCTTCGCCGTTTATCGTGTGGTACGATCTGGAATCCGGATCGTGTCGCCGGCGCGGAGATTTCGCAGGTTGAGACTGGGATTTGCCGCCTGAATTTCCTGCAGGGAAATTCCATAACGCTGCGCAATGCTGGCCACCGTGTCTCCCACTGCAAACACGTAACTGTGCGTCCGCACATTGCGGGTCAGAGAAGGGTCGGTCGGCATCGGCGGAACAGGCGCTTCATCCATCGGCAGGTCCGGAACATCCTCACCTCTCACCAGCGCATTGGCCGTGAGCTGCCGGAGTTCGATTTCCTTCAATGCAATGGCACGCTGGGCAGCAGTGAGATTTGTATTCGAGAGAATCGTCGCCTGTTCCTGCGCTGTCGCGAGATTGATCTGGTAGATCGCATTGACGGCCTGTGGAGTGCCGGCTTCCTGTGCCTGGGCATACGATTCGCGGTAGAGCGGATCACGCAGAGCCAAATAGGTGTTGTAACGTTCAGTGCCCAGTGCGGTGCGGATCGCATTCTCTCGCTCCTGAAGAAGGTTGTTGCGCTGAAGGATGCTGTTCGGATCGGTCGCGCCTGCCAGTTGCTGAATGCGCTGATCGATCGTGTCGGTTGCGCGGAAGATGGCCCGGAATTCATCCTGTGTTGCGTTGAAGTAGCGCAAGGTTCCGAGTTCGTTGCGAAGGTTGCTCGCGTTCTGCGAATAGCGAAGCAGGTATTCTTCAAGTTGCGGCGGCGTAAGCACGCCGGCCAGTTCGGTCCTCGTCTCTTCGCGCAACTTAGCAAGCTCGGCGGCCTCGGTCGCGCGATCGCGCTGTCCCACCGTGTTCAAGAATGCCTGCAATTTTTCCTGCGAACGGATGGCGATTGCTTCGACAGCCTGTTTTGTTTCCATCGGCAGATTTCCCAGCACCGGGCCATCGAGGGCAACGCCCGGACGCGACGGACGCGGCAGGCTGAGCAGGTCGCCGGTTTCCCAATTTGGTCCGAGCAGACTGGTCAGCAGCGCACGACGTTCGGCGTCGATCTCCTGCGACTTCAACGCCGCGAGACGAACGACGTTCGAGTCCGGCTCGCTGCGCCACCATTGTTGTTCTGCAGTGATGAGTTCGGTGGCGAGACGTTTGGCGAAAAGCGCGTTGACGTCGGCGATGATGATGTCGCGGATCGTCTGTTCCGGGCAGTCGATGCCGCGGAGATTTTCGATGTAGGTTTTATAGTCCGGCGATTCCACCTGGGTCCAGGAGAAGAACTGCCTTCGGACGATGACATTGGTTTTGACGAGTGGAGCACTGGTTTCGCTGACGAGTTCGGCGGTGGCGCTTTGACGGCCGCGAGAAATCCAGGCCGCCGCCAGCACGACGTTCGCGATGAGAGAAATGAGGAATAAGGCTCGCCAGCGCATAGCTTCAGTATGCCAATCGGTGCCACAGCGATTCCCAAAATGCAACGAGCAAAACCCGCTGGGGATGTAACGGTCGGGAAAATGGTTGACGGTTGGGCGGAGACATGGTGGATATTCTGCCGGGCGTGCTGGCGGGCTGTTGGAGCTGGACGGACCATCTGAAAAAAAATACCAAGGCGTTGTGGACCGAGATGATTTCTGACCGAAACTTTTACCGTTGCTTCACCCATGTCATCTGAACCCGAAAGCTCGTCGCAAAATGCCGCTGATTCTGTTGAAAGGCAGCTGTGCGGCAGCTGCATGTTCCTCAACGAACCCGAGGCGAACTTTGCGCAAAGTGTGGCGCGCCGCTGTCTTCGTACGCGGCGACCGGTCCGTTTGAACATCTTCTGGCAGAAGGGCATGTTTACCGTCAGGCGGCAGAGGGACCTCGGAAATTCATCGTTGTCCTCGGGGTGTGGATCATTTTCGGCGCGATCGGCCTGACTGGAATAATGTTCGTCGGACTCGGTGGTTTTGGTTTCGCCGTTTTCGGATCTCTGTTGATGGCGGTCGCAATCGTGATGATTGCAAAGACAACATGGAATTATTTCGCCGCGAAAAAGAGTGAGCAGCGCGACGGCTGAAGTCGAAGAAAGTCACTGCCAACCCTTCACCGAATCTTCTGACTTTGGCAGCGCGTAGCAGTATGGCCTTCAGAGTCCGAATACCTGCACAAGTTCTTCGTGTATTCCGCAATCCTATTGAGTCGCTCCATCACGTGGTAGAGAGGGCATCTACACACCATTGGCGATAGACTGCGCCGATATTGGTATTCACGAAGACTAATGCAGACAATCTGCCGACGAACTTCCGCAAAAATCGAAGCGATTTTCATCCGCGATCCGTGGCTCAATTCCATGGCGTATGTGCGGCAGGAAAATTCTTCCAACGATGCAATGGACGCTGATTGCGTTCGCCACGATGACGATTCAGAAGTCCGGATTGCTCCATGCGGAAGAACTTCAACCGGACGACAGACTTCCTCGAGTTCTACAGATTCGAAGCGAGATTGAAGATCGGGGCGTCGTTCCGTTCGCGACGTTTGTTGGTGAGGGCTGGGCCAATGTGCACGGGGGAGTCGATCAAGGCGCGTGGTACAATCATCTGCTGGATTTTGGAGTGGAACTGGACACGGCGCGGCTCAACTGGTGGGAAGGTGGATTGTTCGTTGTTCAATTCCATTGGGTCTCGCACGCAGGGAAAGGTTCGTGTTTCGAAGATCGTACCGGCGTGTTCAACCCGGTGAGCAATATCTCCGCGAAGGATCATTTCCGGATTTACAATCTGTACTACGCGCACGAATGGCGGGACGGTGCTGTGAGTTTGAAACTCGGACAGATCGCGGCGGACGACGACTTCATGGTCTCGGATTATTCCAGTCTGTTCCTGAATTCAGCGTTCGGTGCGATGCCGTCCCAGGTCGGTACTCCACTGGCTTCTTCATGTGGAAATTTCTCCGGCTTTCCCATTTACTCCATCGCTGCGCCCGGCCTGTTCCTGCGCGTCAATCCAGTCGAGCGATTCTCCAGCCAGATCGGATTGTATCATGGACGCATCGGGGCGGACGCCTCCGACAATCATGGATTCGACTGGGCGTCGGAATCACCGTTTGAACTGGGTCTTTTCTGGGAGAATGCAATTCAACACGACGCGCTCAACCGTCCGGGCACGCTTCGACTGGGTTTGAGTTATCACACAGGACCGAGGGACGATTTTTCCTGCGACGAGCCCAATTCGGAAACGAGCCAGCGATGCCCGGATTTTTATGTGATCCATGACTGGGCGCTTCTGAACACGGCGGAGGGAAATCCGAAACTGGGTTGGTTTTGCCGTGCCGGCGGTGCATCGGAACCTGACTGCAGTGTGGTCGATTTTTATGCGGATACTGGACTGAACTGGTTCGCGCCATTTCCGGTTCGCGATGCGGACGTCGCGGGAATTGCCATTTCCTACACGCGTTTCAGCAATGCGTATCGAAAGAGGGAAGCGGGAGGTTCGCGTGATGAAACCACGATTGAGCTGACATATCAGGCAGAGATCAAACCATGGTTCATTCTTCAGGCCGACACACAGCTCCTGTTCAATCCGGGAATCGATCCTGGAACTGGCGACCGTCGAACGGCCGTCATCCTCGGGCTGCGCGGTGTTGCCAGCTTTTAGCTCTCTTTTCAGCACATGCAAAACAACTCAATGGAAAAACTGAACGGACAGGTTCCGGGACGACGATTGAAAATTGCGGGCTTTCATCTGCCTGATGAAGTGCATCAGCGCCTTCTCGAAATGGGGCTCACGATCGGCACCGAATGCGTTGTGCTGCGTTACGCGCCGATGGGCGATCCGATGGAACTGAAAATTCGCGGCTACTGTCTTTCGCTCAGGCGAAGCGAGGCGGAAGGCGTGCAAGTGATCCCGTGTGAATGAAATCAAACCCATGACTGCTCCCAACACGATTGCCCGACCGGAAAGGCCGCAGGAAACGCGAACCATCACCGTCGCGATCGCGGGAAATCCGAATTGCGGGAAAAGCACTTTGTTCAATGCGCTGACAGGTTTGCGCCAGAAGATCGGAAACTACCCCGGCGTGACAGTTGAAAAGAAGGTGGGCCGGTTTCGTGGAAGCCACGGCGAGCCGATGGATCTTCTCGATCTGCCGGGAACGTATTCGCTGCACACACGTTCGCCGGATGAAGCCGTGACGCGCGACGTGCTGCTGGGCCGCAGGGCCGACACGCCGCGGCCTGATGTCATTCTGTGCGTCGTGGATGCCAGCAATCTGGAACGCAACCTTTATCTGGTCGCGCAACTTGCGGAGCTGGGATTGCCCATGGTGGTGGCGTTGAACATGGTCGATCTCGCGGAACGCAACGGAATCGTTCTGCAACCCGATGCGCTTGCGAAAGGGCTGGGTTGTCCGGTTGTCCCGTGTGTGGCATCCACGCGGAAAGGACTTGTCGAGTTGCGACAGGCGATCACCCGTCAGGTCGGCGGTGAGGCTCCCAACCGCACTTCATTTCCCGGCGCTTTGGAAACGGCCGCGGCGCAGGTGGCGGAATGTCTCGTTGCCGAAGAAGCGCTGAATCCTCGCGCGGCGTTTGCGGAAGCGCTGTTGCTGATCACGAATCGCCGCGGTTCAACCGACAGGAAAATCTCTCCCGTACTGGCTTCCCGCATCGAATCTGCCTGCACCGATCTTGAAAAGGCCGGCGTGGATCGAGTTTCCGCGGCAGTGAATGCGCGTTACGATTGGGTCCATGCGCTCACGTCCGCAGCGTCACACAGCCGGGCGACCTCGTCGTCCACAGTCAGTGATCGACTCGACACGTGGCTCACGCATCGGATCTGGGGCTGGCTGTTCTTCATCGGAGTGATGACCGCGATGTTCTTCACGATCTTTCGCGTGGCGGAAATTCCGATGGGATGGATCGAGTCCGGACAGGGGACTGTTGCTGAATGGATCGAATCCATCGTGCCCGAAGGTGATTTTCGGAATCTGATCATCGATGGCGTTCTCGCCGGTGTTGGCGGCGTGGTCATCTTCCTGCCGCAGATTCTGATTCTGTTCTTTTTCATCGGTTTGCTGGAGGACACGGGCTACATGGCGCGGGCCGCGTTCATCATCGACCGGTTGATGAACAAGGTGGGATTGCACGGCAAATCGTTCGTGCCGATGCTCAGTTCCTTTGCGTGCGCGATTCCGGGCATCATGGCCACGCGCACGATTGAAAATCCGAAAGATCGCCTTGTGACCATCCTGGTCGCTCCACTGGTGAGCTGTTCTGCGCGGTTGCCGGTTTACTCGCTCATGGTCGCGGTCCTTCTTCCGAACACGCTCAACTCGTGGGGGAAGGCGGGAATCATGCTTTGCATGTATCTCTTCAGCCTTACGGCGGCATTCACGATGGCGTGGATTTTCCGGAGAACACTGTTCAAGGGCGAACGCTCGTTGCTGTTGCTGGAAATGCCTCCGTATCGATTGCCTTCACTTCGCGTCACGCTGCATCGGATGTGGGAACGGTCGGGCATCTTCCTACGCCGGGCGGGAACGGTGATTCTCGCGATCTCGGTGATCATCTGGGCGATGTCCACCTATCCGAAACCGAGTGATCCCGACGCCACGCCATCGCAGGCGCTGGCCGGAAGCGTTGCGGGCAAGCTGGGGCATTTGATCGAACCGGCGATCGCGCCGCTTGGATACGACTGGAAGATCGGCATTGGAATCATCAGTTCCTTCGCCGCCCGCGAAGTGTTCGTGGGAACGATGTCGGTGATCTATTCGATCGGGAACGGCGAGGAAGACACCGCTGCGTTGCGCGATGCGATGCGCGCGGAGACGAGGAAGGACGGATCGCCGCTGTTCTCGCCGTTGGTGTGTGTCGGATTGATGGTCTTTTACGTGCTTGCGATGCAATGCCTGAGCACGCTTGTTGTCGTGCGGCGCGAAACCAACTCATGGAAATGGCCGCTGTTTCAACTGGGCTACATGTCGCTGCTTGCCTGGCTCGGTGCGTTCCTTGTTTACCAGGTGGGAACGTTGCTTGGATTCTCGTGATGATGTCTATGCCTGCGTTGCTCGATGAACTTCTGGTCGCCGCCGCAGTGTTGGGCGCTGTCATTTACCTGACCGTTCGCCTGCGCCGGCGCAAACCGGCTCGCAACGACTCCTGCAGCGGATCCTGTTGCCCGGGAAAGTGAACTGAAGCGCGGGCGTTCGGATTCGAACTCCAGAACGTCCCGTCCTTTACTTTGCGGGCTTCTTTGCGCCTGTTTCAGATCACCGACCGCAACCCGTTTTCGACACAAGAATTGGGGATGTGATGATTGCGGGCGGCCTTGTAGAGTGAGGGCCGTCATGAAGTTATTCAGAATGCTCCTCGTTCTGTTGATCTCTTCAACAGCCATCGCAGTCGGTGCTGGGCCGCGTCACACGATCGATTTTGATTCGGGCTGGCGCTTTCTCAAAGGAGATGCCGCTGCGGCGGAGCAAGCTGTATTCGACGATGCTTCGTGGCAGGTCGTGAACGTTCCCCACGACTGGAGCATTGAAGGACCGTTTTCTTCAACCAATAAAACCGGCGGATCGGGTGGATTTCTTCCGTCGGGCGTCAGCTGGTATCGCAAAACGTTCACGCTGAGTTCAAACGATGCCGCGAAATCAGTCTGGATCGAGTTCGACGGCGTGATGGAAAACAGCACGGTCTGGCTCAACGGACAGAAGCTTGGTCAACGTCCGAATGGTTACGTCAGTTTCCTCTACCATTTAACCCCGCATCTCAATGTGGGCGGACCGAACGTCGTCGTCGTGAAGGCCGACACGTCCCAACAGCCGGCGTCGCGCTGGTACACGGGCGCAGGCATTTACCGGCATGTCCGGCTGGTTGTGGCCGATCCGGTTCACATTCCGCAATGGACCACGTTCATCACGACTCCGCAGGTGAGTGAGTCCGAGGCGACCATTCGCGTGCGGACGGCAGTGACGAACAGTTCCGCCTCTGAACGGAGCGTTGCGCTTCGGGTGACGCTGTTGAATGCGAAGGGCAGGTCGGTCGCGCAGGTTGAAACCGAAGTTCAAAAGATTGCCGCGGGCGAAAGTTCCGCTTTCGATCGGGAGATTCCTTTGAAGAAACCGGCGTTTTGGTCGCTGGAGACGCCTGCGCTTTACCAGGCGAAAATCGAAGTGTTGTCCGGAAAGGAATTGCTGGATGTCGAAACGACTTCGTTCGGGGTCCGTCAGTTCGAGTTCAAGTCTGAAACCGGATTCTGGCTGAATGGAAAGAACTTCAAAATCAAGGGCGTCTGTCTGCATCACGATGGTGGAGCGTTTGGCGCGGCCGTGCCGCTGAGTTTCTGGGAACGACGCCTGACCACGCTTCGCGAGCTTGGCGTGAATGCGATCCGCACTGCGCACAATCCTGTCGCACCGGAGTTTCTCGACCTGTGCGATCGAATGGGATTTCTCGTGATGAACGAGTTTTTCGACTGCTGGACGGTTGGGAAAAATCGTTTCGACTATCACCGATTCTTCCGCGAATGGGCGCATATCGATCAGCGCGACACGATTCTGCGGGATCGAAATCATCCGAGCGTGATTCTTTACTCCATTGGCAATGAAATTCACGACACACCAAAACAGGAGCTCGCGAAGGAGATCGCGTCCGGACTGGTCAAGGTCTGTCACGAGTTCGATCCAACCCGCCCGGTGACGCAGGCATTATTCCGTCCGAATGTGAGCGGCGATTACACGAACGGGCTTGCGGACCTGCTTGATGTGATTGGAACGAACTATCGCGATCTCGAGCTGCTCGCCGCGCACAAGGCGAAGGAAGGCAGGAAGATCATCGGAACCGAACAGGGTCATGAGTTGCGCACCTGGCTGAACTGCCGTGATTACCCGCAGCATGCGGGACAGTTTCTCTGGACTGGAATCGACTATCTGGGCGAAGCGCGTCGCTGGCCTCGGATCGGATTTGGATCGGGATTGATGGATCGCGCAGGACTGGTTCGACCGGTGGGTTATCAACGTCAGAGTTGGTGGAGTGAAAAGCCGATGGTGTATGTCGTCCGGCGCATTGGCCGTGACGAACTCGCGCCGACCGATCCCGGTTATGAAAGCGCCGATTTGCGGCGTCCGCAGGTGTTGTTCTCGGACTGGACCCCGCGGAATCTGGAGCCGCACAACGAGAACGTGGAGGTTTTCAGCAATTGCGAGGAAGTGGAACTGGTTCTCAACGGCAAGAGCCTTGGATCGAAGCGGAAGCCTTCAGACGATTCGGCGCGCACGTGGGTCGTGCCGTTCTCTCCCGGAGTTTTGAAAGCAGTGGCGCGCAATCGCGGCCGGGTGCTCGCCACCCAGGAACTGCGGACGGCAGGCAAGCCCGCGAAGCTGCTGTTGAACGTGGATCGCAGTCGTCTGGCGAATCGCTGGGACGATATCGCTGTCGTGAACGTTTCGGTTGTCGATGAAAACGGGATTGCGGTTCCCACGGCGGATCATCTCGTGCATTTCGAGATTTCAGGCCCCGGAGCAGTGGTCGCTGTGGACAACGGGGACAACGGCAGCAGCGAACCGTTTCAGGCCCGGGAGCGGAAGGCGCTTCAAGGCCGATGCGTCGCGTATGTGAAGGCAACGGCCGCGCACGGACGCATCACGATCACGGCCACCGCGGACGGGTTGAGATCGGGATCGGTCAGCTTGAGTGCAATGCCGGCAGATTGAGGAAAACGGAAACAACCGGTTCGCCTACATCATTTGGTTGATCTGTCCGCGCTTGTGATGGGAAGGCACATCCGATGAAATACAGCTTCAATGAGATTCGCGTCACTTGTCGTCATTCTGTTCTGCGTTGCACCTGAAATTGTTGCCGGTTCGGAACGCAGGATCGATCGTCACGCTCTGGTGACGCGCCACAATCCGGTGTTGCGACAGTTCGATGCGGAGAATCCGCTTTCTGTCGGCAACGGGGAATTCGCATTTACGGCGGACGTGACCGGGCTTCAGACATTCGCTGAGGCTTTCACCAACACAACACCGCTCGGAACGCTGTCGCAGTGGGGCTGGCATTCGCATCCGAATCCCGAAGGCTGGAGCCAGGAAAAATTTCAGCACAGGCTCTTCGATGTGTTCGGGCGGAAAGTTCCTTACAACGACGTTCCGAGGAACATCCAGACGCCGGAAATCCGCTGGTTGCGTGGCAATCCACATCGACTTCATCTCGGGCAGATCGGACTGGTGCTGACGAAAGCGGACGGAACCGCTGCAACGACAAACGATCTTATCGCCATCGAGCAGACACAGGATCTCTGGGCCGGACTGATCCGAAGCCGTTTTCAATTTGAAAACGAAACGGTGGAGGTGGAGACCGTGGCTCATCCGGAGCTGGATGCCGTCGCATTCAAAATAAAATCGGCGCTGATGAAGACCGGCAAGGTGAAGGTGCAGATTCGTTTTCCGTATGGCACCGGCGCCACAGTAACCGCTGATTGGACCAAGCCGACGGCACATCAGACGCAATTGATTTCGGACAAGTCGGGCTCCGGAATGTTCCGGCGCCAACTCGACAACGATCGTTACGTCGTTCGTGCGAAGTGGACGGCCGGGGCGACGATGGACGAAGTGGAGCGTCATCGGTTTGTTCTTACGCCGAAGAAATCGGGCGGCACGCTGGAATTCGTTGCGCTGTTCGAGCCTTTGGAAGGCGGTTCCAAAGTTCCGGATTTTTCCGACACGAGGGCTGCGGCGGGACGCTATTGGAAAGAATTCTGGAACACGGGCGGCGCGATTGATCTTTCTGGAAGCACCGATCCACGCTGGCGCGAACTGGAGCGCCGGATTGTTCTGTCGCAGTACCTCACGGCGATTCAATGTTCTGGAAGCCTTCCGCCGCAGGAAACGGGACTCACGTACAACACCTGGGAGGGAAAATTTCATCTGGAAATGCATTGGTGGCACGCCGCGCAGTTCGCGATCTGGGACCGGCTGCCGATGCTTGAACGCAGTCTCAATTACTACGACCGGACATTGCCGGTCGCGATTCGAAACGCCCGGCGTCAGGGTTACAGCGGCGCGCGCTGGTCGAAGATGACCGATCCCACCGGCGTCGATTCGCCTTCGCCGATCGGGCCGTTCCTGATCTGGCAGCAGCCGCATCCGATTTTTTATGCCGAACTGGTTTATCGTCAGAAGCCGACGAAAGCCACGCTCGAACGGTTCAGCAAGGTGATCGAGGAAACGGCGGAGTTCATGGCGTCGTATGCCGAATGGGAAACGAACCGAAACCGTTTCGTGCTCGGCCCGGTGCTTCAATGCGCGCAGGAAATTTTTCCAAAGGACAAGACATTGAACCCGACGTTTGAATTGACCTATTGGCGTTGGGGATTGGAAGTGGCCCAGGCCTGGCGGGAACGGATGGGACTTCAGCGCGTGGAAAAGTGGGACCGCGTCCTGAAGGATCTGGCCAAACCGCCGGTTGAGGAGAACAAGTATCTTTTTGCCGAAACCGCGACCGGCACTTACACCGACAAGAAATGGACGGACGATCATCCGAGTGTGACTGCTGCTTATGGAATGTTGCCAGGGCAGGGAATCGATCCCGAGATGATGCGCCGGACGCTGCATTGGATTTGGGACAACTGGAACTGGCCGGACACCTGGGGCTGGGATTACGGCATGCTCGCCATGTGCGCCGCACGACTGGGTGAACCGGAACGCGCGATTGATGCGTTGCTGCTCGATACCCCGAAAAATCAGATCGGCGTGAATGGGCACAATTATCAGCGCCCGGGCCTGACGATCTATCTGCCCGGCAACGGCGCCCTTCTTTACGCCGTCGGCATGATGGCCGGTGGGTGGGATGGCGGACCGGACAAGCCTGCGCCCGGTTTTCCTGACAATGGGAAATGGAAGGTTCGGGCGGAGGGTTTCCTTCGCGCGCCCTGAACGTCACTGTTACAAAAGGGAACGAAGTAGGGCTGGAAGAATTTCAGGGTGCAGGCATCCAATTGCCTAAGTGGATCGTTTTGAATGAACTCAAGCGATCGGTTCTGAAGTTTTTCGAACGCGCATTCCGGCTTGTCCGATTCGAGTCCTGATTCTTCGAATGCGCAATTATCAGGAAGAACGGGAGCCATCTTTCGATGGCTCCCGTTGTGTTTTCGAGACTTGTCAGTTCTTGTCCGGCAAATCCGTTACGGAGAACGGAGGCGGAAGAACACGGCCGGGCTCGATGGAACGACGGTGATGTTCGTGCTGGTGATTTCGGCGCTGCCCGGCACATCCACCCAGTTGTCGCTGAGGCCGACGCTCAGGCTGTTGGTCTGCACCTGCAGAACCCAGCCCAGGTAATCGTTCGGCCAGGACAGTGAGAGCGTGTCACCACTGACGCTGAAGGTGATGTCCGTCGGCTCGGTCGGAATGGATTCTCCGACGATCAGGCTTCCGGTTCCAGCGAGATACGTTGGAGTGTTCGCGGCGTTGTAGGTTCCATCAGGCTGAGGCACGCCGTTCAGGACCAGTGCGCCGACACGGTTCGCTCCCGCGAAGTCGAGCTGGAGTTTCGCGCCGTTGGCGATCGAAACGGTCGAGTTCGTCGCGAGCGTTGGCTGACCGATGCTCAGGACGCCGCCATTCAACGTGGTGTTGCCGGTGTAGCTGTTGGCGCCGGTCAATGTGAGCGTGCCGGTGCCGACCTTGACCAGGCTGCCTGGACCGCTCATGACACCGGAGTAGGTGGTGCTGGCGTTGTTATAGCCGACCGTGAGTTCAACCGGAGCGCCATTGGAATAGCCCGGTCCGCTCGGATCCTGGTAAACGACTGTGTCCGCCAGCACGAAGCTGCCGCTGCCGCTCAGGCCGCCGATGATGTTATGGCCCGGGCCGGGTTCATTGCCGTTTCCGAAGAGCAGAGTGGACGTGCCCATGCGTGACGAACCAGGCAGGTTGTTGCCGGTCAGGACGATGGTTGCGTTCGCCAGCACGCTTGTTCCCATGAGGTACAGGTAACTGCCGCCGCTGCCTGGAACGGTGAGAGGATTGACCGTCACTGTGCCGGAATAGGTGTTCTGCGCCGGCGTTCCGGAACTTGTGAAGACCGCAGTCGAGGTGTTCCACGCGTTTCCGACCTGTTCAAGCTTGTCTTCAACAACCAAATCTCCGGTTCCAGTGACGAAGCCGTCGATGAACAGCGCTTTCGGGAAATTCGGTTCTGCCAGATTTTCCCATGGTGCATTGAACGTGGATCCGATGGCTCCGCCGCCGGGGCCGACGTGCAGGTTGCCCAGAACGCGTTGTGAACCGTCCCAGGCATACAGGGAGCCGTTATCGAGTGTGACGTTGTTCTCGATTTGATAGGAACCGAATGCGTTCAACGGTGTGGTGCCAAGGTAAACCAGCGCGCCGTTGGTGATCGTGACCGTTCCGGTTCCAAATGGAGAAACGATGCCAGGAGATTCACCGTTCCCGGCAGCGAGAATGCCTTCGGCGACGAACGTGCCGCCTGAATAAGAGCTGGAGCCGTTCAACGTGAGGGTTCCAGTGCCGACTTTGACCAGCGATCCACCGCCGGTGAGTGATCCGTTGAATGTGGAGCTGGAGTTGTTTCCACCAACCGAGAGACTCACTGGCGCTGCTGCACTGTCCACAAGGTTCAACGGGCCTGAGCCAGTCAGGCCGCCGACATTGAAGGTTCCGATTCCGGAATTGAAGACGATGCCGTTTTCGATCAGCGATCCGATGCTGCCGTTGGTTGCGGCGTTTGCGTCACTCAACCGGAGGGCGCCGCCCGACACGGTGGCCGGCACGGAGAGGGAATTGGCCGTTGAGAGATTGAGAACGCCTTCGCCGCTCTTTTCCAAAGCGCCGGTTCCCGAAATGGTGCCTGTGAACTGAACGGTTGCGCCCTCTGCCACACCGATGCCCGAGTTGGCTGTGGTGGTCAGCGCACGCGAGCTCGTTCCGCTGGCGTCGAATCGAAGGGTTCCACCGGAGAGCGCCACTGAACCTGTGTTCGTGCCGAGGGCGGAATCGTTGGTGATGCTGAGTGTGCCGCCGCCAATGAATGTGCCGCCGGTGTAATTGTTGCTCGTGCCCAGGAAGACCGAGCCGCTGTTGGTCAGCACGACCGCCGTTGTGCCGTCAATACCGCCATTTCCCGTGATGCTGAAATTCTGGCCGAAGCTGCTGAACAGAACCGAACTGGGAACCACGCGGGCGTTGAGAGTGATGTCAGTGCTTCCGAAAAAGACGGAATCATCGAAGATCACGTTGTCTCCGTAGGAATCGTCGGAATACTGAAGATACCTGGCGGTGCCGAAGTTCCAGTTGCTGCTGGTGTTGATATCCCAGGTCGTCAGGGGATTTCCGACAGCATTCGCGCCATACCAGGTCAGGCTCTGGCCGGCGGCCGTGATCTGAAGATCAAGCGAGGTGCCCGAATTCACCAGATGAGCAACGACGCCAATCGGCAGCGGTCCCAGCACGAAGTTGTTGGTCGGAACCGGAACACCGGCGTAAATCAACGGATAGGTGCCGACCGTCAGGAGCGGGCCTGTGACATTGATTGTGGTGGTGCCGGAATTGTTGACGGTGCCGCCACTCAGAGAGATGGGAGCTGCTGTGGGCGCCGTGGCTGTGCCGAAATTGATGTTGATGACGCTGGTCCCCTGAAGCGTCACTCCGTTGGCGTTCACCGAATAAACGCCGTCTCCGGTGAGGATGTTCAGAGTGGCATTGCTTACTGCGAGCGCGCCGCCGGAACTGAAAAGCGTCGCATCGATCACAAGCGTGCCGCCGCGAACCGCTGTCGGTCCTGAATAGGTGTAGCCGCCGGAAAGTGTCAGCGTGCCATTGCCGATCTTGGTGAGGCCACCGGTGCCGACGCCCTGCAACGTTTCAGGAATCTTGATGTCGAAGCCTGCTGTGTCGATGATCGCACCGCCGTCGAGGACGTTGGCAGACTGGCTGCCTCCGCCGAGCTGGATGAAGTTGTCGGTGTTGCCGGCTGCCCTCAAGATTCCGCCATTGAAGTTGAATGCGGCTGTTCCACCGTCATTACCGGTGATCACCTGGTTGATCGTGAGTACACCACCGTTCAGGTTGAACGTGTTGTTCGCCCCTCCGGCTGCGCGGTTCAGGTCCAGCACGCCAGTGGTTGTGGTGCCGGTCTGGTTGCCGCTCCAGGAGGTGATCGCGCCGCTGTTCAGGTTGATGACCGAAGTTCCCGTGTTGTTGCCTTCGATGCTGAAGCGGATGTCGGTGTTGGCGTTCAGGTTGATGGTGCCGCCGTTCACATTGATCACGCCGCTGACGGGATCCCACTGCGTCATGATCAGCCAGCGTTCGATGGTGCTGGCGACATTGAGAACTGCGCCGGTATAGATGTTCACAGTGCCGATCGTGTTGGCGTCGCCAGCAAAGGCCAGCAGGAGATCGTTCTCGCAGTTCATTATGGCGCCGTTTCCGAGATTGATCGTGCCGAGGCATGTGCTCGCATTATTGACACCGTCGGCCACACGGGTCACTCCGGTCACGTTCACGGTGGCATTGGTGACATTCAACGTTCCGGTCGCAGTCTCCGTGAACGTCGTCCGTGCCATACGGATGTTACCCGCCGTTACGCTGCCGCCGGTGAGATTGTAGATGCCGGTGCCTCCATTCCGGCCGATCATCAGCCAGTTGCCCGAACCGGTCGAAAGCGCACCGCCGGTTTGATCCAGCCGACCGGTGATGCCAGAACCGTCGCCAATGATGATATCAACCGGCGAGAACGCCGAATCGGCGCCCAGGATCGGATAAACGCCGATGGCGTCGGTGTTGATGAAAAAGTTTCCGGTGGGATTCGCAGGATCGCTGCTCCAGTTTGCGGCGTTGTTCCAATCCTGGCTGGTGTCGCCGACCCAGGTGGCATCGGCGCGAGCAATGTTTGGCAGCAGAGTGACTCCGCAGGCCAGGCCCAGGAACGCAGGCCTTTTGAGTCGCAAAAGGTATCGGTTGAGTTGACGTTCGGGCTTTTTGCCTGAACCCAGTATGTTATCGGTTGGTTTTTTCATGGGTTTCTGTTGTGCGAAAGGGGAGGTCGGTCAGTGGAAGCGGACCGTTGCGAGGCGGCCGGTCTGTCCGTGAATCACACGTTGTTGGGCTTCAAAATGAGACGACATCATCAGCGTTCCAGCTGTAGTGGCGTTCTTTGGCAATGGTTTCCCTCAAAAAAATTTTGGGCCTCAATACTAATCCAGGAATGCAAACCGTCAATGGGTGCAAGGGGAAAAGGGTGCGAAGGGATCAAAATAATCGAATGGTGCTTTCGGCTTCCCGAAGCAGAAGGCGTGCGATCACCCAGTCGTGCCACACGCCGGTTGTTTGGGAACCGAGATCCGAGAAGAGTTGCATCCCGGTGGGAAATCGCTCGTCGAGCAGTCTCCGCCCGGACGCAAGCTCGGCTCGGGCGGCTTCGGCCTGATGCAGTCCGTGATGCGCCAGAGCGAGAACAAGATGGGCCATGGCGCGGCGGGCGGGCGGGGGATCAGGATATTCCAGGCAGCGTCGTCCCCAGAAAATGGCATTTGCCAGGTTGCCGCGGCGATGTTCAAACAAGGTGATCGCAAGAGTTCTCCAGCCCAGGAGATATCCGTCGGGTTCAGTCTCAAAGGTGCCTGTATTTACAGCTTCATCGACTACGTGGATGAACGGTTCGAGTTGTTGGAGCACTTCCAGGTCTGCGGGCAGAATCAGGCTGTTCTTAACGACCTGTTCGGCTGCGGTGGCATCTTTCGTTTCTGCGAAACGCAAGATCGATTCCCGAACGAACTGCCGATAGCTGTCGAGTCTTCCGGCCATGATCAGCGCCGGGCCGGTTCCGAGAAGGTCACGGGAAACATCCGCGGTTGTATCGGATTTATCGACCTGGTTGGCCCGACCCAGCTGGAGGAAACGGTCGGCGGCGATTTCCCATCGGCCCTGCGAGACATTCCATTCGCCAAGCGCGCGGAAAACTCCTGCCGCTTCAAACGACGGTTCGGCGACAGGAATTTGAAGTCGCTCCACCAGCCGGTCGGCTTCCGCCATTTGATGACGATTGATCAGCAGGGCGGCCTCGGATATCTGCGCGCGGGCATTGGCTTCAGTGCGCAAAAGATCCGCTTCGCGCCGCGCCGCCCGTTCGCGAAGGAACATCCACGTCGATGTTCCAAAACCGGCAATCAAGGCGACAGTCACCGCGGCGATGGCTGCAAAGGTGGATCGATTTCTCCGAATCAATTTCTGCAGGCGATAAACCCGGCTCGGTGGACGCGCGAACACAGCTTCGTTATTCAGGTAACGCTGAATGTCCATCGCGAGGCCGTTCACGGTCTGATAGCGGCGGTTTCGGTCTTTCTCCAGCGCCTTCATCACGATCCAGTCCAGATCGCCTTTCAGGAGAGATTTGAGCTTCGGCGATTCCACCTGGCGGCACAGAGTCGTCTGGGTGAGTTCATCCTCGCGCAATGCGTTCAGCCGAGTGGACGGTCGATGCGGCTCGCGCTCCATCAATGTGCGCCGCATTTCATCGAGGCCGGATTTCAGCAGTTCAGTCTGATCGAAGGGCGTTTTCCCTGTGAGCAATTCGTAGAGCAGCACGCCCAGCGAATAGATGTCGCTCCGGGTATCGACATCCATGCCGCTCCGCTGCGCCTGTTCCGGACTCATGTAGGCGGGAGTTCCGACGAACTGTTCGAACGCGGTGAACAGGGTGTTGTCGGTGAGGCGTTCGCCTCCGGTTGCCTTGGCGATTCCGAAGTCGATCACCTTGGGAGCCGGTTCGCCATTCAGGGTCGTGACGAGAATGTTGGACGGCTTGATGTCGCGGTGAACGATGCCTTTCTGATGCGCGTGCTGGATCGCGCCACAGATCTGTTGAAACAGTTCCAGACGCCGGTGGACGTCGAGACGATGCTCGTCGCAGTAATGCGTGATCCGGGTTCCGCGCACGAGTTCCATCACGAAATACGGGCGTCCCGTTTCGGTGGCCCCGGCATCGAGGACGCGGGCGATGTTCGGATGATCCATCAATGCCAGTGCCTGGCGTTCGGCTTCGAACCGGGCGATGACATTCTTCGTGTCCATCCCGAGCTTGATCACCTTCAACGCCACGCGTCGGCGAACCGGTTTTTCCTGTTCCGCCATGTAAACCACGCCGCATCCGCCTTCGCCGATTTTCTGCAGCAGTTTGTATGGCCCGATCTGGCTGCCGGGAATTCGGTCGGAGAGTTCAAGGATTGTCGTGGGTGCGGACGAATGGGAGTCGATTCGGCGACCTGTGGCTGGATTCGGTTTCGAACGCGAATCGATGTCCTTCGCCACGGTTCGATACAAATCAGCGCTGCAGGCGAGCGATGGTTTGCAATGTTCGAAGAACTGTTCCGCCTCGCTGTATTCCTCCCAGATTTTTTCCACCGCAGCCCGCAAAGCCGCGTCGCCGCAGCAGGCACGATCCCAGAACGCCTTGCGTTCGGACGGCGTCGTGCACTCCAGCGTGAGCGTCGCAATTTCTTCAGCCTGTTGCGTCAGTGCGTCGGACATCTTTTCTGGTAATAAATGCGTTGGCGCGGCCCGGAAGCCCTCACGATTTCACACCAGCGCCTTGATACGTCGGAACAAAAGCCGTTTCGCCTGAAACAGGTGACGTTCAACGGTGCTTTCACCGAGGCCGACGGTTTCCGCAATTTCCCGGTTGGTGAGACCGGTGAAGAATTTGAGGCTGATGATTCGCGCGAGATCAGGATGGTCCCTGCCGAGATCTTCGAGGCTGTCGTTGAGCAGCAGGAGTTTTTCGTCCGGCGTTGTTTCCGCCAGTTCGAGGTCATCCAGGTTCAATCGCTGCTGTCCGCCGCCATGTTTGATGCGCGCCTTGCGTCGGGCGTTGTCGATGAGAATCCGCCGCATCGCCTCGGCGGCGGCACCGAAGAAATGCCATCGATTTTGCCAGGTGCGATCCTTGTCCTGAACCAGCCGCAACCACGCTTCATGAACCAGCGCTGTGGGTTGAAGTGTTTGTCCCGCGGCCTCAGAAGCCATGCGCGCAGCGGCAATCCGGCGCAATTCCTCATAGACCAACGGCAGCAGCTCCTCTGAAGCCTGCATTTCACCACGTCCGACCGCTGCCAGCACCAGCGTTACGTCACTCATGGATGCCGCCGAGTCTAGCGCGTTCAGACCCGGGAACAAAAAGGAAAAGACTGCAGTCCGAAAATGTACGAAGTGCGCGGACGTTTCAGCTGGAGCGTCAAAAGAACGGGCTTCGATAGATTTCGTAAACGTTCAGGTCGCCGCCGGGCCAGTAGTCGTTTCCAGCGAAACTGAATGTCCGCCGATGGCGGTCGAACAAAAGTGTCTTGGGGCTTTCAGGTTTGTTGGGATCGTAAACCTTGAATTCAATCTCGCGTTCCCGTTCCACCGCATAGAAAACCAGCACGGCATGATTGATCGTCAGCTCGGGAAACTGGATCAGGTGGGCGACGGGAGGTTCGTTCCGTTTCAGATCCTGCAGGAAGCTGTTCGCCACCTTCAACTGACCGCGCCGGCTGAAGGGAAACAGAATTCGCCAGTGACCGCGCTGAAAATAACTGCGCCACGCACCGCCGCATTCGTCCTTGAGCAGGCGTTCCTGTGCGGTGCTGAACTCGCGCAGGTTTGCGTAGCCTGGAATCACGATGCGTTCTTCGTCAGGAATCACGCGGGCCGGATCGATGCCAACAACGCGATTGATGAGTTTCCGATAGGTCGCCTCGTCGGCCACCGGTTTGGTGGGATCGAAGCGTGCGTGTTGGAAAAACTGTCGCGCCGAGCGGGCAACGACGAAGCAATGATGCGTGTAACCGGGATCCGGTTCGTGCCGTTTGTGAACCCATTTGCCCTGGTCGTTCCAGTAATAATCCCAGACGAGTTCGTTGGCGAAGTGGAACGTGTCCGCTTCAAATTGAAAAGGACGTGCAGCCGTGAAGGGCGTTCGGGACTTGCAGCCGGACGTGATGGCGACCGCGAGCAGGAGAAGAACGATCAACAACGAAAATCGACTGGCGGCTCTGATTCCGGCGGCGCGGATTGGAACGATCAACGGCATATATCTGGCTTGCGGGAGAAGCTAGGGGTGCGGTAACAAGCTGGCAATGCTGTACGAACGCTGGCGTCAGATCGCGCGCGCCTTCCCGACTGCTCTCGCCCTGCGCGATGTGGCGTCCGGGAAACAGTGGACTTTTGCCGAACTGGCCGCTGAGGCGGAGCAGGGGAGCGAACCGGCTGAACCGGTCGTTTTTCCACGTGGGATTTCTGCGGAATTCGTTCTCGACGTTCTTCGAGGCTGGCGATTCGGAAAAAGGGTCTGTCCACTCGAAAGCGAACAGAACGTTCCTGAAATCACTCCCGGCCTGCCTGAAACGATCGTTCATCTCAAGCTGACCTCCGCCACGACCGGCGCGGCCCGATTGATTGCGTTCACAGCGGAACAACTCGCTGCGGATGCGGAAAATATCGTCGCCACCATGGGATTGCGGCGGGACTGGCCGAATCTCGGAGTGATTTCACTCGCACATTCGTACGGTTTTTCAAACCTGGTGCTGCCCCTGTTGCTCCACGGCATTCCGCTCATCCTGATAAATGCTCCACTACCTGAATTGATCCGACGCGCGGCAAAAGGCGAACAAGCGCTTACGCTGGCAGCGGTGCCGGCGTTATGGCGGACCTGGCACGATGCGAACTGCATTCCGGACAATGTTCGCCTTGCCATTTCAGCCGGAGCGCCACTTCCCGTTGCGCTGGAACAAAGCGTGTTCGCTGCGCGCGGATTGAAGATTCACAACTTTTACGGGAGCAGCGAATGCGGCGGCATCGCTTACGACGCGTCTGCCGCGCCACGCACGGATGGCGCGTGCGCCGGAATGCCGATGAAAAACGTCGCGCTCGCGGTCGGCGATGACGGCTGTCTTGAAGTTCGAAGCAAGGCGGTGGGAGAAACTTACTGGCCGCAACCGGCTTCGAATCTTGGCGGCGGCGTTTTCCGGACGAGTGACCTGGCTGAAATGGTTTTCGGAATGGTTTATCTCCGGGGACGCGTGAGCGATCAGATCAACATTGCCGGACGCAAGATTTCGCCGGATGCGATCGAGAAGGTGCTGTCACAACATCCAGCGGTTCGGGAATGTCTGGTGTTTGGAGCGCCGGTGGAACATGGAGAACGCACGGAGATTATCGTTGCGTGCGTTGTGCGGAGTTCCGACGTCTCGGAAGAAAGGCTTCGGCATTATCTGCTTGAGAAATTGCCAGCCTGGCAGCTGCCGCGGGAATGGTGGTTCGTCGAATCGCTCGAAGCGAACCAGCGCGGGAAATTGTCGCGGGCTGACTGGCGACGGAAGTTCATGGAACTGACCGCCGGCAAGAACCTCTCCTGAGGGCTCCTGTTACGTCAGGGCGCCATTTGCACCGTTGCGTTCCATCTGACGTTGCTGACGGCGCACCGCGCGAAGATGGCTGTAGCCAACGAGTCGCTGGCGCTGCTCATCCCAGAGCCGGAACGTGAAGGACTTGAGACTTCCCAGCAATGTCACCGGCGGCACCGTCTGGAAGAGCGGTTCGGCGTTGTGACATTTCTCGAGATGATAGTTGGGGATTCGCGGGCTGAGATGGTGAATGTGGTGGAATCCGATATTGCCCGAGAACCACTGGAGAATCTTCGGGAGCTTGTAGAACGAACTTCCCTTCAACGCAGCCGTCGCGTAATCCCAGTCATCGCCCCGCTGCCAGTAAACACCTTCGAACTGGTGCTGCACATAGAACAGCCAGACACCGGCTGAACCGGCCACGCCAACAACGATCAGCTGGATGATCAGGTAGGCTTTGAGACCGAAAACTGTGATGAGGCTGGTGGCCATCAGCAACAGCGCGAGGTTGGTTGCGTAAACAGAAATGGTTTCCTTGTGACCGGCCTTTGGCGCCGAAAAGCGCTGCATGATCAGGAACAGGAACAGCGGCGCGAGCAGGAAGAGAACGACCGGATTGCGCGCCATGCGATACGCGAATTTCTTCCAGATCGACGCTTCGAGATATTCCTGCACGGTCAGCGTCCAGACATCGCCCGTTCCGCGGCGATCCAGATCGCCTGCGGTGGAATGGTGGATTGCGTGTTCCCAGCGCCAGTGGAAATAAGGCGTGAAGGTCAGCAGCCCGGTGATGGCGCCGAGAAAATGATTCGCCTTCTGAGAACGGAAAAACGATCCATGGCCGCAATCGTGGAAGATGATGAAGATGCGGACGAGAAAACCGCCTGCGAGAATGGCCAGCGGCACGGTGAGCCACCAGGAGATCTTGTAGGTGAAATACATCAGGACCCAGAGGCCGATGTACGGAATCAATGTGTTAACGGTTTGCCAGAGGCTGGCTGCAAGTGACGGCTGCTGGTAGCGAGCCACAACTTTTTTCCAATCACTTGCCTGTGTTTCAACGGCCCCGGAGCGGGTTTCTGTCTTTGTCATGTTAATTGCGGCTCCAAACTGAGAATCCAATCCAATCGGGGTGACGCGGCGCTACAGTAGAGTACTATCGCGAACTCGGCAACGGGCAACCCCAACTATTTTTTGTCTTTTTGCGTGACGGCTGAAGGAGGGGCGAAGGTTACGTCGGTTCGATTTTCTTCAGAACGGTTCTGTGATTGAAACAGCACAAATTGCGCTGGAAGCGGGCCCATGCGCGTTTCTCTTGATTTGGGTCAAATCGCAAAACCTGCTGCTGTGCAACAGTGACCGCATGAACGAAAAGCCAGTCATTGATGCGTCACAGGAAAAGGTTGTTTTGCTCGATCAGGAAACCCGGTTCGCGCCCAACGGAATTGTGAGCCGCACGCTTTTGCGAACGGACAACATGCGGGTGGTGCTGTTCGGATTTTCGGAAGGGCAGGAGCTGACGGAACACACTTCAACGCAGCACGCTCTGGTTCAGATTCTTTCGGGCGAATGTGAGTTTTCTCTCGCCGGAAAACCAAACCAGCTCAAGGCCGGCGACATGGTTTACATGCCACCGGGTCTCGCGCACGCGGTTCGAGCGACGAAACAGTTCTCGATGCTTCTGACGCTTTCCAAGCCGGTCTCCGGCATCCCCGGTCGCATTGCCGGATCGGTGTCATCGTTCGCAACAGTGTGAGGCACTCATGAAAACTGAAGTTCTCGATCTGAGAGAGGACCTGCGCAAAGGGCTCGCGCCATTTGCAAAAATCATGACCGCAGCGGGAAAGGTGCAGCCGGGAGATGCGCTCGTTCTGAAGACACCGTTTAAACCGGTGCCTCTGTTCAAGGTGATGGAACACAAGGGGTTCACGAGCGAGGTGTTGAAGAATGCCGCCGGCGATTGGGAAATTCAGTTCACGCGCAAAGGCGACGTTGTCGTTCAACCGCCGGTTGAATCGACGTGCGGATGCTCCGCCCCCGTACCGGAGAAGGTGATCGAAGTGAATGCGCGTGGACTTCAGCCGCCCCAGCCGCTCGTCACGATCCTCGAGGCGGTTTCAAACCTGCCTGAAAACACGGCGCTTCTGGCGCGAACGGACCGGCGTCCGATGCACCTTTATCCCGAACTCGAACTACGAGGATTTACCAGCCACACCGAGGAACAACCCGATGGAAGCTACATTACCTATATCCAGCGCGCTTAAACCCGCGCCGCGGGCCACTCCAACCACCGCAGCGTCCGGAGTCACCGCCGCGTCCATCACGCTGCCGCTTCGTTTCATGCTTGCGGGGCTTGCGGCCCTGACGTTGGGAATGGCGTGGATCATTCTGCAGCCTTCGATTTTATCCACGTATCACTACAACCAGGATGTGATTGCAGCGACGCATCTGTTCGTGCTCGGCTGGATCAGCACTGTGGTGATGGGGGCGATGTATCAGCTGGTTCCTGTGGCGCTCGAGACGAGACTTTACAGTGAGCGCCTGGCGAAATGGCAGTTCGTGTTTCACGTCGTTGGTTTCGTGGGGATGGTCTGGATGTTCCGCGAATGGAACATGAAACAGGTCGGACATTTCGGTTGCGTGCTCGGATTCGGAGTGCTGCTGTTCGTGTTCAACATCGCCCGCACGCTGCTGCGCGTGCCGAAGTGGAATGTGGTGGCTCATTCGATTGCGTCCGCGATCGGATGGATTTCGCTTACGATCCTGGCGGGGCTGGCTCTCGCGACTGCCAAATGCACGATCGATTTCGAGGCGGAAACCGTCAGCAACTGGGCCCTCGCAGTGGACCGCGTGGCGTCTTCAATCCGTCGATTCGATCCCATCGGCGCCATGCACGCGCATGCGCACCTTGGAGTGATCGGTTTCTTCATCATGCTGATCGTCGGCGTGTCCTACAAACTGGTGCCGATGTTCACCCTGAGCGAAGTGCAGAACCGCTTTCGTGCGGCGGCGTCCGTGATCCTGTTGAACATCGGTCTCGCCGGAGCATTCTTCTGCATCCTGTTGAGAAGTCCGCTGAAGATCGTTTTCGCTGTGATCATTGCTGCTGCACTGGCGATCTATGGATGGGAACTCATCGCCATTCTGCGCGCCAGGAAACGCGGGCCGCTCGACTGGGGCATCCGATATTTTCTGACAGCCGTCGCGTTTCTGGTGCCGCTGTCATTTCTGGGAATCGTGCTGTCGGTGCATTCGCTTCCGCTGACGGCGTTCACCGGTCAGCTGGAGAATGTGTATGGCTTTGTCGGACTGATCGGCGTGGTGTCCTTTGCGATCATTGGAATGCTCTACAAGATTGTTCCCTTCCTGATCTGGTTCGGCACTTACAGCAAACACATCGGCCGCGCGAAGGTGCCGGCGCTGGCGGACATGTATTCGGCGAAGCTTCAGGCATTGGGATTCTGGAGCTTTCTGACCGGGCTGCTGGTGACAACCAGTGGAATTCTCCTGAGCCAGGCGACTGTTGTGCGCATCGGCGGGGTTCTTCTTCTGGCGACGGTCATCACGCTCCTTGTGAACATCGGCAGCATGGTGCGCCATTATTTCAGTCCGCAACTGGCTTCCTTCAAGCCTGCAGCTTCCTCCATCAAATGAACACAACTCCCATTGTCACCAACGAAGACACCGTTCTTGAAGCCCTCCGCCAGGTGATCGATCCCGAGATCGATTGCAACATCGTCGATCTGGGGCTCGTTTACAGCATCGCGATGGATGAGGGTGTTCTTACGGTGAAGATGACTCTTACGACGCCCGGTTGTCCGATGCATGAAACCATTTGCTGGGGCGTGAAGAACGTTCTGTCAGGAATGCCGGGTGTGCGGGACGTGGAGGTGGAACTTGTGTGGGATCCGCCCTGGCATCCTTCCATGATGACCGAACAGGGCAGGGCGATCACCGGCGCGCGATAAGACAACTTCAATTTCAAAAACCAACATGAATACTGACAACAAATATTCGATCGGCCCCGACCGGGTGCTCGACGTTCGTGAAATTCCATGCTCCATCAAGCACGGTTTGATCCTTCAATCTTTTCGGGATCTGGCTGTGGGCGAGCATTTCATCCTTGTGAACGGTCACGATCCGGTTCCGCTCTACTACCAGTTTTCCGCGGAATGGCCGGGAACGTTTGCCTGGGAACATCAACTCCGGCTTCCTGAGGAAGTCCGCGTGAAGATCACCAAAATCAAAGACCTGCCGAACGCGGCGGAACATCTGACCGCCTGCCCCGCTACAACATAAGGCGGATCGAAACAGACCCTGTCCTTCCATGGTGCTGCGCCCGCGCCAGCCTGCCTGCGCGGGCGCATGAGTTTTTGCGGATTCACTGCGAAAAAGGGCGCTTTTGTCAGACAAAAGCGGACAAGTTCTGAACAAATGCGGCTTTCCGGGGAGTTTTTCTCTTCCAATTGAACCATGGGGTCTTATCCTACGTTCGTGACCGTTGACATGTTCAAAGACGAGATGGCGCAAGCCATGAAGGCGTACGAAATGTACGTCATCTGCATCGACAAAACCCCCGAGGAGTTTCAGGCTTCGCTGGTTTCGCTCGTGATCAAGGCGATGAAGGCATTTGAAAGCCGCGGACCACAATTGCGGCACGGCATCGCGCTGGACAGATACATGACGGTGATCCTCAGCCAGAGCGATGGTCCCCGCCCGCTGTGTGGCATTTATTTCAACCTCCATTCGCCCTACCAGAAGCAGGCGCTCGCAAAATCGACAGCTCCGGTTTCTGAAACAATCGGGGAACGGCGGAAGACTTCGGAAGCGTAATCCTTTTCCAAATTTTGAAGCCTGATTCAGGAACGTCCTGAATCAGGCTTTGCATTTGAGGAGAAAGCTTTCGAGAACAAGGGGCAGCAAATCAACGATCGCGAACTTCGTCACCGATCCTGGCTTCGCCGGCTGTGATGTCAGCGACGGTGCTGTCCTCGCGTTGCGGAGGTGTCACGAGCAGTTCGCCCACTTTGAGTCCGTCACGGTAAACGTTCAGGCGCTGATCGGGTTTCGCCATCTGGCCGACGGGAAACGTTACGACCACAAAACGAAGATTCGAATTCACGGAACTGATTTTGCCGGTGATTCCTTCGGCGGGTGTGACAATGGGCTGCGAAGAACCTGACGGTGAATTTTCTTGTGCAGCCGGGGCTGCTGCGACGGTTTGAGCTGGTTCAGGCTGTGCTGGAGGGGCGACGTTCGCGCGAACGGGTGTGCGCGATGTCGGTTGGTAAGCTTCGAAGACAGGGTCACCTCCGCGCTTTCCGGAACAGCCCACCACCATCAGCGCAGCCAGAATACTTGCAAACCGACAACCAGTTCTCATGGGCTGGAGTAAAGTATCCGAGCGGCGGCGCGTCAATTCACTTTTCCGTAATTACCGTGTCGTCGTGTTCGTATGCGGGCGCGCAACAACAGAGCAGGCGCAGGACGTCGTTGCCGGTGTTCCACAACTTGTGACGCGCTCCCGGCGGAATAGCAATGGCGTCGCCCTCCTTCACTTCGCACAGTTCGTTTTCAATTTTCATCCGACCCTGACCGTGCGTGATGTAGTAAATCTCCTCCGCTTTCGGATGATAATGTTCCTGCGTGCTGCCGCCGACCGGGAGCCGCGCCTCGGCGAGACTTTGATTGCGGATCACGGAATTGCGGTGGGCGAGCAGTTCGCGGATTTCCGATCCGTCCTTCGTGATAAAGGCGGGAACTTCATTGAGGTTTTTGATGTCCATGTTTTCTTCAGCTATTCGGGTGGAATGTTGGACGGCCGGATCAAACGTTGCCAGTTCGTCTGTCCGAGAATGACGCCGGAAACAATCAGCACCATTGCGATCCAGAACGTCACGCTGAGCGGTTCGTTCAGGCAGAAATAAGCCCAGGTGGTTGTGCTCAGCGGAATGAGATTGTTGAACAACAACACCTGGCTGGTCGGCCAGTGACGGAGCGCGTTGTTCCAGATCGCAAATGCGACGACGCCACCGGCCACGATGCAGTAGAGTTGAATCCACGCCACATCCGCGCGCCACGTGAGTCCGTTTTGAAACACCTCAAGCAATCCTGGAATCAGGAGAATCAAGCCCGCGCGCCACATGGTGTGTGCGCTGATTTCGACCCCGGAAAGGTGTGATCCGAGCGCGCGACATTGCCGGCCGTAGTTGGTCCAGAGCACGCTGACGGCGATGCCCAGCACTTCGCCGATCCAGCTGGTGCCGGTTGTCTTGAGCGCTGGCCAGAAAAGGACGAAGACGCCGACCAAAGCGAGGAACGCTGCGCCGTAACGTTGTGCTGTGCGCCAGCTGCGATCCGGCTTTCCTTCCCAGAGCAGTGCCCAGACCGGTGAGGCGCCGAGGTAAAGCGCGACGTGCGAGGCTGACGTGAAGCGCAGCGCCCAGTTGAAGCAGATGATGTAGATCGCGAGACTGAGCGCTCCGCGAAACCAGAGTTTGCGGCTGACATCAGCTTGAAGTGGTTGAGCTTTTCCGAGCCAGTTCGTCCAGCGAAGGATCGCGAGAAGCATCAGACCTGCGAAAGCAAATCGCGTCGCGCCGGTCCAGATGGGCGGCCAATAGCCGACGATGTAACGCGTGCCTGCATTGTTGCCGCCCCAAAGGAAAACGGCAAAGACGAGGCTTAATGCCAGACTGAAATCGGACTTGGTCCGGAACACATTTTTAATCAGGCGCGAGGCGTTGGGCTTCAGGCTTCAGGCACAAGCTCCAGGTTTTGGAATGTTGGCTATCGACTCCCGGCTGTTGGCTGTCCACTCACACTTCTTTCCGAGGAAACAGTGGTGCCGGGTCGCCAATCTGATGTCCCGCTGCCAGTCTGCCCCACGATGCGGCGCTGAACTGATTCGGCTCACTGCTCAACCCGAGCTGCGCGTAAATCTTGGTCGCTGTTCCCGGCAAAAATGGCCAGAGCAACACCGCGAGAATGCGGCACGTTTCGACGAGGTTGTAGAGCACTTCATCAAGCCGTTTCGTCTGAGCCGGATCTTTCGCCAGCTTGAACGGTGCGGTTTGATCGACGTATTGATTTGCTCGCGTGATCAGTCCCCAGATCGACAGCAAGGCCGCTTGAAGTTCATTCGACTCCAGCAACGAACCGGTTTCCGCGATTGCCTTGTCGGCATCGCCCTTCAATTCACTGGAAGGTTCCGGCAGCACGCCATTGCGATACCGCTTCAGCATCGAGAGCGAACGATTCACAAGATTGCCAAGTCCGTTCGCCAGTTCAGCAGAATAACGCGCCTTGAATCCGGCGTCCGTCCAGTTGCCATCCGGACCAATCGCCAGTTCGCGCAACGCATAAAAGCGGAAGGCATCGACGCCCCATTCATCGATCACCGCCACAGGGTCCACCACGTTTCCGGTGCTTTTGCTCATCTTCTGACCGTCCTTCTGCCACCAGCCATGAACGAGCAGTTGTTTCGGCAGGGGCAGCCCCATCGCCTTGAGCATGATCGGCCAATAGACGGCGTGGAACTTCACGATGTCCTTGCCGATGACATGAATGTCGGCGGGCCAGAGTTCGAGTTTTGAGTTTTCAGTTTTGAGTTTTGAGTTGGGAAGCGACGCGGTGATTCCTGGATCGCCGCAGCCGGCCGGGATGCTGATGTAGTTCACCAGCGCGTCGAACCAGACGTATGTGACGAAATTCGGATCGAAGGGCAGGGGAATGCCCCAGTTCAAACGTGAAACCGGCCGTGTGATGCAGAGATCTTCCAGTGTGTTGTTGCGAAGAAATCCAAGCACTTCGTTGCGTCGATAGTCCGGTGCGATGAACGAAGGATTTTTCTCAATGTAATCGATCAGCCATGCCTGATGTTCCTTCAGCTTGAAGTAATAATTGTCTTCCTTCAGTTCGACGACTTCGCCGTAGGAAGGATCGAACGTTCCATCGGGCCGGCGATCTTTCTCGGTCAGGAATGTTTCCTCCTTGGTCGAGTAAAACCCGGTGTAGGTCGCTTTGTAAAAGTGCCCTTCCGCATGCAGCTTTGTGAGAATCGCCTGGACGGTTTCCTTGTGGCGGGAATCCGTGGTGCGTACGAAATCGTCGTTCGTGAGATTCAGTTTGCCGGCAAAGTTCTTCCAGATGATGGCGAGTTCGTCGCAGTAAGCCTGAGGCGACTTGCCTTCTGCAACGGCCGCTTGCTGGACTTTTTGTCCGTGTTCATCCAGTCCGGTCAGAAAATAAACTTTCTCGCCCAGGCTGCGTCGCGCGCGGGCGATCACGTCGGCGATGACCTTCTCGTACGCGTGGCCGAGATGCGGCTGGCCATTCACGTAGTCGATCGCAGTCGTGATGTAGAATCGTTTGCTCATGTTCGCGCAGTTTGGCGAACGCACCGCGGGTTGGCAACTGCGGTGGGGACCTGCTCGAAGGTGGAATGAGGAATGTAGAGTGGTGAATGTGGTCGGTTGCTGACGTCGTTCGCGGGAGCACTTTGTGGCAACCCGTGAATTGGTTCGCGGCGTCCCGATCGATTCTCCCACTCGTAAAATGATTCAACATCGGTAACATTTCCGGCGTGGAGCTCCTGAAACAAAGGAAAGCGGTCACACGATTGCACCAGTTTTTCCGGCTGCATTGGCAGCGGCTCCTTCGTATTCGCGAACGGATTCGATTCAGTGAGGAGGCCTTTCATCTCATTCTTGCCGGAGGCGTCGGAGTCGTTGGCGGACTCGTGAATCTGTTTTCGTACTACGCGACCGAATCGGTGAAGCTTCTGTTTTTGCGGCGTCCGGGCGATCCCGCTGAAATCGCCGAAATGATGAACGGCTGGGAGCGATTGATCACTCCGACCATTGGCGGTCTTTGCGCGGGGCTGGTGTTGTATTGGGGACTGCGGCTCGTCGGCAAGCAGGGACCGAGCAACCTGCTCGAGGTGGTCGTTGCCGGTGACGGACGTCTTCCCTTGCGAACGGCGATTGTGAAATTCGCTTCGTCATTGTTGAGCATCGGCACCGGTGGCTCGATAGGACGCGAGGGCGGCATCACGCAGCTTTCCGCCACGCTGGCATCCAAGTGGGGACAGGTGGCGAAATGGCCGCCGTATCGGTTGCGCATGCTTGTCGGATGCGGAGCGGCTTCGGGAATCGCGGCTGCCTACAATGCGCCGATTGCCGGTGCAGTATTTGCGTCGCTGATCGTTCTCGGGAATTTCTCGATGAACCTGTTCGCGCCGCTGGTTTTCGCTTCTGTGGTGGCGACGATGGTGTCGCGCAGTTTTTTTGGGATCAGACCGTGGTACACGGTGCCACCGTTCGATTTCACCAGCGTGATGCAGCTTCCGTGGTTTCTGCTGCTCGGCGCGCTCGCGGGTGTCTTGGGCGCTTCGTTTCTCGTGCTGTTGCGTCGGAGCGAAGATGTGTTCCAGATGCTGAAGGCGCCAATCTATATCCGGCTCGCAGTCGGCGGTCTCGCCGTGGGAATTATAGCGCAACTCTTCCCGCAGGTCTGGGGCAATGGTTATTCGACAACGAATCAGATTCTGCTCGATCCGGTTCAACTCATCCAGGAACCGTTCAGCGGCGAACGACAGCTGCTCATTGTGCTGATCGGATTGCTGCTCGCAAAACTGGTGGCGACGCTGGCGACGGTCGGTTCGGGTGCAGTGGGTGGTGTTTTCACACCGACATTGTTTCTCGGCGCGGCACTGGGCGCGGCGTTCGGAATCGGCCTTCATCAATTGGGCGGCGGAAAGGAACTGCCTGTCGCAGCGTTCGCGCTCGTCGGCATGGGCAGCACGCTGGCTGCGACGACGCGTTCGCCGCTGCTGGCGATCATTATGATTTTCGAAATCTCACTCGATTATTCGCTGATGCCGCCGCTGATGCTTGGATGTGTTGTGGCGATTTTGGTGGCGAGCCGGTTCGTGACCGATTCCGTCTATACGGAGCCGCTGCGACGCAAAGGATTGAACGTTCGGCAGGAATCGACCGATCCGGGCGCGGCGACGGAGAAGACCGTTGCCGATGTCATGCAGGCGCCTGTAACGCCGGTGCGCGAGAACGCCACGCTGGGTGAACTCGCCGAACGCTTTCTCAGCAGCCCAAACAATTTCCTGCCGGTGGTCGATGCGAAACAACAGTTCATCGGCATCGTCGCGCTGCACGATCTGAAGGAGTATTTGAACACGGGAATGGAATTGAAGGCGGTGATTGCTTACGACGTGATGCGGCCGCCGCCGAGTTGCGTGACGCCGAATCAGCGTCTGCTCGACATTCTTCCGATCGTGCTCGCGAGCGAACAGCGCAACATTCCCGTGGTGAACAATCTCAAGGAGAACCGGCTGGTGGGCGCAGTCGTTCGTGCGGAAGTGTTGAACCTGTTTTCGGAAGCGATTGCAGCGAGCAGCAAGCCGGGTTGAGCGGAATGTTTCCGTTGGAACGAAGCGAAGGGGCGGGCTTGTTTTGGCAACAACGGCAGCTGCGTCAGAACAACAGCGTCGGCAATCCCAGCACAAGCGCCAGAATCCAGATCAATGTCACCGCCGCCGTCTTCGACAAGCCCCTTCGAACCAACCGGTGGGAAAGGTGGTTTGTGTCGCCAACGTAAAACGGCTTGCGCATCCATGTGCGCAACAGAACCACCCAGACCATGTCGCCGAGCGGGACTGCGAGAATCAACAATGGACTCAACACTGCCCATGCGCGCGGCGCCTCCCGCGTGTGGAAATGCGGCAGAATCGCAAGCACCGCGAGCAGGAAGCCGATCAGATGACTCCCTGCATCGCCGAGAAATGCTTTTGCTTTCGGAAAATTGTGCGGAAGAAATCCAATCAACGCACCACAGGCCAGCGACGCAATCAACGCCACGAGATATTGTCCTGCCGCCGCCGAGACGATCGCGAAATAAAGCGCCCCAATCGCACCGAGCCCGCTGCAAAGGCCGTTCATGTTGTCCATGAAGTTGAACGCGTTGATCACGGTGAGAATCCAGAGGATTGTCACCGCATAACTGAAAATCACGCTCGGGACGAAGAGTGTGATGCGGATGCCCGCCGTCGCGACAAGGAACGCGATGGCGAACTGGGCGCCGAATTTCATCGCGGGTTTCAATTCATATTTGTCGTCCCATACCCCCACCAGAAGCATGCCGAGAGCGCCGAAGAAAATGGATCCCAGTTCCACAGCACGACGGTTCAAGCCGTGCGTCAGCCGATGGAGCAGGTCTGCGTCGAGCAGTGCGAATTGTGGAATGGCGTTTTGAATTCCGATCCATGCCAGGGCCAGCAGCGTCGGTATCAGCAAACCGGTCATCACGGTAAATCCGCCGGCGAGTGGCACCGGTTCGTGATGGATTTTGCGATGACCCGGATCGTCCACGAGGCCGGTGCGCTGACACCATCGCCGCCACAGTGGAAGCGCGAGGAACGCGGTGAGAAACGCGGTGGCGAATGCTGTCAGATAGAGAAAGATGAATTTCACGGAACGTTGATCCCCCGGGCTTTGGCGAGTTGCAGGTAAACCCGAGCCTGCTGCTCGATCATGTTTTCGACCGTGAATTGTTCGGAAACCATTTTCCGTCCGCGTTCGCCGAATTGTTGCCGCAGCCCGGGCATCCTGGCGAGCTTCAACAGGTGTTCGCCAACCGATGCGATGTCCGCGGTGGGAATCAGGAAACCTGTTTCGTTGTTGATGCAGACTTCGCCCGCACCGGCGAAATTATAGGCGAGCACCGGCTTTCCCGCCGCGAGCGCCTGTGGCAACGCACGCGACAATGCTTCGCGATAAGAGAGATGCGCCACGCAATCCATGACGCCCACATATTTCGGAACTTCTGACGGTGGCACTAGACCGGTGAACCAAATATGATCGGCCAGCCCGAGTGCTTTTGCCTCCGCTTCGATGGAACTTCGCAACGAACCGTCGCCCACGAACAACAGCTTTACATTTGGAAACTTCGAACGCATCAGGCTCACGGCTTGAAGCAGATCGCTGTGTCCCTTCAGCGGTGCGATGCGGCTGATCTTCCCGATCACAAAATCGTCGGGTGCAAAACCGAGTGCGGCGCGCAGGGCCGGATCGTTCGTGGCCCGGGTGAATGCGGCGACGTCGAATCCACTGAAGACGCGCGTGTACATCTCCGGGCGACCGATTCCAACAGCGAGATAGGAACTGGTCATTGCATGGGCGGAACAGAAAAAATGGTGCGTCAGCCGGCCGGCATAACGTTCCGCTGCGGTGAACGCTGCATTGGCAAACTGGTTGTAAAACGGACCGAAGGAAGGGCCGTGGATGTGATGAATGATGATCGGCACGCCGGCTTTTGCCGCAGCCATGCGTCCGAGAATTCCGGCCTTGCCGCTGTGTGTGTGGACGATGTCGGGCCGATCCTTTTGAAAGAGCCGCGTCAGTTTCCGGAGCGCGATCCAGTCTTTCAATGGATGAACCGGGCGGACGAGTTCGGGCACGATCGTCAACAGTCCGGGAACGTTCGCGACGAGTGATTCCATTGAACCTTCCGGTCCAATGGACGGACCGGAAATGAGCTGAAGTTCAAAGCCCGGTCTCTGTCGGAGACCGAGCACGGAGGTGATGGTGTTCTCCTGGGCGCCGCCAACCACGAGCCGCGTGATGACGTGGGTGATCCGCATGTTCGACGGATCAGTTTGGCGGGTTTCGGAGCTGGTTGATCTTGTCGCTGAACAGCCTTGCCTGCGGAGAATCGATTGGCGTGTTGCGGAGGCAGATTTCCAGGTATTGAATCGCAGCGTTCGTGTCCTTCCGGCGCAGTGCGATCTCGGCAAGACCGCTGTTGATGTCGATCGAGTTCGGGTAGGTTTTCTTCAGCGAATCGTAGTCCTGCTGCGCTTCGTCGAGGCGTTCGGCACCAAGATAGGCAACGGCACGATACAATTGCGCGCCGTAATTCGTTCCCTGTGCGGAGATCACTTTCGAGAGCGGTTCAATCGCATCCTGAAATCTCCCGGCCTGGATGTTCAAGACACCCTTGTTGAGCAGTAGCTGATTGTCATTCGGATTGAGCTGAAGCAGGCGGTCGATTGCAATGAGCGCATTCGTATAGCTGCGGAAGACGGTGGAGATCTGAACAACGGTCGAGAGCGTCTGCGGATTCTTCGGCTCCTGATCCATGACGTTCCGCAACATGCGATCGGCTTCCTCCGTCCGTTTCGCAACGTAGAGGGCGCCGGCCTCGGCTTGAAGCAGGTCGATGGGCCGGATGCCGAGCTGGGCGAGTTCGTCCTTGTGCGAACGGAGCATCGCCAGCAGTTCCGACGCCTTGTCCGGCTGCTGCGTGATGACGTAAAGGCGCGACAGCCAGAAAGCGACCTGGACGTTGTCAGGCATCAGCTGGTAAACGCGCTCCACATTTTGGGCCGCCTGACGAAAGTTGTTTCCCTGGGCAAAGGCGAGTCCAAGGGCGAAACATAACGTCGGTTCATCCACGGGGCCGGTTTCCTGAATCATCTGCTGGATGTTGCGATATTGGCCCAATTCGGCTTCCAGGCTTTTGGCGGGGCGCAGCTCGGGCTTCTTTCCTGACTGGAGGGCGATGTTGAAGTTCAGGTTTTTCTCCGCGATGACATTGTCCGGGAAAAGCGCCAGAGCCGTCCGGAAATGTTGCTGGGCCTTGTCCAGGTGCCCGGCTCGCTGCAGTTGCACGCCCCACGAATTGAGCATCTGGGAGTAATAGCTCCCGAGCAGGACTGCAGTGACATTTGGCTGAAAGGGAATCTGAAACTTGTCACGCAACACCTGTCCGAAGGTCACCTCGCTCCGGAGAGCGGGAGGCGCAATGACCGGAATCAGGCGATTCAGCGCAGCCTGGTGTTCTTCCCAGACCTTCTCATTGGCAGCGATCTCAGCTTCGGAAAGCGGAAGTCCGTGTAGGGAGTTGGTTGGATAACGGACAAGGTCCAGGGTCAGGCCGTTGGGACGGGCGTTGAAGAACTCGAAATAGTAACCGAAGCTCGGATGCAAGTAGGTGAGCGGGCGTGTCTGGGTCAGCCGGAGGATTATGTTCAACATCGCCGGCGCCTTCACTTCTTCGGTGCGGGCGGTATCCACGACGAGCGGCCATTCATCGCCATAACGCTTTTTCTGGAAACCGTGATACGCCGGGGCTGTCGCCATCAGAGTGTCGATAAACACGCGGTTGCTCAGCGAGCCACCCGTTGCCAGCGCAGCCTGTGCGAGAAACAGCTTTCGCCCATCGTCACTCAGCACCACGGCGTCGTTCGAAATGTTCCGAACCAGCATGGACGTGTACTCCTTGAGAGCCGGTCCGTTGGTAATCCGGATGTGCGGGAAATTCAGCAGCAGAAGGCCGGTCGGCACCAGGATGCCCGCAAGAAAAACTGTTCCCGTCGAAACCCGGTAAAGCGCGAACTGGAAAGGCGTCGTTCGTCCCATTCGATCCGGCAACGGTCGGAACACGAGCAGAAAATAGCCGGTGAGATAACCGATGCTCAACGCCCCGAAATAGTTGAGAGCGGCGATGGCGTAACCGAGGCGCCGCGGACTGAACACCGGATCAAAGGCCACCCAGAGACAAAGGCCGAGCAATGCAGCGTGCGCGAAGTGAAACATCCAGGCGGTGACCGCGCTTCCCATGCGGCTGGGGTCGCCGAAATTCGACGGCCAACGAATGCCAATGACCAGCAATGGAATGAGACTGGTCAAAGCAAGGAGCAGCAGCGAACTCTTCTTCGCGCCTCCAAATCCGGTGAAATGCAGAAACGCCTGTTTGTCCGAAACCAGGTTCGTTTTCAACGCCTGCCAGAAATTCATCATTTGCTGGTCTGACAGCACATGGATCGCCGGCAGCAGCAGGTAGAACAGCATTCCGGCGACGCCGAACAGAGTCATCCGCGTCAGAAACCGGGGATTGAAGAATTCAAGCCGCTTGGTCCAGATCACCGCCGCCAGGAATACCGGGAACAGCACGAACAGCAGCCAGTTGTTCGCCATGCCGGCACCGCAGACAACTGCCGCCTTGAAAAGCCAGGAGTCTTTTTCATCCACCCGGAATTCAAGCAGGTTGCGAACAATGTAGGCCAGCAGCAGCAGATCAAACACGTCCTTTGAACCCGATGTGGAATGTTCCCAGATGGTCAGCTGAAGCGCGCAGACCACAACTGCGAACACCGGCGGAATCCAAGCGAGCGGAATCGACAGAATTGAATGCGGCGCCTTCTCTCGCACCCGCTGGTCGTAGGTGCGGTTTCTCGGAAGCAATGCCACGGAGCGTGCCAGAAGCGCCAGGGCAAGAACGCCGCAAACCACTGAGAACAGGTTCAGCGCAAATGGCATCACCGAGGCCGGCAGCCACCGAATTGGCAGCGTTACGAGATAATAAACGGGGTTCGACAGTTCGGGACCCCACATCCAGCCCGAACCCCGGGCCACGAAGCCGAGGTTCTCCAAGGAAACCCATCGGTTCATTGTCAGGAGATACAGCAGCAGCACCGCGGCTGCGGCGATCCAGGGAAGTTTTGCGGCAACAAAGCTCTTTTCCGGAGCGGGTTTGGCTGGCTTCGTCATCAAGGGCTTCAAATTGGATGAACGCTCAAGCGGTTGGCAAGAAGTTTACAGGCCCGGTAAGCGGTCCCCGAGGCAGCCAATCAGCGAATTCTTGAAACACCTGAGCCGAAGCACGTCGGTTCAGGCGCCGGAACAACGATCGCTGTCGAGAGTGCCCAAGAGAAAACTTCTGCAACGCATTTTGAACGAAGATTCAGACAGCGACCCTGCCAATTCGTTCATACAGAATCGGTTTGCTCTGCGGTCGGTCGGATTGACGACCGACGCAGTCCTGTCATAGTGCGCCGGCATTATGGCGGCGATGCGACACAATTGCAGAGATGGCGAGAACAATAACTCCACCCGACCGGAACCCGGCAGGGCTGCGCCGCGCAGCCCCATATTCCGTGCCCCATGGTGTGTCCCGGGAAGTATTCGATGTGTCTCTGCCCGGTCATTCGACCTGCGTTAATTGAACTCATCAAATCCGACAAGAACATGAAGCATTTCCGATTTGGCAGGCGCATGGCGGCAATCGGATTCTTTCTGCTCCTTTCCTTTCGATTACACGCCGCAGAGGTCACCATTTTCGCCGCGGCAAGTCTCACGGACGTTCTGAACCGGATTGCTGCGGACTACTCGCGGGAAAGCAGGGACAGGATCCTGTTCAACTTCGCGGGATCGAGCACACTGGCCCGTCAGATTGAGGAAGGCGCGCCTGTGGACATTTTTTTCTCCGCCGACGAAGCGATGATGGATGCGTTGGAAAAGAAAGGTCGAATCGTCCGGGAGACGCGCGTGAGCCGATTGTCCAACACACTCGTCATCGTGGTGAGCGCCCGGGATTCCAAGGCCATTCGTTCCTGGAACGACCTCACCAACGCGACGGTGGCGCGGATTGCGCTGGCCGATCCCAAGGCGGTGCCCGCCGGTGTCTATGCGCGCGCGTTTCTGACGAAGCAAAATCTTTGGTCCGCAGTGGAACCGAAGGTCATTCCCACTGAGAATGTTCGCGGTGCGCTGGCGGCCGTGGAGGCTGGCAATGTGGATGCCGGCATCGTTTACAAGACCGACGCCGCGATATCGAAACGAGTGAAGATCGCTGTGGAAATTTCACGCGAAGAAGGGCCTGCAATCAGTTATCCCGTGGCGCTGGTTTCGGAGTCACGGCAACCCGAGGCTGCGAAACGATTTCTGCAGTTCCTGAACTCCGCCGCCGCGGCGAAGGCTTTTGAAGGCGCTGGTTTCATCGTTCGTCACTGATTTTCAAAATGGCTTCTGAAGACTGGCAGATCATCTGGTTCACGGCCTGGGTTTCGGCCTTGAGCACGCTGTGCATTCTGCCTTTCGGACTCGGCACCGCCTGGTTGCTGGCGCGACGCGACTGGCCGGGAAAATCCATCATCGAAACGCTGGTATCTCTTCCGCTCGTGCTTCCGCCTGTGGCGACGGGACTGATCCTCCTGAAACTTCTGGGCCGACGCGGTGCCGTGGGTGGTTTTCTTCACGATTATTTTGATTTCGACATCGTTTTCACCTGGCGCGCGGTGCTGATCGCGCTTGGTGTGATGTCTTTTCCATTGCTGGTCCGTTCGGCGCGCGTGGCTTTTGAAGAGGTCAATCCCAGGCTGGAGGAGATCGCCCGCACACTTGGCGCCGGCGAACTGCGCGTGCTCTTCACCATCACGCTCCCGCTCGCAATCCGCGGCATCGTGGGAGGAATGCTTCTCGCCTTTGCGCGTGCGCTTGGAGAATTCGGCGCGACGATCATGGTTGCGGGAAACATTCCCGGAAAAACATCCACCGTTTCGCTTGCGATTTTTCAGTCAGTGCAGCTCGGCAAGGACAGCCACGCGCTGCGGCTTCTGGGCATTTCTGTCGCGCTGGCGTTCATTGCGGTCTGGACCAGCGAACTTCTGCTGCGCCGAAAGAAGAATCTCCGATGAACCTTGCGCTGAAAAACATCAACCTGCCGCTGGCGGACTTCGCGCTGTCCGTTGACCTTACCATCACTGCGCAGGTGACGGCGCTGTGCGGCCCGTCCGGTTCAGGGAAAACTTCATTGCTGGATTTGATCGCCGGATTGCGGCGTCCCGAATCGGCTTATGTTCAGCTCGGTGATCGGGTTCTGTGCGATACAAAAAGAGGAATCGATATTCCCGTGCGCGAACGAAGGATCGGCTACGTGCCGCAGGACCTGGCGCTGTTCCCGCACCTGTCGGTCCGGCGCAACTTGCTTTACGGACAAAGATCGCGCGACGCGGCGGCAGACAATCTCTTCAGCTACGAACATGTCACCGGCGTGCTCGACATCCATGCGCTTGCCGACCGCGGCGTGGCGAAGCTTTCGGGCGGCGAGAAACAACGGGTTGCGTTGGGACGCGCGCTTCTCAGTTCGCCCGGTTTGCTGCTGCTCGATGAACCGCTTGCGAGTCTCGACAGCGCATTGAAGAGTCGAATCATTCCCTATCTCACCCGCGTCCGCGACGAGTTTCATGTCCCGATGATTGTGGTGACCCACAGTGTTGAGGAGGTTCAACCTCTCTGCAGTCAGACGCTGCAAATGGAACGCGGACAAATTGTGCGCTGCTGACTCTGGACTGAGTTCAATGAACTCGGCGGGCTCTGCATTCTCGGCAGTTCATCGACCTTGAGACGCACCATGCGTTTAAAGCGGGTGGAAGAATAGTCCATGCGATTTGAAGACTTTTCACCTGCGTGGAGCATCGTCATTACTAACATGTGGACGGCAGGAATGCGGCTGTGCGATTCCCGAAGCGTGAAACGAAGAGTTCCGACGAGTGGCACAGGCGGTGGTCGAGACGGGCTGTTCCGTCATCCATTCAGAAAGCCCCAGTTGGATCCACGGCGATCCTGCCAGCCGCAGCCTGAACTTGTGCGTTGTTCAGCGCCCGTCGGAGAAAAGCGATAAACGATCAAGAACATGATTCCACACAAATACCTCGTCCCAGACGGAACCTACATGGCCGATCCGGCCGCCCACGTGTTTAACGGGAAGCTTTACATCTACCCTTCACACGATATCGAGTCCGGAATTCCGGAGAACGACAACGGTGATCACTTCGACATGAAGGACTATCATGTTCTCTCCATGGACTCGATCGACGGCGACGTCACCGATCATGGCGTGGTCCTGGACATTCGAAACATTCCGTGGGCAGGACGCCAGCTGTGGGACTCGGATTGCGCTCTCAAGAACGGGAGATATTTCCTGTATTTTTCCCTGAAAGATAAGACCGACATCTTTCGAATCGGTGTGGCGGTCAGTGATAGCCCAGAGGGACCGTTCGTTCCGGAGGATCATCCGATTCGCGGCAGCTATTCAATCGACCCATGTGTGTTTGAGGACAATGGTGCCCACTACATGGTGTTTGGCGGTCTTTGGGGCGGCCAGCTCCAGCGATATCGCAACAACAAGGCCATCGAACGACCGCACGAGCCGGCGGACGATGAACCGGCGCTCTGCCCAAAGATCGTCAAACTGGCTGACAGCATGCTCGACTTTGCCGAGGAGCCGCGCGACCTCGTGATTCTTGACGAGAACGGACAGCCACTCAAGGCAGGGGATCATCAACGCCGTTTCTTTGAAGCCTCATGGCTCCACAAATACCAGGGGAAATACTATTACTCCTATTCGACCGGAGACACCCACCTGCTTTGCTACGCAACGTCCGACAGCCTGTATGGCCCTTACACGTATCGCGGCGTCATCCTCAAGCCCGTGGTTGGATGGACAACCCACCATTCGATCTGCGAGTTCAAGGGCAAATGGTATCTGTTCCATCACGACTCACGTCCGTCCGGTGGCAAAACCTGGCTTCGAAGCCTGAAGGTGGCCGAGCTGAAATATCTCCCGGATGGATCGATCGAAACGATTGAACCGACCTGACACGGGACGACGAGGTTCAATACCATCCAGAGTTCTCGTCGTTCCGCGGATGTCCGGTTGTGTTTGAAACATCCTGCACCTTGACGAAAGCAAGGTGCAGGCCTGGCCTCCGTTCAGTGGATTCCGAAAGTGTGGTTCAGACAGGGGGCTGAACCATGCTCAATCCCATACTGCTTCCGAGAGTTCTCCCTCGATCGCAGATCGGGCTTCGCTGCTGGGAAAATTGGGGAATGATATTTCGCGGTTGAGTCAACGTGCCGAAGCCACTGTTTTCCGGGTGGAGTTACGCGTTGAATGTGCCATCGGGAAAGGCCAGAATTTGCGGGCTTGGAATGACAACCGCAAACAAGATAACGATCTGCCGCATTCTGCTGATCCCGTTCTTCGTGATGGAAGTTCTCTATTACCAGAAGAGCGGCGAGGAGTTGCATCGATTGTGTGCAATCATCGCGTTTGCATCGGCGGCGATCTGCGACGGTGTGGATGGCTACATTGCCCGCCGTTACAACCAGAAGAGTGAACTGGGCGCGGTGCTCGATCCGCTCGCGGACAAGCTGCTGCTCATTTCCGGAATCATCCTGCTCAGCCTCGATTTTGAAAAACCGCACTTCGGCTCCATTCCTTCCTGGTTGACCGCGACGATCATCGGACGAGATGTGATCCTGGTGATCGGACTGGGAGTGATTCACATGACGGTGGGGAAGGTGACCGTGCGTCCGCGGATTCTGGGGAAGGTGGCAACGGTGCTGCAAATCATCTGCATTGCGTGGGTGTTGTTGAAGTGGGATCAGCAGATCGCGACGGCATGGTTCAGAGCGTTGACGCTGGCGGCGGCGATCTGCACTGGAACATCGGGCATCCTCTACGTTTTTGACGGCATGCGACAGTTGAGCGTGCATCCAGCCAGTTCGCCAAGCCGGCCGGAAAAATAATCTCCGCGCGGTGGCTTGCCGGCATGAAAGTGACGGTTCGTGAACTGAATTTCCCTGAAACGCGGGGAAATGCGTCCCGATTCTCATTGGCACCGTGCTTCAGCGCGGGCGAACGTGTTGTGGCAGTTCAGCTGTTTTAACAGCTTTCCGCGCAGATCCAATGAGAAGCGTTTCGCGCAAACGACGCATTTCCGTGTTTCGCTTCCCGGGGGTTCGCTCGGATGAAGGAGGTGCGGGCATCACGATTCCGTTGAATGCCTCATTCATTGTCGTGGATGTTTTCAGTGGTGCCCTCTGTCTGGCTCACGTTCTCGTTGGTTGACAGGAACGCTGCGGCCTTCAATCTTCCGGCGCAGTATGGCCAAAGAAATTGAATTGAAACTGAATGAGGGCGATCCCGCGCCACTGTTCACTGCGAAGACGAGTGGTGGCGGAACTGTCTCGCTCGCCGAGCTGAAGGGAAAGAATGTCGTGCTTTATTTTTATCCCAAGGACGACACGCCGGGATGCACCAAGGAGGCCTGCTCCTTTCGCGACAACTTTGCCGAACTGAAAAAGAAAGGCGCTGTCGTGCTGGGTGTCAGTCCAGACTCGGTGAAATCACACGACAAGTTCGTGGAGAAGTTCAAGCTGCCGTTCACGTTGTTGTCGGATGAAGATAAGCAGATCGTGCAGGCTTACAGCGTTTGGGGTGAGAAAAGTTTCATGGGCCGGAAATACATGGGCACTTACCGCGTTACGTTCCTCATCGGGCCGGACGGTTTGATCAAAAAAATCTGGCCGAAGGTGAAACCGGAGGAGCACGTTGCTGAAGTGCTGGCGGCTTTGTGATCGGTCGGTCTGTGAAGAAAACGTTCGTGTTCTCGAATGCGGGTCGGAAGGACGGACATCCGACGTTTGTTTTATTCGCCAAATCCTCGCGTTGAAGGTGAGGAACCGACCATCAGACCGCATCTTGAAACGGAAAGATTCTTTTGAGCTGCGAATCGCCCCCGTGCTATTAAAGCGCCTGTGCCTCACAACATTGATTTAATCCTGACGCTGACTGGCGGGCTGACCGCGGCGCTGTTCCTTGGGTTCATCACCCAAAAGATGAAGTTGTCGCCCATCGTTGGTTATCTTCTCGCGGGAATCATTGTTGGGCCGTTCACGCCCGGGTTTGTGGCGAACCAGGAGATTGCCGCCCAAAGCGCCGAGATCGGCGTGATCCTGCTGATGTTCGGTGTGGGACTGCACTTTCATCTCAAGGATCTGCTGGCGGTGCGCAAGATCGCAATCCCCGGCGCCGTCGCGCAGATTCTGGCGGCGACCTTGCTGGGCATGGGCGCAATGCGATTGTTCGGGTGGACCTGGACGGCGGGAATCGTTTTCGGAATCGCAGTTTCCGTGGCGAGCACAGTGGTGTTGACGCGCGTGCTGGCCGACAACAAGGCCCTTCATACCCCGACCGGCCACATCGCCATCGGCTGGCTCATTGTTGAAGATCTGTTCACGATCATTGTCCTCGTTTTTCTTCCGGCTTTGTTTCATGCCGGTCCGGACCAGGCCACGGAGGGAGGCCTTTGGAAGACGGTGTCGATTGCGGGCGTGAAACTGGTGGTGCTGATCGTGTTCACCTTCACCGTGGGACAAAAACTGATTCCGCTCCTGCTGGGATATGTTGCGCGAACCGGGTCGCGCGAGCTGTTCACCCTCGCGGTGCTGGTGCTGGCGCTGGGAATCGCAGTGGGTGCAGCGAAGTTCTTCGGCGCTTCGATGGCGCTGGGAGCTTTCCTCGCGGGAATGATTGTCGGCCAGTCGAACTTCAGCGCACGCGCGGCGGCCGAGGCGCTTCCCATGCGCGACGCCTTCGCGGTTCTGTTCTTCGTGTCGGTTGGAATGCTCTTCAATCCCGGAGCCATCCGGGAGGATTGGCTGTTGATCGCGGCTACGCTTGGAATCGTTCTCATTGGAAAACCGCTGGCGGCGGCGGCGGTTGTGATGTTGCTCAAGAAGCCGTTGCGCGTGGCTCTTTCAATCTCCGTCGCGCTGGCGCAGATCGGTGAGTTCTCGTTCATCCTCGCGGCGCTCGCGATTTCAATGAAGGTCGTTCCTGAAAATGCGATGAACGCACTCGTCGTCGCATCGGTGGTGTCGATCACCTTGAATCCGCTGCTCTACAAGTGCATTGAGCCGTTTGTCAAATGGCTGGAGAAAAAGAAGATTGTCCGCGCAGCCGAATTCACGCCGCCGCCTTCTGGAGTTTTCCAGAAGGACGAATCGAAGGATCTCGCGATTGTCATCGGCTACGGACCGGTCGGACGCACCGTCACACGGATTCTTGCGGACAACAACGTCCAGCCGATTGTCATCGAGCTGAACATCGACACCGTTCTCGAGCTGAACGCGATGGGAGTCCAGGCAATTTACGGCGACGCCACCAAGGCGGAGATTCTCAAGAGCGCCAAGATCGAAGAGGCCGCCGGTTTGATCATCTCCACCTCGACGCCCGAGGCCGCGACAATCATTGCGACGGCGCGCGAACTAAACCCGAAGGTGCGTGTGCTGACCCGGTCCACTTATCTCGCGGATTCGGAAAAGCTGCGCAAAGCAGGCGCGGACGCGATCTTCTCGAGCGAAGGGGAAATTGCGCTGTCGATGTCTGAGTTCGTGATGGAAAACCTCGGCGCGACCGACGAACAGATCGAACGTGAACGCGATCGCGTTCGTGCGGAACTCTTTCAAAGCTGAATCGCCGTTTGACAGGGTCCGGACCAGCGGTATCATTCGCGCGTTCCAGAAACAAACATCAACGCGAAATATTTATGGCAATCTCAGTTGGCACCAAGGCTCCCGATTTCAGTCTGAAATCCAAACAGTCCACCGGCGTCGTGGACGTGAAACTCAGTGACAATTTCGGCAAGAAGAACACCGTGGTGCTCTTTTTCCCGCTGGCCTTCACCAGCGTCTGCACCAGGGAAATGTGCGACATCACCGCCGGCCTGAATTCCTACAGCGGCCTCAATGCCGAGGTGATCGGCATCAGCGTGGACAGCCCGTTCGCGCAGGAAGCCTGGGCGCAGAAGGAAAAGATCGGCATCACGCTCGCCAGCGATCTCAACAAGACCACTGCGAAGAACTACGGTGTGCTGCTGGATGACCTGCTTGGTTTCGGCTCCACCTCCGCGCGCGCCGCGTTCGTGATCGACAAGAACGGTGTGGTTCAATACAGCGAACAGACGCCGACGCCGAAGGATCTTCCGAACTTCCAGGCGATTCAGGAAACGCTCGCGAAGCTTTCCTGAGCTGAAGCTGGTCCAGACGATTTGCATGGCCGCCCCGACACGGGCGGCCTTTTTGTGTCGAGGTGCGAACGTCGGGAACGACGTATCAAAAGTTGTTGAACAAAAATTTCAAAACAACCGCAAACGCCGAGGCGCAGAGGAAGAAGAACTTCGGTCTTCTATTCTGCGAATCTCAGCGTCCTCCGCGTTTCCGCGTTTGAAGGAAACGTTCCATTGCGTTGCTGCGACTGGCGCAAACTTTCTCCGGTTTATTGAAAGAGGGGCTTGATTCACAGTCGCACGCAACGCATATACTCATCAGCCACCTGGGGCAGTAATGGCGGGGAACTCCCGTAGCTGTCCGACGCAGGTGGCGTTTTGGCCTCCTGCATTTCAAACTCGTCGCGCGGTCCGAGCAGACGACCGGCAACTTGAAAATGAAAACAGGCAAATCCAAACGGGGGTCGGCTTCCCGCCCACCCATTTCACAGTTCATCGAACATCATTACCGTCACTTCAACTCCGCGACGCTTCTGGATGCCGCGAAGGCGTATCGCAAGCAGCTCGACGACGGCAATCAGATGATGATCACCCTCGCGGGTGCCATGAGCACCGCGGAGCTCGGCATCTCCCTCGCCGAGATGATCCGCCAGGACAAGGTCCATCTGATCTGCTGCACCGGCGCGAATCTGGAGGAGGACGTGTTCAATCTGGTGGCGCACGACTACTACGAGCGCGTGCCGCATTACCGCGAGCTGACGGCGAAGGACGAGGAAAAGCTGCTCAAACGGCACCTCAATCGCGTGACGGACACCTGCATTCCCGAACACGAGGCCATGCGCCGCATGGAAAAGGCGATGCTCGAAGTCTGGATGGCAGCTGACAAAAAGGGGGAAGCGTATTTCCCGCATGAGTTCCTCTATCAGGTGCTTCGCAGCGGCAAGTACAAGAAGTATTACCAGATCGATCCGAAGGACAGCTGGATGCTCGCGGCCGCGGAGAAGAACCTCCCGATCATTGTGCCCGGCTGGGAGGATTCCACGCTCGGAAACATGTATGCCGCCGCCTGCATTCGTGGCGACGTGAAGAACGTCCACACCGTCCGGACCGGCATCGAATACATGCGCACGCTCGCCGATTTGTATCAGCGCATGACTCGGAATCGCGGCCTTGGCATGTTCCAGATCGGCGGCGGTATCGCCGGAGATTTCCCGATCTGCGTTGTGCCGATGCTGCATCAGGATCTTGGCAAGAAGGCGCGGCTGTGGTCGTACTTCTGTCAGATCAGCGATTCCACCACGAGCTACGGCAGCTACTCTGGCGCGGTGCCGAACGAGAAAATCACATGGGGCAAGCTGGGCGCGAAGACGCCGCGATTCATCATCGAATCGGATGCAACGATCGTTGCTCCACTCATCTTCGCCTACGTTCTCGGCTGGTAAATGCGATTGAGCGCTGAGCGGGTTGAAAATAAGCCGGAGCGCGCGGCAACATTGCGCTGGCATATCTGAAAATGGAGTGCGGCCGACCAGCCGCAGCCACCTGAAAAAGTAAGCTCGCCGGAAAGTTTCGAAGCACTGCGGCTGGTCGCAAGCGACACAGCCGCGCTCCGAGATTTTCAGACATGTTTC
>Ga0065721_10004302_pt1 | contig 63287 bp, 52 predicted proteins | sample Mesricmetagenome_FD_59108 | JGI IMG/M metagenome (GOLD analysis project Ga0065721, IMG submission 59108) | Mesophilic microbial community from rice straw/compost enrichment Sample: eDNA_1 v2 (version 2) | ecosystem: Engineered > Solid waste > Grass > Composting > Bioreactor | place: USA: Davis... | reverse complement strand
GCGGGGAGCCTGCGCCTGTCTCTGCACAGTCGAGAAGCAACTGTGCGCACACGGCGCTCTCGGGTGCAGCATCGTTGCTGCCCCGTTTTCGAGCGGCCGGCCTGACGCAGCCCGGCGCGCTTCATTCCTAACGATTTGAATTCCTCGAAGCAAAGCGCACGGCTGCAGCCGCAGCGAGCTCGCGCTTCACGGTGGTGCGCCTGCCTGAGCGCGCCCTGGCATACAAGATGCTTATATGAGCTCATGCACCCCGCGCTCTGGTCGGCGCGGCGGTTGCCTGGCAAGGAGCATCGAACCAGAACAAACATCCAGCAAACAGGTGATCGGGTCGGCAGGAGAGCGAGCGCTGGCGGCGACGCCGGGGCTCCGCCGAAGGAGCAATCTCCCATGAACTCTCAGGCCCAAGTACTGCGGATCCGGAATGCCGTCTGAAGAGCGGGACGCGAGCAGGCACGCGTCTCCACCGACGGGGCAAGCGCGGCGTCGAGTCGTGCGGAAACTCTCAGGTACCAGGACAGCGGGAGCGGCGCAAACCTCTGACAACGAGGGCCGCGCTGCTTTGTCCGTGCCGAGGGAGTGGAGTCATGTCGAATGTCACGTCTTGTCTCTCGCTACGTATCGCAGTTTCCAGGGGTCTCGGCGCGGCACTGACCTGCGCGTCGCTGGTTGCGCTCAATGCCGGAGCGCAGGAAACATCCGCGATGGAAGGCCCGATCGATTCAGTCACTGTCACCGGCACTCGCATCGCGCGTGACGGCTACGATGCGCCAACGCCGGTGAGCGTGCTCGGCGCGGAGGAGATCCAGACGGCAGGCACTGCGAACGTCGCGGATTTCGTGAACACTCTGCCTTCCGTGGTCGGCAGCGCGACCGCAGCCAATTCGTCCGGCGCCTTGAGCAATGGACAAGCGGGCATCGCTGCGCTCAACCTGCGTTCACTCGGCACGAATCGCACGCTGGTCCTGCTCGATGGCCAGCGTTCGGTGGCCTCGGCATCGACCGGTACCGTCGATATCAACACGTTTCCACAAGCGTTGATCGAGCGGGTCGAGATCGTCACGGGCGGAGCTTCGGCGGCCTATGGATCCGATGCCGTCGGCGGCGTCGTGAACTTCATCCTCGATCGCGACTTCACCGGCGTGAAGACCGACTACGAGTATGGTGTCACGACCTACGACGACAATCCGAATCACACCTTCACGCTGGCCGCGGGCATGCCGTTCGCGGGCGGGCGGGGTCATGTGCTGTTCAGTAGCGAATACTTTACGCAGCAGGGGGTGCACACGATCGATCGCGATTGGAACGACAGCGGCGTCTTTCAAATCAACAATCCCAACTACACCGCCAGCAACGGTCAGCCGTTTCGCCTGGTGCAGGCGGGCATCGGGCCCAGTCAGCACACGCCGGGTGGTTTGATCGTCAGTGGCCCGTTGCGCGGGACTTACTTCGGTACGATCGATCCCGCGACCGGGCGCGCCACGGTTGGGCGCCTGGCGTATGGCACGACCAGCGCCAGCAATCCGTGGATGATCGGGGGCGACTGGCAGTACACCAGTCAGGGACACCAGGGCAGCAACTCGCTCGCGCCGGACGAAGAACGACGCACGATCTTCGGTCGTGCGAGCTTCGAGCTCACGCCTGCGGTGACGGTGTTCGCGCAGGTGTCGCACAATGAGTACCAGGGGCTCAGCTACTATCAGCAGACACCCAATGTCGGGAACATCACGATCCGCGCCGACAATGCCTATCTGCCGTCGTCCATCGTGCAACAGATCGCGCAATACAACGCGGCGAACGATCCCGACATCACCTCGTTCGTCATGGGCTCGACCAATGCCGGCATTCCAGCTGCCGGCAGCGACAACGAGCGAGAGGTGAATCGGTATCTCATCGGCGCGGACGGCGATTTCACGCTGCTCGGCCGCGATTGGCGGTGGGATGCCTATCTGCAGCGGGGTGTCGCGAAGCTCGACGAGCGGCTCATCAATACCTGGAACAACGCACGCATGGCACTGGCGCAGGATGCTGTCGTTCATCCCACGACCGGGGAGATCGTGTGCCGTTCGTCGATTGCCGATCCGGGCAACGGCTGTGTGCCGATCAATCGCATCGGCATCGGCGGCGTGACGCAAGCCGCGCTCGACTACATCATTCCCAGCAACCCGTATCGCGAGCAGGAGCTGACCCAGGACGTTGCCGCGTTCAACTTTGCCAGCAACGATATCTTCAGCACCTGGGCCGGTCCGGTGTCGCTCGCCTTTGGCGGCGAATGGCGCGAGGAGCAGATCGACGGCTTCGTCGAGCAGCAGTATCAGGCGGGCTGGCTGTATGGCAACTATCTGGTCACCAAGGGCGACTATCACGTCACGGAGGGCTATGTGGAAACGGTGGTGCCGCTGTGGCGGGGGCTGGACTTCAACGGCGCGCTGCGCTTCACCGATTACAGCATCTCGGGCAGTGTCGAAACCTGGAAAGCGGGCCTGACCTATCAGCCCATCCAGGACCTGAGGTTTCGCGTCACGGCTTCCAAGGACATTCGCGCACCCAATCTCAACGAGCTGTTCGCCGCGGGTACGGCGCGCACCAACACGGTCAATGTGCCGCCGACCAATCAAGCGGTGCAATTCGTACAGAAACAGACCGGCAGTCTGGCGCTGGTGCCCGAGGAGGCCGAGTCGCTCGGCATCGGTGTGGTCGTCACGCCGTCGTTTGCGCCGGGCCTCGCGTTCTCGGTGGACTATTTCGACATCGAGATCGAAGACGCCATCGGCACCGTCACGGCGCAGAACACAGTTGATCTATGTTTCGAGCAGAATGTGCAATCTTTCTGCAACAACATCAGCTACATTACGGTCGGCGACGTGCAGCAGATCTCGGAGATCCTGCTCGTGCCGTTCAACTTCGCCAGCCAGCGAACCAGGGGCCTGGACATCGAAGCCAGCTATCGGCTCGCGCTCGGGTCTGGAGAGCTGTCGTTGCGGGGACTGGCGACGCATTACCTGGAAAACGTCACCGACAATGGCATCGATTTTCCCATCGATTATGCGGGTGTGAACCAGGGGGCCAATGCGACGCCGAGCTGGAGTTATCGCCTCAGCGCCACTTACGCCGTGGACACGCTGTCGTTCACGCTGATCGGGCGCGGTGTGAGCAGTGGCGTTTATAACAATTCATTCATCGAGTGCGTCAGCGACTGCCCGACCTCGACGGTCGAGCATCGCACGATCAACGAGAACGATATCGGCGGCGCGTTTTATCTGGACGCGTCGGCAACCTACTCGTTCACCGTGGGGCCGGCCGAGGCCGAGGCGTTCCTCACGATCCGCAACCTGTTCGACACCGATCCGGAACCGGTGGGCAATGGACCCGACGGCAACAATACGCCCGCCTATCCACAGACGAATCGAGTGCTGTACGACACGATGGGCCGGGTGTTCCGGCTCGGGCTGCGGCTGTCGTTCTGACAATCCAACCAAGAAGCAACGAAGATCAACGTGACCAAGACGAGCATTGCAATCCTGACCGCTTTGTTCGCGCCGGCGGTGCTGGCGCAGGCGGCGCCGGAGTTGAAACAGGCGACGCTTTCGGGCGTCGACAAGCGCGCCAAGCTGGTCCAGGAGATGGTGGATTCCATCTACAGTTTCGCCGAGCCGGGTTTCCAGGAGTTTCGCACTTCCGAATACATCACCGGCATTCTCGAAAAGAACGGCTTCAAGATCGAGCGCGGGGTGGCGGGCATTCCCACTGCGTGGACCGCGAAATGGGGCAACTCAGGCCCGTTGATCGCTTTGGGCAGCGACATCGACGCGTTGCTCGGCCTGTCGCAGATCCCGGGTTCCCCGACGATCGCGCCGCAGGTGCCTGGTGCGCCCGGACACGGCGAAGGTCACAACTCCGGCATGCCGGCCGTCGTCGCCGCGGCGCTGTCAGTCAAGGAAGTGATGGAGAAGAACAAGATCCAGGGTCGCTTGATGATCTGGCCGGGTGTGGCCGAAGAGCTCCTCGGCAGCAAGGCGTTTTATGTGCGCGCCGGGCTGTTCAAGGACGTCGATGCATCCATCTTTACGCATGTGAGCAAGGACCTGAGCACATCGTGGGGGCCGGCCGGCAATAACGGCATGGTCTCGGTCGAGTACACCTTCTCCGGCAAGACGGCGCATTCCGCGGGCTCGCCGTGGTCGGGGCGCAGCGCACTCGATGGCGTCGAGCTCATGAACATCGCCTGGAACATGCGGCGTGAACACCTGCCGCTCACGCAACGTTCGCACTACGTGATCACCAACGGCGGCGGTCAGCCGAACGTGGTGCCCGGCGTCGGCACCGTCTGGTATTACTTCCGCGATCAGACTTTCGCCTCGATTCGCGAGCTCTACGAGACCGGCAACACCATCTCGGAGGCGGCTGCGAAGGCGACCGGCACCACGGTCAGTCGGCGCTTGCTGGGCTATGCGGCGCCGAACTTCGGCAACAAGCCGCTCGCCGAAGCGGCGTACGAGAACATGAAGGCCATCGGCATGCCGCAATGGAGCGAGGCAGATCAGGCGTTCGCCAGGGCGGTGCAGGAGGCCAACGGCTTCAAGGTGGAAAAGCTCGCGACCGAAGTGGCGCCGCTGCAGACGCCGGAGTCCAAGGAAAATGCCATGCGCGGCGGTTCCGATGACATCGGCGACATCATGTGGACGGTGCCGACCATCACGATTCGCTTCCCGTCGAACATTCCCAACACCATCGGCCACAACGTCACCGCTGCCATGGCGATGGCGACTCCGATCGCTCACAAGGGCGCGGTGACGGGGGCCAAGGCGGTGGCGCTCACCGTCATGGACATGATGACGACCCCGGCGCTGCTGGCCAGTGCCAAGGACTACTTCAACAACGAGCAGCTCAAGGACATGAAGTACGACCCGGTGCTGGCGCCGGAAGATCAGCCCGCCATTCATCTCAACAAGGAACTGATGGAGCGGCTGCGTCCGGAGATGAGCAAGTACTACTACAACCCGAAGAAGTACAGCAGCTACCTCGAGCAGCTCGGCATCGCGTATCCGGGCACGCCGGCGAGCTCAGTGCCTGCAACCGTCTCTCCTTGAGATGACACAAGTGGCGCTGGCGTCTCGATGACGCCAGCGTCGCTGTCCCGGCGCGCGATGTCGGTGCCGCATGCGCTACCATCGCCGCATGAATGACGTTCAAGCGCTGTTGAGCCTGCTGGGCATCGAGCATCCAATCATCCAGGCGCCCATGGCGGGCGTGTCGACGCCGGCGCTGGCGGCTGCGGTTTCGAATGGCGGGGGCCTGGGCTCGCTCGGACTGGGAGCGAGCAATGTCGAGCAGTCGCGCGCGGCAATTCGGGCGACGCGAGCGCTCACTTCGCGACCCTTCAACATCAACCTGTTCTGCCATCGTCGGGCAACGGCCGACGCCGCACGCGAGGCCGCGTGGCTCGCTCATCTCGAGCCGCATTTCGCGCAGTTCGGCGCGACGCCGCCGCGGGCTTTGCGGGAGATTTACGACACCTTCGTTGACAACGAAACCATGCTGGCGATGCTGCTGGAAGAGCGACCGGCAATCGTGAGCTTTCACTTTGGGTTGCCCGCGACGGCGTGGATCAAGCAGTTTCGTGCGGCCGGAATCGTGACCCTGGCGTGCGCGACGAACTCAGAAGAAGCCGCGCTGTGTGAGCGCGCGGGTGTTCACGCGATCGTCGCTCAAGGAGTGGAGGCGGGCGGTCATCGAGGTGTGTTCGAGCCGGAGCGGGGCGACGATGGCATCGGTACATTCGCTTTGGTTCGGATGCTGGCGAAACAATGCAGTCTGCCCATCATTGCGGCGGGCGGCATCATGGATGGGCGTGGCATCGTCGCTGCCATGGCCTTGGGTGCAGCCGGCGTGCAGATGGGCACAGCCTTCGTGCTCTGTCCGGAGTCTTCCGCGAACGCTGCCTATCGAGAGCAAATGAAGAGCGAGCGCGCGCGACACACTCGCATCACGGCCGCAATCTCCGGTCGCGGCGCCCGAGGTCTGCCGAATCGGATGTACGAGCTCCTCAAGGATGGCGCGCCTGCGTTGCCGGACTATCCGATCGCCTACGATGCCGCTAAGGCGCTGCACGCGGCCGCGAGCGCGCAGGGAAATCATGAGTTCGCAGCGTACTGGGCTGGCCAGGGTGCGCCGCTAGCCCGCGAATTGCCTGCCGCCGTGCTGTTGAGCCAGCTCGTCCAGGAGTGGCATGCAGCAAGCCGGTGACGGCGTAGAATCGAACGCATTCCGATAGCGAACGAGGAATACGTGATCGAAGCGCCGACGCTGGCCAGCCAGGATGGGCGGCTTCACTGTCGTCTTTGCGGGGGCACGCTGCAGAGGCGCTTCCGCCGGCGGGTGCTCGAAAAGTACGACGTAGCCTATTTGCAATGCGAGCAGTGCCGGTCATTGCAGACCGAGCCGCCGTATTGGCTCGATGAGGCGTATCGCGAGAACAACTTGTCTCATCTCGATACGGGCGCGGCGCAACGCAATCTGCACAACCTCGCCGCGTGCTGGTCGATTGCCAAAGTCCTGCGGCTGAGCAATGTGCTGGATGTCGGCGGCGGCGACGGCCTGTTATGCCGGCTGTTGCGCGACTACCAGATCAATTGCTTCGTGCACGATCGTTATGCGAAGCCGAGCTACGCGCAAGGTTTCGATGTTCCAGACTTCACCACGCCGGAGTTGATCCTCGCCTTCGAGGTGTTCGAACACTATCCTCAGCCGCGCGATGAGCTGGATGCGCTGTTCGAACCGGAACCCCTGGCGCTGCTGGCCAGCACGGCGATCTACACGGATCAGGGCGAGGACTGGTGGTATCTGGCCTCGGACGCCGGCCAGCATGTGTTCTTTTATAGCCGCTCGGCGCTGGATCGGGTGGCGCGCGACCATCGCTACGACCTGCTGACCAGCGGCGGATATTTGTTATTTCTTCGGCACGGCTCGTTCAGCGCCACGCAACGGGCGCTGGCCAGGCTCGTGCTGAAATCTACAGCAAGGCGACTGACGCAGGCGCTGCTGGCCATGCGCTCTGCGGACGGCGTGCGGAAGGATCACCTGCGGCAGACGGAAAAATCGAGTTCAGGCCGACGCGGCTGAATCGGCGGGGGCGGCTCGTCGCGCGCGCCGTGGCGGCGCGGCGCTCGATTCGCGTTCGATGAGCGTGCACGGCAGGACCTTCTGCCGTCGTTTGTTTTCGTCGCCGTCGTCGGCGATCGAGGCGGCATGCAACATGCGGATGGCGCTTCGTGCCATTTCGGCGATGGGCTGGCGCGCGGTCGTGATCGCGGGTGAAACGATCGATGCAATGGGAGTGTCGTCGAACCCGACGACGGTGAGATCGTCGGGCACGATCAGACGATGACGATGTGCGATCGAGATCGCGGCGGCGGCCATGTCGTCGTTGCAGGCGATGATGGCGGTGCACTCGCGGCACGACTGCAGAATGCGCTCGGTGGCTTCCAGTCCGGATTGGAACGTGAAAAACCCCTGCTCGACCGGGCATTCCCGGATTCCGGCCAGGGCCATCGCTCGCAGATGTCCCTGCAGCCGTTCGTTACCGCCCTTGGACGCGGGATCGCCCGCAATGAAAGTGATGTGACGATGGCCGAGCTCGATGAGCCGCGCCGTCATGCGGCCGGCAATGTCGAAATGATCGGCGGACACACTGAACGGATGAATGTCCAGATTCGCGGGCGAGATCGCGACCCAGCGTGCCTTTGCCTGCAGCAGCAGCTCGATCACTTCGGGGGCGTCGCAGGCCGGCGAGGGCAATAGAAACGAATTCACGCCACTGCGCAGCAGCGATTCGATTTCGGCGGTGTGCTCATGCGTGTCGGCATCGGCCGTCAATGTGAGCTGCATGCCGAGCTTGCTGGACTCCTTGAGCGCACCGGTCAGCAATTCGCTCAGAAACGCCTGGCTGGGATTGGAATACACCAGGGCGACGCGCGACGGCCCCGACCCAGCCAATGCGCGGGCGGAAACATTCAGCCGATAATTGAGTTTCTTGACGGCGGCGAAAACGCGCTCTTGCAGCGGAGCGCGCACCAGATGGCCACCCCGCAGGACCCGAGAAACGGTCATGCGCGACACGCCGGCTTCCTCCGCCACATCGTCGATTGTGACTTCTTGTATCTGACGGCGGGGTCGCCGTTTGTCCTGCGTAGCCAGCGCTGTCTCCGCCGAGTGGACCGCAGCGCGAGGATGCGCTGCGGCTCGGCGAGGCGTCAAGACTGCGATGACAGCGGGCGTCAACCGCGTGCGGCGGCGGTGCTCCGAGTGGCGGCCAGGAAGGACTCGGCGGCATCCCGGCCCATGTATTTATTGAGCTCGCGTGGCTCGACCCGGGCCAGATCGACCACGATCATGCCGTCGAGCACATGGCTGAAGCTGGCGTCGACGTTGAAGCCGACCACGCGCGCCCCGAGCTTCAGGTACTGGCGCAGCAGCACCGGCACGCCCTTGCCATCGGGCTCGATCTTTTCCATCAGTTGCGACAGTCCGTCGAGATCGCCGAGGCCGGCCAGATCGCCGCTCAATGCCGCCAGCGAGTGGGTGCGACGGAACGGCCGCCGCGGTTTGATCAATTGCGCCAGCCGGTGATCGAAGCAGCGGCGTTTGATGAAGTCCACCAGCAGCGCCTGGGAGTGCGGCCGGTAGTCGGCGCTCATGCTCACCGGGCCGATCAGGACGTGATAGCGCGGATGCCGGGCGACATACTGAGCAATGCCTTTCCACAGCAGCAGCAGGGCGCCGAAGTTACGTTGCTGTTCCGGCACGACGAAGGAACGCCCCAGCTCCAGCGCGTTTCCAACGGCGCGCAGGAACGGCGCGCCGTAAGAAAACAAGGAATGCGTATAGAGCCCGCGCCGCCCGTGCCGGGCCAGAATCTCATCCACGTGGCCGATCCGGTACGCACCCATGATCGTGCGCTGCTGCGGATCCCACGAGAACATGTGGACGTAATGCTCGTCGTACTGGTCGAGGTCACGGCTGCGTCCGGTCCCTTCATCGACCGCTCGGAAGGCGATCTCGCGCAGCCGGCCGATTTCACGCAAGGTCCAGGGGATCTGCTGCGCTCGAGCAAACATCACCCGGGCGCCCTGGGCGACAGCGAGCACGTTCTCTGGCGGCAGATTGTTGATCTCCGCTTCCAGCAAGGAGGGACTGACCGGCTCGGCGGTGGGTTCCGGCGTGCGTGTGGCCCGTCGCGGCACGGTGCGATGAGCTTCCAATGCGTACGTGGTCAATCGCAGCGAGCGCGCAAGTGACACATCGTCGGCTTGATCCGCGAGTGTGCTTGCCTTGATGGGGCGCCCCACGGTGACCGGGATCACGCGATTGCGTTTGTTCAGCAACTCGTGCGATAGCATCACAGTGCGCATGCGCGGGTGAAGCAGGCCGAGGGTCTGGAAGATCGAGCTGTTGCCGCCACCGAAGTGCAGTGGCACGACCGGGCACTCGCACATTCGCAGGAAGCGCGCCGCCGTTGGATTCCAGGGCGGATCGCAGACGCGGCCGTTGGAAAGATGCAGGTGGGAAACGGCGCCGGCAGGAAACAGGACGATCAGTCCGCCCTCATGCACATGCCGAAGCGCGGCCCGCATGCCTCGAACATTGGCCTTTGCCGCTCGGGCGCCACCGAAAGCATCGACCGGGATGATCGCGTCTCGCAGCTCGGGAATCCGTTGCAACAGTTGATTGCCAATGAGCTTGCTGTCGTCTCGCAGGCCGAGCAGCAACTGGATCAGATACAGGCCTTCGAGTCCGCCGTAGGGATGATTCGCTACGATCGCGACCGGCCCGCGTTCGGGAATGTGCGCGAGCCGGGCCGCATCCAGCTCGAAACGAACCTGCAATATTTCGAGCGCTTCGCGGGCGAACTGCGCTGGCGACAGATCGCGTCCGGCAAGCTGTCGGTGGATGTTGGCCAGCCGCTGCAGCGCGAGCGCGCGCTCGGCGACATTGAGAATGAGAGGACCGACGGCGGGAACGCGTTTCAGCGGTCCCGTGAGTTCGAACGGTGACGCGGAGATCGGCATCGACACTCAAGCTCACGCCTTGGATGGCGCGTAACTTAGTGGGCGAACATGACAGCCGCGTTGCGATCGGAGAGGCCGAGCGCAGGTCGACGTGCCGGCCGAGGACGAGTTGCCGGTTCAGTTGTGCACCGAGGTTTGCTTGAGGGGCGCCTTGGCGTAGGTGGTCGAGCGCTGTGGCCGCTCGTGAGCGGGCTCGCCGCCGCCGTCGTCATCGGTCGAGCTGATCAGTCGGATGCGCAGGTCGGCATAGGTCTTTACCAGCGAGCTGCGCACGCTTTCCACGTCGGTGCCCATGAGCTCGGCGATCTCGCTATGTTTCTTGCCGAGCTTGAAGTGGCGCAGGATCAGATAATCGCGCTCCGGCAATTCCCGCAGATAGCACTCCATCGTGGCTTCCTCGGAAGGCCGCGATTGAACGCCGAGGCTGGCGAGCTCGTTGACGGCGCGTTCAATGATGGGTCGCGCATCGACATCATCGTCGGTCTCCGAGAGCTCGCGAAGATCGGCGGCGGTACGCTCGAGGATGTGACTGACCGGATCCCTGGGCAATCCCAGATCACGGGCGAGGCGGGTGCTGGCGGTGGACTCGGCGCCCCGAGCTCCTCGGATCCATTCCAGCCAGTGGCGCACTGTGCGTCGCAGCGACCTCATCTCTTCTTCGAATGCCGGCATGGGCTTGGCCTTGGCTTGAGGTATATAACGCCAACACAAAGCCTAGATGATTTCGGCAGTAAGGCACAATACGTGTGACAGGCGTTTCATACGCCCGATGTCCGGTCCGCAGAGAGGACGACGATGTTTCAAATGTTGAGCAGGAAGGAGGTGGCCGCACAGCTGAGTCACCTCGGCGTGAAGCGCGGCGGCGTGTTGCTGGTTCATACGTCTTTTCGCGCCGTGCGCCCGATCGAAGGCGGGCCCTTGGGTTTGATCGAAGCGCTCCGGGATGCGCTGGGGCCCGAAGGCACGTTGGTGATGCCGTCGTGGACCGAGCTGGATGACGAGCCTTTCGATGCAGCGAGCACCCCGAGCGCGCGCGATCTGGGCGTCGTCGCGCAAACGTTCTGGCGACTGCCGGGTGTTCGGCGCAGCGATCACTTTCATGCGTTCGCAGCGTCGGGCCCGCAGGCGGAAGTCATCACGGCGGATCCGTTACCATTGCCGCCGCATATTCCAGCCAGTCCGGTGGGCCGAGTGCATGACCTCGATGGGCAGGTGCTGTTGCTCGGTGTGGGCCACGATGCAAACACCACGTTGCATCTGGCGGAGCTGATCGCAGATGTTCCTTATCGGACGCCGAGCTACTGCACGGTGCTGGAGAACGGCCGTGCGAAGCGCGTCGATTACGCCGAAAACAATCATTGTTGCGAGCGCTTCGCGCTGGCCGACGACTGGTTGCGGGCGCGCGGGCTGCAGGCAGAGGGGCGGGTGGGACAGGCTGGCGCTCGCCTGGCCAGATCGCGCGACATCGTCAACGTCGCGCTCCAATACCTGTCCGTGAACCCGCTGCTATTTCTGCATCCCGTCGGCGCGGGATGTGAGGAGTGCGAGGCAGCTCATCAAACCGTCGGCGCAGCTCCTTTCATCAAGAACACCGGTTGATTGGCCGCCTTCGAGGACACGCTGATCCATTGCCACGCATCGATGGTCTGCGGCAGCTCCGCGCCGCTTTCATCGATCAGCTCGCAGCCGCTGTTGTGATGGCTCACGCTCTGCGCGGCGGCGTCCGCCGAGGGGAACGAGCCGACGAATTCGTCGTTGAGCCATAGCTCGCAGCTCATTCCATCGCCACTGGCAGCTCTGATGGTCAGCGTTCCGGCGGGAATGACAGTGGCGTACATGAGAACCTCCGTCCGCTTGTGTCGCTGTTGTCGGAGGTCAAACCATATGCCTGCTGCCGTTGGTTTTACAATCGGTTTTCCGTAGGAGAACGGCGACAAATTGGCGTCGGCGCATCAGGGGGTCCTGTCAGACGGCGCCGAGAGCAGCGATGCATAACGTATGTTATGCAGATACGGGACGAGTAGTTGCGCGGACTTGGGTGAAGCAGGCGCGGCTTGGTATCGACTTCCGCGCCGCGCGTGGCGACTGTGGTTTGTACGCGCCATTCGTTCGAATGGCGCGTACTGGCAATCTTACTTCTTGCCGTTCTTGCCCTTGGGCTCGTCCTTGGCCTCTTCGGTGAGCGACTTGTCGAGCTCGGGCAGCACCGGCAGGTCCTTCTCGTCCTGCAGCAGCGGCTTGAGCTGCTCGTGCAGCTTGCTGGCCAGCTGATGGGTCTCGGTGTAGGCCGCGACCAGCTTGGCATTCTTCTCGTTGGCCTTGGTGAGCTGCTCGTCGGTCTGCTGCTTTTCCTTGCGCAGCGTCGCCATGTTGCTCTCGGCCAGACGGCGGCCCTCGGCCTCGTCCTGCTTCTCCTTGCGCAGCGCCTTGAGCTTCTTCACGACGTTCTCGGGCGTGTCGGCGAGCGCGGCATTGATGGCCTTGACCGCCTTGTCCTTCTCGGCCACGACGCTCTTTATCTGCTGCATTTCTTTGGTGAAGTTGGCGCGCTCGATCTCGATCTGGCGAGTGGCGTTCTCCTGGGCCAGACGGATTTCAGCGGCCGTAGTCTCGGCGACCGTGCGGGCCTTCTCGGCGGCCTGCAGCTTCTTCTCCATTTCGGAGATCGCCTGCTTGGCTTCCTGGCGCGCGGTGGCGACGCTGGAGTCGGCTTCGGCGATCTTCTTGATGACGGCGTCAAGCGCTACTTTGAGTTCTTCCTGAGAGCAGTTGGGATCCAGCTTCAAGGCGTCGGTCGCCGACCGCATCAAAATCTGCTTGCTGATCGCAAGCTCTTTCCAAACTTTCAACTGCAGCTCAAGTTGCGCTTGTTCCACATTCACTTCCTGGGGTTGGTTACGGGGAGTAGACAAAACGTAGCTCGCCAATAAAGGCCAATAATCGGTCAGACCAGACAGAGGGATTTTTTCGGGGCGCGGATTGTAAGCCAAAACGCGGCCGCGTGGACCGCCTCTAACACGGGTTTCACCGCGAAATTCGACTCGATGTGGGGCCGGATTCGCACTCAATTCGCTGCCACTTCGCCTCATGCGTGCCTGGCGGATTTGACCGCGGCACGTCCGGACGCCCGCCAGAGGTGGGGCCCGGCCTGCAAAATCCAAGGCTTAGGCGAAAAAATTGTTCCTGGTCATACGTCGCGGCCCGGCTTCGGCCGGCTCCACGGGCAGCGGCCTGGCGTCCGAAAAATCCGTTGGACTCCTGGTCAGGCGGGCAGCGCGCCGGCGATTCGAACCCGGTTCCGACCCGACCTTTTTGCGTCATAAACGGCCGCATCCGCGCGAGCGATCAAGTGCTCGCCCCAGACCCCGAGGGTGTCGCTCGTTGCCACTCCGATGCTGCAGGTCACCTGAATGGGCTCGCCGAAGCCCTCCACGCGCACTTCGGCCACGCGATTGCGGATGCGTTCGGCGATGGGCCCGGCGGCTGCGATGTCGGCGCTGCTCAAAATGACCACGAACTCTTCGCCGCCATAGCGCCCGATCACGTCGGACTGGCGCAGCTCGGCGTGGATGGGGCCAACGACGGCGCGCAGACAGGCATCGCCGGCCTGGTGACCGCGGGTGTCGTTGATCTCCTTGAAGTGGTCCAGGTCGATGAACAACAGCGCGATCGGCAGCCCGCGGGCGCGAGCCCGCAGGCAGGCGGTCTCCAGGCGCTCGACCAGCGAGCGTCGATTCAGGACGCCTGTCAGAGGATCGGTCTGCGCGCGCTTCTCCGCGTCGGACAGCGCGAGCCGCTGATCGCGCAGTCGATCCGCGACCCCGAGTGCGATCAGCACCGCGGCAGCGACCATCGACAGCGGCAGGCCGTAGTACAGCAGCCCTTCGGCCCCCTCGGGATCGGTGAGGAGCAGCCGGATCGCCGTCGCAATCGTGAACCCTTCCAGCAACCCCCAGGCGATCAGGAACCAGCCAGCAGCCCGGTTGTTTCGCTGCCAGGCGAGGAACGAGACCACCAGCGTGAACACTGCCGACCCCAGGAACACCAGATTGCCGATCGCGGCGACCACGCCGCCCAGCCCGATGTGCTGAGCGAGATTGGCGAAGGCCAGCACCACGAAGGTGACCGCCAGCCAGCCGAAGATCGCATGTACCTTGGGCGAGTACAGCCGCAGCTCCGCGATCTCACGCACGAACAGACAGGCGGCCGCGCCGCTCAGTGCAGCCGTGACATTCCACGTATATGACATGACCGGCGCGCCCAGCTCGAGCACCGGCCATTCGAATCCCTGACCGGACAGGTAGGCGACATATAACGCCTGCAGAGAGAACAACGTCGCGTACAACAGCAGCAGGCGGTCGGAGAGCACCAGCCAGATCAGCAGCGACGCGCAGGCCATCGCCAGCAGCGCGCCGAAGGCGAGCGCGATCATGCGTGCGTGCTCGGCCCCGGTCGAGAGCGTTTGCTCCAGGGTCGACACGGTGAATTGCAAACCTTCCCAGCTCTGACCCTGTGGATCGACGCGAACGTACAGCAACTGCCCCTTGGCGAGCCGGTCGGGCAGCGCGAGCACCAGCTGATGCAGGCCGCGAAAGCCGGGCAGGTGAGTGGCGGTGCGCAACGACACCGGGTGGCCGTTCTCTACTGTGTAAGCCTGGATGTGCAGAGTCCGGCTCTTGTTGATATTGAGCGTCGGCACGGTGCCGGGGGTGGAGTTTTCTTCGGCGCGCAGTCGAAGCCAGAAGGCGTTCCTGCGCTGGCGAGCGGCGCTGAAGTCGAAAGATTGAAAGCTCGCATCGAGCGTACCGCTGCTCAATGTGTCGATGCTCACATCGCCCGCCGTGGGGTCGAGCATCTGGATTTGCAGGCGGGTGTCGCTCGCAATGACAGCGCCGGCAGCGCTGCTCACGCACGGCACGGCCAGCAGGCAGGCGCCCAGCGCCACCAGCCACGTGGCCAACCACTCACGCACGATTGCTCCCCTCCGATGACATCCCAACGGCGCCTGTACCGGCTTCCCCCCGATTGGAACGGCTCGCATGCTAACACGGCCGCCCGCGGGAATATTTGCAGATGCATCCCCAGTGGACGCTCATGACATCCAAACCGGTGCGCGGGTCGAACATCGTTCGGGCGGCCACCTGGGTTATGACATGTCGTTGACGAGCGAAATCTCCCGATGCACCTGGTTTGCGACCTTGCTGGTCGCGGGCCAGGCGCCGTTGCCCGCGCTGGCGGATCGAACGTGGGATTTCCAGGTGTTCCTGGATCAAAAGGAGATCGGCAGCCATCGCTTCGACCTGCGCGATCGGGAGAGCCAGCGCGAGCTCGTCAGCCAGGCGCGCATGACGGTCAAGCTGCTGTTCGTCACTGCCTACACCTACGAGCATCGCGACGTGGAGCGCTGGGATGGGGACTGTTTGAGCACGCTGTCGTCGACGACCGATGACAATGGCGGGAAATATCGGGTCGAGGTGCAGCGTCGTGACGGCGCGACGGTCGTGCAGACTCTCGAAGGCAGCCAGCGTCTCGGCGAATGCGTGCTGACGTTTGCCTACTGGAATCCCGCGATGTTGCGGCAGACCCAGTTGCTCAACTCACAAGACGGCGAATATGTGAAGGTGAAGATCACCGATGCGGGCGCCGACTCCATCGTGGTGCGAGGTGTGCGCACGCCGGCGCGCCGCTACGAGCTGCGCAGCCAGAAGCTCTCGATCGATCTGTGGTATTCGGAACAGGAGGAGTGGCTCGCGCTGGAGTCGACGACCGAGCGCGGCCAGAAGCTGATCTACAAGTTGAAATAGGAGCGGGCGACGGCTCGCCCGCTCCCCGTGGCCGCTAGGCCGCGTTCGAGGCCGCGATGAACTGCTGGGTGTGGAAGTCGGTATCGCCCAGGGTCAGATCGATGGCGGTCAATCGTTTGAAATAATGACTGACCATCAACTCCTCGGTCATGCCCATGCCGCCATGGAGCTGCACGGCCTGCTGGCCGATGAAACGGCCGGCCTGACCGATGATCACCTTGGCTGCCGACAGCGCACGGCGCCGCTCGCCCGCATCCGGGTCGACGCACTTGATCGCCGCGAGATAGCTCATCGATCTGGCCTGCTCGCTGTGCAGGAACATGTCCGCCATGCGATGTTGCAACACCTGGAACCTGGCGATCGGCTGGCCGAACTGCTTGCGATTCTTGGTGTAGTCGAGCGTCGTGGCATTCACGGCTTTCATGATGCCCACCGCTTCGGCGCACAGCGCGCTCAATGCATGATCGTGAGCGGCTTCGATCGCGGCAAACGCCTTGCCTTCGGCGCCCACGAGGGCGGAGGCGGGTACCGACACTTGCTTCAGCTCGATGTCGGCCGCGCGCAGGCCGTCGATCGTGCCGTAGTCCTTGACCGTGACGCCGGCGGCTTTGGGATCGACGCGGAACACGCTGATGCCATCGGTGTCGCCGGTGCGTCCGCTGGTCCGGGCGCTGACGAGCAACTCGTCGGCGGCGCCAGCGCCGGTGATCACGTTCTTCAGACCCTCGAGCACGTAGCCGCTGGATGTTTTCTCCGCGCGTGTCGCGACCTGATCGATTTCACCGCGAGTCCGGGGCTCTTGATGCGCGAGGATCACGATGCGCTCGCCGGAGGCGATGGTCGGGAGCAATTGTTCGGCCGCGGCCTTGTCCCCAATCCGGGTGAGAAAGACAGGCGTGACCACCGCGGCCGCGAGGAACGGCTCGACCACGAGCCCTTCGCCGAGGGCGTTCATCACCAGCATCGTTTCCACTGGCCCATTGCCCAGGCCGCCATGTTCCTCCGGAACGTTCAGAGCCGTGAGGCCGAGATTCGCGAGCTCTTGCCACATCTCGCGGCTCCAGCCCGCCGGGCCCCGCAGAATGTCGCGCCGGGCTTCGAACGAATAGTTGTCGCGTACGAAGCGCTGGACCGTGTCGGCCAGCAGCTGCTGTTCATCGCTGAAATTGAAATCCATGGGATGCTCGTGGTTACAGGCCCAGAATCATCTGGGAAATGATGTTGCGCTGAATTTCGTTGGAGCCGCCGTAGATCGTGACCTTGCGCACGTTGCAGTAGGTCGCGGCCAGCGGTGCGGCGTACTCCGGGCCGGCGATGCTGGCGAGGTCGCCTTCCTCGATGGAACGACGTTCGAAGGGCAGGGCATAGGGACCGACCGCGTACATCATCAGCTCGGAGAGTGCCTGCTGGATCTCGGTGCCCTTGATCTTGAGGATGGAGGCTTCCGGCCCGGGCGCGCGCTTCTCCGATTCGGCGGAGAGGGCGCGCAGATTGGTGATTTCGAGCGCCATCAGGTCCATCTCGACTTGCGCGACGCGCGCCGCGAACAGCGGGTCCTCCAGCAGCGGGCGGCCGTTCTTCGTTTCCTTGCGCGCGATGTCCTTCAAACGGCCGAGCTCGCGCTTGGAGGCCCCGACACCGGCGATGTTGGTGCGCTCGTGGCCGAGCAGGAACTTGGCGTAGGTCCAGCCTTTGTTTTCTTCGCCGATACGATTCTCCACCGGCACTTTGACGTTCTCGAACCAGACCTCGTTCACTTCGTGCGCGCCGTCCATGGTGACGATGGGCCGCACGGTGATGCCGGGTGTCTTCATGTCGATCAGCAGGAAGGAGATGCCCTGCTGCTGTTTCGGGGCGTTCGGATCGGTGCGCACCAGGCAGAAGATCCAGTCGGCGTACTGGCCGAGCGTGTTCCAGGTCTTCTGGCCGTTGACGATGTAATACTCGCCCGATGCATCCGTGTGGCGTTCGGCGCGGGTCTTGAGCGAAGCCAGATCGGAGCCGGCGCCCGGCTCGGAGTAGCCCTGACACCACCACACCTCGCCACTGATGATGCCCGGCAGGAAGCGCTGCTGCTGGGCCGGCGAGCCGAACGCCATGATCACGGGGGCCACCATCTTCAAGCCGAACGGAATGGTCCGAGGTGCGCCGGCCGCGGCGGCTTCTTCATCGAAGATGTGCATTTCGACCGGACCCCAGCCGGGCCCGCCGAATTGTTTCGGCCAGCCGGGCGCGCCCCAGCCGCGCCGATACAGGAGCTTCTGCCAGCGGGTGTAATCCTCGGCTCGTAGCGCCAGGCCGTTCTTGACTCGATGCGCTATGTCTACTGGGAGGTGATCGCGCAGGAACGAGCGGACTTCGTCGCGGAATGCCAGCTCGGCGGGTGTGAAATTCAAATCCATGGAATGACCCTGATGTCTTGCTGTGCAGAAATACAATTCTCGATGCAGACCGGCATCATAGGGGCTCGACCTTTCTGTCCGCAACCGAGCCCGACTCCGGCGTCGCCACCTTCGTCCGGCGTTGTCAGTCCAGATTTTCACCGGAGGGTGCTTGCCCGAAACATACACGCTCACATACCTTCACGGAGCAGCGGCTTGGTTGCGCAGTGCGAGATGTGATAATTTTTGAGCGGAATCGATGCCCGCATTGTGGAATGCCAGACGGGCGCCATACGAATGACGAGGATGCCGGATCGCCGTGCGGCCGAAAGCTTGACCCAGGCTTTTCGCGCTGCAGGCGCGGTTCGCGGTTTGCAAAGGACCAGTGGGGGAACGGGGAGCATGTCCCAGAAGCATTTCGATTTTTGGCCTGTCGGCCTGCCACGCAATATCACCGCGCCGGCCACCAATCTGTTTTACAACCTGGAAGTTTCCGCGACCCGCTATCCCGACAAGCCCTATCTGATCTTTTTCGAAGCGCCGCTGAGCTACGCGCGCTTCAAGCACGAAGCCGAGCGCCTGGCGGGCTATCTCCAGCAGGAGTGCGGTGTGCAAGCCGGCGACCGGGTGCTGCTGGTGATGCAGAACAGTCCGCAATTCATTCTTTCTTATTACGGCATCTTGCGGGCGAACGCGGTGGTGGTGCCGGTGAACCCGATGAGCGTCGGCGCCGAGCTCGAGCACTATGTCCAGGACAGCGGCGCCACGGTCGCCCTGGTGGCGCAAGAGGTTTATCCGCAGCTGCGGCCGCTGCTCGGCGCGCAGCTCGAGCGCGTCATCGTCGCGGCGTACAGCGACTACATCAATCCCTCGACGGACCTGCGCATGCCGGAAGTCGTCAGCGCGCCGAGGCAGCCGATCGCGGACCAGGGCGTGACGTTGTGGGTGGATGCACTCGCGGCCGCGCGCACGCCCGGGCCGCTGACCACCGGGCCGGACGATCTTTGTGTCATTCCCTACAGCTCGGGTACGACCGGCCGGCCGAAGGGCTGCATGCTCAGCCATCGCAACGTGATGCACACCTTGCTCTCCAACGCGTTCTGGTTCGGCGGCAACTCCGATACCAGTCAGCTGGTGGTGCTGCCGTTCTTCCACGTGACCAGCATGCAGGGGGGCATGAACGCGCCCATGTATTACGGCGGCACCATCGTGCTGATGTGCCGGTGGGATCGCGAGGTCGCGGCCGAGTTGATCCAGCGTTACAAACTGATGTCGTGGACCGCGATTGCGACCATGGTGATCGACTTCCTGGCGAACCCGAAGCTCGATCGATATGACCTGTCGTCGCTGGTGCGCGTCTCCGGCGGCGGCGCGGCCATGCCGGCGGCGGTCGGCGAACGATTGCAGCAGCTGGTCGGCTCGCCGTACATCGAAGGCTACGGCCTGACCGAGACCATCGCGCCGACGCACGTCAATCCGCCGGACCGGCCGAAGCGTCAGTGTCTCGGCGTCCCCATCTTCAATACCGATTCACGGGTCATCGATCCGGAAACGCTGCAGGAAGTGCCGCAGGGAACGGTGGGCGAGATCGTCACCCACGGCCCACAGGTTTTCCAAGGGTATTGGCGCAATCCCGCGGCGACCGAAGCGGCGTTCGTCACGCTGGCGGGCAAGCGTTTCTTCCGGACCGGCGATCTGGGCTACGTCGATGAAGACGGCTATTTCTTCCTGGTCGACCGGCTCAAGCGAATGATCAACTGTTCGGGCTTCAAGGTATGGCCGGCCGAGGTCGAAGCGCAGATGTACAAGCATCCGGCCATCCAGGAAGCCTGTGTGATCGCGGCCCGCGATCCGCACCGAGGCGAGACGGTGAAGGCCGTCGTGGTGCTGCGGGCCAGTCACAAGGGCAGCGTGAGCGAGGCCGACATCATCGAGTGGACGCGCCAGAACATGGCGACCTACAAGTATCCGAGGATCGTCGAGTTCGTCGAGGCGCTGCCCAAGTCGGCGACCGGAAAAGTCCAGTGGCGTCAGTTGCAGGAAGCGGAAATGGCGCGCGCGGCGCGGGCTCAATAGATATACGAGGCAGGAACTACCATGGCGACCAGAGCATCAGAAACGACTCGCATGATCGAGACGACCGGCGCGGCCCACGCAGCGGCGGCCCCCAAGCCCCACGTGGGCAAACAGGATCGGCACTTCGTCACCGCATTGTCGCGCGGGCTGGATGTGCTGTCGTGTTTCCGAAGCGGCAGCCGGCTGCTGGGCAATCAGGACATCTCCGAGCGCTGCCGTCTGCCCAAGTCGACCGTGTCCCGTCTGACTTACACGCTCACCAAGCTCGGCTATCTCCACTATGTGAAGGAGTCGGGCAAGTATCGCCTCGGCACGGCGACGCTGGCGCTCGGCAGCGCCGTGCTCGGCCGCTTCGAAGTGCGCGATCTCGCGCGTCCGCTGATGCAGGAGCTGGCGGATGCAACCGGCACGTCGGTCGCGTTGGGCGCGCGGCAGCGGCTCAGCATGGTGTGCGTCGAAGTCTGCAAGGGCAACGCCGTGCTCTCATTGAATATGGAGGTGGGCATGCGTCTGCCGCTGGCAACCGCCGCGATCGGCCGCGCCTATCTCGCGGTTTGCAGCGACACCGAGCGCGCCGATCTGCTCGATCAGTTGAAAGAGCTGGATCACCTGGCGTGGCCGAACTTGAAACAGGGCATCGACAAGGCGCTCGCCATGTATTCGGAGCTGGGCGTGTGCAGCTCGTTCGGCGAATGGCAGCCGGATGTGAACGGCATCGCCGTCGGGTTCCGCCCGGGCAACGGCCTGCCGCCGATGTCCATCAACTGCGGCGCGCCGGCTTTCAAAGTCTCGCAGGAATATTTGCTCAACGACGTTCGACCGCGGCTGGTGGAGCTGGTGCGTCGGATCGAAGAAGGGCTCGGTCAGGCGCGTTCCTGAAACGAGCGGCCTGAAACAATCCTCGGTGTTTGTAATAAACGGCGCGCATCGTGAGGTGCGCGCCGTTTTCTTTTTTGTCTGTAATCGAGTTCAGACGTAGCTGCAAGCCGACGCCCATGGCGCCTGGAACTTTTGTGGCACAAGGCCAGTTAACAGGCAGCCCAGGTAAATTCGTTACTAAGTCGAGTCATGCGCGAAGCCGTCCAAGCAGAGAATTCCCGCGCTGATTCGCGCGGCTCCGCTGCGCATGCCTCGGTGGATGGTTTCGCGGCGATCCGTCGTCGCAATCAGCGAGTTCATCACGGCACGTCGGAGCCGCCGAGCGTCGCGCTGCTGAGACACGTTCTGAACCCGTCGGTCATCGTACTGAGCCTGATGTTCTGTGCGTTCCTGTTCGCACAGGAGCTCACGCCTTCCTATTTCGCGCTCGCGGCGCTCGCGTTTCTGATCGCCTCGCAGGTGGTGAGCGAGCCGGTGATGGATTGCTCGATTCGCAATGGTCTGACCAATCTGCTCCAGCACCGCATCTTCGCCGAGTGGCTGCTGGTCTCCGCCGCGCTGCTGCTGATGGCGTTCGCTTTCAAGGTCACCGAAACATTTTCCCGCCGCGTAATCCTTACCTGGTTTGCGATCACGCCGTTTGCAGTGGTCGCGGCGGAAGCCGGCTTGCGTCGCTACGCCGCATTCTCGGCATTGCGCGGCAAGATCCAGCAGAGCCACGTCATCATCGGTGCGAACGAAGCGGGCTCGCGTCTGGCGCGCCGCCTGATGGCGCATCCGCACCTGGGACTGTTCAAGGGGTTCTTCGACGATCGCGACACGGCGCGGCTGCCCGATATGCCCCAGGAGCAATTGCTCGGCGGCATGTCGGACATCGTCAATTACGTGCGCATCAACGGCGTGAGCAACATTTATATCTGTCTGCCGATGCGTGCCGATGAGCGTGTCACCAGACTGCTCGAGGAGCTGAAGGACACGACGGCGTCGGTGTACTTCGTTCCCGACATCTTCATGTTCGATCTGATCCAGGCGCGCGTTTGTGAGATCGACGGCATTCCGATGCTCGCGGTGTGCGAGTCTCCATTCGCCGGGCTGGACGGAGTGATCAAGCGCGCCAGCGACATCGTGTTCTCCTCGGTGCTGTTGCTGGTGCTGTGGCCGCTGCTGCTGACGATCGCGATCGGGGTGCGCATGAGCTCGCCCGGCCCGATCCTGTTCCGGCAGCGCCGCTATGGCATGTACGGCGAAGCCATCAATGTTTACAAGTTCCGAAGCATGACGGTGTGCGAAGACGGCGCCACGGTCACGCAGGCACAACGCAACGATCCGCGCGTGACCCGCTTCGGCGCCTTCCTGCGTCGCACTTCCCTGGACGAGCTGCCCCAGCTCTTCAATGTCTTCCTCGGCTCGATGAGCCTGGTCGGTCCGCGGCCGCATGCAGTGGCTCACAACGAGGAATATCGCCGCATCATCGATGGCTACATGCTGCGTCATAAGGTGCGGCCGGGGATCACCGGCTGGGCGCAGGTGAACGGACTGCGCGGCGAGACCGACACCGTCGACAAGATGCAGCGGCGCGTCGAGTACGACCTCGACTATCTGCGCAACTGGTCCCTGGGACTGGACCTGACCATTCTGTTGCGGACCGCGTCGCTGGTGTGGCGGGACCGCAATGCGTATTGAAGGGTAGAGCCATGCGTAAAACACAACTCCACATCTGGATCACCATGATGTTCTGCGCGCTTGCCATGGCTGCGCAGGCGGTCCAGACCGGCACGATCCAGCTGCCGTTCTGACCGGCATGCAGGAGCCCCGGGACATCGAAGCTGACGTGCCGCGGCTCGGGGCGCTGCTGCGTTATCTGCAAGCGGAGCAGATCGAGCATGTGGTCGCGGAGGAGCCTGTCGAGGACGATTGCTCGGGCGTGCGACTGAGCGCGTCGATCGTCGTTGCGGCGGAAACGCTGCCGCTTTTGCCACCCTTATTGAATGAATATTGCCGGCGTCATGACATGCAGCTGGTTCATCACTGGTGCCGTGGCACCGATGAGCTGTACATGTTCAGTTGGCTCAACGAGCACCAGCGGCCGGACTTCATGTCGTTGCGCGTCCAGCGCCATGCGGCCAGACCGAGCAGCTGGTGGCGACAGAAGCTGGAGCAGCTGCGCCGCTGGCGTGAGCCGTCCGGACTGCTGATCGCGTGTCTTGGGCCGCCCGGCAGTGGACGAAGGAACGTCGTGGAGCAGTTGGGCGCACGGCCGCTGGCGCCATTCTCGGCCGCCCATGTCATCAACATCCGGCCGCGCATGATGCGGCCGGTGCCGGTGGATCCGGATTCGCGCGTGCCGCGCGGCCGGTTGGGCACGATGGCCAAGCTCATGATGTTCGTGGCCGATTACTGGCTCGGCTACTGGTGGCGGATCCGTCCGAAGCTGGTGGCCTCGACCATGGTGGTGTCGAACCGCTACTTCGATGACATTCTGGTCGACCCCGGCTATTACCGCATCGATCGCTTCCGCAGTCTGGCTCGCTGGCTGTTGCCCTGGATCCCGCGGCCCGAGCTGTGGCTCGTGTTCGACGTGCCATCCGCAGTCCTGCAGACCCGGACGCGCGAGGTGGCGGAGGAGGAGGCCGCGCGACTGCGCAGCGAATACCGCAAGGTGCTGCGCCGTCGTGAAGACGTGGCCGTGCTCGATGCCGGTCAACCGCTCGATGCGTTGAGCGCCGAAGCCGAGCGCGCGATCGTCGCGCAACTTGCGCGACGTACGGCGCGACGCCTCGGCCTGCCCGATACCCGCAAGGACAATCCGACCTCGACGGACGTGCTGCTGTTCTTTTGCCGGCGACACGTGCCGGTGTTGAGCAAGCTGATCCGAGTCCTGTTCAACAGCGACATTCATTGCCGGCTGCCGAGCGACGTTCACATGCCGCATCCCTATGGCATCGTTTTGCATCGACAGGCGGTCATCGGCCACCGGGTCACCATCATGCAGCAGGTCATGATCGGCGGTCGCGAGGACGATCCGAACATCGCGCCGGTGATCGGCGATGACGTTTGCATCGGCGCGGGCGCGCGCATTCTCGGCGACGTTCGCATCGGCAAGGGCGCGACGATCGGCGCAAACGCGGTCGTGACGCGCGACATACCCGCCGGTGCGACGGTGGTCGGGGCGGATCGCATCGTCGCCGCCGGTCGCCATCCGGCGACGGCCGAAACGCCTAAAGTTACCCAATTCCCGCGGCCACCCCGGCAAAATTCCGCGGCCTGGCCCTGAAATCTGCACGCTTGCCCCCATCCTGCACCCTGATGGACAGGGTGTTGCCTACACGGTTCGCGGCCTCGAGGTGTGAAATCGATCTCGCCTGGTGTGCGAGTTATCACTCTGCGTTTCTCAACCGCAGCGTGGTTCGGCTACACTACCGCCCCTTTGAAGTGCTGTATCCGGCCAAAGTCGGCCGACTCTTCCATAGTCCGAACAGGAACTTGCGAGCGCAATGAGCGACTCTTTGCGAGCTTTGCTCGACTCTACGCCTCTCGGGGCTGGCAACGCCCCCTACATCGAATCCCTCTACGAACAGTTCCTTGCTGATCCGCAGTCAGTCGAGCCGAAATGGCGCGACTACTTCGCCGGACTCGGCAAAGCGGCCGGCACCACCGACGTGGCGCACGGCCCGATCCGCGACGCGCTCGCCAAACGCGCCTACTCGATTGGCGCTCCGGCGGCGGCAGCCGGCGCCGGCGCAGTGTCCAGCGACGCGGCGGCCAAGCAGGGCGCCGTCTCGCGCCTGGTACAGGTCTACTCCAATCGCGGCCACCTGGTCGCCGACATCGACCCGCTCGGGTTGATGAAGCGCCCGGTGCCGGAAGTGCTCGAGCTGTCGCACTTCGGCCTGAGCAATGCCGATCTGGAGACCGAGTTCTTCACCGGCAGCCGCATCGACGCCATCCCGAAGCGCATGAAGCTGAAGGACATCGTCGCCCAGCTGCGCCAGATCTATTGCGGCACCATCGGCGCCGAATTCGCGCACGTCTCCAATTCCACCGAGCGCCTGTGGCTGCAGAACCGCTTCCAGGAAGGCCGGGTGTCGAATCGTTTCTCCACCGAAGAGAAGAAGACGTTCCTGCGGCACCTGACCGCGGCGGAAGGCCTGGAGCGCTATCTCGCCACCAAGTATCCGGCGCAGAAGCGCTTCTCGCTGGAAGGCGGCGACGCGCTGGTGCCGCTGGTGGACGATCTGATCCAGCAGGGCGGCCTGCGCGGCATCGAAGAGATGGTCATCGGCATGGCCCACCGCGGCCGCCTGAACCTGCTGGTGAACGTGGTCGGCAAGTCGCCGCAGAAGCTGTTCTCCGAGTTCGAGGGTCACTACGACGTGAACCACATGCAGGGCTCGGGCGACGTGAAGTACCACAAGGGCTTCTCGACCGACATCAAGACGCCGGGCGGCAACGTGCACGTGGCGATGGCGTTCAACCCGTCGCATCTGGAAGTGGTGAACCCGGTGGTCGAAGGCTCGGTGCGTGCTCGTCAGCAGCGCCGCAGCGACACCAAGGGCGACAAGGTCATGCCGCTGCTGATTCACGGCGACGCCGCTTTCGCGGGCCAGGGCGTCGTGATGGAAACGTTGCAGATGTCGCAGGTGCGCGGCTTCTACACCGGCGGCACGGTGCACGTGATCATCAACAACCAGGTCGGCTTCACCATCTCCAAGCCGGAAGATGCGCGCTCGACCATGTATTGCAGCGACGTGGCCAAGATGATCGAAGCGCCGATCTTCCACGTGAACGGCGACGATCCGGAAGCCGTGGCGTTCGTTGCGCGCCTCGCGCTCGATTACCGCATGACGTTCCACAAGGACGTCGTGATCGACCTGGTCTGCTATCGCCGCCTGGGTCACAACGAGTCGGACGAGCCGTCGGCGACGCAGCCGGTCATGTACTCCAAGATCCGCGCGCACAAGACCCCGCGGCAGATCTACGCCGAGCGCCTGGTCGCCGAAAACGTGATCACCATGGCCGACGCCGACGCGATGGTCGATCAGTACCGCCGCGAGATGGACGAGGGCAAGTCGCAGGCCAAGCAGTCGCTGGGCCTGATCGGCAACAAGCACACCGTCGACTGGACCAAGTATCACGACGTCGATCTCACCGAAGTGGTGAAGACCGGCGTGCGCATGGAGCAGCTGCGCGAGCTGGCCGCCAAGCTCACCACGCTGCCGGCCAATCTCACGCTGCACCGTCAGGTCGCGAAGATCGTCCAGGATCGCGAGAAGATGGCCGCCGGCCAGCTGCCGCTCGACTGGGGCTTCGCCGAGAACCTGGCGTACGCGACCCTGCTCACCGAAGGCTATGAAGTGCGCCTGATCGGCCAGGACAGCGGCCGTGGCACGTTCTTCCATCGCCATGCGGTCTGGCACGACCAGAACAGCACCGACAACTACATTCCGCTGCAGCACCTGGCGCCGAGCCAGCCGCGCTTCGATGTGTACGACTCGTTCCTCTCGGAAGAGGCGGTGCTCGGCTTCGAGTACGGCTTCTCGACCACCGAGCCGAACAGTCTGAACATCTGGGAAGCGCAGTTCGGCGACTTCGCCAACGGCGCGCAGGTCATCATCGACCAGTTCATCAGCTCGGGCGAAGCGAAGTGGGGCCGGCTGTGCGGGCTCACGCTGATGCTGCCGCACGGCTACGAAGGCCAGGGGCCGGAGCATTCCTCGGCGCGTCTGGAGCGCTTCCTGCAGTTGTGCGCCGAGCAGAACATGCAGGTGTGCGTGCCGTCGACGCCGGCGCAGATGTTCCACATGCTGCGTCGTCAGATGAAGCAGGCGTTCCGCAAGCCGCTCATCATCATGACGCCCAAGAGCCTGCTGCGTCACAAGCTGTCGGTCTCCAAGCTGGACGATCTCACCCAGGGCTCGTTCCGCACCGTCATCGACGAGATCGACGAGCTGCAGGCGAGCAAGGTCACGCGCGTCGTGTTCTGTTCGGGCAAGGTTTATTTCGATCTGCTCGACTCGCGTCGCGGCGACGGCCTGCACAACATCGCGATCGTGCGCATCGAACAGCTGTATCCGTTCCCGGCCGAGGAGTACGCGTCGATCATCAAGAAATATTCGAACGCGAAGGAAATCGTCTGGTGTCAGGAGGAGCCGCAGAATCAGGGCGCCTGGTACCAGATCCGCCACCGTTTGCAGGAGTCGCTGTCGAAGGATCATCAGCTGCTGTACGCAGGTCGCGCTCCGGCGGCCGCTCCGGCCACCGGCATCGCGCAGATGCACCAGGAACAGCAGCAGGCGCTGGTCGACGCCGCGCTGCGCTCCACCAGCACCGAAGAGTCCCTCCGGCATACCACGCGACTGAAGGCCGCGAACAAGTAACGCCGCGGGTCAATAACAGGATCAAGTGATGAGTATCGAAATCAAGGTTCCGCAATTACCCGAGTCCGTTACCGACGCTACCCTGGTGTCCTGGCACAAGAAGCCCGGCGAGGCCGTCAGCCGCGATGAGAATCTGGTCGACCTGGAAACCGACAAGGTGGTGCTCGAAGTGCCGGCGCCCTCGGCCGGCGTGATCAAGGAGTTGAAGGTCGAGAACGGCGCGACCGTCACGAGCGGTCAGGTGCTGGCGATTCTGGAAGCGGGCGAGGGCGCTGTCGCCGCTCCCGCCGCGAAGACTGAAGCCAAGGCTGAAGCCCCGGCGGAGAAGGCTGCTGCCGCGAGCGGTGGCAAGCTGGCGCCGGCGGCGAAGCGCATGGTCGAAGAGCACAAGCTCGACGCCTCGCAGATCGCTGGCAGCGGCCGCGACGGCCGCGTGAGCAAGGGCGATGTGATTCAGCACATGGCGGGCAAGTCGGCGCCGGCGGAAGCGAAGGCTCCCGCCAAGCATGCTCCGGCGGTCAAGTTGCCGGCACCGGTGGGCTCGCGCACTGAGCAGCGCGTGCCGATGACGCGTCTGCGCGCTCGTATCGCCGAGCGTTTGATCCAGGCGCAGTCCACTGCGGCGATGCTGACGACGTTCAACGAAGTCGACCTGACGGCGGTGAACGAGATCCGTGCCCGCTACAAGGACAAGTTCGAGAAGGCGCACGGCGTGAAGCTGGGCTTCAGCTCGTTCTTCATCAAGGCGGCGATCGAAGCGCTGCGCAAGTTCCCGGCGGTGAACGCGTCCATCGACGGCAACGACATCGTCTATCACGAGTTCTATGACATCGGCGTCGCCGTCTCCACCGATCGTGGCCTGATGGTGCCGGTGATCCGCAACGCCGAGTCCCTGAGCTTCGCCGATCTCGAACAGGCCGTGGGCGACTATGCCAAGAAGGCGCGCGACGGCTCGATCTCCCTGGAAGAGCTGACCGGCGGCACGTTCACCATCACCAACGGCGGCGTGTTCGGCTCGCTGATGTCGACGCCCATCCTGAATCCGCCGCAGGTCGCCATCCTCGGCATGCACAAGATCCAGGAGCGGCCGATGGTGGTCGACGGCGAAATCAAGATCCGCCCGATGATGTATCTCGCGCTCACTTACGACCATCGCATCGTCGATGGCCGCGAGTCGGTGCAGTTCCTGGTGGCGATCAAGGAAGCGCTGGAAGATCCGGCGCGGCTGCTGCTGCAGCTGTAACCCGCCGCAGTGACTATCGACCCATGACTACTGCGTGGGGCGCTGCGCTTGCAGCGCCCCAGCTCGTCCCCATTTCCTGTCCAAAGAAAGAATTCGCGGAGCTCTCATGTCCCAATACGACGTCATCGTCATCGGCGGTGGTCCCGCCGGTTATCCCGCCGCCATCCGCGCCGGCCAGAACAAGCTCAAGGTCGCGTGCATCGATGAGTGGGTGAACAAAGACGGCTCGTATGCCTTCGGCGGCACCTGTCTGAACGCTGGCTGCATTCCCTCCAAAGCGCTGCTCGAAAGCTCCGAGCTGGTGCATCGTGCGCAGCACGAGTTTGCCGTGCACGGCATCAAGGTCGGCGACGTGTCGGTCGACGTGGCGACGATGCAGAAGCGTCGCGCCGGTATCGTGAAGGCCTCGACTCAGGGCATCAGCGCGCTGTTCAAGGCCGCCGGCGTCACCGGTCTGCAGGGCCACGGCAAGCTGCTCAAGGGCAACAAGGTCGAGTTCACGGGCAAGGACGGCAAGAAAGAAGAGCTGACCGCCAAGCACGTCATTCTCGCCTCCGGCTCCTCGCCGACCGAATTGAAGAGCGTGCCGTTCGACGGCAAGCAGATCGTCGACTCGTGGGGCGCGCTGGAATTCGATAGCGTTCCGAAGCGTCTGTGCGTGGTGGGCGCCGGCGTGATCGGTCTGGAGCTGGGCAGCGTGTGGCGTCGCCTGGGCTCGGAAGTGGTCGTGCTCGAAGCGCTCGATACGTTCCTGCCGGCGGCCGACGGTGCCGTTGCCAAGGAAGCGCTCAAGCACTTCAAGAAGCTCGGCCTCGATATTCGCCTGGGCGCGAAGGTCAGCGGCGCCGACAAGTCGGCCAGCGGCGTGAAGCTGAAGTACACCGATGCCAAGGGCGAGCAGACGCTCGAAGTCGACAAGGTGGTGGTCGCGATCGGCCGTCGTCCGTTCACCAAGGACCTGCTCGGCGAGGGCACCGGCGTGCAGATCGACGAGCGCGGCTTCATCAAGGTCGATCACGACTGCAGGACCGATGCGGCCAATGTCTGGGCGGTCGGTGACGTGGTGCGCGGCCCGATGCTCGCGCACAAGGGCAAGGAAGAGGGCGTGATGGTCGCCGACCTGATCGCCGGCAAGGTCGCTGAAGTGAATTACAAGACCATTCCTTCCGTCATCTACACGGCGCCCGAGATCGCCTGGGTCGGCCAGACCGAAGAGGAAGTGAAGAAGAGCGGCCGCGAGTACAAGGTCGGCTCGTTCCCGTTCATGGCGAGCGGCCGCGCCCGCGCGATGGAATCGATCGCCGGCTTCGCCAAGGTCGTCGCCGCCAAGGATGACGACGAGATCCTGGGCGTGCACATCATCGGCCCGATGGCCGGCGAGCTGATCGCCGAAGCGGTGCTGGCGATGGAGTACTCGGCGAGCACCGAGGACCTGCAGCGTACCATCCACGCGCACCCGACCCTGTCCGAGGCCGTGCACGAGGCGGCGCTGAACGCGGACAAGATCGCGATCGACTTCCCGAACCGTTGAGCCCAGCGGGGGACAGATTGCAAATCTGTCCCCCAACTCCTGCCGGCGCATCGGCTATTCTCGGCCGATGCAGGACTCCCACGATCCTTCGGCCGTCCGGGCCAGCAATCCCGACGCGCTGTTGTCCCGCGAGCTCGGCACCCGCCAGCTGGCGGCGAACATCTTCAATTACACGGTGGGCAGCGGCATTTTCGTGCTGCCGGCGACCGCCGTCCTGGAGCTCGGCACCGCCGCGCCGCTCGCTTATCTGGTCTGCGCCATCATCATCGGCCTGGTCGTCATGTGTTTTGCCGAAGCAGGCAGCCGGGTCTCGTCCAGCGGCGGACCGTATGCGTATGTGGAAACGGCGCTCGGGCCGATGTGGGGCTTCGTGGCCGGCTGCCTGGTCCTCGCCACCGGGACTTCCGCCGCGGCCGCAATTTTCAGTGTGCTGGCGGGTTCGATTCTGACGCTGACACCGGTCGGCTCGGTTTGGGCGAATCGGGTGCTCGTGGTGTTGCTGGTCGGTGCGCTGGTTGCGATCAACTATCGGGGGGTGAGAACCGGGGCGCGCGTTCTCGAGACGGTGACCGTGGCCAAATTGTTACCGCTGCTCGCGTTCGTGGCGATCGGTGTGTTCTTCATCGAGCCGTCGAATCTGGCCTGGAGTGCCGTGCCCGACGCGAGCTCGGTGTTGAGCACCGCGGGCATCGTGATCTTCGCGTTCTCGGGCATCGAAGGCTCGCTGATGCCGAGCGGCGAGGTGAAGAATCCGTCGAAGGCAGTGCCGCGCGCCGCGTTCCTGGCGCTGGGCGCGGCGACGCTGTTGTACCTGGCGATTCAATTCGTCGCACTGGGCGTCATGGGCCTGGACCTCGCGCTCGATCAGAAAACACCGCTCGCGAGCGCCGCCAACGCCATCGTCGGTCCGGTCGGCCGCACCATCCTGGTCGTGGGTGCGGCGATTTCGATGTTCGGCTACCTGAGCGCGAACGTCATGTCCGAGCCACGCGGTTTGTTTGCAATGAGCCGCGACGGCTTCCTGCCGCGAATCCTCAAGTCGGTCCACCCGACGTTTCACAGCCCGCACAAGGCGATCGTCATCTACGGCGTGATCGTCGCCTCGATTGCATTGTCCGGCACGTTCAGAACGCTCGCGATCTTTGCGAATCTGTCGGCGTTGACCCTTTATTTCCTGTGCGCGGTGGCAGCGCTGGTACTGCGGCAGAAGGACGTGCGCACCGATGGCGAGCCGTATCTGACGCCGGGTGGACCGCTGGTGCCGATCGCAACCTGTTTGTCGCTGGCCTGGCTGTTCTCTGAGACGGTCACGCTGGAGCAATTCGTCGCGCTGGTGTTGCTGCTGGTGGTGGTGTTCGNTCTTTATGGNCTCAGAGCGTGGCGATTGAAGGCGCNGACGGCGTAAGTCGCTGCCCGCGGCTTGGNGCTAAGTAAACGACGGCACGCGAGCGCCCACGGGCGCCGATCGAACCCAACGCTGAAAATCGGCGGTCGCACGACCTTCCTCCGGCGCCCAACTCGCAAACTCCGCGGCGGTGGCTGGATCGTACGGTCCTTCTTTGACTTCGACGAACGAGGCGCCGTCGGTCAACACCAGCAGCGTGTGCCAGGTCGCTTGCGGCAGCTCGAAGGCCAGATTCGGCGTGCCCTCGCCAACGACACTGCGCTGCGTGATCGTTCCTTCGGCGTCGAACACCACCACTTCGAATTGCCCGCGCACGACCGTACACAGCTCCGACTTGGTCAGGTGCCGGTGCGGGCGAATGTATGAATCGCTGTGAGCGACCACGACGAAGCGCTGCACGAGATCGCTCGGCGAGCTGTGCAGATTGTGATGAGCCCGCCGGCGCGGGCTGGCCGCGGCCTTGGCGGTCATTTCATCGAGCAGGGCGTTGGAAACGAGTTTCATGGTTCAGACCTTGCGTCGGGCGCTCAACACGTTGGGCAGGCCCTGGATGCGCGCCAGCACGCGCGACAGCTCTTCCAGGTCGTGCACGGTGATTTTCAGGTTCATGTCGGCGATGTCGTCCGCCTCGTGCGTCAACGTGTTCATGGCGTGAATGTTGATCTTCGTGTCGGCGAGAATTGCCGTCACGTCGCGCAGCAGGCCGCGCCGATCGTACGCTCGAACGTTGATATCGACCGGGAACGCACGGTCGCCTCCGGTGCCCCATTCGACCGGAATGACACGCTCCGGATTGGCCGCGGCCAGGCGCTTGAAGTTGGCGCAGTCGTCGCGATGGATGCTGACGCCGCGGCCGAGCGTGATGTAACCGGCGATCGGCTCCGGCGGCACCGGGCTGCAGCACCCGGCGAAGTTCGACAACAGATCTTCGACGCCGTCGATGGTGATGCCCGAAGCTTTCTTCGGCTCGGCGGTCGGCCGGCGCACGATTGGAGTCGGCAATTCCTGCGGCTTGGCGCGACGCTGCACGGCGCCGCTGATCTGCGCGGCGTTGATCTCGCCTTCGCCGATGGCGCGATACAGCTGATCGGCGTTGTCGAAATTGAACTCGCTGATCAGCTCCGGCAGGGTCACCGAGTGGATCGCGAGACGCTGCAATTCGCGTTCGAGAATCTGCCGGCCCTGCTGGGTATTCTGTTGCTCGTCGAGCTTGCGGAAGAACGAGCGGACCTTGTTCCGGTTGCGCGGCGAGGCGAGATAGCCGAGCGAGGGCACCAGCCAGTCGCGGCTCGGATTGAGCTGCTTGCCGGTGATGATCTCGACCTGGTCGCCGTTGTGCAGGACCTGGTTGAGCGGCACCATGCGCCCGTTGACCTTCGCGCCCCGGCAGCGATGGCCCAGATCCGTATGCACGTGATAAGCGAAGTCGAGCGGCGTCGCGCCTCGCGGCAGATCGACTACCTCGCCGCGCGGTGAGATGGCGTAGACGCGATCCTCGAAGAGCTCCGAGCGCACCCGATCCAGAAATTCGCCTTCGGTTTCCTCGCTGCGTTCGGTGGGCTCGAGCACCTGCCGCAGCCAGACGATTTTCTGCTCGTAGGCCGGATTGGCTTTGCCGCCTTCCTTGTAGCGCCAGTGGGCCGCGACGCCGAGCTCGGCATGAGCATGCATCTCGCGCGTGCGGATCTGAACTTCCAGCGGCAGCTTGCCCGGACCGATGACGGCCGTGTGCAGCGAGCGATACAGATTGTCCTTGGGCGTGGCGATGTAATCGTCGAACTCGCCCGGAATGTACGGCCACATTCCATGCACGATGCCGAGCACGGCATAGCAGTCGGCGATGCTGTCCACGAGCACACGCACGGCGCGCACGTCGTAGAGCTGATCGAACTGCAGGCCCTTGCGATGCATCTTCCGCCAGATGCTGTAGATGTGCTTGGGGCGGCCGGCGATGTCGGCGTTGGGGATGTGCGCCTTGTCGAGCTCCTTGCGCAGCAGCTCGATGACTTCGCCGATGTAACGCTCGCGATCGATGCGCTTGGAGGCGAGCCAGCCGGCGATGGTCTTGTAGCTCTCCGGGTCGAGGTAGCGGAAGCTCAGGTCCTCCAGCTCCCATTTCAATTGCCACACACCCAGGCGATTGGCGAGCGGGGCATACACCTCACGCGTCTCATAGGCGAGGCGCTCGCGCTCGGCCGCCGGTGCGTCCTTGCTGTCGCGCAGCTGTTGCAATTGAGCGGCGAGTTTCACGAGCACCAGTCGCGGATCGGTGACGATGGCGAGCAGCATCTTGCGCAGGCCTTCGGCCTGGTTGCTCGACAGCGCTGGGGCGCCGCGTCCGCCCGTGCTGGTCGGAATGCTGATGTTCAGCGAGCCCAGCCGCTGCAATTCGGTGGCGATCCGATTGGCCGGCGCGCTGACCGTCTCGATGGCCTGCTCTGGCGTGATCACCTCGGCTTCCAGCAACGGCAGCAGCAGGGCGCCGCCGAGGATGTCGTCGTCATCGGTCAGGGTGACCAGGATGTCGACGATGGCCTGCGCACGCGCCAGCGCGGCCGGCGCTTTGGGCTGATCTTCGCCGACCGTGGCCGCCAGTTTTGCCAGCAGCTCGCGGGCCCGGCGGCGGGCATTCGCGGTCTGCTCGGTGTCGGATGCAGCGTCGTCGACGGAAGGCATGGCAAGCGCGGATCGTGTCGGTTTGTAGCCGTTGCCGGTATCATACCGGCTTCGCAACTCGAGACCCTCGCGGGTCCAGGCAGAGAGAGTCCTTGCGCAGACACAGGCGGCCGAAAAGTCTCGCCGAGCTCAACCTTGCCCGGGGGGACACGAAGCTATCGGCCGCGCTGGTCAGCCTTCGACAGCGTTCCTCGTCAGTGACGAGCGAGCCAGCGCCAGCCCCCAGGGTGCGAATCCTGGGTCTGGATCCGGGCTCGTTGTGCACCGGTTACGCGGTTATAGATATCGGAAGGTTGTGCGACCCAAGGAGCGCGACCGCGTGTATCCCGCGGGAAGCAGGGGCCAAGGTCAGCTATGTGGTCAGCGGCTCGATCCGCGCCCGGGGCGCCTCGCTCGCCGAGCGCCTGCAGGAAATTTTTGCCGGCGTCGATCAGCTGGCGAACCAGTACCAGCCCGACGAGGTTGCCATCGAGCGCGTGTTCATGCACCGCAATGCCGACAGCGCGCTGAAGCTCGGGCAGGCGCGAGGCGCGGCGCTGAGTGCGACTTTTGCCGTGCGCCCTCGTGTTTTTGAGTACGCGCCGCGTGAGGTGAAACTGGCCGTGGTCGGCACCGGTGCCGCTCAGAAGGAACAAGTGCAGTTGATGGTACGACGTTTGTTGAATCTGTCCGGACGGCTCGGCGCCGACGCAGCCGACGCGTTGGCCATCGCGCTTTGCCACGCGCACTCCCGCAATCTCAACCGCCAGTTGCACCAGCTCGTCGCAGGCTCGGCGCAATGATCGGCTTTCTGCGCGGCAAGCTGACCGCCAAACAACCCCCGCAGCTGGTGATCGACGTGGGCGGCGTCGGGTACGAGCTGGAAGCGCCCATGTCGACTTTCTATGGGCTGCCGGCGGCCGGCTCGGAGGTGCATGTGTTCACGCACCTGGTGGTCCGGGAGGATGCGCACATCCTGTTCGGCTTCGGCACCGATCGCGAGCGGCGCCTGTTCCGCGAGCTGCTGAAAGTTTCCAATGTGGGGCCGAAGCTGGCGCTGGCCCTGCTCTCGGGCCTCACCGTCGATGCCTTCCTGATGTGCATCGAGGCGCAGGACATCGATACTCTGGTCCGCACCCCGGGCGTGGGCCGCAAGACGGCCGAGCGCCTGGTGGTCGAGATGCGCGATCGGGTGAAGGGATTTGGCGACACCGGTCTGGCCGTGCTGCCTACGGGCGGAACCGCCGAGGCTGCCATCGGTCCACAAGCGGAGGCTTTCAGCGCGCTGGTGGCGCTGGGTTACAAGCCCGCCGAGGTGACGCGGCTGCTGAAGGCGGTGGACGCGTCGGCGCAGACCACCGAGGAAATCATTCGCCGCGCACTGCAGGCCGCTGCCAGTCGATAAGCAACCATGATCGAGCAGGACCGCATCGTTTCCGCCGCCAGCCAGGGCGATGAAGCCGCCTTCGACCGTGCCGTGCGGCCGAAGAAACTGGCCGATTACGTCGGCCAGTCGGCGGTCAAGACGCAGATGGAAATATTCATCCAGGCGGCGCGCAACCGGCGCGAGGCGCTGGATCACGTGCTGATCTTCGGTCCGCCCGGCCTGGGCAAGACCACGCTGGCGAACATCATCGCCAACGAGCTCGGGGTCAATCTGCGCCAGACCTCGGGGCCGGTGATCGAGCGCGCCGGCGACCTGGCGGCGCTGCTCACCAACCTGCAGGCCAACGACGTTCTGTTCGTCGATGAGATTCATCGGCTGAGCCCGCAGGTCGAGGAGATCCTGTATCCGGCCATGGAAGACTTTCAGCTCGATATCATGATCGGCGAAGGTCCGGGGGCGCGCTCCATCAAACTGGATCTGCCGCCGTTCACGCTGATCGGCGCGACCACGCGGGCCGGTCTGCTGACCTCGCCGTTGCGCGACCGATTCGGCATCGTGCAGCGCCTGGAGTTCTACGATCAGGCCGAGCTGCAGCGGATCGTGACACGTTCCGCCAGCTTGCTGGGCGTGCCGGCGGATGCCGCCGGAGCAGCGCGCATCGCCCAGCGTTCCCGGGGAACTCCGCGTATCGCCAATCGATTGCTCCGGCGCGTGCGCGACTATGCCGAAGTGCGCGCCGGCGGCCGGATCACCGACGAAGTGGCGCGGGCGGCGCTCGACATGCTCGACGTGGACCCGCTCGGCTTCGATCTCATGGACCGCAAGCTGCTGCTGACCATCATCGAAAAATTCGACGGCGGGCCGGTGGGCGTGGAAAGCCTGTCGGCGGCCCTGGGCGAGGAACGCGGCACCATCGAGGACGTGATCGAGCCGTATCTGATCCAACAAGGGTTCATCATGCGCACGGCCCGCGGCCGGATGGCGACGCGCATGGCCTATCAGCACTTCGGTCTGAAGTTGCCGGACCGGCCGGGCACCGGCGAGCTGTTCGACAACTAAGCGGAGCAAGTCACGGGCGCATGGCAGCCACACCAGAGATTCCTTCGACGCAACAGTCCACCGCCCGGCCGTTCGCCTGGCCGGTGCGCATCTATTGGGAAGACACCGATGCCGGTGGCATCGTCTATTACGCGAACTACATGAAGTTCATGGAGCGTGCGCGCACCGAATGGCTGCGTGCCGCCGGCATCGAACAGCTGCCCTTGAAGGAGCAGTACGGGCTGATGTTCGTGGTCGTCGATATCGAAGCGCACTATCGGCGGCCGGCGCGCTATGGCGATGAGCTGCTGGTCACCTGCGTGATCGCCGAGCGCACGCGCGCCAGCTTCACGTTTCAGCAACAGGTCTTTCGTGGCGGGCTCGACGGCGAGCTGCTGGTGGAGGGCAAGGTGCGCGTTGCGTGCCTCGATGCAGTCAGTCTGCGTCCGACCGCGTTGCCGAAGGAACTGCTATGAGCTCGACCGCCCCGCGCGGGCAGCGCGCTGGTCGCAGCTTTATGAATTCGACTACCCCGCGCGCAGCGCGGCGGTTGCAGTCCGAACAATCAATTCGGGAGTGATGGGAATGATGTCAGAGAACCTCAATCCGCTGGAGCTGGTGCTCAACGCCAGCATCGTGGTGCAGATCGTGATGGCGCTGCTGCTGCTGGCCTCGCTGGTCTCCTGGTCCATCATGCTGCGCAAACGCGCCGAGCTGAGCCGTGCGCGCGCCGACGCCGACCGCTTCGAGGAAACCTTCTGGTCGGGCGGCGATCTGACCGCGATGTTTCGTTCCATCGACCAGAGCCGGCGGGTCACCAAGGGCATGGAGGCGATTTTCGAGCAGGGCTTTCGTGAGTTCTCACGATTGCGTCAGCAGGGCGGCATTGCCTCCGCGCAGCTGATCGAGGGCGCACGCCGCGGCATGCGCGTTGCGCTGCTCAAGGAAAGCGATCGACTGGAGCTGGGATTGGCGATGCTGGCCACGATCGGCTCGACCAGCCCGTACATCGGCCTGTTCGGCACGGTGTGGGGCATCATGAATGCATTCCACGGCCTGGGTAACGTGCAGCAGGCGACGCTCTCGATGGTGGCTCCAGGCATCACCGAGGCGTTGATTGCCACCGCCATGGGTCTGTTCGCCGCCATTCCCGCCGTGGTCGCTTACAACCGGTATGCGGATCAGGTGAGCCGGGTCGAAGTGCGTTACGACACGTTCGTCGAGGAGCTGTCGACGATTCTGCAGCGTCACGCCACGGCCTCTCGTGAGACGCCGCGTGGCGCCGAGGCACACGCATGAGTCCGATGAATGCCCGCCGCGGCAAGCGGCTCGTCGCCGAGATGAACGTCGTTCCGTACATCGACGTGATGCTCGTGCTGCTGATCATCTTCATGATCACCGCGCCCATGCTCACCCAGGGCATCAAGGTGGATCTGCCCAAGGCCGCGGCCGAGCCGCTGCCGGAAGATCTGATGCGGCAGCATCAGCCCTTGATCCTGAGCGTCGACGCCTCGGGCCAGTATTACCTGAACATCGGCAAGGACGAGGAGACGGCCATCGATGAGAACGTCGTCATCGAGCGCGTCGCGACGGTGCTGCGCCGTGAGCCGCAGACCCCGGTGCTGGTGAAGGCCGATACCAATGTGCCCTATGGGCGCGTGGTCACCGGCATGGTGCTGTTGCAGGAAGCGGGCGCCGAGAAGGTCGGCTTCATCACCGATCCGGCGGAAGCGCGGAACAACAAGAAGCGCTAAGGCCTCATGGTCGATTTCATCAAACAACACTGGACGTACATTCTCGGCGCACTGCTGCTGCACGCGTTGTTTGCTGGCATTTTCGGTCTCACCATGCTGAACATGCAGCGCAGTCCGCCGCCGGTGCAGCTTGCGATCCAGGCCGTGGTCGTCGATCCGAAAGCGCTGAACGACGCTGCCCGCCAGCAGCGCCAGCAACGCGAGCGCGACCGCGCTCAACAGCAGGAGCGTGAGCAGGCCGCCCAGCGCGAACGCGAAGAACAGGTACGGCGCGAGCAGGAACAGGCCGCCGAGCAGCAGCGTCGCGAGCAGGAAGAGGTTCAGCGCAAGCAGGCGGAACAACGGGCCGAGCAGGAGCGTCAGATCGAATTGAAACAACGCCAGGAAGCCGAACAGCGCCGGCTGGCGGAAGAGCAGCAGTTGCGCGAGCGACAGGAGGCGGAAAAGAAAGCCGCCGCCGCCGAGGCCGAGCGCAAGAAGCGCGCCGAGGAGGAGGCCAAGAGGGTCGCCGAGATCCAGCGCAAGCAGCGTGAAGAGGCCGAGCGCCGCAAGGCGGCGGAAGACAAACGTTTGCAGGAGGCGCGCGAGTCGGAGTTGCAGCGTCAATTGCAGCAGGAGGAGGCTGACGCAGCAGCCGCCGCGGCTGCGGCGAACTCGCCGGAAATGGCGCAATACCGGGCCATGATCCAGCAGGCCGTGCAGCGCCGTTGGAACCGTCCGCTTTCGGCACGGGACGATCTGGTGTGTCAGGTGACAGTGCGGCAAACCCCCGCCGGCGTGGTGCTCTCAGCGCGGGTGGGCACCTGTAATGGCGACGCCGCTGTGAAGCAGTCCGTCGAAAATGCGGTCATCAGCGCTTCGCCTTTGCCAACAGCGCCCAATCCGCGGCTGTTTCAGCCGGAGATCACGTTCAACTTCCGGCCCGGCGCGTAGCGCGGGGCTTGCCCGATATCGCTCCAAGGAGCTGTGACTGATGAGAAAAACTGTTGCCGTTTTCGTTTGCTTCGCGCTGTCGTGGTTCGCGCTCGCGGCCAAGGCGCAACTGGTGATCGAGATCACCAAGTCCGCCGAGGACGCGGTGCCGATCGCCATCGTGCCGTTCGGTTGGGAGTCCAGCGGCGCCGCGCCGTTCGACGTGGCCGATGTGGTCGCCGCGGACCTGCGGCGCAGTGGCCGCTTCGCGCCGCTGGATCGCAAGGAAATGATCGATCGGCCGACCCAGGCCGATCAGATCCGCTTCCAGGACTGGCGTTATCTCAAGACCGACTTCATCGCCGTCGGCAAGCTGATGCCCGAGGGGGCAGGCTTCGCCGCGCAGTTCGAGCTGTTCAATGTGCTCACCGGCCAGCGCCTCGCCGGACAGCGCGTCACCGGCAACGCGAACAACATGCGCGCAGTGGCGCACCGGATCTCGGACATCATCTTCGAACAATTGACCGGCGTGCGTGGCGCTTTTTCGACCCGGGTCGCCTTCATCAGTGCCGAAGGGACGCCGCCGAAGCAGCGTTACAAGCTGATCGTCTCCGATTACGACGGCGAGAATCAGCAGACCATCACCAGCTCGGACGAGCCCATCATGTCGCCGGCGTGGTCGCCCGATGGCCAGAGCCTCGCCTATGTATCATTCGAGAGCAAAGCGTCCGCCATCTATGTGCAGACATTGCGCACGGGCGAGCGCAAGCGCGTTTCGGCGCGCGCCGGCATCAACGGTGCGCCGGCGTGGTCCCCGGATGGCCGGATGCTCGCGCTCACGCTGTCGCGCAAGGACGGCGATATCGACATCTATACATTGGACCTCAACAGCCAGGTGCTCACGCGCATGACGTTCGACCCCGGCATCGACACCGAGCCGAGCTGGTCCTCCGACGGCAAGAAGCTGTACTTCAATTCCGATCGCGCCGGCGGCCCGCAGATTTATGAGATCGATGTCGCCAACCCCAATCGGGCCACGCGCATCAGTTTCGAAGGCGGCTACAACGCCCGGCCGCGCGTCTCGCCCGATGGCAAGAAGCTGGCGGTGGTGACGCTGGACCGTGGCAATTACCGAATCGGGCTCATCGATCTGGCCTCCAAGGCGATGCAGGTGCTGTCCGAAGGCCGCCAGGATGAAAGCCCGAGCTTCGCGCCCAACGGCGCCGTGCTGATCTATGCGACGCAGGACAGGGGCCGAGGTGTGCTGGCGACCGTGTCGACCGATGGCCGCACGGCCGAGCGCTTCAGCAACACGGTCGGCGAAGTGCGTGAGCCGGTCTGGGCGCCGTTTCCGCAGCGTTGAGCTCGAAATGGCCGCTATCAGGCCGGAAAAAGTGCGCCAAAGGCGCCTTGTCGGGCTCGAAGTTGTGGCAAAATTCGCGGCAGTTTTGGTCTGTGAACGGCGACGGGCGGATTTTTCAGCGGGTTCGCTGGTCGTAACAACTAAATTCAGGAGAGTGTAGATGCGTGTAACGCGGCTCATGCTGATCGTGGCGAGTGGTCTGATCCTGGCGGCTTGCGGCAACAAGCCCCTGCCTGAAGCGCAGAACACGTCCGAGTCGGTTGGCCCGACCACCAGCACTCAAGGTGCTGAGAGCAGCGGCGTCGGCAGCAGCGCGCTGTCCGCTGAGCAGCAGGCGATGGAAGCCGCCAAGGCCGCCGGCGTGATCGTCTACTTCGATTACGACCGCGCCGAGATCAAGCCGGAGTTCGTGCCGGTGGTCGCCGCCCACGCCAAGTTCCTGAATGGCAGCCCGCAGCGGAAGGTGCGTCTGGAAGGTCATTCCGACGAGCGCGGCTCGCGTGAGTACAACATCGGCCTGGGCGAGCGCCGTGCGCAGGCCGTGCGTCGTGCGTTGATGCTGCAGGGTGTGACTGAAAGTCAGATCACCACCGTCAGCTACGGTGAAGAGCGTCCGGCCGTGCAGGGCAGTGACGAAGCGGCCTACAGCAAGAACCGTCGCGTCGAGTTGGTCTACGGTCGATGAGTCGAGTCGCCATGAGAGTCGCGCCAAACATTGCTGCCGTTCGCGTCGGGTTGATCGCCGCGGTGGCGGCGATTTTGTCGGGCTGTGCGACCACGCCGCCGGAAGCCGATCCGACGGTGCAGAAGCTGTCCGAGCTCGACAGCCGCTTGTTGCGGATCGAGCGCGTGCTCGCCAATCAGAGCCTGCTCGATCTGTCGCAACGGATCGAAGCGGCGCAGGCGGAAACGCGCGTGCTGCGCGGTCAGATCGATGAGTTGCAGCACCAGGCCACGCAGAGCCAGACGCAGCAACGTGAAATGTATGCCGATGTCGATCGTCGGCTCTCGGCGCTCGAAGGCAATCCGGGCGCGGCTGCGTCCACTGTCGCGCCGGCGGCAGGCTTGCCGATCCCGCAGGGTGATGACCGTGCCAACTATCAGGCCGCGTTCGATCTGCTGAAGGATGCGAAATATCCGGAAGCGATCAATGCGTTCAAGCAGTACCTCACCACCTTCCCGAACGGACCGCTGGCCGACAACGCGCAGTACTGGCTCGGCGAAGCGCATTACGTGACCAAGCAGTACACGGACGCGTTGCGCGATTTCCGGACGGTGATCGAGAAGTATCCGGAGTCGCGCAAGATCCCGGATGCCTTGTTGAAGATCGGCTACTGCAATTACGAGCTGAAGAACTGGGCCGAGGCGCGCTCGGCGCTCAACCAGGTCGTGCAGCGTTTTGGCGATACCACCGCCGCCCGTCTCGCCGGCCAGCGCCTGGCCAAGCTGGACAGCGAGGGCCGGTAATCACTGGTGCCCCGTTTTGGGGCGCTCCGTGATGCCTTCGCCGGGTGGTTTAGATCAGTCTCATGAACCTCGCTGACTCAACCCCTGTCGATTCCGCCGCCGCTGGCAGCGGCGCCGCGCGCGTCAAGCTCACCGAAATCTTTCTGTCCATCCAGGGCGAAGCGGACAGCGTGGGCTGGCCCACGGTGTTCGTGCGGCTCACCGGCTGTCCGCTGCGTTGTCAGTACTGCGATACCGCTTACGCGTTCTACGGCGGCGAATGGACGTCGCTCGACGACGTGCTGGCGCGGGTCGCGACGTTCAATACCAGGCATGTCTGCGTCACGGGCGGCGAGCCGCTCGCGCAGAAGGGATGTTTCCCGTTGCTGCAACGATTGTGTGATGCCGGTTACAGCGTGTCGCTCGAGACCAGCGGCGCGATCGATGTGAGCAATGTCGACCCGCGCGTGGTGCGAGTGGTCGACGTGAAGACGCCGGGCAGCGGCGAAGTCGGGCGCAATCGTTATGAAAATCTCGAGGTACTGCGGCCGGAAGAGCAGGTGAAGTTCGTGCTCTGCAGCCGTGCCGATTTCGAGTGGGCTCGCGATCTGGTTCGCGAGCGCCGGCTGGACCAGCGCTGCATGGTGCTGTTCAGCCCGAGCTACGGACAGATCGAGCCGCGTGACCTGGCGCAGTGGGTGATCGATGAGCGCCTGCCGGTGCGGCTGCAGATCCAGCTGCACAAGGTTCTGTGGGGCGACGCGCCCGGTCGGTAGAGATTCGATCTACGGACCCTTGGATGAATAGCCCGCTGCTCTGGCGACCCGGACTGATGAGAAGCTTCGAATCATGGCTGACAATCGCGCTGTAGTGCTCTTATCCGGTGGCCTCGATTCCGCCACCGTGCTGGCGATCGCGCGCGAGCAGGGATTTCAGTGCTACGCGCTGAGCGTGGATTATGGTCAGCGGCACCGAGCGGAACTGGACGCTGCCGGGCGGGTCGCTCAGTCCCTCGGCGTGGTCGAGCATCGCACGTTGCGCATCGATCTCGGCGGCATCGGCGGATCGGCACTGACCGACGCGAGCATTGCCGTGCCCGAGGCGCCTCAGGTGGGCATTCCCATAACGTATGTTCCGGCACGCAACACCGTGATGCTCTCGTTCGCCCTCGGCTGGGCCGAGGTGCTGGAGGCGCCACGCATTTTCATCGGAGTGAACGCGGTCGATTACTCAGGCTATCCGGATTGCCGGCCGGCGTTCGTTGCAGCCTTCGAGCGGGTGGCAAACCTGGCCACGAAGGCGGGCGTGGAGGGCACGGTGGCCTTCAAGATCGTGACGCCGCTGATCGACCTGACCAAGGCCCAGATCATCCAGCGCGGGGTGGCCCTCGGTGTGGACTATTCCCTGACAGTGTCGTGCTATCAGGCCGACGCGGACGGCCGGGCTTGTGGCAGCTGCGATTCCTGCCGCCTGCGCCGGGCCGGCTTCCAATCCGCCGGCGTCCCGGATCCGACGCGGTATTTTCGATGAATTTCCGTGGCTCTTTAGGTATGATGCGCGCCCCGTCAGGCCAGCCAGCCTGACCGCCTGTCTCCCGTGGGGTCGGTAGCTCAGTTGGTAGAGCACTGGACTTTTAATCCATTGGTCCTGGGTTCGAGTCCCAGCCGACCCACCATTTCCGTCAGATAGTTTGGGTGCGAGGTCTGCTCGAGTTTGAGCACCTCCGAAATTCATCCGTAAAAACAATTCGAAGCCATCATTGCGGCGAACGGCCACCTGTGTCGGAGATGCACTTCGGTCACGCGCTGCTTCATTGTTTTGCCGTTGCGAGACGCACGAGAGATAGTGTGCGGCGCCCGCGGCATCATGCATCCCAACCTCATCCTCAGCGTCGCCAGGGACCCTGGCGTTGTATGTATTTCACCGCGAACGTGCCATGACGAACGATCGGTTCGTGACCAGGACGGCGTGATTCATTGGTCGATTTGTTCTGTTTCTCGAATCGTTTGTTTTCATTGGCGAACCCGGCCCCACGCCAGAACCGGCTGACACAGCGCCCGCGTTTGGGATAGCCAAGCGCGGCTGCAGCTCATCGGCCCAACCATCGACGATGCCGCCGAGCACTTGACAGGTGAGGCAATGAGCGCGCAACTGTTGGCCGTCTTGGGAGAGCCGGTGCGGCATGTGTCGATGCCGCACGCCGTTCATGCGCAGCTCGGCTTTCCAGGCGCGGAAGATCTGGCCAACATGTTTCAATACTATTGTGATTTCAACGCAGAGTTCTGCGCGCAGCGGCCGGTGGCGCTGACACGCGAGCTGCACCCGGGCCTGCTGAGCTTCAACCAGTGGCTCGCCCTCCACCGTGATCGTCTGCAAGCTTCCGTGAGGGAGGAACCATGATCACCGATACCACCACGGGTACCAACATCCAGGAGGTGGGCCCCGGCATCTACCGTATCAACACGCCGGTCGCGATCGACCCCGGCTCGGCTTTCAGCTTCAATCAATATCTGGTCGTCGACGATGAGCCGGTGTTGTTCCATACCGGGCAGCAGCGGCTGTTCCCGGTGGTGCAGGCGGCGATCGCCAGCGTCATGCCAGTGGCGCGGCTCAGGCACATCGGCTTGTCGCATTTCGAGGCGGATGAGTGCGGCGCGTTGAATGCGTTTCTTGCGGCGGCTCCGCACGCCGTGCCTTTCTGCAGTCACATCGCGGCGATGACCAGCGTGGCCGACTTCGCCGAGCGTCCGCCACGTGCGCTGGCCGATGGGGAGGAATTCGTCACGGGCCGACGTCGTTTTCGCTGGTTCTATACGCCGCATGTTCCGCATTCCTGGGAGTGCGGCCTGTTGATGGAAACAACGACGCGCACCTTCTTCTGCGGTGATTTGTTCACTCAGGGCGGCAAAGGCGAGCGCGCGCTGACCACGGACGACATTCTCGAATCCAGCGAAGCGTTCCGACAGCCCCTGGATTACTTCGCGCACGCCCCACAAACCGTAGCGACGCTGGACCGATTGGCCGAGCAACAGCCCACGACGCTGGCGTGCATGCACGGCAGTGCGTGGCAGGGAGACGGCGCGCAAATGTTACGAGCGTTGGGACACCGGCTGGCGGGTTGACCGAGCCCACAGACCTCGCCATCGATACTGACGGCGGCCGGGCGATTTCAGTCTCGCCCGGCCGCTGTCTATAATATGTGAAGGGAGGCGGGGACCGTGCCGGTGAGGGGTCCGATCCAGCTTGCGCGGTTCGCGCAACGGTGGATCAGTCATTCCCCTAGCCGTCTCGCCGCAATTCGATTCCGGAATGTGCGGTCGCCCACGGGTTTGTGCCAGCAGTGAGACGCAGGTCGCGAATTGCAAAAAGCGACATCCCTATTCTTTTGCCTATAACTCCAGGACAGGTTCCTGCCCATCGAGGCATGCCGACGATCATGTTAGGGACGCACGTATCCGGCCTCGCGGCCGCCCGCATGCCCGGCTTCACTCTCGTGGAGCTGATGGTGACCGTCTTCGTCGCAAGCGTGCTGCTGGCGGTGGCGGTGCCGTCCTTCAGTCGGATGATGGTGACCAGTCGGGTCAGCGCACAGGCCAACGAGCTGGTTGCCGCCATCAATTTCGCGCGCTCCGAGGCGATCAAGCGCAATACCAGCATGGCGTTGTGCCGGGCGAGCGGCGCGAACGCCACCGATTGCACCAGCCCACAGACCGGTGACTGGCAGTTTTGGATCGTGCGGCCGGTAGCGGCGGGTGGCACCGTCGTACGCCGTGGCGTCATCAATCAATTCTCCAATGCGCTGGCCGTGCGCTCGACTTTGGACGGCGATCTGGTGGTGTTCGGGCCGGACGGACTGGCTCGCACCGGCGGTGCCGTGATCGATGAGGAGCAGATCAACGTTTGCTCCACGCGCAGCGCGGACCCGGAGACCCGACGCCGCATCATGCTGGGCGTCGGCAGCAGATTGATCACAGAACCTTTTGAAGGCGATTGCTGAGCATGCGGCACGCGAATCAAATGGACGTTCATGCGCAGGCGGGCGTCGGCCTGATCGAAGTGTTGATCGCTTTGGTGGTGCTCTCGCTCGGCATGCTGGGTATGGCCGGCTTGCAGATGTGGAGCCTGAAGAACAATCAGGGCGCGATGGAGCGGGGCATGGCGGTGATGCAGACCCATACCATCGTCGATGCGATGCGCGCGGCTCGAACGACCGCTACCGGCAATGGGTTCAACGTCGGAGTCACGGAAGCGATCACCGACACCGAAAATCGCACGGCTTTCTCCATGGCAGCGCTCACCGCATGGCGCCAAAGTCTGGTAGACAACCTGGGCGAGGGCGCGACCGGCGGCGTCGACTGCAACGGTGCAACGTGCACGATCGTGATCCAGTGGCTGGATCGGCAACCGCAGGCGCCCGCCGACGATGGTGAAGAAGATCCCGAGGAAGATGCCGAACGGACCCAGCAACTGACGACGGTGGTGCTCCTGTGAGCAAGCAAGTGCGCCGCTACCTCGCAGGCCGCAACAGCGGCTTTACTCTGGTCGAGATGATGGTCTCGATGGTGCTCGGCCTGGTCATCATCGGCGGGGCCACGGGCGTCATTCTCGCAAACCGGCAGAGCTATCGAACCAACGAAGGCCTGTCGCAACTGCAGGAAAGTGCGCGCACCGCGTTCGAACTGATGGCACGAGACATCCGCCAGGCGGGCGTTACCGGTTGCGACAGCAACGGTCGGATCGCCAACGTGCTCGATCCAGCGGGCGGCGAATGGTGGAAGACCTGGCTCGGCATGCGCGGTTTCAACGGTGACACCGACGATGGCGCCGTCGAGTTCGGCACCGAGGCCCGTGAGCGGGTCGAGGGCACCGATTCGTTGCTCGTGCAAGGGCTCGATGGCAACGGGCTCGCCGTTGAATTGCATCGACCGTCCGACGCGATTCTCAAACTCAAAACCGCAGCCAGCATCGCCGCGGACGACGTCATGCTGGTGTGCGATTTCAATCACGCTGCCATCTTCGGAGTAAGAAGTTACAACTCGACGGACCGCGAAGTGAATTACGCGACCGGCGCGACCGGCGCGGTTCGCAATTGCTCCCAGGGCCTGGGCTTTCCCACCAATTGTCCGAACAACAACTTGTACACCTACGAGCCCGGCTCACAGGTGGCGCGGGTCATGGCCGTGGACTGGTACGTCGGCATCAACAGCCGCGGCGGCCGGTCGTTGTTTCGCAAGCGCATGGAGCTCGATCCGGAAGAAATCGTGGCCGGCGTTACCAACATGACCCTGACCTATTTGCAGGAGGGCGCCAACGACTTTGCCGCGACCGTTACCAACTGGTCGAACGTCACTGCGGTCAGAGTCGAGCTCACCCTCGACAGCATCGACCAGCGCATTTCCAGCGATATGGATGTGAACCAGGGCCGACTGCAGCGCTCGTTCGCCAATGTCATTACCTTGAGGAATCGGGTGCCATGACCGGTTCGTTGCGAAACATTCCCTCGCCGATGCGCTCGGGTCCCGGCACGCAACGAGGCGTTGCGCTGGTCGTGGCGCTGGTGCTGCTGGTGGTGGCGACGTTGATCGGATTGGCGAGCGTCCGTGGCACGAACCTGCAGGAACGCATGAGCGCAAACATGTATGACCGCTCGCTGGCATTTCAACGAGCCGAGGCGGCGCTGCGTGCAGCCGAGGACGCGATCACTGCCAGCTCGGATATCACCGTGCTGGGTGCGGTCGATTGCACGGTTGCCGGCGTGGTGTGCGATGTCGTGCCCGCCGATGCGTTCATGGCCAGTGCCACGCCCAACCCCAATTGGATCGAAGTTCCGGATGCCAACAACATCAACACCGAAAAAACGCCGGGACGGCCGGAATATCTGATCCAGTTCATGGGCCGGGGCAGCGGCGACAGCGACTTCGGCCTGGACGCCAATGCCGGCTCCGGCAGTTACAGTGAAGCAGGCAACTCGGCTCCGGTCACCGTCGCGTTCTTCCGCATTACCGCGCGCAGCAGCAACCCGGAAGACGTGAGCGATCGCTCACTGGTCGTGCTTCAGTCCACCGTCAAGCGTGCCATCTGATGGCGGTTCAAATCGAGGGCGTCATGTCGACGAAGAATGAAACGTTGGCGAGAGTGCGAGCCGCTTGCTTCGCGACGTTCATGACATTGGTAGCCGGAGCCGCAGGCGCCCAGCAAGCAGCGCCCGTCGTCGGCCAGTCGCCGCTCACGGTGGGCGGCTCGGTGCCGGGCAACCTCGTGCTGGTGCCGTCGGTGGAATATCCGACGCTGGACAGCATGGCGAACCTTGACGCCTATAACGTCAATCGCACCTACGTCGGCTATTTCGATTCGAACAAGTGCTATCAATATGTCTACAGCGCCAACGAACCGGACCGGCACTTCAATCCAGTGGCGGCTGCGACCAATCGCACCTGCAACTACACGCAGAAGCAGTGGAGCGGCAACTTCCTCAACTGGGCAGCGACGCAAACCATCGATCCATTCCGCAAGGCGCTGACCGGCGGCTATCGGGTCAAGGACACCGCGACCGAGACGTGGGTGGAAAAGGCGTGGTCGGACGGCAATGGCGGCGGCGGCATCTATCCCGACCGGCGCATACCGGCGAGCAATAACAACAACACGCTGGTCCGGGGTGCCACTCCGGCAGACTGGAACAACTTCTCCACTCGCATCGGCACGCTCGGCAACAAGATGCGTTTCGCCACCGGCAACGTCAATCTCGGCGGCACCCCCACGCCCTATGACCCGGCCGTGGATCTGAATTCCTCCACGCTGTACGAAGTCAGCGTGCGCGTGAAGGTGTGCAGCTCGAGCGGCGGCCTCCAGCTGGAGGACAACTGCGTGACCTATGGCAGCAACGCCAAGCCGGAAGGGCTGATCCAGAAATATTCCAGACGCATGCGTTACAGCGTGTTCGGCTATCTCAACGAAAGCTCGATCTATCGCGATGGTGGCGTGCTGCGTGCCCGGCAGAAATTCGTCGGCGACGAGAAGCTCGATCCGAGAAACGGCTGGGTAGCCAATGCCAATCGCGAGTGGGATCCGGACACCGGCGTGCTGGTGCAGAATCCCGACCCCACCGATGCAGCCGCCACGGCCACCGTGGTGGGTACGAACAGTGCGGGCAGGACCATCGAACACAGCGGCGTCATCAACTACATCAACAAGTTCGGTCAGATGACCGGGCAGAACCACAAGAGTTACGACCCGGTCAGTGAAATGTTCTACGCAGCGCTGCGCTACCTGAAGAATCAGGGCAACGTGGCGGCGTATTCCAATCTGAACAACAGCAGCGCCGATGTCAGATACAACTGGGCGGACGGCTTCCCGGTCATCACCGATTGGGACGATCCGATCCAGTACAGCTGCCAGAGGAATGCGCTGCTCGGCATCGGCGACGTCAACACGCATCGAGACAAGAATCTGCCTGGCAACCGGAACCGGAGCGAGGAGCCGGACGTCCCCACCGAGGTGGCGAACGACAGCAGCATCAACGTCGTCACGGCGACCCAGCGGGTCGCGACCATCGAAGGCATCACCATCAATACGACCGGGGAGTTCACCGGCCGCAACAACTCCGCATACATCGCGGGCCTGGCGTACGACGCCCATACCAAGGATCTGCGTCCCGGCGACAATGACTTCGCTGGCATGCAGACCGCTTCGACCTACTGGGTGGACGTGCGCGAAGCACAGACACTGCTCGGCAGGAGGAGCAATCAGTACTGGCTGGCGGCCAAGTATGGCGGCTTCACCGTGCCTGAAAACTACGATCCCTACACGCGCACCGATCCGCTGCCTCTCGACTGGTGGGCCAGCAGCGAGACGCTGAGCACCGGCGATCGTCGTCCCCAGAATTTCTATGTGGCGAGCGAAGCGGACAAGATGGTGGAAAGCTTGAATCGCGCGTTCGCCAGGATCGCGGCCGACGATCCCGGTTCCGGCAGCTCGCTGGGGGCAAACTCAACCCGCGTCGATACCGATACACGCACCTACCAGGCCAAGTTCTACAATGGCACCTGGCGCGGCGAGTTGCAGGCGTACACGATCAATCAGAGCACCGGCGCGCTGGTGCCCTCGTGGCAGGCTGCTCCACTGATCAATGCTGCGGCCTGGGCGAGCCGGCCGATCTATGTACACAACCCATCGGGTGCCACGCCTGCAGAGAAGCACCGCTTGTTCACGTGGGACAATCTGAGCTCGGCTCAGCAGACCAAGCTCGGTACGCGGGACATCGTGAACTATCTGCGCGGCGATCGCAGTAAGGAGCAGGAGCAGGCAAATGGAACGTTGCGCACCCGCGCTGGAGTGCTCGGCGACATCGTCAACTCCACGCCGGTTTACGTGGGCAAGCCAAACGGATCGCTGTACTTGAATGCGACGTTCACTGGCGCGAGCGCTTATGACGACTTCGCGCTGGCGACGGCGCAGGCGAACAGGACGCCGATGGTGTACGTCGGCGCCAACGACGGCATGCTCCATGGCTTCAACGGCGACACAGGTGCGGAGGTCTATGCCTTCGTACCCAATGCGTCGATCCAGAACGGCATGAAGCAGCTCAGCGATCCCGAGTACGAGCACCGCTATTTCGTCGATGGCGAGATGGCCATCAGCGATGTTTACGACACGGGCAGCGAGCGCTGGCGGACCGTGTTGGTCGGCACCATGGGCCGCGGCGGCCCGGGCGTATTCGCACTCGATGTCACCAATCCGTCGAGCGTGCAATTCCTGTGGGAGAGAACCGCGGCGGAAATTCCGGCGCTCGGCAAGAACATCGGCAGGCCGGTGATCGCGCAGGTCGCCAACGGGGATTGGCGCGTCATTTTCGGTAACGGCGCGGATAGCACCGGGGGCAACGCCCAACTGGTGATGATCGGTGTGATCTCCGGCACGGCGACCGTTGCCGACACTGGAGCAGGCAACGCCAATGCGTTGAGCGCGGTACTTGCGCGCGATACCAATCTGGATGGCTTCGCAGACACCGCTTACGCTGGCGACCTGCATGGCAACCTGTGGAAGTTCACGGGTCTGTCGGGAACGCCGTCAGCAACCAAGATCTTCGAGGCAACCGATCCGAGCACCAATCCGCAACCGATCACGGCTGCGCCGTTGGCCGGCAAGGATCCCAGCACCGGTGCGCTGTGGGTGTTCTTCGGCACCGGTCGCTATCTGAACACCGGCGACATCGACGATCGCCAGGTGCAAAGCTGGTACGGCATCAAGGATGAGTACAGCACACTGACAACCAAGGACCAGCTGGTCCAGCGCCGGATTCTGACCGAGTCCCGGCAGAACGGATTGAGCGTACGCACCGTGGAAACCGGCTCCGCCGGCGAGCTGGCCGGTCTGCGAGGCTGGTACATGGACCTGGTGTCGCCAGGCGCCAACGGCATCCGAGGTGAGCGCATGGTCGTACCGAACCGCTTTCAGGGCGTGGCGCTGATCGGCACGACGCGCATCCCGGAAGCTCTCGACCCCTGCAAACCCACGGGCACGGGCTTCATCATGGCCATCAATCCGTTCACCGGCGGCAGACTCGAGTCGACTTTCTTCGATGTCAATCGCGACTCCCAGTTCGACAACGAGGATCTGTCCGACGCGGATGGCAACATCATCTCCGGCATCGGCTTCGACACCGGCTCGAACAATCCGAACTTCATCGAGAACGAGATGTACGCGAGCCTGGACGACGGCACAACCGAGCACCTGAAAGTGCAGGGCGGTAACTCCACGGCCGGCCGCCTGAGCTGGCGTGAGCTGGTGAACTGACGGATCGGGAAGTCATGAAACATTCCAGGAAGACACGTCGCTTCGGCCCGGTTGGCTCGTTGCAGAGGGGCGTCACTCTGATCGAGCTGATGGTCGTGATGGTCATCATCGCGATCCTCGCGTCGATTGCGTATCCGTCATATCAACGCTACGTGGCGCGCACGCATCGGAATGCGGCGGCGGCGTGTTTGTCGCAGATCGCACAAGCCATGGAGCGGCGTTACACGACGAATCTGACCTACGTCGATCCGGGCGGTAACGACGAAGACAACCATGCGTGCACGCTTGAGAACGACCTGCAGCGCTTTTATAGGATCGAGTTCGCCGCCGCAGTCACGCCGTCGGCGTTTCGCGTGCGGGCTGTTCCGACCGACGTCCAGTCCAGGGCCGAGAAGCAGCAATGCGGCACGCTGACTCTGGACAACACCGGCGCTCGCAACTCGAGGAACAACGACGTGTGCTGGTGACGGGGCGGTCTCATCCTTCGCCCTCGTAACGATCCTGAGCTTGCTGCTCCGAGGATTGGCCATTCCTCGGATAGGTCGTAATCAGTTGTAATCGACTGTGGGCCGCGAGTCGCGGCGTACGCGTCAAGTCGGCTCGTGAGTCTCATAGCCCGAAGACCCCAGGCCGTTGCACGAAACTTCGACCCGTTCGCTGCGGGTCGCCGAGTAGGCCATGCTGACCAGCGCGTTCGCATCGATCTGCGCATGGCTGTCGAAACGCAGCAGGCGCCCGTCCGGCATGGTCATATACACGGCCACGACGAGGTTGCATTGGGTGACCACCACGGACGTGAGTGGATGGCCTTCGACCTGCGGGGCATTCTCGTCGGGGGCGATCTCTTGGCCATGGGGTGTCTGCGCTTCGGCAGAGGCTATCGAGAACAGGCTCGCTGCAACCAGCGCAGCGATGGGAAGCGGACGGTTCACTGCATACCTCGCAAAGAAAGTCGCGGTTTGGGGGTTAGCGCCCGGCCGCTGCAAACGGTTCCGCGCTCGCGCAAGATTTCCAAAGCGGTGGGAGAAAGTCCCACCGTCAGGCGGGATCGATGAAGCAGTTGATCGACAATCGGCCCGAGCGCGGGTCGGCATCGGGCACGAAGTCATGATCGATCGAACCGGAATGCAGCGAGTTGCGACGGTACACGAGCATGCGGTTGAACACGCCTTCGGCATGTGCAATCTGCTCGAACAGCGGCGTGTCGCCATTGATGTAGCGAGGCCCCGGGCCATTCGGTCCGGCGCTCTCGGCGTGCAATACATTGAAATATTCCGGTTTGCGCACTTCATCGAGCGTTTCGAACCCGGTGGCGCGATGGCGGTAGAACGCGGTGCCCCCAAGCTTTTTCTTGAACAGGTAGTGCACGGTTGCGAACCCGTCGCGCGCGAGCGAGTCCACGTGCGGGATCCGTTGCATGGGGGTGAGATCCGCCGCGTGCGTCGTCACCAGAGAAAAGTGACACATACTGAGTCTAAGTGTGTTGCCCGCGAAATCGAAATGTTCGGCGAGCAGCGGCGGCAGGCGGGTGGCGAGAAAGTGCTCGTACGAAGGAGGGGCCTTGGCCCGAATCCCGGGATAGAAGCGGCCGCCGGACGTGAACTGGGCCGTAGTGGCCTTCTTGATCAGGCGCTCGGGCTCGGCGACGAAGTCATCGATCACCAGCAGCGTGGCACGCTCGCGCCCGAAGACGTGCTTCTCGAGACGAAGTTGCGGATGAAAGTCGAGAATCATGGGTCCGTCCACTACCGAGCGCCAGTCACGAGACTACTTTAGCAGCAGCGAAGCCGGTCAGGGCGCCAGCAGCGTTTTGGTGAGGATGTGGATCAGCAGGCCGGCCAATCCACCGATCAAGGTACCGTTCACGCGGATGTATTGAAGGTCGGCACCGATGGCGCCTTCCATGCGGCTGCTGAGCGTGTCCGCATCCCATTGCTTGACCGTGTCCGCGATCAGGTGCGCAACCTCGTGCCGTTGCAGCTCGAACATACGAATGACAGCGGCGCGCAGCATGACGTTCAGCTCGGCTCGCAGCGGCTCGTCGCTCAACACCTTCCCGGCGATGCCGCGCAACCATTCTGCCAGTGGACTATCGATCGAGGCGTCCTGGCCGGCTGCATGCGCAGCGATCTGATCGACCAGCTCCCGGCCCACTCCTCGTAGGTACTCTTCGAAAGCCGGCTGTTCGAGCAGTTGTTTCTTCAGTCGCTCGCCCTCGGCCAGAAACTGGGGCGACGACCGCAACTGCTGGCAGAGCTGTTCCAGTGCATCGTTGATCCGCGTGCGTAGCACGTGCTCCGGATCCTCCGCCGCCGTGCTCAGGATTTCGTCCAGCACCGTGACCAGCCGGTCGGCGACCTTGCGGTCGACTGAAAGACGGCGCCAGAGCCAGGAGGTCCGGACGCTCACGGCATGGCGCAGTTGCGGCTCGTATTCGCGCACCAGTTCGGCGGCCTTGCGCAGCATCGCGTCCACCAGCCGATCGTGACCTTGCTGCGCCATGAGCGCTGCGAGGATTCTGCCCAGTAACGGCGACAGTTCGGTGCGCTCCACACGGTCGAGCAGATACTTGCGGATGAGCTGGCGCAGAGCGTCGTCGCTCAGAGAATTGGCGATCATCGCGAGACCGCGCATCAGGCCAGTCGCTGCCGCTGTGCTGTTGCGTGGATCGCTCAGCCAGTGGGCCAGGCCGCCGGCGAGATCAGTGGCCTGGATTTTCTCCGCGACGATCCGAGGCGCGAGAAAATTCTCCTCGACGAAGCGCCCGAGACCTTCGCCAATTCGGTCCTTGCTCCTGGGGATCACGGCCGTGTGGGGAATGGGGATGCCGAGCGGATGGCGGAACAGGGCGGTGACGGCGAACCAGTCCGCAAGCGCGCCAACCATCGCTGCCTCGGCGAAGGCGCGAACGTAGGCAACCCACGGATGCGTGCGCTCCAGCACGTAGGCAATGACGTAGAGGATACTGACCGCGATGAGCAGTCCAGTGGCGACTCGCCGCATCTGGCGCAGCCCACGGGGCGTGGGAGTTCGCTGCATGTCGTGTCCTGGCCCTCCGGAACCGGCAGCCTGGAGGGGAATGATAGGGCAATTCACGAATGTGACATCGCATCCATTGGCCCAGATTCCCGGCGCGCAGGCTGGCGCAGCGGAGCGGGAATGTGGCGTCAGTACTTGCGACGGCTGCTGCGGGTCGCAAGCAGCACCAGCCCCACCAGCAAGGAGAGCAGATCCATGTTTCCACCACCGCCACCATTGTGCGCGGTGCTAGCAGTCTGGCCACCGTTCGCGTTGCCCGTTCCGGGGTCGGGCGCGGGAGCAGGAGCGGGCGCGGGCGCCGCTTTGACCTCCAGCGTGACGGTTGCCACAGCTGATTGAGTGTGAGTGTCGGCGACCGTGAGCGAGACCGTCGCGGATCCCGTTTGTCCCGCGGCGGGAGCCAGAGTCATCGTGCAGGCCAATGTTTCCAGCCCACAACCCGCGCTGATCGAGATGCCTGCGTCGGGCAGCATGGTCACGTTATCGCTGCTGGCCGTCACGGTCAGCGCGCCTGACCCACCGAGCGTGAATGCAATGGGCGAGGGCGCACTCGGTAGGGTGATCGACTGAGTGGCTCCCGAAGTCACGCTGATGGTCGGCGGCGGCGGTGCGGCCGGAGGCTCGGGCGGACTAGGCGGAGGCGTGGCCGCGACACTGATCGTGCCCGTCGTGTAAAGCTCGTCCGTGTTCCAGGACAAGCCCACAGGCAGCGCAGGCATCGCCACGGCGCCAAACGTGCCTGTCAGCGACTTGAACGAGAGTAGCTTGAATCGATCCCCGACCGCGGGGATGAAGCCGTCTTTCAATACAACTTTCAGCGTCGCCTGATTCAACGTCAACGCTTGCGCGACAGCCAGCTGGCCATGATCCGTGCAGGCAGCGGTGCCGCCGATATCGACTACCAGCGTCATGCTCGGTTGCAGCGTTACTGCGCCGGGATCGCTGGGACAGCCGCTCGCGTGGATTTCGCCCATCATGGCGGCGACTTCGGCGGCGGAGAGCGAGCGCGCTCCGAGCCCGGTGTAATGAACGCCGTCTGCGAGAAACTCGGCGCTTCGACCGCTCCTCGGATTCCAGCCGATGTTCTCCATCAACCGTCGCGCGTTGATAACCATCACGTTGGGATCGGATTGCGCGATGGCGAGTTGCGCGCCGACATAGCGGTCGTACTCGGCCAATTGCGCCGAGGGCAGGGTGCTTTCGTAGACGTCCGCAATGAGAATGATCGGGAATTCTGAATTGCCCACCCAGCCTCGCACGAGCGAGATCACGGCCGAGATATCGGACCTGAACTGCGCAGCGCTGACGTTGCCACCTTGATTCGCTCCGTAGTGCAGGATTGCCGCATGGAAGCCGAATGCGGAGAACATCTGACCGGCATTGGCGTGAGCCTCCAGGAACCTGGACGGCGTGTAGCCGCCGAGGGAAAAGTTATCGATCACGACGCCTTGCGGATGTGTCTTGTTGATGAAACGCATTCCGATCACGTCCGTCAACGCGTTGTCGCTGGCGCCGAACACCTCGAGCTGCAGGTAGGGACGGCCGTTGAATTCCAATGCCGAGGTCTCGCCCGATCTGATGGCAAAGGTGGGCGACTGCAGCCCGAGCGCGAGGGTTCCTCGCGTCGTGACGGCAGCCCCATACGAAACCGAGGACGTCACATTGGGGCGCGCTTGGTAGCCGATCTCGCCAGAGGTGACATTGGTGGCGGCATAGATTCGGGCTTGCACCACCCCGGAGGTGTTGAAATAGGAAACATCGGTCGGAATCTGCGCGCTCGGATCGACACCGCTCGCGTCGGGTCGCAGCATGGTCAACTGGCCGCGATTGCCGCCGGTGACGTTGGTCGCGCCGTTCAGGGTCGAGAACGCCATCGGCTGCGCATTCGGCAGAGTCTGGGTGGAGTCGAGTCGAGACGCGGTCGGCCCCGGCGCCGCGCATTGCCCGGCGAGCAGCCAGGTCGCGGGCGATGAGTTGCCGTAGTAGAAACATCCGACCACTGGCGTCTCGGGCGAATTGCCGAAGCGCTTCCACATCTCATAGTTCAACAACGGGATGAATTGGAAGCCGTGCGAGCCGGGACTGGTCTCCTGCGAATCGCCCAGCACCGCGATACGTATCGTTTGCGTCTGCGCGGCCTGCCAGAGCGCCTGGAACAGCTGCGGCTGTTGTGCGTAAAAGAAATCCACGTCGTGGAAACTGGGATAAGCCTGTTGGGCGCTGCCGGGCGAGGGCCATTGAAGCGCAATCGCGCCGAGCGCAGCCAGCACGGGCGCTCCGATAGTTCGCTGCATCTTTGTCTCGTCCTGATGATGCGAGCGCGACTCGCTCCCTCGAGCTCACCGGTCGCTCGCTGCTTGACGATAAACGTCAGAGCGAGCGACTTTGGTTCCGTGAAATATGACGTGCGGCGGCGCTAGCCGGAGTCCGAGCTCATCAGATCTCGCGAGATCAGGTGGGTGAGACCGGTGTTGTTCACCAGCAGCCGGGCGCCCGCCGGGCTCAGATGAACTGCGTCGCTGTACAACACGGGCTGACCAGGAGGGCGCTGCGAACAGACTTTCGTGGCACACAGCACGTCGATTGCATCGACCAGTTGCACGCTGGGGAACGATCGCTGCACCCGATTCAGCACGCGGTTATACGGTGCCATGGCGAGCTCCACCTGGTCACGCGCGCGCTCCGGATAGCACTCTGTCGTTGGCAGTTTGACGGCGCGGAGAAAACAGGTCGGCGGCGTCGCGTACGCGGGAATCTCGCCCAGATAAATTACGCGAGAGAACCGCGTGAGCTCGCCCAGCAAGCTGCGCACCCCATACTCGAACAGCGCCTCCTTCGATTCGTTGGTGCTGCCGCTCTCGCGGCTCAATCGAATCGTCGGATCGCTGATCAGCGAGGAACCGTTGCCGACGACCACGATGACCTTCGGCTTGGTCTGCTGAGCATAGGCGACGAAGGTGCGCCAGACGTCCGGACACTCCTTCTCGTTCTCGTCGTAGCCGATCAGGCGCACGTTGAGCACTGGCGGGCAGCCCCCGCGACCCAACAGCATGACGGTGTGGGCCGGCGACAGCACCGGTGCCGCGACCTCGTAAATCGCATGAGCTCTGGAATCGCCGACGAACAGAATCGAGGGCGGCTCCGGGCTGGTGGTGCGGCAATAGTTGACCGGCGCCTCGGGGGAGAAGCGGGCGCGACAGACCTTGTCGAGCTTCGGGCCATGATGTAGCGCCAGAATATCCGGATCGAACCGGTGCGAGACGCCGCCGGTGACGTAGATGACCATGCCGGCGGCCGCTGCAACAGCTGCGGAGGCAGCGAGGCGGTAATTGAGTCTGGCTTCCTTGCGCTTTCGAATGGGCAGCTCGATGTGCTGATACGTGATCCAGGCGAGCAGGAAACTCATTCCCACCGCGACCCAGCGAATCGCCAGTGGCGGCAGGCCGGCTTCGAGAATGTTGAGGAACGAGAGCAAGGGCCAGTGCCACAAATACAGCGCATAGCTGATCAGTCCGACCCACACCAGCGGCCGCCAGCCGAGCACACGGCGCTGCATCCAGGAATGCCCCGGCGTCGCCAGGATCATCAGCGTGCCAACGACCGGAAGTAACGCAGGCCAGCCTGGAAACGGCGTGCCGTTGTCGAATTTCGCGATCGAGGCCACGATCAAGGCCAGGCCCGCGAGCGGCACGAGGTTGTAAGTCACGCCGAGCCAGCGATTCGTGCCGATTGCACTCGTCACGCCCTCGCTCGTGACGCCCCGTCCAGGTCGCTCCATCCACAGCGCCAGCAGGCAGCCTGTGCCCAATTCCCAGAAGCGCGACACTGGCCAGTAGAAATTCGCGACCGGCGCCGAGCGCGCCAGTTGTACGCTCAGCGCAAACGAGGCGAGCACGAGGATCGCAACCATCGCGAGCAGCGCTGTCTTCCGCCGCCACAGCATCACCAGCAGCGCGGGCCACAGCAGATAGAACTGTTCTTCGATTCCCAACGACCACAGATGCAGCAGAGGCTTGAACTCCGCCGCAGTATCGAAGTAGCCGCTTTCACGCCACAGCGCGATGTTCGCCAGAAATACCGCGGCCGCAGTCGTATGTTTGCCCAGCTCCTTGAACTCGTTGGGCAGCAGCAGCACCCAGCCGAGCGCCAGGGTCGTGACCAGCACCAGGATCAGCGCGGGAAACAAACGCCGGACGCGGCGCCAGTAGAAATCAACGAACGAGAAATCGGCGTGCAGCAGCTGGCGCGCGATGATGCTCGTGATCAGGAACCCGGAGATCACGAAAAACACATCTACGCCGACATAGCCGCCGGGGACGTCTTCGGGGAACGCGTGGAATCCAAGGACGGCAAGCACAGCCACCCCACGCAAGCCATCGACGGCGGGGCGATAGTGGAAGTGCTTGGCGTGCCCCGCTGACACGACGTCAGGGTGCATGGGGATACCCTCTTCAACTCGACCGGGAAAATGTTCGAGAGTTAAGAGAGCCGGGTACTACGGTGGGGAGGAGAGCGACGCGGCGGCCGAGGAGGCCGGCGAGAGCAGCGCGGAACAGCTGGTGTTGCTCAGCATCGGACGGTCCTGCGTGCGATGCTGTTGTCCGATGATGGAAAAGCGGGCTGGCACGCGACGCGCGTGACGACCCTTGCGTCGGCGCCAGTTGACTTTGCGTAAGAACTGCAGACAAGCCATCGGAGAATCCGATGCGCAGGTGGTCTTTTGTCTTGCGCAGCTCTTCATGTGACGAGCAACGCCGTCTCGACTACAAAGTTCCTGCACTTTGTGCGATCGGAGAATCTCTACAGCGAGTCGTCGACGGGTGCGCGATAGCCTTTGCCGGGCGGAGTGTCGAACTGATTCACGAGCCTGGCGTACTCCGGCGGATACAGCAGCGACACTTCGAATTGGCCGCTGGTGCGGTCAGTCTGTGCATCGATGGTCTGGCGCAGGATCAGCGCATGGCCGACGACATTCCATTTGCCGTCGATGTCCTCGACCAGCAGCACACGCGTCGGCTTGAGGTTGTACAGCCGCCGGCCCGGCAGCGAAAAATCATAAATCCCGCCGACGCGCAGGTCGGCCGGAAAGCCGGCGCCACGCTTGAGCTTGAGCGTATCGTTGAGCTCGATCAGATGTCCCATGGTGCCCATCCCGTTGAAGTGCGGCGATTGTAACGCCGGCAGGGCGCCTGGCCGGCTCGATGAGCTTCGGTAACACGGATCCGCTAAAGTAGGCGCCCGGGGGAGGCCAGTCAGGATCGATCGATGTCATTGTTCTCACGCTTTCGCAAAGCGCCGCCGGCTTCAGCTCCCGCGAAGCAGCCGGAAGCACCCGTGGCGCCAAAGGTCACGGAGCAGAGTGCGCCAGAGGCCGTGCCAGTCGCGGCACAGGAAGAGCAGGGCTTGCAGGCGGCCCTGGAGGCCGGCGACATGCAGACGATTGCCAGGCTCGTGATCGACGGCACGTCGACCCGGATCCGGCAGCAGGCGGCCGAGGCCATCGACGACCCGGCGCTGATCCGCCAGTTGATTCGCGACGCCCGTGGCGGCAAGGACAAAAGCGTCTACAAGATCCTGACTCGCAAGCGCGATGCGTTGCTGGCCCAGGAGCGTGAAGTCGAGCAGCTGCACGCTGAAGTCGCCGCCGTGTCCGCGGCGATCGAGAAGCACAGCCATCGTCCGTACGACGCGGTGTTCACGCCGGCCCTCGAGCAACTGGAGAGCCGTTGGGCGGCGGTCGCAAGCCATGCAGACCCGGAGGTCGCCGAGAAAACCCGCCAGGCGATCGACCGCGCACGAGAAGTCATCGCTGAACATCTGCGCCAGATCGCCGCTGAAGCCGCTCGCCAGCTGGCCGCTGCCAACGCGGCCGCTCAGGCCCAGCTGCAACGGGAGCAGGAAGAGAAGGCCGCCGCGGCCGCCGCCGCGGAACGGGCTCGAATTCAGGAAGCCGAACACAAGGCTGACGTCGACAAACACGAGGCGGAAGCCAAGTCATTGCGCCAGATCGGTGGCTTGCTTCGCAAGGCGCATGGCGCCCTCGCGGCCGGCAGCAGCAAGACGGCGGCAGGCTTGCGTCGAGGCATCGAGGAGAAGCTCGCCGGCGCGCCGCCTTTGCCGCCCCACCTGGCGAATCAGCTCCGGCATCTGGACGAAAAGCTGCAGGAGCTGAAGGACTGGAAGAGCTTTTCAGTCGCTCCCAAGCGCATCGAGCTGATCGAGCGAATGGAGTCGCTGATCGGCGCGACGCTGCATCCCACGGCGCTGGCTGGCCATATCAAGGACCTGCAGGAGCAATGGCGGACCTTGACCAAGGGCGCGGGCGAGAATGGCGAGGCGGAGTGGCAACGGTTCCATGAAGCCGCCCAGAAAGCGTTTCAGCCATGCCGCGAATATTTCGAGGCGCAGGATCAGGTCAAGGCCGAGAACCTGCATCAGCGAGGCCTGGTGTTCGAGCGGCTCGCCGCATTCGAAGCGCAACACAACTGGGAGCAGCCCGATTGGCGCAACGTGATCACGGCGGTGCGCGAAGCCCGGCAACTCTGGCGCCAACACTCGCCAGTGGATCCCGCCGCGGCCGAAGAGTTGCAGGGGCGCTTCAATGCCTTGACGAGCACTCTGCAGAGCCGGATCGATGCGGAGTACGCCCGCAACGCCAAAGAGAAGAGATTGCTGATCGAGCGCGCCCGTGCGCTCTCGGGAGCAGCCGAGATCCGCAAGGCCATCGACGAGGTCAAACGGCTGCAGGAGAAATGGAAAGCCGTCGGCCCGGTGTCGCGCGAGGACGATCGCAAGCTGTGGGAGGAATTCCGAAAGCAATGCGACGCCCTGTTCCAGAAGCGACAGCAGGAGTTCGCGACCCAGCACGCGGCGCTGGACGCCAACAAATCGCAGGCCGTCGGCTTGTGCGAAGAGCTCGACAAGATCGCACAGCTATCGGGGCAGGAGCTGATCGAGGGCGCGAAGAAACTCCCCGACCTGCGCCTCGCGTTCGAGGCCATCGAGGAATTGCCCAAAGCGGATGCGCGACAGTTGCAAAGCCGTTTCGAGCGCGCGTACGAACGCTGCCGCAAGGCTGTGGCTCAGGAGCACGCCCGTGAGGCGGAGCAGGGCTGGACCGCTCTGCTCGATGCATCGAACGCCGTGCGTGCCTATCGACTGGCGGTTGCTCGACCTGCCGATGTGCCCGAACGCGAGGCGCTGAAACAGGCCGCCGAGGCTCAGCTGTCCACGGCCACGAAATGGCCCAAGCGCGGGCTGGAGGTGTTGAAGCACGCTCTCGCGCAGCCTGCCGAGACCGAGCTCGCGGCCAACGAACTGGCGCTTCGGACACTCTGCGTCCGCGCCGAGATCCTGACCGACACACCGACGCCCGCCGCCGATCAGACGCTACGCCGCGAATATCAAGTGAAGCGCCTGATGCAGAGCATGGGGCAGGGAATCAACGCCGAGGAAGGTCTCGACGCGCTGACGCTCGAATGGCTGGGTGTGGGGCCTACGGAAGAAGGCACGTATCTGCCGTTGCTCGAGCGGTTCAAGGCGTGCAGGAAGAAGGCGGTGTGACTGCCTGAGGAGTCTTCAAGGCAAGACCGAACAACCAAGTGACCCACAAGACCAGGGAAACCTTCTGGACGATGGGCAGGAAGCCGTAGAGCATCTCGCCGTAGTACATAGTCGCGTTGGATAGGGTGAGGGCGAGACACGCGATCCCGGTGCCCAGCATCTCAAACCGCCGCTGCAGGTACAGGGAATGGAAGATGGCGAGCATCGCTGCCACGAAGAACAGCAAAGCGACACCGATGAGCACATCGTGCATCGGTGTCACTACGAGCGCCGTATAAACCATCGACCCGATGCCTGCGATCTGGATGATTTTTCGATGGCGCCGCGAGGCACCGCAGCTCGCGATGATGTTGAAGATGATCGCGATGCTCGAACAGAAGATGATCACCGCCAGGGCCGCAAGGAACCTCGATGTGTTGGCTGAACCGTTCAGAGCGACTGGTTGAAAGAGGCTGGAGATCGACTGGTCGAACCAGGCGTAGCCACCCGGGTAGCCGACAGCTGCGACAACCACAAGCACGGCGGATATGAGAACACCAACGAACGGGAACGTGCTTCGCATGGAGATGGTGGCTCGG
>Ga0065721_10048898_pt1 | contig 63322 bp, 59 predicted proteins | sample Mesricmetagenome_FD_59108 | JGI IMG/M metagenome (GOLD analysis project Ga0065721, IMG submission 59108) | Mesophilic microbial community from rice straw/compost enrichment Sample: eDNA_1 v2 (version 2) | ecosystem: Engineered > Solid waste > Grass > Composting > Bioreactor | place: USA: Davis... | reverse complement strand
GTATTGGTGCCAAAGAGCTTTTTGGCCTTATCGGCGCCCCGGGTGCTGATACAAATGCAATCGATATCGGGATGTTTCAGGCAATAATCAACGATACACAGATCGGGGCTGCCGCCCTGAACGATCTCAAAAGCATGCACACCCGGCTGAATACCCAGTTGACTGTATAGTCCGGTAATAAATTGTTTGAATTCATCCTTACACAAACTTTCCTGCTCTGCTGCATATTCGGCATATTGGGCATCTGACCACCGGGTTAACCTGGCCACATTGAGTACATGTATAAAAACCAGTTCCGTTTTTTGCCTGTCGGCCCATTGTATGGCGAAGCGCACGCCGGCCTCGGAGTTCGGGGAAAAGTCTGTGGGGACAAGTATTCTATTCATACAGATATGTTGGTTTTCTAATATAAGTTAGCGGGACGTGCGGCACTATGACTTGCATCACTCTAAGTACTGATCTTTAGGTTCAGGCCTGGATTTGTGTTTCAATCGCCGCCTTGTCTACTACCGACCATACCTCCTGTATCTTCCCTTCCCGGAAAAGATAAAACACATTTTCCGTAAATACCACCTTCCTTCCATGAACAGGTATCCCCAAAAATTCACCCTTTGGTGTACAATCGAAACCAAGCCGGCTGGCTACATAGTTGTTTTCGGTGATCATTAATTGAATAGTAAAATAAAGATCAGGGATATCTGCAAAGTTTTGCTGCAACATGCCGGTATAGCCCGCCAATCCGAATGGCCGGTTATTGTGCACCACATCGTCGTGCACAAACAGCGACAGGTGCTGCAACTTTCTGTTATTTAAGCAGTCGATATAATCGCGATAAATCGCCGAAAGATCAGTCATTCCACCGGTTTCCTGTAAATTAACAAAAAATCGCGCTAAACACCGACCTCGCCCGTCACAACTTCCCCTGCACGTTGATAATAAGCGACCATAATCCCTTTCGATGTTACGTGACTTTTTGATAATTCAAATGCTGCCGGTTGGACGCCGGTTTCGAACAGCTTTTTCCCTTCACCCAGCGTAAGCGGGTATATTTTGAGCCGGAGTTCATCTACCAGGTCGTTTTGCAGCAGCAGCTGGATCAACGCACGGCTGCCCCAAACCTGGATATCGGGGCCCTCCGATTGCCGGAGCTTTTTGATATCATCCACGTTGTTGAGGAAAACAGTATTTTTCCAATCCGATTCTTTCCTGGACTGGCTCATGACGTATTTTGTACCGTTATTGATACCCGGCCAAAAATCGGCATGCTGTGGCCAGTACGATTCAAAAATGTCGAAGGTTTTTCTTCCCAACAGGTAATCGGCCTGTTTCAGCTCTTCCTGTAGAATGTCTCCCAATTGCTCATCGCCATATGGGGCCGTCCAGCCGCCATATTTGAATCCGCCAGAGGTATCTTCCTGTGGACCGCCCGGGGCCTGCATAACGCCATCGAGGGAGATCATTGAAAAAACGATTATCTTTCTCATGGTATTTGTTTTTACAAAGATGGCTTTAATATCTTGACAAGTAGCGGTGCAAAAATGACTATTAAGGGGCATTTTGCGCCAAACTATTTACTTTTGGTATAGCCATTAAAAACAAGATAATCTATGAATGAATCTGCCAGAGAAAGCGCCGAACGCTACGATCAATACTATGGTCCCATGTTCTTTGAACCATACGCCATAGAAGTGGCAGGGCGCATCGATCCCTCCGCCGTTTCCATAGCCCTCGAAATTGCCGCCGGCACCGGCCGCGTCACCCATCATTTACGCAAACGGCTACCTGCGTCCACAAGTCTCATCGCTTCCGATATCAGCGAGGATATGCTGGCAGTGGCTAAAGAAAAATTAGGCCATCTCGCTATCGACTGGCAGATCGCAGATGCACAACAGTTGCCATTCACCGATAACAGCATGGACCTGGTGGTTTGTTGTTTTGGTTATATGTTTGTTCCCGACAGGCCAAAAGCCTTTGCCGAGGCCTACCGTGTATTAAAACCCGGAGGCATGTTTTTATTTGCCACCTGGGATAAACTGGAGAACAATGTAGCTTCCTATATTGCCCGCTCCACAGCCAAAAAATATTTCGACGGTGAGATACCAGAATCTTATAACATGGCCACATCCATGCACGACGAAGCTGTTATACAACCCTTATTAAAAAACGCGGGGTTTTCCAGGTTCTCCATTGAAAAAGTACAAAAGGACTCCTATTGCAACACCTCAAAAGAAGCGGCACATGTGCTTGTACAAAGCGGCTCGGTGTTTGAAGAGATCAGGAAACGGAATCCCGCTTATATAGATGAGATTCGGGCGGAAGTAGAAAAACAATTATCAGGGCGTTTTGGCGCCGGCCCCATGATAGCGCCTATCAGCGCGGTTGTTTGCCAGGCATGGAAGGAATGAATGCAAACAGGGCTGCCAGGCTCTTTTTTATCTATTTCATATGACTATCAACAAATTAAAGTAAAATACTATATAGCTTCTGGCTATTACAGGATTACCTTCTGCCATTTCTTAGATATCCGAAATCAGTGTAAATTTGAGATTATCAAAAACAAGAAATATGGATAGGATCGTATTAGAAGTAGATGACAGCACTGGTAAAATATATCGGAATTTCCCGGCAGAAAGCAAACAAACAATTTAACCAGGTAGTTAGCTTGTTATTAAGGAAGGCTGCTAATGATATTTCGTTGTCTGACTATAAGAAAAAACTGGATGAAATAGGTTTCAAGGCAATTTCCGCTGGGCTTACACCCGAAATTTTGGAAGAACTGTTGAAATCGGATGACTAGTATTTACGTATTCGATACAAACAGCCTCATTAGCGCTCATCTTTTGCCATCTTCGGTACCGCGTAAAGCATTCGATAAAGCGTTGGAAAGAGGCATCATCGTACATTCTAAAGAGACATTCAGCGAATTTGTAGAAGTTTTTTAAATGTTACAGCGCCTGTTATAGCCTGCAGAGACCCAAAGGATGACAAGTTTTTGGCCCTGGCGTTGACCATCAAAGCAGATGCTATTATAACCGGAGATCAGGACCTGCTTATTTTACATCCTTTTAGAGATATAGATATTCTGACTCCTGCAGACTTTTTAAAGAAGTACAGTTAGCAGGTGGAATATCGAAGCTGTTCGTTGATCTTCACTCCCTTCCCTTCCCAAACTTCCTCGGATTGCAACTTTTCCGATTTCAATATTCTATAAGATGCATAATGAACGCTCATGCTGCTGTAGACCTGCATTCTCCGCATAGGGTTCACACCAAGAATGATTTTGGAATACGCATTACTGTTTTTATATACAGCAACCTCCTGTCTCGATCTGTAAGCCCACAACCCTCCTTCCAGCAGAATCGAAAAAAAGTCCTTCGCCCTGTAATCAAGCGAAAGCCTGTATTTGTGACTAAAAATAGGCGATACATTTTTGACGCCATTGATGTATATCGGGGATTGCGACAACTCGAAACCTGTACTTGCATTCACCTGTACCTGGTGCAGATGTATTTTAAATGCCTTTGGGCTACGGGATTAATACCAATATGTTTGAAAATACAGGCATATCCTTCACTTAAGCCGCATTTCCAAACAAATTCTTTCTCCAGGTGCCCACGCAGCCGGTTCGAACCCCTTGTTTGAACTTAAAAAAAATAATCCTATCCTTGCAGTTTTGGTATGACGGTTGTGGCCCATCATAAAGAAAAAGACTTGCTCCGTTTGGTTTCGCTCGGGAACGAAACGGCTTTCAGGGCGCTCTATGATCATTACCGCCCCGTCGTTTTCACAACCGCCATACGATTAATTGAGGAAACCTGGACAGCCGAAGAAGTGGTACAGGACACCTTCCTGCAGGTTTGGCTGAAAAGAACAGAGCTACATAACATTGAAAATTTTCCAGGATGGCTCTACACCATTGCCACCAACCTCACCTACAACGCACTCACCAAAAAACAACGCATAACAAAAAACGAATCCCAACTAACGCCACCAACGAACGCCCCCCTCACGCCGGTAGAATCCCTGCTGCACAAGGAATACGATAAAATACTGGAGCAAGCCATTAACCGGCTGCCGCCCAAACAAAAACAAACTTATATCCTGCTAAAAAAAGAAGGCAAAAAAAGAGAAGAAGCGGCTTTGGAGCTGGGCGTATCACCCGAAACGGTAAAATGGAACCTCGAGCAGGCCATGCGCAGTATCCGGGCCTATTGCATGGCCAGGGAAAGCGGATTGGTGATGCTTCTCGCATCAGGGCTGGCTATACTGAAAAAAATTTTTTTATAAATCCCCCCCAACCAGGCAAATCTATTGTCTATATAACCAACACCATGTCAATAACCCGGTTACAATATCTTACAGAACGTTGTTTGTTGCAACAGGCAACATCAGAAGAGCGCAGTGAACTGATGAATTTACTGGCCGATCCGGAAAATGAATCCATCGCCAAACAGGTGATCCAGGAAACATATACCCGCGGCAATGCAAGCGTTGACATGCAACCTGAAACCGCCACGGCAGTTTTTGAGGCCATTATACAGGCCGACAAAGAGCCGGGAAAACTGGTACGTAAAAAATTTATAGGGTGGGCCGTTGCCGCCTCTTTCCTGGCGGTAGCGGGCATAGTTCTTTTTTTCCTGTTGCAAAACGATCCACCACCTGTGGTTGCTGACAATAGTTCCAATGATATCGAAGCGCCATCTGCCAACCGTGCCATGATTGCCCTGGCCGATGGACGCAGGATATTGCTGGAAAGCCTGGACAGCGGTCAACTGGCCACGCAGGGCAATGTGTCGCTGATCAAACTGGCCAACGGACGCATCGCCTACAAAATGACGAACGGGCAAACCGTCACCGAACTGCAATACAACACGCTCATCAATCCCAAAGGCAGCAAAGTGATTCATATGACGCTTGCCGATGGTTCGCGCGTATGGTTGAATGCAGGTTCGTCTATAACCTATCCGGTGGCATTTACAGGTAATGAACGAAAAGTGGAACTCAATGGAGAAGGGTATTTTGAAGTGGCCAAAGACCCATCTAAAAAGTTTATAGTTGCAGCGAACGGCGCTACCACCGAGGTATTGGGCACACACTTCAATGTAATGGCCTACGACAATGAAACCAAAGTAAAAGTTACGCTGCTGGAGGGCGTGGTAGAAGTGTATGGCCTCGCCTATAAAGGCAAAACACTGCTGCGGCCGGGACAACAGGCGGCTTTAACGGACACCTATCCGGGCATAGCGCTCACCCGCCCCGACCTGGAACAGGTGATGGCCTGGAAAGAAGGCGTTTTTACATTCAACGACCTGAGTTTCGAAGAAGTGATGAGAAAAGTTGAACGCTGGTACGATGTTACCGTTGTATATACCAATGAAGTACCCAAAATCAGCCTGCAGGGCAATTTAAGTGCAAACACATCCCTGCGCGGAACATTGGAAGCAATAAAGTTCCAGGGGGTGAATGTAGAATTACGCGGACGAACAATAACAATCAACTAATCAAAGGATCTAAAACTTTTAATAAACCTGGATTGCTGCAGTACCGGAAGCGCTGCCGGATACTGTTTAACCGAACGATTCTTCTATTTTAAACACAAACGACTGCTTGTATGCAAAAAATGCTACAAAAGGCATTGGCTTTCCCTACCCATGTCTTAAAACGAAGTATCATCAAACTGTACACGCTTGTATTGCTGTTTGCCATCACACAGGTAAATGCCAACACCATTGCGCAGGAGATCACACTCGAAGGCAACAACATACCGTTGGAACAGTTGATCCAGGCCATCAAAAAACAAACAGGTTTTGGCGTCGTGTATTCGAAAGAACTCCTTCAAAAAGCAAAGCCGCTTAGCTTTTCTGCACATAACATGAGGCTGCCCGATTTTTTGCATTTAATATTCAGGGACCAGCCCATCAAATACAAGATCGAAGAAAAGAATATTTTTCTCAGCTACGACCAGTCGCTCGCCCGGCAAATACCCGCTAATATACAACCGCTCACAAAAGTGAGGATCACGGTAACCGACAGCTCCGGAAAGGCGCTACCGGGCGCTACTGTGGTTGTACAAGGTAAAAAGTTGTCAGCGGCTGCTGATAACTCGGGCCACGCCTACCTCGAATTGAATGCCGGTGATGTGATCAACATCTCGTATGTGGGGCATCAAACGGTAACAATAAAAATCACCTCGCAGCATATTACCAACCAGGAGCTAAAAGTTACCCTAAGACTGAATTTAAATGGCAGGTCGGCTATGGAAGATATTGTGGTAATCGGCTATGGAAGCATACAAAAAAGAGACCTTACCGGCTCGGTAGGCCAGGTAAATACAGACGATCTGGAGAAAGCGCCGGTATATACGATCGAACAATCATTGGCCGGCCGTGTGGCGGGTTTAAACGTTTCCTCCAACCAGGGTCAGCCCGGTGAGGAAGGCACCCACGTTACGGTTAGAGGTCTGGGTTCTATTACACAGGATGCCTCGCCCCTGTATGTGGTAGATGGGTTTGCTACAGAAAATTTCGACCTGGCTTCCCTGAACCCGGAAGATATTGAATCGATAAACGTATTAAAGGATGCTTCGGCCACGGCCATTTACGGCGCCCGCGGAGCAAACGGCGTCATCGTTATTGAAACAAAAAAAGGAAAACCGGGCAAAGCAGTATTGACCTATTCAGGTTCGCTGGGTTTTCAGTCGGTCACCAAAAAGATCGACGTGATGGACCCCTATGAGTTTGTTAAACTGGAATTTGAACGCGATCCCAATGTAGCAGAACAAATTTATACAAGGGGCGAATACACCCTGGAAGATTATAAAAATGTGAATGGTATTTCCTGGCAGGACCAGTTTTTTAGAACAGGCAAAACCAATATACATAACCTGTCGTTGAGAGGTGGCAATTCGCAAACCAGGTATTCTGTATCCGGCTCTATGTACAATACCGATGCCATTGTGGTGAATACGGGGTTGAAAAAGCAACAGGGCCGCGTATCGATCGATCATACGGTGAACAGCAAAATTACCACTGGCGTATATGTCGACTACAGCCATATCCGTTCGTACGGACAAATTACCGCTAAGATAGATGATGGGTATGCATCCAGCGCACTCATGTATTCTGTATGGGGATACCGCCCGGTAACCATCGACTTCTTCAGGGACGAGTTCAACCAAAATGAGTTCACCGATGAAATATTCGATGACGCTATTACTTCCACTACCGACTATAGGATCAACCCGGTTCAGTCTGCTAAAAACACCTACCGGAACAGGGATATCAATATACTGCGTTCCAATGCCTATCTCACCTACAAATTAACTAAGGACCTCACCTTTAAAGCTACCGGTTCTATATACCAGAGCACCCGGCAGCTCGGACAGTTTTACAACTCCGGCACCCGTGAGGGAAGTCCGCAGAATACAAGAAATACCTATGGCCAATGGGGCAGCATGAACTTCGACAAAAGTTATACCTGGTCCAACGAAAACACCCTTACCTACAACAAGAAATTAGGGAAAAGCAAACTGACCCTGATGGGTGGTATAACCTTGCAGCAGGCCAATACCGAAGGCAATAGTTATACAGCCATTAAGGTGCCCAACGAGTCGCTAGGCATCAGCGCACTGGGATCAGGTACGCCATTAACGGTGAATTCATCGGCCAGTTACAACACCTTAAACTCTTATTTTGTAAGAGGTGACTTTAATTTCCAGTCCAGGTATTTGCTCACCGCCACTTTCAGGGCCGATGGCTCCTCCAAGTTTCCACAAAACAAGTGGGGCTATTTTCCGTCCGGCGCCTTTGCCTGGAGAATGTCTGAAGAAAACTTTTTCCCAAAAACCTATGTTATCGACGATGCCAAACTGCGCATCAGCTATGGCGTAACCGGTAACAACAGGATTGGAGATTTCGCCGCCTTGTCGCCGTTATCCATAGACAACTCCACCAGCTATTCTTTTGGAAACGAAACACCTAACCCCGTAGCCGTACCCGGCATCGGTAATCCCGGTTTGCGATGGGAAACCACCGCACAGTTAGACATCGGATACGACCTGTCGTTGTTTAACAGAAGGTTGAATATCGTGTTGGATTATTATCAAAGAAAAACCACCGATTTGCTACTAAGAGCCAACATGCCGCCTACCACCGGTTATGCCTCGGCTTACAAGAATGTTGGAAGCCTGCGTAACGAGGGTTTTGAATTTACGTTGAGTACTACCAATGTATCAAATAAGAATTTTAAATGGACCTCCGATTTTAATATCAGCTTTAATAAAAATACCGTGTTGGAGCTGGCCGATGGAGAAGACAAACTGTTGAACAGGATCTTACCCAGGTGGCAATCGGGTTACGCAGAAGCTATATTATACGGCACCACCATCGGACAATCGATCGGCAATTTTGTAGGATACATTTTTGAAGGACTCTACCAGTTGGAGGATTTCGACAAGACCCCATCCGGTGGTTACGTTCTAAAAAAAGACCGTCCAACCGTGGGAACCAACGTAAAACCCGGCTATGCCAAATACAGGGATCTGAATAACGACGGTGTTATAGACGGCGCCGACCAAACCGTGATCGGTCGTGGACTTCCCATCCATACCGGCGGTTTCTCCAATAATTTCACCTACAAAAACTTTTCGCTCAACCTGTTCTTCCAATGGTCGTACGGCAACCAGATCTATAATGCCAACCAATTGATCTTCCAGGGCAGCTCCTATTCAGGTTTAAACCAGTGGGCCAGTTTTGCCAACCGGTGGACGCCGGACAATACCGGGAGCAACATCCCTGTAATGGGAGGTGTGCCGCAGGGGTATTATTCTACCAGAGAATTGAGTGACGGTTCTTACCTGCGATTTAAAACCGTTTCATTAGCGTACACGCTTCCGAAAGCCACTGTTCGTAAAACCGGCTTTTCCAGTATATCGCTGATGGCAACGGCGCAAAACCTGTTTACGATTACCAACTATTCAGGTATCGATCCCGAGGTATCTACCTATCATTCCAATTTAACCCCCGGGTTTGATTATTCGGCCTATCCTACGTCCAGAACAATTGTATTTGGTATTAAAGCAAGCTTGTAATATGAATAAGAATATTTATACAGCCATAACATTCCTCATTCTATTGGTATCAATTAGTTCCTGTAAGAAGTTTTTGACCACTACCCCCAAAGATTCTATCACTACAGAAAACTATTATGAAACCGAAGCCCAGTTGAATACGGCTTTGGCAGGCGTTTACCAGGAATTGAAAAATATGTACGCCGGCAACTTCCAGGGGCTCATGGGCCTGGATGCCGACCAGGGGTTTTACAACCGGTCTACGCAGTTAACGGGCATGGGCGTGAATATTGTGGTTACCACCGAACCCAAGATCAGTGGCACCTGGGGCTTTTTATATGGAGGCATTGAAAGAGCCAACCTTTTGCTGGAAAATATCCATAAAGCTGATATGGATGAACAGGCCCGCGCTGTTATACGTGGAGAAGCTTTGTTCCTGCGTGCTTTCTATTATTATATGCTGGTAACCCACTGGCACGATGTACCGCTGATACTGGAGTCTACCAAATCGGTAACCGATGTGCACAAACCGCGTACACCCGCCGCCCAGGTATATGATCAAATAATCAGGGACATGGAAGAGGCAGAAACCCTGGTACGGCCGGCATCGGAAATGACCAATGCTGGCAGGGTGAACAAATCTGCCGTAAGGGGTATGCTGGCCCGCGTTTGCCTGCAAATGGCAGGCGCCCCCTTACATGATGAATCGAAATATGAAAAAGCAAAGTTCTGGGCCGAAAAGGTGATCGACGACGGGTTTCACAGCCTGAACCCCGATTACAAACAGGTTTTTATCAATCTCATCCAGGATAAATACGACCTCAGAGAGTCGATTTGGGAAGTTGAATTTTATGGTAATGGCGACGACGGCTACAGGGCAAGCGGTTATGTGGGCATATACAACGGCATTTCCTACTCAGGTTCCAATACTGAAAAATGGGGATATAGCTATGGTTATGTGGCCGTGAACCCCTTACTGTTTTATGCTTACGACAGAAGGGATCAAAGGAGAGACTGGACGATAGGACGATATACTTTGTCGAATGCCTACGATCCGGTCATCACCTATCATCCTGAATACCCTAACAAGCAGGAAGCTTCTTCTCACACAGTAGGTAAGTTCAGACGCGAATACGAAATTTCCACCCCTAAAACAGCAGGCGGCAACGGCACCAACTTTCCCCTGTTGCGTTATTCGGATGTGTTGCTGATGTTTGCCGAAGCAGATGTCAACGTCAGCAAAGGCGCCCCTTCGCAGAAAGCCATCGATGCCGTGAATACCGTGCGCAGGCGGGCTTTTGGCAAAATGCTGCCCGGCAAGGAACTGGTAGACTCGCTCACGCTGGTAGATGCAGGAGACAATTATCCGTCTATACCTGCCATCACCATATCCGGCGGAGGAGGAACAGGCGCAAAAGCGGTGATACGTTCATTAACCACCACGGGTGGCGTTGCTTCAATGGTGCTAACAGACAAGGGCAGCGGCTACACATCGGCCCCGACAGTTGAGGTGGGCAACGTATGGAAGCCACTCACCACTTACCAGGCAGGCGATGTGGTAAGTTATGGCCCCAACCTGTACGATGTGGTGTCAACAGGCACTTCTACTACAACGCCTCCCGAAAACACCAGTGCCATCAGCGATCCTGCCGAAACAGGTATCGGCTTCAAGTATCGCTCCAAAGCCATACAACTGGAAGCGGTGATCACCGACCTCAACAACCTTGATGTTGACGCTACCAGCGAGCAGGTGGCATCGTACGAAAATTTCATGAAGCTGATCAAAGAGGAACGCTTCCGCGAACTGGCTTTTGAAGCATTACATAAAAAAGACCTCGTACGCTGGGGTGAATATGTGGCGGCCATGAAGTATTCCACCGAGTACTTGCAGGATATCAGCCGCCGCTGGCTGGGCCGCGCCGGGGAAAATACGTCGGCAAGAGATGTATTATGGCCCATTCCCGCATCGGAATTAACAACGAATAATTTAATGACACAAAATCCTGGTTGGTAACCCTAAATTCTGAAATTATGAAACTGCATATACTGGCCATATTGGCCTCAATGATACCGGTGGTTTATGGATGTAGTAAATTCGACCTGGAAGAGCCGGACTTTACGGTGGTGGCTGATAAAACCACGGTGAACGTGGGCGACACCATTCAATTTTCTTTTACCGGTAACCCGCAATTGCTTTACTTCTATTCAGGGCAGTTCTTAAACAGGTATGCGCCCGAAGAATTGAAACAACCAGAGGATCTGTTGCTGACATTTACTTCGGCCAGGGCCGGCGGCTCACAAAACAACCAGGTAGACCTGCTGATATCAAACGACTTTAACGGTGTATACGATATCGACAATATCAGGGCTGCAAAATGGGATACACTTACCAAAGAAGCAACATGGGGCACCAGTTCGGCCCGGACACCTTCCGGAGATATCAACCTGATGGATAAAGTGGATCTCAAAAAACCTTTATACGTTGCCTTCAGGTATACTACCAAAGATCAATTACAATTTGGCACCGCCAGGAACATCAGTATTTACGACATTGCTGTAACAAGTCATGTAGAGGGCATGCCGGTTACACTGATGAGTTTTTCCACCTCCCAGTATGCCATGTTCTCTTATGGTAACAAGGAAAGCGAACGTTCAGTTATTGCCACTGGCATCAACTTCAGGGGTAATTCCATCGCAGAGTTAAAACCAGAATATACAGAAGACTGGGCCGTGTCGGGCGCTATTACTACCGACCCGAATGTGGTGGCGGTAGACAGGGCCATTTCGCTGAAGCTGTTTACCGAGTCGAAAAAAGAAGACTTTCTGTTCGCCTACTCTGCACCAGGCCAGTACAGGGCCGCATTTGTGGGCGAAACCAGCAATGTATATGGACGAAAACAACAGGTAAAATTTATTGACATTACTGTAAATCCCTAGTTACCGATGAAGTACCCAATAGTATTGATCGCAGCCCTGGCAACCTGGGGCATAGCCACCGCGCAATCGAGATTAGACATTCAAAAGGAAATGCAGTTTGCCCAGGAACAGTACACATTGATGTTACAATCGCATCCTGATCTCACCAGGTTTCCCCAGTCGGTTAATAAAGACGGTACCATCCGAAACAGGGAATCGTCCTGGTGGTGCAGCGGCTTCTTTGGCGGCGCGTTGTGGTATATTTATGAATATACCAGGGACGATCGATGGAAAGAAGCAGCCCATCGATGGACCATGGCTGTAGAAAACGAAAAACACAACACCACTACCCACGACCTGGGATTTATGTTGTATTGCCCGTTTGGCAACGGTTACCGGCTTACAAAAAATGAAGCGTATAAGGCAATCATGCTGGAGGGCGCCGCATCACTGGCCACCCGTTTTAATCCTTCTGTAGGACTGATAAAATCATGGGAGAAATTTAAAGACACCTATGATTACCCCGTCATCATAGACAACATGATGAACCTCGAGTTCCTGTTATGGGCCGCCAAAGAATCGGGCAACAAAAAATTCCGCGACATCAGTATCCGGCATGCCGATAACACCCTGAAAAATCATTTCCGGAAAAACAACAGCAGTTATCATGTGGTGTGTTACGATGCCAAAGGAAAGGTAATTGCTAAAAAAACAGCCCAGGGCGCAGCCGATGAATCGGCCTGGGCCAGGGGGCAGGCCTGGGGCTTGTATGGCTATACCATGATGTACCGCGAAACAGGCGACAAAAAATACTTAAAACAGGCAGAAGCGATCGCTACATTTATTATGCATCATCCCCATTTGCCGGAAGATAAAGTGCCCTATTGGGATTTTAACGCGCCCGGTATTCCCAATGAAGAAAGGGATGTGTCTGCGGCAGCCATTATTTCATCGGCCCTGCTGGAACTGTACAGCATTACCCAATCGAAAGCGTACTTCAATACCGCTGAAGAAATACTGGTAAGTTTGTCGGGCCCGCAGTACAAAGCATCATTAGGTGAGAACCATTACTTCCTGTTGAAACATTCAGTAGGTTCCAAACCTGAAAATTCGGAAGTGGATACACCCATCATTTACGCAGATTACTATTACCTTGAAGCACTGCTTCGGTATAGCAGCATAAAAGCATAAGAATCCAAACTCATGAATCAATTAAATCGCAAAGAATTTCTAAAACAATCGTTCGCCTTAGCAGGATTACTTACCGGTATTTCAGCTTTGGCAGGTTGTAACGACAACCGCAAAAAAACGATTCTATTACGTTCTTCCTGGCAGGTGGAAAACATTGGTGATATCGGGCACACGCCGGGTGTGCTTTCCCTCATCGAAAAATACATGCCGCATGTAGATGTGCGTTTGTGGCCCAATAGTGTAGCGGCCGGTGTGGAAGAAATGCTAAAGGCCCGTTTTCCGAAACTAACAATCATCAAAACAAAAGAAGATGAAAACAAGGCCATAGCCGAATGCGACTTCTTTTTGCACGGATCGGGTCCATCGCTGGTAGGCCGGCATGAATTGCGCCGGTGGAAGGAAGAAACCGGCAAACCCTATGGTATTTATGCCATCACCTTCCCCGGTGTGTACGGTTTTCCCGAACAACAGGACCAGTACAACCCATTAGACATTGAACTGTTCAATGGCGCCGCTTTCACTTATTTCAGGGATTCGGTGTCGCTGGAATATGCCAAATCAAAAGGAGCCACCTGTCCGGTAATGGGCTTCTGCCCCGACGGCGCCTTTGCGGTGGACGTCAAAAACGACGCAGCCGCCGATAAGTTCCTGAAAGATCACGACCTGCAACCGGGAAAGTTTGTGTGTGTCATCAGCCAACTGCGATTTTCACCCTGGTGGGAGCTGCCCACCAAAGATCCTACGGTAAACGAGGAGAAACATGCCTGGAATGAAAAGATGAAGGAGCAGGATAACAAACCGGTACGGCAAGCCATCATCGAAGTGATCAGGCAAACAGACCTGAAGGTATTGATCGTTCCCGAAAACGAAACACAGATACGCATAGGCAAAGAAATGTTGTACGATCCCCTGCCCGACGACGTGAAACCGCGGGTAGTATGGCGCGATCATTACTGGCTTACCGATGAAGCCGTGAGTACCTACGCCCGTTCTGCAGGGCTGTTCGGGCTCGAAATGCACTCCCCCATTATGTGCATAGCATTGGGTATACCGGCTATTGTTTGCCGTTTTAGGGAGCAAACAACCAAAGGATTTATGTGGCGCGATATTGGGCTGGATAATTGGTTGTTTGATATGGATACACCAGCACAAGTGGAGCGGCTGGTACCAACTATATTGGAAATGGTAAAAAATCCTACAGCATCAAAAGCCAAAGTAATGGCGGCCCGGCAGCGGGTGGCGCAATACCAGGAAGAAACCATGAAAACATTAAGCGGATATTTACATACCTGATATGAGAATACTTTTCAAACTTGCAGTCATAAGCACAGTTTTTATTAGCCATGCATGGGCTCAAAAAGCACCCTACCCTATTGTACCCATTGATGAACAACGAGTGGATGAAATTGAAATGATGCTCCCCGATAAACCCGCTGGTTTTGGTGATCCCTGCAGCAACCGTGCAGTATGGGACCGCCTGCTGGCATCCGGAGCATACGACCGCTTTTTACGGGGTATGAAACAATTCAGTTTCCCTCCCTTTAGCAAGAAGGATTATTTTTCTCTGGCAGACGGCACTGCTTCCAATTCGAGCGTTGGACTCACCATGATGCGCAAAAGGGCGGAAGGCCTGTCGAAATTAGCCTGGGCCGAATGTCTGGAAAATAAAGACCGGTATACCGCAAAAGTGCAAGCTGCCCTGCGCGACATCATCAACCAGCGCTCCTGGGTTTCGCCACGCAGCGACCACGGGTTTAAAAACTACAACGGCGTTGAGTACTCTGTTGAACTCACTTCATCGCTGTACGCACACACCATTGCACAAACCCTGTACATGATGGGCGACAAGATAAGCCCCAAGCTCAGGAAAGACGCTATCGACGCCTTGTACCTCAGGATATTCAATCCCCTGCTGGAAACCATCAAAACAGGTAAGGGAAACAATTTTTTAACCGAGACCAACAACTGGAACCATGTTTGCCTGGCCGGACTGGTGGGTGCTGCGCTTACAGTCATTGAAAGCAAACGCGAGCGTGCCGTATTCACACATATTGGAGAATATTATTCCCGTAATGGATTAACGGGTTTTGGCGATGACGGTTATTGTACTGAAGGGATCACCTACTTCAACTATGGATTCGGACACTATGCCGTATTGCGGGAGATCACCTGGCAGGCCACGCAAGGAAAAATAGATCTTTTCGACCATCCCAAGGTGCAAAAAATTGCGCAATATCCGCCCAATATCCAGGTCATCAACGGCGTGATCCCCGCTATTTCCGATTGCCGTGAAGGATCGAAAGCCGACACCAATTTGTTGATTTACCTGAACCGGAGCCTGGGTCTGGCTAGTTTTAACAACCTCCCATACAAAACCATAACCAGCGATAACCGCAGAAATTTAATGACGGCCTTCCCGAACTCCACCCGTAACGCGCCTGTAAAAATGAACGCGGAAACGAATGCCACCATCCGTTCTTTTTTTGAGCTGGCAGGTGTATTGGTCTGCCGGCCTATGCCCCGTAGTGCTGCTCAGGTAGGCGCTGCCCTGAAAGGCGGCAACAACGGGGAATCGCATAACCACAACGATATTGGTTCATATACCATCGTACAGGGAAAAGAAATTATGGCCGGCGATCCGGGCTCCATCCCCTACACCGCCGATTATTTCAATCCGCAGTTCCGTTATAATTACAAAACGGCCGCCTCTTACGGCCACCCCGTTCCCCTGGTGGCGGGTATTCAGCAAAAGCCCGGCGACGATGCAAGAACGCGCGTAGTTGATACGGTATTCACGCAGGAAAAAGATGTTATTACCATCGATATTGCTGCCGCTTATGAGGTGCCCGGTTTGAAAAAACTGCAACGCACTATGGAATACAACCGGTCTGGCGCCGGCAGCATTTCCTGTACAGATGTTTTTGCATTTGCCCAACCCGCAGCTTTTGAAACCGCTATCAGCACCCGTTCGCAATGGAAGCAAACCTCCGACAGTACGTTATTGCTTACCAGGGGAAAAGAAAAAATGGTGGTTACCTTTTCTTCCCCCGGCAATAAACTGGTGCTAGGTTCAGAGGAAATAACGGAAGGCGGCACGCCGTATACACGTATTGGTATTGCCGTGGCGAATCCCGTAGCTGCCGGGCGGATTATAGTTAGTTATAAACCGGTGGTTACTGCCCCTTAGGCAATTCATTTTTTTGCCAAATGACAATTTTACTGCCACCGGGAATGGCTAAATTCGTTGCATGGAGCAGTTTATAAATTATATTTTACAGTTTGGCAACCTAAACAAACAACAAATTGACCTTATCACCCATAAGGGAACCGAAATAGCACTTGGCAAAGACGAATTCTTTTGGGAAGCAGGCAAAAAAGTAAAACAAATCGGTTTCTTAGCAGATGGCGTTATCCGCGTTTTCTATTATAATAATAAGGGTGAAGAAATCACCCGTTACTTCATCGATGAAAATCATTTGATCTTACCAGGTATCGACCTCGACGAAGTATACACACCTTCCGAATACCTGGCCGCCGTTACCGACTGCAAAATGGTTGTATTTTCCATAAAAGACTGGAAAGAGATCCACGAAACCATTATTCCCTGGAATACCATCATTCAAAAAATAGTTTCAAAAACGCACAAAGAAAAAGTGGCCCGGAGAAGTGAATTGGTGTCGGCAGATGCCACTACCCGCTATCTTGACTTTATTGAAAAATTCCCCACTTTGATAAATCGTGTGCCCTTATCATTCATCGCTTCTTACCTGGGCATTACGCAGTCTTCGTTAAGCAGAATAAGAAAAAACATCCGCTAAAATCGCTTTTTGCCAAATGGCAAACGATCTCATTTTTTATTGAACCACCTTTACGATATAAAATCAATAAACAATGAAATCAAGAAAATTAGGAAATAGCGGATTGGAAGTTTCTTCCTTAGGTTTTGGTTGTATGGGATTAAGTTTTCCGAATGCACCTTCCAAAGAAGAAAGCATACAATTAATTCGCGCAGCCGTAGAACAGGGTATTAATTTTTTCGACACTGCCCAGGGTTATGGAGATAACGAGCTATTAGTGGGAGAAGCGCTGGAGCCGTTTCGCAAAGAGGTCATCATTGCTACCAAATTTGGATTCAAAGACGGCAATGTACGATTTGGTTTAGACAGCCGCCCCGAAACCATAAAAGCCGTTGCCGAAGCCTCCCTGAAACGATTACGAACCGACGTCATCGATCTATTCTACCAGCATCGCCCCGATCCCAATGTTCCCATTGAAGACGTTGCCGGCACAGTAAAAGACCTGATTGCCCAGGGCAAAGTAAAACATTTTGGCTTATCCGAAGCCAATGCCGACACCATTCGCAGAGCACATGCCGTATTACCAGTCACTGCGCTTCAAAGCGAATACTCCATGTTTTACCGCAACCCCGAACAAGAGATCATTCCTACACTGGAAGAATTAGGAATTGGATTTGTTCCCTTCAGTCCATTAGGCAAAGGATTTCTGACAGGCACCATCACCGCCACCACCGAATTCGATCAAACCGATGGCAGAAACTTCTCCCCGCGCTTCAGCAAAGAAAACCGGGCAGCCAACCAGGCATTGATAGATTTAGTAGTATCCATTGCAAACGACAAACAGGTTACACCCGCTCAAATTGCATTAGCCTGGTTATTGGCTCAAAAGCCTTTTATTGTTCCTATTCCCGGCACATCGAAATTGCAGCGCTTACAGGAAAATACTGGCAGTGTAAATGTTATATTAACTGATGATGAGTTAAAGAAGGTTAACGCAGCATTACAAACGATTAAGATTGCAGGAGAACGCTATCCTGCGCAAATAAAGGAAGCGATTAAAAGTAAATAACCATAGATAGTATCATCTCGTTGGGAATTAACGTTCTACATATTGGTTCCCAACGAGATCAATCCACACCACCATTCCTCCCATTCACTAGGAAATTCATACCATCAACTCATCCTCCTTACCTCCCTTCGTTGTTTCGTGGTTATTTTGCACCCATCCAACTATAACCACAACAACAACCCATGAAAAAATTATCAACCCTACTGGCTTTGGCCATTTCCCTCATCGCCTGTAAAAAAGAAATGGGGCTTGCCTCCAAAGTAACCTTCGACCTCGACAAATTTGAACAAAACATCAAAGATACCTATGGCCCGCAAAGCGTAGGCTTTTCCTATGCCATTGGTGTAGGCAACACCATACAACGGCATGGCGCCATGGGCAAAGCCCGTCTGGCAGCCGATGGCGCAAAAAACTACACCAGCGAAACACGGCAGGAAATATTCAGCGTCACCAAATTTTTTACCGCACTGGCTGTAGTAAAAGCACTCACCAACAAAGGAAAAACCCTCGATGAACCCATCGTCAACTATCTGCCGTCTACCTGGACCGTTCATTCAGATTACGACGATCTCACCTTTCGCAAGTTGCTGGGCCATCAAAGCGGTTTTCAAATGAGTAACCGTACCTACGATTCGCTCAAATTTATGATGACCCTTGCACAGGGAAATACCAGCAGGAGTTATAACAATGCCAATTTTGCCCTGTGCCGTATTTTACTGCCCTATATCGTAAAGGGAAATGCCTTTTTCAGTCAAAGCGAATCCGATGATAACATACTGGAACAATCCACAGCCGAAATATTCAGGGAGCAGGTAAGGCTGCTGGTATTAAAACCCGCCGGTTTAACCTTCTGGGACAAGGTAGACTTCAAAGACTGGCATCATCAAAACATCGCCGACTATCCACACACCCGCTATTACCTATGGAGCGATCAGACCCTATCTTCCACTTCCAACAGCGAAGACCTGTTAATCGCAGCCGGTTCAAGAGGACTTACCCTAAGCACCTACGAAGTAGTGCAGACAATGATCGCTTTTGAAGAAGATGAAATAGTTTCGGCCAACATGGTAAACACGATGAAAACCGAAGGGCTTGGGTTTGACAGCGTCAATGGCATTGTAGGGGAACAGGGCAGATACTACTGGAAGAACGGCGCCGGTGAAGACAGGCGCGGCGTAGGCGGAGAAAGCATTATTATGATCTTTCCTAAGAATAATATTACGGTAAGTATAAATTGCAATAGCAACCGGTTTGCAGATGATCAGTTTGTGAGTAGCGCTTCGTTATTGGCAAAGGCATATGACGATGCGTGGTAAAGGGGCGGGCAGGATTGTTAACCGATCATCCCGTTTCTCAGCGGTTTTGAGCCCGCTCAGCAAATCTTTCAACCGACCACGGACCGTTACCAGTCACTAAAAAAGATCAACCCTATCAACACCACTATCGCCGGCAAGCGAAACGGGTGAGGTATCCGAAGGCCAGCAAAAGGCCACCCGGCAAGTGGGCAAATACCACATAATGGCCCAGCACCATCAACCAGATACTATTTGATGTAACATTTTCCGATCTGGATAAACGGCCGATGATCAAACTCATATTTTGAAGAAACTCAATTCCTCTGAAGCAAAGGAATACACCGAGGGCAATGCGGAGAACATCTGCCATTTAGGATGATGCCTGTCACCCCAGAATTCAATACGTTGAAGGAGATTCATATGGCAATATTTTAGGTGTGAAAAGAAAGAACTGATGTAAAGTTAGGATAATTTCTAAGATGAGGATACACTTTCAATGAACGCTTACCGGGCAAACTGGTTCAATTCATGAAGTAGACTAAGTTGTGTTTCAACATATTCTGTTGATAGTATCTGTTCCTTTTTATTGGCCTGATACGAATCCGTCAATTCTAGAGATATTTGGGAACCTTTTGATCGTTCGGGCATCTTAGCGATCGCCTCGGCCAGCCGGCCCTCCAATTCTTTTTGTTTTCTTTGAAAAGTATTCCAGTTGCTCTCATGCAAACCGAAAAAATTAGTGCCATTCTGTTTGTCTAAATACAATACCGCTTCCAACACATGTTTCTGATCAAAATAAAGGGAAGGTTGGGTTAAATAATAATCTATGCCCCACGCAACAAACTTCACTTTTCAACAAATGCGTTCCTATTATGTCAATCATTTCCCGGTAACCTTTTATGGCTGTAAAGTAGGCACCGACCTTTCGGGTACGCCAATTGAAATCGCCTAATAATAGAAGGCAAATGTCTGTTGTAATTTCATGTTTGATTTGTTTGATGGAATCTATACACTTTGAAGTTCCGTGAGCTCCAATTTCCATATAATATGGCGCCACCCATTTTTGAATGAATTCGCCGGTCAGCTCATGGGCGTTTTTGTGGCTGGGCAGTTGGGTAAAGGGCGAATTGTGCCTTATGATAGCACCTGCCGAATGAAGCCTGGCCATTTCGTTGAGATCATCCATATATTAATATTCTGATCATAAATTTATGGAGAAACGCCAATTCAAACAGCATCTTTGAACTTTTATAGAGATAATTAGCCCTTTTGTAAAAAAAGTTTCACTTTTTGTGGTTGAAATTCAGGGTTGAGTTGTATACCTAAATCAGGGTGACCAGGTGGACTACCGCCAGGTTATCCGGGCCGGAAAAATCCACCTGTTTTGCCGGACGCAACCCATCCAATTCTTCTGAGAAACCCTGCGCGCTTTTTGCGCAAAACTGCACAGTTATTGCCCAAAAACGCACACTTACCAATTCGCACACCCGAATGTTATAACTAATGATGTGTTATATATACATTTGTTAAACTTAAACCTTTCCATAAAACTTAATCCTGGAATATGAACCTTGGCCTGCTTATGAAAAAAACGGTGATCTGTTGTAAGCTCATTTGTAGCCTCTACTTCCCCATCATAAAGGGAAAGCTGCATACATACTGCATCATTTTCATACCTCTTTCTACAGTTCCCTCAATCACACATTGCCTGATTCGAACTATGCCATCCATTTAACCTAAAACATCCAAATGAAAAAATTACTTCCTGCCATGGTGCTATCCTCGATAATAGGGATAGTTGCCTGTAAAAAACTCTTTCTGAATCCCGAAGACAAATCAGCCAACGCCACGGAACTTTCCATAAGTGAGGTAAAGGCTCACTTTAAAAGTATCGACAAAGAGCTGGCTGCAGTACATTCAGATATCGCAGACCCTAATAATTTTGACCTACTATGGTCAAAAGCTATGCAGGTGTCACGACGTGGTGAAAATTTTGTTGAAGTTCCGGTATCTGTGAAACGCAAGAAAGTTGTTTTGTATGGCATTTCAACAGACAGTTTAAACAAAGCCCAATGCGAACTGGTGAGCAACTTCGTAGTGCAACGTATACTTTTTTTCAGAGATAAAAATGGCGAAATACAGGAACGGATTCTAACGTATGTGCCGGAAATGGCCTATGCCATCAGAAGGAAATCAGAAATACACCTTAACAGCATTAAAAAATTGCAAAGCAATTTTAGCGGGTTTATTGAGTATAAAACAGTAGATAATAAAGTTACAAAGATACTTCAGATCAAGAGCGGAAAAATAGTGAAAATCGCGAGGCCTGCCGTTAATAATACAACAGGCAAAACTAATGCAGGCGGTGCTGCGAGAACCACTGCCTGCTACCAGTTATGTTCCCCGATATATGATGAAGAATGCACTACCACCATGGAAGAAGACATACCTGTTATAACCTGCCGAACAGTTAAGGTTGGCGAGACTTGTATTTACTGGTGCGACGACCCGGAAGACCCAGATCCAGACCCAGACCCGGATCCGGAACCAGATCCAGATCCTAATCCGGATTGTTCTGATCCCTCTTACATAACAGAAACTACCAGCGCCCCTCACGATTATTACCTGGTTGGCAATACGGTATATGCAAAAGTCACCCATTATTTCAGCAATTCCTGCAATAATCAAACATGGCAAACTGTTACTGATGAATATCAACAACAGGAAACAGAGGATTACCAGGATGGCGTAAATGCAGTTTCGAACGGTGAAAAGAATTATTTAGTAACAGCCAATATACCTTCAACCGAGTTTACAGAAGCCGGGGTTCAAAAACGGAATGCTTCCCCTCGCTGGCACTTTTATACTGCTAATTTTTATCACCGGTTGGTTAAATTAGAGTATTCTGCATTCTTTTCCGCGGTTCATTTCAAAACCGGCAGCACATGGAAATTTGAATCGTTGAAGTATTTGAACACTGCACTCACCTCGGGATCGATGCCAGCCTGTCAAAATTTGGTCGTTACTGTGAATACGAGTACAATTAATATCGCCACAGATAAGTTAACAGCAAACGTCACTTTGAATTATACGGCAGCCAACTATATATCTTGTCTTTGGAACACAAATACCGGCACTGATACGGATAATATTACCAGGACCTTCACCACAAATGACGGTGTGCAATAGAAAATGTATGTTATTTAAAATTTCAACCATCTGTCTGCTCATTACAGGTTGCCTCGCTTCAGGGCAGCGGCCTGAAAACAAAACGATTCGTTGTGTTGCAGTGTATAAGAATTACCCGGTTTTTAATGCGCAGGGAAAAGTTGAAAGATTTACTCACTATGAAGAACGGATATTTTATTCAGGTGAAATGGTTATGGTTGAGATGGGTTACCAATTTGATTCCCTGGTAAATAACCAACTGGTAAAGTCGGAAATCAGGCATCGATACCTGGTTTACAAAAAAGGGAACTCAGCAGGCACCCTCTATGATGAAGGAACCGGGGAAGAATTAAAAAGTGTATCTGTCGATTCGGTACTCAGGTTGCAATGGTTTAACAATTTGAACATTTATGATATGTTCATACAAAACGATGTCACCTTGATTTCTGCTGTTCGGAATTCCAGTACAGGTACGCTTAAAGAACAATACGCTGTGGTGTCTAAAAAGGACACCGCTCAAAAAGGGCGTTTTGATTTATATTATTCCAACCGGTTAAAAGATATCGACTACAGTCTTTCCAGGGAATTGGACAGTATCAAAGGGATGAAATTAGACAGCATACTGATGGTTAATGATGCACATTTATTCCGGGAAGGAAACATCTGGATAGAGAAAGTGGATCAATGGTTTAAATTGTCAGAAGATACCAGCTTCGATAAACTAAAAATACAAAAATATTTCAGTAAATACGGAGGTTCGTGAAAATCCATGTTCCTTTTACGCGATATCAAACATACGGACTGCTTACACTGATCGCTTTTTTAGTGACGGGCATTGTTTTACAATCCAGGGCATTTACTTTTAGCTTCACCTTGGCAAGCATTTGTTTTATCGCGTGGGTTTTACCCGGGCATACAAAAAATAAAAGATTTTACTTTATCGCCGGGTTGGTATTTTTGGCTTCTTTACTATTGGTTTTATCCCTGTTTTTCAAAACAGGTTCCACATCTGGCAGACTACTCGTTTATAAAATATCATACCCGATGTTTATACACAATTGGGTGCATGGAATCGGGTATGGTACTTTTAAATCACAATATCTGTTATACCAGGCAAACTATTTCAAGGATCATCAGGGAACAGTTCCCGAAATGCTGTTAGCCGGCAACACCTATTATGCCTTTAATGATTACTGGCAGTTTATTATTGAAGGAGGCATCTGTTCGATGCTCGTAGTACTGGCAGGAATAGTTGGTTTATTTTGTTTATTTCTAAGATCGATAAGGCGCAGGCCAGGTACGGTCATAAAATTCATTTGGTGTTTTTTGCTGGCATTGTTAGTGGCCGCAAGTTTTACCCATTTATGGGAAAAGTGGATGTATGTGTGCATGGTGGCGCAGTTACTTTTGATCATTCTTCTCTACCCACCCGATCGGCAAAGAAAGACCAGGAAAATGATTACTGCCAGCGTACTGTCGTCTATTATGATATTTGGTTGGTTCAACTGGAAAGAGATCTGGTATTACAGGCAGTATGAACAATACGAACAAGCCCAACGGCTGTGTTATGCCGGGTATGCCAGCGAGGGCATGGATATACTGGAGAAAATATATCCCACGATGAAACACCATGCCATCTTTCTTAGTTTTTATGGAATGCAACAGGCAAAGCAGGAAAAATATAAGGAAGCACTGCGGCTGTTTAAAGAAGCGCAAAAAATTCAACCTTCAAATGAGTTATACCGGCAAATAGGCACCTGTTATGACCACCTCGGTGATTTTGAGAAAGCACAGGAAGCCTTAATACAATCCGTTTATATGGTTCCCAACAGGTTTGTTACACGATATGAATTATTTATGTTCTATAAAAAACATAAACACTTTAAAGAATGCCGGGAAACCGGCCAGCAACTGCTTAGCCTGCCGGTAAAAGTACCATCATCTATTGTAAATACAATACGGAGTCATGTTCAAAACGAATTAACAGACCTATGATCAGCAAGCCCATTACCATTTATAAAATAATTATAACCGGTTTAACTGTATTCATTTTAACGGCCGCCTGCAACAGTGTGCCCGGTAAAATTACAGATACCATTACAAGATCGGTGAACAAGTCTGAGTTGGAGAAGGTAATCAAACACTACCGCCAAGCAGGAGATAACAGGAAACTCAAGGCATTGTATTTTCTTTTAGAGAACATCGACTATCACCAGCACATGGAAGGAACCGGCATCGACAATTACAATAAGATTTTCGGGGAGCTGGCAAAAACGCCTGAAAGCAGGAAAGAATGTCTGGAGGTCATTTTCGACAGTTTAACTGCAGCAAACAATGGCAACAATTGGGGCGCTTTCACTACCATCAGGGATTTTAACTCCATACATGCCAGCCACCTGATTTCACATATCGATGCCGCCTTTGCAGCCTGGGAAAGACCCTGGGCCAAACACCTGAGTTTTGAAGAGTTTAAGGAATATATTCTCCCCTATAAAGTCCTGGAAGAAAATCCCGACCAGTGGATGGTGGCTATACAACATTCCTATAATGATGTCAACTTTGACACCGACAACCCTTACAAAGCCTGTTTGCTAATTAACGACCTTATAAAACGGCGCTTTACAATCAGGACGCTCCCCTCCTTCTCTGATCTAAACTTTGGTCAACTGGAAAAAATCAGATCGGGGAAATGTGGTCATGCAGCCCAGTATACTGCCTATGTAATGCGGTCGTTCGGGGTACCCGTCGCCATCGATTACTCGCCGTGGGGAAATATGAACGGAGAACATACCTGGAATGCACTGATCTATAAAGGCAAGCCGATCCCTTTCGTGGGTTCCGAATCAAACCCAGGCAAAACCAAGATCGATCAGGCCCTGAATAGAAAAAGGAGCAAGATATATAGACATTCCTACTCGATTCAAAAGCAGGAACTACAATTTCTCACGCAAAATACAGAAGAGATACCGGACAGATTTAAAAGCTATTATATCCGGGACGTAACAAAACAATACATTCCCGTAAGCGATATCCAGGTGCAACTGGACACAAGCCATACCATGAGTTATGCTTACCTCTGCGTTTTTAACAGTAGGACCTGGATTCCGGTGTACTGGGGAAAGTGTACCCACAATACTGTTTTGTTTAAAGACATGGGCCGGGGCATCGTTTATCTTCCGGCAAAATATGAGAACAATGAATTGAAAGCCGTTGCTGCTCCTGTCATTCTCCATCAAAACGGGGATACAGAAATACTACACATTAAACCAGATCAGCGACGGCAGGTAACGTTAAAAAAGAAGAGTCCCTATGGACCCAATATTGTGAAAGGCAATGAGTACAGCTTATACTATTGGGATAGTGCATGGAAACTGCTGGAAAGCAAAATGGCAACTGCGAACTCAATAGTTTTTGAACAGGTTCCTGATAACGCATTGCTGTGGGTACGAAGCAAGGACAAGCCTGTTAACGAACGTCCTTTTATATTTAAAAACGGAGAACAAGTATGGTATTGAGAAAAGCTCTTTTTACAATATTACTCATTGCCATCCTTCCTTCCTGTAAACAGGATGGTTTTATTGCTCCTTTATATGAAGGTAAAACGCCACTTGCATCCATCAGGAATCTGCCCATTATGAGCGAACGGGAATGTACTTTTTCATTACCGGAAGATACGTATGCGCAGATATATGCTGCGGGAGAAGCAAATATCGACCTGGTGAATGTTGATCCGGTGTATCTGTATAAACCCGACGCCATAGAAATGTACCTGAAACTAAAGAACGGGCAAAATTTGTCGTTTCAGTTTCCATTACTCGATTCAACCGGCAGCGAATTTACAGTTAACTGGCTGAAGGGCGGTGTGGCTTTAGCGTCAACTTTTGACGCAAAGCTAAGACTTTACAAAGCAAGGATAACCATCCCACTTAGTGTTATTGCCTACCAGGAAACAGTGCTCGCGAATATTGTTTTAGCAGACAACGATGATGAAAAGAAACAAAAGGCAAAACTGGCCTGGGTAGGTAATAAAGATCCGCTTCTTAGCCAGGAAGCATATTATGGGACCATACTGCTTAATAAAAACAACGCGTTTACCGATACGGCGAATTGTTTGGTCAGCTACGCCCTACCTGCCATGAAAGCAATTCCTGTAGACAGTTTGCCTGCCGTACCGATCAGCAACCTGGTGTTTGGGAAGATCAATAAACCGGAAGACTTTTCGGCAATAATGCGCTCTGCCTGGAACCAGGATTCGCTGTTTCTGTATTTCACCATCTTTGACAATAAGGACGGACGAATAGATAGTAAAGAGTTAAAACAACTGTCCATGTTTCACGACCGGGGATGGATAGAAGATGAGAAAGGAAATGTGATTTGGACAATGACGAATATGGCGGCGCAACATGCTGGTGGCGCGTTAAAGAACAGGAAAATTGATACTACAATATTATTAAAACAAGGAAATTATAAGTTGAAATATATTACCGACGAATCACATTCATGGGATTATTGGGATGATGAACCGCCGGATTTACCATTTTATGGAATTGAGGTATACCGCATGCAAGTCAAACCAAACTAACGTTTTTAAAAAATAACGGGTAATTACCCCTAAAATGTTCTTTTTATAACAATATTGATTATTTTTGGAGGGTAATTACCCCTTCATGACGCATAGCATCGACCAGTTATTGTCTTTGGCACTCGCCGGTGACCAATCCAACGTCAACCTTCACCAACTTTTTGAAGGTAAGTTGGAAGAGTATGGCGTCTCTAAAACGAAGGCGCTCGGCATGCTGGGGATTGATAAAGATGTGTTTGAGGATATAATTAGCGGAACTGCCCGTCAACCCAACCTGGTTCACATATTAAAGTTAGCCCAATTCCTGGGGATTGGTATTGAGGCAGCGGTACAGGCAGTACTGAAAGAGCAGCCTGCTGCTAATATCGCTTCACTGGAACGATCGTACAAAGCGACTTTCCTGTTAAAACATTTCGATACTAGGAGGTTGACGGCTGCTGGTGTTATGGAAAAGACAGAAGATCCCGGTAAAGCAGTTGGCCGGCTTATGCGGTTCTTCGGGTATGACTCAATGATGGCATTCGAAGAGCGTCTGGAAACGCCCTTATTCAGCCGTACTAAGCGCTTGTTCTCAGATAAGATGATGAAATTCTGGATCGATGCCGCTTACCGGATGTTTGAATTGATAGCTAATCCAAACCCATACGACCGGGAGGCGGTTAAAGACATCGTTGCCAAAGCGAAGCCGTATTGTAAGGATGTAAATGATGGGCTTTACAAGGTATGCAGAGCATTGTATGCGCAGGGCGTGACGGTGATAACCCAGGAGTTACTTGCCGGAACACAGGTGCGAGGCGGTACTTTTTATGTGCACAATAAACCCTGCATAGTACTTACTGATTTTCGAAAAAGTTATCCCACTGTATGGACCACCCTGCTGCATGAACTACACCATGTATTGTTCGATCTTGAAGTGATCAAGGATTGGAAATTCCATTTGAGCGAGGACGGGCAAAACGACCTTTTCCTCATCGAGGAAAAGGCTAACGCTTTCGCTATGGACTACTTCTGCACCCTTGAAGAGTTTGAGTTCATTCGACGTCACATTCATAGTAAATATCATGTAGAACGCTTTGCTGTTCAACGCAACGTCCATCCCGCTATGATCTATAATGCCTACCAGTTCTACGAACAGCGTCTTACCGGTAAAAACTTCTGGGGTGCTTTCAAAAGTGAGATTCCTAAAAGTGACACTTCTCTTAAGCGCCTACAACCCGTAACCTGGAAAGAAGAGTCGATCGAAGCGATCGCCAAAAAGTTTCAATCTATTTTTCTTATTACAAACGAATAAGCTATGCCAGAAGAAAAAAAGAATCTGACACCTGAAGAGGTGCGAGCTTTACTATTCAAACAATATGAAGCAGAACGGGAAGAATTACTTCGCCGTTCGAAAGAAAACAACCACCTTCAACTGCAGTTTGATGGAAGTACAGGCGGGCTAAGGGAGGTTGATGAACTGCGCCAACTGAACGGCCAGCAGTTTGAGAATCCCCAGGAAAAGTATTGGGCTTATTATATGGGTATTCAAAAAGTGCTTAAGACGTACTTACCGTCTGGTAAAAATTTCAAAGAGGCAAGAGATATAATCTACGACGAGAAGAATGTGTTTTTGAACCTGGGCAAGAAGAAATCTGATAACAACGGAATACGTGGTAGTGATGGTCGCATGACCTATCAACCTGTACTGAACGAGATAGTTGACTTGCTGGTCAAGTGGGTAGCAGAAAGCCAGAACCCTTTTACTCTGTACAACATGCTTTATGATCTTAACGAACAGCATGGTTATGGACATGAGGTATACGATGGCACTGCGCTGCGCTTTGCGCAGGCTATGCGTACTATGAAGGAAGATTAGGCTAAGTAATATAATTCTAAAAAAACTCAGCTAAAATAGTGTATCGAAGAAATAAAAAGGAAGGTTGATGCGCACCTACCTATCTCTAAAAAAAGAATTAAAGTCACCCACTCACACCCACCCAAACGGGTCCCCCGACCCCACATGCACCACCTTCACCGGCTGCACCTTCGGTTGCAACCACTCCACCAACCACTCCATCCCTGGCTCCTCACTCACACTATGCCCCAATACCACCAAAGCCGTTTTACGGCCCAGCAATTGACCATCCCGGATATATTCCACCGTCTCCCATTCCACGGTATCCCCTACAATCAATACATCAGGACGCTCGGTTTCTGCCACCGTTACCTGCCGCTGCCCGCCCCAGGCGCCGGGCATTAAAGCAATGCGGGAACAAGGCTGCTCCAGGTCGCCCACCACCCGCACATGAGCAATGCCCAATGAATGTTTGAGGTGCTGCACCAACTCGCCTAAAGACTGCGCCGGCATATTCAATATCCACTCCCCTGTTTTATACCAACTCAGCCAGTTTGCCTTTTTAGCCACTCCATAACTGATCATATCCGGCTTCATAGCGTGGCAATAATCATGAAAGCGCCACACAGCAATGCCATGTTTTTCCAGCAGGGCCTGTTTGGCGGCAACCACGGAATTATTCTTTACCCATGCCGTATCATCGCGGTGATTGTAAAAAGTGGGCTCATGGGCTATGATGAAGTTGGCCCGGAGTTTCACCGCTTCCTCAATAACCCGTATCGTGGGAAACATGGTGGTTACTATACCGGTTACTACCTGGCTGCCTTTCCCGCTTTTGATGGTATCCAGTGTATCGGCACGGGGTGACAAACCACCGGATTGCAAAATAAGATCGATAATTTGCTGAACAGTGAGCGCATTACCAGCCAATGGAGATGCCGACACGGCCAATGCACTGGCAGCCGAAAGCGCATTGGTCAAAAATGCCCTGCGGCCAATACGATCATTCATAGAAAGGTTTTTGTATGTCACCAATAAATTTCAATAATGGGATGTGTTTGCTTGTTAACGGCCACAGTCAACAGGTTCTCCTGAAAGCTAAAACCATCAACTGGTTTTCCATTTACCAGCACTTTCCTCGGTTTTTTGACCGACCAGGCGCTGAAAGTACCACCTTCATACACCATAACACGCACTTTTCGGTTGCTCCAATCTTCTTTCAGTACCGTAGCCGGCGCATTATACTTCTCCGTAAGCCCCAGCGCCGCAAAACCATTTTTCACAGGAACTACATAATACAACTGGTACTTCATCCTGCCCAACACCACAGCAAAACTATCTTCCCGCCGCGCCTGTCGAAGCTTCTTTGAGAAATGCTCGTACACTACAAAATCTTCACCCTCTATACCTCTCACATCCGATGGTTTAAAGTAGCCCCTCACCTCATTGGCATCTGCTGCATTCCAAATACCCAATAATCCTTTATCGTTTACGGTTGAAAAGGCTTTGAAAATCTGCTCATCCTGCACCTGGAACAAACAATCTTCCGTAGGCAATAATGGACTTGTACTTCGTACGATCTTCCCATCTCCATACACCAACCGCCGCAGCACATCAAAATTTTGTTCGCCTATCTTATCGGTGATATAAATAGGCCCGCAGTTAACGGCCCTGGCAATGGCATGGTACACGGCATTGGGATTGTGCGATTGAAAGATATCAAAATCAGGATACACCATTTGACCAAAGTAAATGCTATTATAAACGGCCTGCAGCACATGCGCGGCGGCATTGCCTTTTTGAAGATCATAGGTCTCATCCGGCTCATAGGGAAAATAATCTTCTACGGCACGCGCCACGGCTGTTGATCCAAAATTAAAGTAGGCATCGGTGGTCATATCCATACAATTGATAACGGCGCCGTTAAAATATTTTTCTACCGAACGGTTCAATGCCCGGTGTAAAGAATCTGCTAATGTAAATATCGGGTAATTGCCCGGCGCCATTTTTTCCACCACAAGCTGGTTATCTACTTTCACAAAATCAAAGCCCTGTTGCTTCAGATAGTGATGCCAGGTGTTATAAAACATAAACACCGAATCTGGCTTAATAAAGTAATATATCGAATCACCGCGCCAGGAAAACATAGAAGATGCAAATCGTTTCCCCAACGCCGATGCGGTATCAATACCATTCCATAACCCATTCAGCGTATGCCACACACCCATATAACGAATGCCGTATCGTTTCTTTAAAATATCAATGGTGGGTTTAAAGCCATTCCTAAACCGGCGGCTATCGGGCTCGAAGGATTGCAACCGGCGATCCCTATGCTGAAACCATCCGTCATCCACCAGCATCCACCCTATCGGAAATTTATTGTCATGAAAACTTTTGGCTGCATCCAATAACAATTGATCGTTCAATTTCTTTCCATTGTCTGATGCATTCCACGTACACCAGCCTATGTAATTAAAGGGCTCAGGGAACTGCTTTTCAGTTCTCAGGTTATTTTTTCGCCCGGTTTCTTCCAAAACGGTGCGGTAAATTCTTTCAAACAATTCATACGGATTCTTACCAAAAGCCAGTGCCATACCCGGAATGCTCCTAACGGTATCATTGCTATAATAGCTAACAGACTTACTACCCCACTTATTACCGCAACTTCCAAGCGTGGTCCTAAACCCATTTTCACTCATGGGCACCGCAGCGCCATACACACCATCGGTGTATTGCCAATAAAAAAACTGCACATCGTCTTCCGGCATGGTAGAAGCAGTAGACAATGGCATCGGTTTCGTCCAGCTATTCCAGGGTTTGTACCGCCATATAGCCACGCCCTGTTTAAAATAACGCTGGTTATCGAAGAAAATACCCGCGTATTCATTGGCCGGCAAACTAATACCGTCCAACGCAGACCAAACGATCGCCACATCATTCACCAGGCGGAATTTGACCGGTAATTTGCTGCTGTCTTGCAACAACGCCTCCCCATTAGAAAGCCTTTCCACATTATTCCACCCGATTTGCAACCGGTTCTCTTCATCCAACCGCAGCTCTGTTTTTTGCGCTAAACACGACGTTGCAATAACAAGCAAAAACAGAACATAAAACTGTTTCATTTTATTCACCACTTAGTTCTACTATTATTTTTGATCCATTTGCCTGCAGTGTTTCGGCAGTAATTTTAAATTCCAACCGTTTCAATCCCGGCACTTTCATATCATACGCCAGCGGCGGCGGGTCTTTTGAAACAATTTTTATTTCGGCATCTAAAGGCTGTTTCATAAGCACCTTCAGTGTTTTTCCATTTTGTGTAAGCAACACACCACCATCTATCACCTGCGCATCCGCCTGTGTCATCATAGCCCAGGTAACCGTTTTGGTTTCATCAGATAGTTCCAGCACATCTTCCACCCGCAATGTCTGATCAGATACTTTAACAAATTTTCTCTTAGCCGATTTCAACTGGCCTTTAAACACCTTCGTCAAATCAAAGGTGCCCTCAGGATTCACATTCGATTCCTTAAAATCGATCAGCGATGCCGAACCATCCACGGCATGCAACTGGTCATTCACAGTAAGGGTGCTGTGCCCGAAATTATTTTTGCTTAATAAGGTCCATCGCGGACTGTTTTGTCCGTTCTGCCAAAGCGCCTCTACCCCCATGGCGGCTTCCAAAGACGTATAATCCTGCATACCCAGGTCAACAGACCACCGAACGCCATTCAACTCGAATACAAAAGATCCGGCATCCATATTACCATGACTTAATTTGGCCATGCCGCCTTTGGCGCCCAGGAAAAACCCGGCAGGGTTGCCAGGCGCCGATTTGAAAATGATGATCGGGTTGATACCATCCCCCTTCCAGCTTAACGGAAGCGGCGTTGTATGGGAACGTTTTGCGTTGACCAGCCAGGTTAAAACGGCGCCGTTGAACTTGGAAGAGTTGATGCCGGAAGTAGAGGCAGTATCCAATACTTTTTTTAACTCCTCAGGGTTATAATAAATACTGTTGTCGGCTTTGGCGGCAAACCAGGTCAACAATTCCTGGTTCTCCAACCCGTTGGGAGGAAGGTTGTCTGCGTCGAAATAATTATAATATTGCCCGGAGGGGCCTGCGATCATTTTTATAAACCGGGCGCTTTCAATAAAACCAGGAGACTTCGACAATCCAAAATCGGTTCCAAAAGCAGATTCAAAAGCAGAAAAGGCCACCAGCGAATAACTGGTGCCATAATGCCAATAATGGGCGCCTTCGGGGTAAGCGCCATCAGGTGCATACGATTTTAATGCCCTGGGAATATTTTTTACCGCTCTATCGATGATCCGGGCAGCCAATGCAGGGTCGTCATCAGCAATGGCAATAGCCGCTGCAGACAAACCACCATGACATACCTGGTTCCAATTATTAATATTCGATACCCAATGTACGGGCTCATCTATTAAACCGGGCGTGATGGCTTTTTCAATCAAAGCCTTTTTGGCCAGTTGCCGGGTAGATTGGGGAAGTTTGCCCGATGTCCAATCCAAACCAATGGAAACGGCATAAGCCATTTCGGAATAATCCAATGCAATCTGCGGGCTCCAATCGGAAAAATTACATACAGCAACAATTTCAGCATTAGCCCGCTCTAGAAAACGTTTTTCATCAGAGATAGCATACACAATAGACAATGTCCCGATGCGCCTGATCGCAGCACGGGACACCCTTAACAGCCTTCTGCCGGTAAATCGTCTTTCCAGCACCGGTAAATCGATCAACGCAACAGCGTTCTTATACAAATAGTCATAATAGGCTTTAATGGCATCGTCGCTTTTTACCGCCGATTTGATGGCGGCCAGCTTTTCGCTGGTGAGAATAATTCTCGGACCGCCCTTTCTTATATGTTCCTTGATCCAGGCTGCTGTGATGGGTTCTTCAGCTGCTGTTGCACCCAGGGATAAAAACAGGAAACCGACCAGTAAACAATTTTTGAAAATCTTCATACTAATCCAACTTTACAGGTTTCGTTTTTGACGTTAAAAATTGAATGATGAACCAGGCCAGCAAATAAGCGCTGCCACATATCAGGAACAACATACTGTATCCAACGGTGATATCGCCTTTCCGTTTATAAGCATCCAATAAATGCCCGGCCAGCAAGGGAAATAATATACCACCGGCAGAACCGGCCATACCGCCAATGCCAATCACCGAGCTGATGGCTCTTTTGGGAAACATATCCGATACCATGGTGAAAATATTCGCACTCCACGCACCTGCCTGTCGATATAGTTGATGGTGGTAGCAAAAAACAACAACACAACTACAACCCACCGCTGGTTTCCTGTACTATTCATAAACCTATTTCAGGAGTTTATACACTTCAGTTCCTGCCAATAAAAAGGCGCCGGAACCATAACTTTCCGCATCGCCTGCTTTTACATTGGCAGGCTGGTCGCCTACTTGTTGCACATAACCCAGCTTACCATTATCATGAACAGAGCTGGTAAGCGCCTGCCAGGCCTTTTCTACAACAGGCAGGTATTGTTCGCGTGCCAGCAACCCGTTGTTGATGCCCCAGGCAAAACCATAACAAAAGAAAGCGGTGCCGCTTGTTTCTTTTTGTGGATGCGCCGCAGGGTCTATCAAACTTTGACTCCAGCAACCGTTATCCATTTGCAGCCTGGCCAACTTTGCACACATCTGTATAAACTGTTCCTCGAAGTTTTTTCTCCGGGCATCGGTTTTGGGCATAGCACTCAATACACCACATAAGCCACCTACCACCCACCCGTTGCCGCGCGACCAAAACACCTTTTTTCCATTGGGTGTTTTCTTTTCAAAAAAACTATCATCCCTGAAGTATAAACTGTCTTCTTTACTGTATAAATAGTCCGAAACCAGCCACCAGTTCTTTACCATGTATTCCATATAGGCTGGCTTATTCAGCATAACCGATAAACGGGCGTAAGCCGGAGGCGACATGAACAGCGCATCGCACCAGGTCCACCATTCATACCAGTATTTGTTATTGGAATATTTCACTTCCGGCTCCAGGTTCCTGGCCAGGGGCATGTCCATGCAATACCGGCTCTTATCGATCATCTTCATATCTTTGCTGATCTCGTAAGCATCGGCAAATGCAGGAACGATGGCAAAGGTGTTGGCATCATACGGACGAGCCGCAGGCTCCCAGTTCACCTTATTGCCCATTTCAACAGTAGCATTATAATATTTCTTGTCCCTGGAAACACTATACAGTTTCATCAGTCCCTGGTAAAAAGGACCGTATTCCCATTCATTCAAACGTTTGCCGGTAGGATTGGCCAGCTGCCAGTCTGCCACCTTTTTCATGTAACTAATCACCGTGTTGGACTTAGACTGCGCATTGATTTCACTACAACATACTATTACTAAAATCCCGGCTACAATATATTTATTCATATCCTGTGTTTTGCGTAAGGTTTGGATTCAGTGCACGCTCGCGTGACGGTATGGGAAATACTTTTAATCTTTCTTCAATGTTACCCATGCCTGTAACATTGTATTTAGTTTTGAAGGCCTGCATGGTGGGTATGAAGATGTTCCAACGTACAAGGTCAAACCAGCGTTCTCCTTCAAAACAAAGCTCTACCCGGCGCTCATTGTAAATAGCGGTTCTTGCATCCTGCTCAGATAAACCCGTTTTATCAGGCAAACCGGCGCGGGTACGAATGCGATTCAATTGAACCAGTGCCTCATTGGTTTTGTGATTCTCATTCAATGCTTCGGCATACAGCAAAATCACATCGCCAAAACGCAGCACAGGCCAGTCATTATCGCCTTCATTGCCGGCGGGAACTGTAGGATACAAAAACTTGCGGGTATAATAATACGGCAGGGAACCATCCATAAAAATGTCAATAGAGATGGGCTTACGTGCATCGCCTGGTTCAAAGGCATCGTACAGGTCAACGCCGCCTACATTATAACTGGAGCCGCTCACACCAATGATGGTAGTTCCGGATGGCTGGGGAACAAATTCACGGGCAAAAATATTGCCCTCACCAAAACCACCGGTAATATACTGTACTGAAAAAAGGATATCCCCGTTGTTATCATTACCCGGACCGAAGATCTTGTCAAACGGCACCAAAGGTGAAGGCGCCGCTGCCACTACCTGGGCAAGTATGGTTTCTGCTTCGGTAAATTTTTTCTGGAACATATATACCTTACCCAATAATCCTTTGGCGGCGTTTTGAGTAGGCCGGCCAAAATCTGCCGAGGTATAACTGGTGGGAAGAACGGCGGCGGCTTCGGTGAGGTCTTTTTCGATCTGTGCATACACCCTGGCAATTGGCTCGCGGTTATAGCTGTAAGCCTGCGCTTCGGTAGTGATCTCATTCAATACCAGCGGTACATCGCCAAACATACGCACCAGGTTGAAGTACATCAACGCACGCACAAATTTGGCTTCGGCAATATAGCGGTCTTTATTGGTCTGCTGCATGGGAACTGGATCGATGCGATCGAGTATGATATTGCTGAGAGAAATGGTGGTATAATGTCTCGACCATGCCTCCTGAATCCTGGTTGAAGTAGACACCCAGGTGTACTTGTCCATCTCACCCCAGAATGCTTCACTCGAGGGGTAAGTCATCGTGTTGTCGGAGGGCAATTCGCTATATGCCCAATGGTTGTTATAGATGGTGCGCAGGCTGCCATACATACCCGTTAAGGCATTCTTAATACTCAGCTCGTCGTGATAATAGCCATCTACCGGGATCAGCCCTTCGGGCGTCAGGTTCACAAAGTCTTTACTGCACGAGAAGTTGGCCGAGATCACAAAGAATAGTATGATATATCGAATAAAAAGTAGCTTTTTCATCTTCATGATTTAATGAGTTATCAAAAACCAATGTTAACACCCACACCCACGGTTCTGGCTGCCGGATAAGTACCCTGGTCGGTACCTGCATTGGTAGGACTGGTAGATACACTCGCTTCAGGATTGTAGCCGGTGTATTTCGTGATCAGGAAAGGATTTTGCGCAGTGATATAAAAACGCACAGACCGGAGCGCAATGCGTTTTAAAACAACCTGCGGCACACGGTATCCCAGCGTAATATTTCTGAATCGCAGATACGAGCCATTCTCAACATGATATTGCACCAGGGCATTTTGCGGGTTCACAGCGCTGGTGGAGTTGGGCCGGGGATATTTTACATCGCGGTTGGGTGTTTCCGGATCGAAAAAATTATTCAAGTAGGACGTAATGCTGTTTTGGTGCTGGCCTCCTATCAATTGCCGCATATTACCGTTGATGATGTTTACTCCTGCCACACCCTGGATCAAAATGCTCAAATCAAAACTCTTGTATTGAAAACTATTGGTAAAGCCATAAATATAATCCGGCAGGCCATTACCCAATACGCCCATATCGTTTACATCGATCTTCTTGTCGTTGTTGAGGTCCTTTACGATCCAGTCGCCTACCTTATTACCGGCTGTAGTTTGCGGATGATTGGCAAGATCCTGGTCGTTTTTGAAAACACCGATAACGGTATACCCATATATCAGCGAAAGCGGGTCGCCCACTTTAACCTGGTAGCTGTTGTTCCATCCAAATACCGAGCCGCTGGGAGCCAGTGATGCAGGACCACCGAGGTCAAGCACTTTGGTGCGATAAGAAGAGAGGTTCAGATTTGCATTCCATCTTACTTCTCCCAAATTAAAGTCGGTGCCCAAAGAAAATTCAAAACCGTTGTTCCTGAGTTTACCCAGGTTACTTTGGTACCTGGTAGCATAACCAACAATTGCGGGCAGATCTTTACTCAGCAACATACCATCCGATATACGCCTGAAGTAATCAACTGAAAAGGTGATCCTGTTTTCCATAAATCCAAGGTCTACGCCTACACTGGTCTGGCTGTTTTTCTCCCAGGTAAGAAGATAATTGGGAAACCCGGTGGGTGTTGCACCAAACTGCCTGTTATTGCCGAATGCATAATTACTGGTAATGTTCATGGAGTTCAGGTAGGTAAAACTGCCTATATTGGCGTTCCCTGTTTCGCCGTAACCACCGCGTATCTTGAACTCATTGATGGAGGCTTTTTGTAACAATCCCGCTATCCAGGGTTCTTCGTTCAGGCGCCATCCCGCAGAGAAAGAGGGGAAAACGGCATACTTGTTCTCCGGACCAAACCGCGAAGAACCATCGCGCCGGATGGCCGCCGTTAACAAATATTTTCTTTTGAAATCGTAGGTAATACGTCCTGCCACAGAAACAAAAGCATTGTCATCGTACCCCACCGTTCCTACCCTGCTGGGTGATGCCAGCGGATTTTGCACAGAAGTTGTAACGTAGGTGCCGGCCAATGCACCGGTATAATTGATGGTGGATGTAAACCGCTGCGCAGAATACAAAGCCAGTAAATTCAGATGGTGTTCTCCGAAACTCTTATCATAAGTGGCTGTATTCTCCCATACCCAATCGAAGCTGTTGCGCACATTCTCCGATGCAAAAATGCCGTTGAGCAGAGGGTTGGAAAACGAGGCCGTTGGCGACTGGTCGGTAGTAGCTGTGGCAGGGATGGAAGCATTGTTGCGTTCATTCTCGAGCGTGGCGCCGAAGAATGTGCGCAGCTTCAGTCCGTCCAGGATGGAGTATTCCAGGAAAGCATTTCCCAAAGTTCTGAAAGCCCGTGAGCGATTAACCACCTGTGTAAGAATGCTAACCGGGTTGATGAGGTTGCTCTGGAAAAATACAGAGGTAGCAGACGTGGTATAACCGAGTGCACGGTCATAAGGCTGGGCAAAATCGCCGTTGTCTTTATATACCGGAATGATCGGCGCCAGCATCATGGCACTGTTCAACGGACTGGGTACATTCCTGTTGGCCACCAAACCCGGCACACCGGTAAGCTGGTCAACAGGCGCCACGGTATTGAACTGGCCAGAAGTGCCCTGTTTGTATTGATCGGTATAAGAAGGCGAGATGGATACGCCGAACTTTAGTTTTGAAGAAAGATCGGCATCCATATTAAAACGCGAATTGATACGTGTAAACTCCGTGCCGATCAATACGCCCTTCTGATTATAATATCCGAACGAGGCATTGTATCGCATATTTTCCGATCCGCCTGTGGCGCCGATGTTCATCGAATACAGGGGCGCTGTTCTGAATATCTCCCTTTGCCAATCTACATCAGGCAGCGAATCGGGCGCCCTGTCGAATACTGCGGGATAAGGCACACCCCTGATCCTCGATTGTGTTTTTGAATAACCGAGATATTGATCACGGTTCAGCAGATCGATGTATTTGTTGACGGTTTGCAAACCGTAATAACCCGATGCCGTAAATTCCGTTTTACCTCTATGACCTCTTTTCGTTGTTACGATCACCACACCGTTGGCAGCACGCGAACCGTAAATGGCCGAAGCGGCTGCATCTTTTAAAACGTTGATAGACTCGATATCTGAAGGATTGATGATGGAGAACGCTTCAGAGGTTTGTAAGGGATAACCATCTACAACATACAAGGGCTCGGTAGACGAACTCAGTGAACCCACACCTCTTACCCTGATCACAGGCGCTTCACCGGGCTTGGCGCCCTGGTTAGATTGTACCTGCACGCCGGCAGCCAAACCAGCCAGCGCTTCACCAGGTGTAGCCACCGGTTGCATGCCGATCTTTCTGCCATCCACCCGCGATACGGCAGTCGACACGGTAGCTTGCGATTGCCGTCCGTAGCCGATAATCACGATGTCTGAAAGATCTGATTGCAATGCGCGCATGGCAATTTCGATCACATCCGTGCCGGTTATTTTAATTTCCCGTGTTTCCAATCCCACATAGGAGATCACCAGTACATCACCAGGATTGGCATCGATGGTGAATTGTCCGGCGCTATTGGTAGTAGTACCCTTGCTACTCCCCTTTATATTCACCGAAGCCCCGGCAAGCGGTGTACCCGTTGAATCGCGTACGATGCCTTTGATGGGTACAAACTGGCTAACCTCCGCTTTTTCGGGTGCAGGTTTTGTAACCGGCTTCCTTGTAATAAATATCGTTCTACCCTGAATTTTAAAATCGAGGGGCTGATCTTTGAGTGCAGCGTCGAGTGCTGTTTGCAGGTTGGCATTTTTCAACTCCACCGTTACAGGCCGGGCATCTTTCAGATCGTCTTTCCGGTAAAAAAAGGTGAAATTGGTTTGTTTTTTGATCGCAGAGAACACCGTCTGCAGACTTACAGACCTCCCGGAAAAAGTGACCGTTTGCTGGGCAGTAACTTTTCCATTTGCATGGAGGGCCGAGATAAATAGCAAGACAATGGCAAGCTTCATGGCTAGCAGCGTTTTGGGCAAAACTCCTTTTCGTTGCCTGGCAAGCGGCAACGTGAGTTTGCAGTGATACTCAAATTTCATTAACTTGTAGTTTTGATTAAGTAATGGGCAACCTTTCAGCCCTTACAAAACCGGGGAAGGGTCCAATCTTTACCCGGTTTTTGTTTTTTGGCTCTCTCTGGTTGCAGCAAATCGTTATTTAAATCATGATTTTTTTACGGGAGTATTACAATCGTTTTTTCGTTCCTGAATTTATAATTGATACGGGTAGCACTCAATCCGTTTAACACCTGTGATAACGTGAGGTTCCTGTCTATTTCACCATTGAATTCCACATGGGGTACGGGGCCTTCGAATAACACATCCACATCGTACCATCTCGACAACTGGTGCATCACTGTTTCCAGGTTGGCATCGGAGAACGAGAACAAACCGTTTTTCCAGGCCATCACATGTTCCAGGTTTACGTTCTTTACAAGCTTTACACCATGGCTGTTTACCTGCACCTGTTCGCCCGGTTTCATAACTACCGAACCGCTTTTTAAAGTCGTGATCCTTACAGCGCCTTCCAGCAGGGTGGTATTAAAACTGTTTTCGGTATCATAGGAGTTGATATTGAAATGGGTTCCCAGCACGTCCACTTTGGTTTGGTCTGCCAGCTCCACCCTGAATGGAGTTTTGTTTTTGGCCACTTCGAAATACACTTCACCAGTTACTTTCACTGTTCTTTCCCTGCTGTTGAATACCGTTGGATAGGTGATGCTGCTGGCGGCATTCAGCCACACCTTTGTTCCATCCTGCAGTTGCAGTTGATACTGTCTGCCCCTTGGTGTGCTCAGCGTGTTGATACCGATGGGAACGGCAGATGGATCGTTTTTATTAATGCCATAAAAAACCTTTCCGTTGATGAGCGTAATATTTGTGTTCCCCTGGTTGGCCACCAAACCGTCCGCCATACTGTCCAGCACCAGGCTGCGCCCGTCGGCCAGTGTAAGGATGGCGCCGTTTTTACCCGGCTGGGGTTCCGGATAGGTCACTTGTACTGTTGATGTGGTGGGTGGTTCTATCTTGTGCGGCATTAACAAAACGGTCCGGGCAACAAAGGCTAACACTACTGCCGCAGCCGCCCACCACCAATATGGTTGAATTTTTCTTTTTACAGGTTGTTGAAGAATGTGTTGCAGCCTGTCGTCGAGCCGTTGACGAATATCATCAATATCCGGCAACTCCGGTTGCTTATTAAATTCCTGTGCGATCAATTGTTTTGCAGCATCCTGGTTTTCCGGCGCTTGCAGCCAGTCAAGAATTTCGTCCAGCTCGCTGGGCGAACAGGTATTATTCATCAGTTTCCGGAAAAGATCCGCTATTCGTTCTGGTTGAGCCACGCGTTATTTAGCTAAAGACGACCGGCCAAAAAGATCGGGGGGTGTGCAGACAAAATTTTTTTGAAAAAATTTATGGAGCTTATTTACAGGCCATGATGATCATCAAACCCAATGCGGTATCCATATTGTTGGCCACATAATGGCGAATGGCGGCATTGGCCCTGGCGAGATGTTCTTTCACCGTTTCGGCCGAGATGCCTAAGGCCGATCCTGCCTGTTTGTAGGTTTGTCCGTGTATTTTGCAGAGCAGGTATACGTTGCGCTGCTGGGATGTAAGCCTGTTCAGCACTTTATCCAATAATGCCTTGCTTTCTTTTAAGGTGAGCGCTTCTTCGATATGCGTGTAGCTGTGGGTGGCGATGTCTTTAAAACGCAGATACATGGCCCTGTTGCGTTTCAGTTTGCGGTAGAAATCATAGACCATGTTTTGTGCGCAACGATAAATATAACCGGCAAAATCCTGTTCGATGGAGATCGATTTTCTTTTCATCCATATACGTGTAAAAATCTCCTGTACAAATTCTTCGGCAAGCGTTTCGTCTTTCACCAGCCGCAAAAAATTGATATACATGGGCAAACTGTACTTGTGATAAAGCAGGGTGAAAGCATCTTCATCCCCCTGTTTCAGGCGTTGGAGTAAAGCAAGCTCGTTATCGGAATTTTGTAGTAACACTGTATGGATTGGCAATGCGTCAATGAAGTTAAATCAATTAATTTGAAATTCATATCCATTTTTTATAAGCTCATTACGCATCCGTTCCAAAATTTGATTGTTTACTTCTATTAAATGGCGGGTTGTTCCGGCGCGATGCCATTCGATAAATCGGTCCTGGTGATAAAAAGGTTCAGGGGTAAGCAATTCATTTTCGAGGTAGCTGATCAAACTGGAATAATAAGGATCGCTGTCGCCGGCCAGCATAATTTTTGCCCTCAGGGTATTGTATTCATTGATTTGCCGGTTGATGGTTTTTATATATTCAGGATGATCGGAACTGGCCGTGTTCTTTTCAAGAAGCGCCTCTACAAAGTTCCCGGCGCCGCCATCCTGGTTAGGTTTTTCCAAACCCATCAGGTGACATATAGTAGGCGTGATATCGGTGTGTTCGAAATAAGAAAGCTCCTTCCCTTTTGCAATCGTTGGGCCCAGGAATAATAAAGGTGTAATGCCACTGTCTTCTTCTGCCATGGGATGCCAGCCCTTTTCACTTTGTCCCTGGTCGGAGCTGATGATCAAAAGGGTGGTTTCCCATTTTCCTTCGCTTTTTAGATAATCGACCAATTTACCGAGGTGTTGATCGGCTTCTTCAATGTATTTGATGTAGGGCGATCCATGGCCCCAGATATTTCTGTAGTAGGGTTTATCCGGACTGGTGTAGGATAAATAGCGGCCTTCGTTCCCGGGCGTTTGAAGATGCAGCCTGCAATAACGCAGGTCGTAACGTTGCAATAGTTCGATACCCTGATCAACTACCTGCGCATCCGTCATATTCGGGTTTTGAATAGCGATATTAAAACCACGGCTTACCGAAGCATAGGCCACCGTGTTGGTAATGAATGCAGTTGTTTGGTTGGAAGGAAACATATGCTGTAGCATTTTATTACCAGTTTTTATGAACAGGGTGCCTTCCTGTAAAACCGGGTTGGGGAATGAACAGGTATGCATCTTTCCGTAGTCGCCTACCGTAGGGTGGTGGGGTACGATCATCCAGGACTTTTGAATATAGGTTCCTTCCTGTAGCAGGCTGGTGAATACCGGCATGTTTAATGTATCCGGGGCTTTCCAGTGTAAGCCATCGATCAAAAAAACGATGACTCGTTCAGGGATGTTTTTTGTTGTGTTCATTTTAATTTCTTTTTCCAAAAACGGCGCCTTGTTCTATCGGCATCACGTTATCTACATAAAATTTCAGCCAGTTATTCGGCAGTTTTCTTTGCGGTTTCTTCCAATTTGTTAACCGGGTGCCATATTCATGTTCCGGGATCATCAGGTTGATTGTACGATCATTCAGGTTAATTTGAATGGTATCGCCTTCTTCAATAATTGCCAAAGGGCCACCGCAGGCAGCTTCGGGCATCACCTGTCCAATAGTAATGCCGCGGTTCAATCCTGATAACTCGCCATCGGTAACCACAGCAACCGTATCCCCCAGTCCCGCGCCTGCAAGCGCCGCCATAAAGCTACAGGCAAAAACGGTTCCCGGACCACCTACCGGTCCCATCATTCTCAGCACCACAATATCACCGGCTTTTATTCTGCCCTTACCCAATTCCTGTATGGCCACATCTTCATCTTCAAACACACGGGCAGGGCCTGTAAATTCCCTGTTGGCCGCTTCTACTGCCGACAGCTTTACAATAGCGCCCGAAGGCGCGATATTTCCCCTGATGATCACCAGGCCAGGCTCTTTACGAAACGGGTTATTCACCGGACGAATGATGGTTTCGTCAATCGTTATTTCTTTTGACAATATCTGTTCGAGTGTCGTGTTCTCTACCGTCATTACGCCCCTGTTCAGTTGTTCTTTCAATCGATGCAATACCGCCAGCGTGCCCCCGGCCGCTTCAAACTGTTCTATCCGGTGCGGGCCATTGGGCCTGATCTGCGTGATCTGGTTCAACTGTTCCGCTTCTTCTTCAAACAGCTTCACCATGTCGATATCCATTTCTGCTTCTACCGCTATGGCCGCCAAATGCCTGACCGTATTGACAGAACAACCAATGGAAACCGCTACCCGCACGGCATTTTGAAAAGCCTGTTTGGTTAAGATATCCCTTGGACGGATATCTTTTTCTACCAGTTCAATAATTTTTTGTCCGGCTTTTTGAATAGTGGCTTTCAGCTGCTCACTATTGGCCCTCACAGGCGTAGTACCAGGAAGCGCCATGCCCAGGGCTTCTGCCAGGCAATGCATGGAATTGGCAGTAGCCAAACCCGCACAAACACCCGGACCTTTTATGGCACAACGCGTCCATTCTTCCAGTTCATTCAACGGCATGGCGCCTTTTACCACTGCGCCCACAGCTTTATACACTTCCTCGATATCTACCGGTTTTCCCTGGCAATGGCCGCCCAGCTGGTACCCACAAGGTACTACGATAGCCGGTATGTTGAGCCTGGCGGCTGCCATCAAATGCGCCGGCGTTGTTTTATCGCAGGACGAAAGCAAGATCATGCCATCCAATACCGCGCCTTCAATCATTACTTCGATGTCGTTTACCATCAGGTCGCGCGTGGGCATCAGGTAACGTGCCTTTTTACCGGCCGAAGTGATGAAATCAGAGGGGGCAATGGTGTTGATCTCAAGGCCAGTCCGCCCGCATCTTTCACCGCCTGTTGCGCCAGTAACGACAACCCGTCTAAATGCTGATAACAAACCGATAAACCCGATGATGAATTGATGATGGCAATTTTGGGTTTGTGAAAATCCGTTTCCGGTATGCCCATGGCAATCCATTGCGCACGTCTTACCGCCCAACGGGTGCTGCCTGGTTCGAAATTACTTCTTAGGTTATTGTTCATGCGCGGTTTTTAATTGTAGTTTTTTCATCCAATCGTTTACCACTGCGCCTGTAAGTTGTGCAGCGTTCAGTTGTTCGCTTTTCATGAGGCTGCATGCTGCGCCCACCGCATAGCCCATTCCAAAACATTGTGCCGTAACCCTGGCCGATGCCAGCGCCTCATGTTCGGCGCTCATGCAACGGCCTGCTACCAATACATTGATGGAATGGCGGGGAATAAGGGTTTCGAAAGGAATGTCGTAATGGTCGTTCTCGAGGTAAACGATCTTTAATTGTTGGGGTCCATGAGACTCAATGGGCCAGGCAGAAAATGTAACGGCATTTTTGTTTTTTCTTGCCTGTATTACATCATCGTTGGTTAGGATGGCTTCGCCTACAATGGAACGTGTTTGCCTGATACCGATTTGAGTACCGGTATCGGATAGATAGGCATGTTGGAAGGCCGGGATCTGCTCTTTGAGGAATCGGGCATATTCACGGGCCTGTTTACGTCCTTCTATTTCTGCATAAGTAAGATCGACAGATGAAGTACCTAGTGGGATAGAGCCATCCGGGTAAGTGATCCGTGTCATATTACACAGTACTTCGCCTGAGTTTGGCAAGGGGAAAATATATACATGATGCCTGGGCAGGTGGTAGGCGCCCGACTGGTGTGCCTGGACTACCTTTTGATCAATTTCAGCGGGGTCGATTTGTAGGAACTCCGGCATGATCACATTCGCCATTTTAAAGATCATGGTAGGCGTTTGAACAACGCCATTATTTCCCAGATAAGTTAAACCAGAGATGCTGTGTACCACTTCAGCATCACCCGATGCATCGATCACAAATTGTGGCGCTACCGCAAACTGCCCTTCTTTTCCCTGGAATAATACATGTGATATGCGGCCTTCTTCATTGGTAAATGCCCGCAGGAATTGTGTATGAAATAGTACCGAACAGCCGTTGCCTGTTAGAAAATCGTCCGCCGTTTCTTTCCATACCAGGCTGTCGTGGGGTATTAATTTTGTTTTTCCAAAACGTACAGGATCGTGAACGCCGCCGCGGGATTTTAGTGAGCGGTAAAATTCATCGGCAAAACCGAACACGATTTGTTCGGGATGGTTGCCGCTGCTAAATAAACCGCATATCGTTCCGCTCAATCCCGCAACCGTAGCGCCTCCGCAAAAACCATATTTTTCTACAATCAATACCGACATATTCGCCCTGGCCGCACCAATGGCAGCTGCAATACCGGCAGCGCCCGCGCCGACTATGCAAACGTCTGGCTTGTATAAGACTGGTACTTTATAGCTGTTTACCTGGAATTGACCGGTCATAACAAATATTCTCTATTGCAAATGTGTTGTGGTGTTTTTCCATTAAGTGTATCCAATACCGCCTGTACCGCCGCCGTTGCAATACGTTCGTTTGATTCCCTGGTGGAACCTGCAACATGAGGCGACAAAATCACATTAGGCAGGTGTAATAACGGATTAGATGCATCTATAGGCTCCTTTGTGAATACATCGAGTGCGGCGCCTGCAATTTTTTCTTCTTTCAAACATTCAATCAAAGCGGTCTCATCCACCAGCTCACCCCTGGAAGTATTGATGAAATAAGCGCCAGCTTTCATTAACGAAAGCGTATGTTGATTCACCAGGTTTTTAGTGGCAGGAAGCGCCGGACAGTGCAGGCTCACAAAATCGCATGTTGCAAATATTTCATCGATATCCGTTACCTGTGCAATACCTTCGTTTCCGCTTTTAGTAAAGGGATCAAACACCCATACCTCCATTCCCAATGCCCGGCACCGCTGTGCTGTAGCTTTTCCTATTTTACCATAACCAATCAAACCAATACGCTTGCCCTTTACATCCATCTGCCGTGGAGAAAAACGCTCCTTCCACCGCTGCTGCCGAACCGCCAAATCCATGGGTATGATCTGTTTTGCCAATGCCAGAACAAGAGCTACAACATGCTCCGCCACTGTTTCATCATTTGTACCCGGCGTATTACAAACAATTATACCATGTTCGCCTGCCGCTTTCAAATCAACATTATCCAATCCAACACCGGTACGTGCAATTATTTTCAACTTAACGCCCTGTTCAATCACCTCTTTATCAAATAAGGTAGTAGCTCTTAAAATGGCAGCATCGGCATCTTTGATCAGGGATAAGGCCGTTGCTTTTAACGTATCAGGAGCCTGTATCAATATGGCTTTACCTTCCAGCATAGCCATACCTTTGGCATGAATGGGTTCTGAGATAAATATTGTAGGTTGATGCATATTACTTATTGATCGATCAATAATACAAGCGCACTGAAATCCAGTTCTCCCCTATTGGCGGCATTCAGGTCATCCATTTCAGCAGCGAGCAAATTAGTACCCCGCAATGCAAGTCCGAGAGAAGATGCTGTTTGCAACGCTATACGCAAATCTTTCCTATAGAGTTTTGTTTTAAATCCCGGCGCAAAATCCTTTTCGATGATCCTTTTCCCGGCCAGCTCCAATGCACGGCTTTGCGCAAAACCACCGAGCATGGCTTCACGCACTTTGGCCACATCCACGCCGGCTTTTTTGGCAAAGGTCAAGGCTTCTATAACGCCCTGAGTTGCTAAGGCAGTTGCTATCTGGTTACACGATTTGGTGATCTGGCCAGATCCAATACTGCCCATATGACTTATTTTACTGCCTAATGTATTAAAAACAGGCAGGGCCGCTTCGAAAGCCGCTTTGCTTCCGCCTACCATAATAGATAAGGTGGCATTTGCAGCACCCACCTGGCCACCGGATACCGGAGCATCCAGCGTCTCCACCCCTTTTTGCCTGAAAACATTACTGATCTCTACTATGATAGCGCTATCGATGGTCGACATATCGATATAAAGCTTACCAGCGCTCAATCCGGCAATAATCCCGTCTTCTGCAAGCGCCACCTGCTTCACCTGCGGGGAATCAGGCAACATGGTGATGATGATATCACTGGCTGCGGCCACCTCTTTAACAGATGGCATCAAGGAAGCACCTGCGTTTTGAAACGGATCAATTGTTTCCTGTTTGTAGGCATATACATTAAGCTGATAACCTGCCTTAATAAGATTCAGCGCCATTGGCTTACCCATTATACCCAATCCAATAAACCCAATTGTTTTCATGCTTGTTCTTTTAATGACATTTGCGCTTTTTGTTTTGTTAAAGCCGCAGCAACTTCCTTTGCGCCTTTACTCAAAAAAAGTGTATCGGTACCACAGGCAAAAAACCGAATACCCATTCGATAATATTTTTCAAAATCATTGGGATCAAAAAGAAGAATGCCCACCTGTTTTTTCGCTTTTAAAGCTGCTTCAACAATCGCTTCCACCGCCTTCATAAAATCCGGATGATCCAGCTGGCCAAAAACACCCTGTGCCATCGACAAATCGGCCGGTCCAATAAACAGCACATCTACACCGGGCAGCCCGGCAATCTCATCCAGACAATCAAGACAATCTTTCGTTTCTACCTGTATAACACCTACAATTTCATCGGCTATTCGTTTGTAATACTCATCGAACTTCACCCCAAACTGCGTTGCCCGTACCATTTTCGCAACGCCCCTGATACCCACCGGCGGATAGTGCAACGCCTGCACTACCAATCTTGCTTCCTCCACATTATCGATACGCGGACACATAATTCCATGTGCACCCATATCCAGTACTTTATGGATCCTTTGCCGCTGAAACCCTTCTACCCTCACAATGGCCGGCACTTTGGTATGCTCTATGGCCTGTAGTTGATGCAACACATCTTCTTCCGATCCTATGCCATGTTCCAGATCGATCAACAGCCAATCAAAACCAGACTGTGCTATGATTTCCGTTGCCAATGAATTGCCCAGGCTCAAAAAAGTGCCGATCAGGGCTTCGCCCTGGTGTAGTCGTTGCTTTAACCGGTTCATGATTGGATCAATTGAATGGGCCAAATCTAAACCCGGCTAAAAAACATTTCAACCACTTTTCTTGCCAAACACGATGCTATTCTGGCAACCCTACCGCAGATTTTTGGGGGACATTTTTTTCTGGTATTCCTTGGGGCTCATGTTCATTATCTTCCGGAAGATCTTTGTGAAGTTGGAAAGATTGTTGAAGCCACTTTGGTAGCATACTTCCGCCACCGTAACGTCGGGTTTGTTTAACTGCCTGCAGGCATGGCTGATCCTGATCTCGCTCACTACCTGTATGAAGGTTTTAGCATATCTTTTCTTAAAGTATTTACTAAACGCCGATTCATTCATATTGGCAATGGCGGCCGCCTCAGCCACAGAAACATCACCTAAATAATTGTTCAGAATATATTCATACACCTTATTCATCCTATCCATATCATGCGCTGTGATATGATGTGGATAGTCGCTGTTGGCAATAACTTCCAGGTCGTTTGAATGGGCTATTTCGTTCAAAATGCGCAGGAGTAATACAATCCTTTCCGGTCCGTTGGCCACCAGCAATGATTCCATTAATGCCGCCACCCCGGTAAACGTCTTACCCACGATCTTCAGCCCTTTTGCAGCAGCATCCAGCAATTGACGGATTGGCTGATTTTCAGGCAGATCAAACAAACGTATACCGTTCAGTTCAGCTGCAAATTTCAATACAATGGCCCTCACAGCTGACTGCTCGCCTTCCGGGTCACTATGCCAGTGATGCGGCAGGTTCTTTCCTAACAAAACCAGGTCGGATGGATCGAAATGACTGATATTGTTCCCTACAAAGCGGGTACCTTTTCCTTTAATAATATAAGTAAGTTCATATTCAGGATGGAAATGATAGGGGTAGTTAAACGCACTCCCTTTGTGTTCTTCAATACTAAAGGAGTGATCAGGCGTATTCGTTACTTTTATTAAAACAGGTTTCACAGGCACTATTTTAACCAGCCTGTTCACCCGGAACCTCCGGCTGCCAGTATTCACCTGAAAAATTAATGTTTTCCGCATCATCGATGAGCCCCAGCGAAATATCGTGGCGGCCGCCTTCGTAAGGTGTGCTCAGCCAGGCATCCACAATATCCAACGCTTCAAACACGCCAATACAACGCCCACCCAGGCACAACACATTCGACCTGTTGTGCGCGGAGGTCATTTTCGCCTGGTAGGTGCTGTAGCATAAGGCTGCGCGGACGCCTTTGTATTTGTTGGCGATGATGCTCATGCCTATGCCGGTGGAGCAGATGAGTATGCCACGGGGGACTTTATTGTTGGAGACGGCGCTGGCTACTTTGGAGGCGTAGTAGGGATAACGAACGATGTCACCGGTATCGGAACCGATGTTGAGGACGGTGTAGCCCTTTTTTTCCAGGTGGGTTTGTAAGGCTTTTTTGAGTTCGAGGCCGCCGTGGTCATTGCCTATGATGATGGTGTTGTTTTGCATGTGGATGTAATGATAGTACAAAAATAAAATTAAGGGTTATTTTTTTGTGACGGTTTTTTGGGGGAGGTGTTCCAATGGAAATGCGAACAATTACTTTACCCTTTCTTGTACCAACTATTTGCGGCATACCTTTAATACCATTCATCAAGATAGGTCTTCAAATCATCCGAAAAAGCACTCAACTCAAGCACATGTCCAAAACGTTCTTTTACAGGCATAACACTTACCAGCGCTCCTTTTGATTTTATTTCAGGAAAAATATTTTCTCCCAAATAGTCGAAATCAACCTCACTGATCTCCAAGTTAAGTTTGTTAGCCTGCAAAAATGCTTCTGCATATTCGACACGTATACATCGTTTATCCAAGAAATCGCAACAATACCATAAATGCAATACAGCTCCGATAACGGCCGGCTCTTCAATTTTTCCACGTTTTTTCTTTTCTGTCGCAATTAGTGCCAGCCTCAACAAACCCAAACCCTCCAGGTTCCAGATGTTTATGGAATCGAAAAACAAAACATGGCTTGTAGTAGTCATTTTAGGGATATTTACTTTAACATTTTCTTTCTTCTTCCTGTTAATATAATACCTGACAAAGCCAAAGATCTCGCCTTATACTGATCGATCGTTATTACTGAAAAACTGGGGATAATTTAGTAACTTTACATAGAAATAATGAATAATATGGAACAGCAAACTGTACCGATATATTTAAGATTTGGAGGGGCTGAAAAACATACTTCGGAAATGACCAATGAGGAATTGGAGCAGACGGCTACTTCTATTTTAAAAAGAGCAAAAGAAAAAGCCTTTTCCAAGGGCAGGCCAATTATTTACAGCGAAGGGGGTAAAACCTTTGCTGAATGGCCTGACGGGCACATTGAGGAAATTAAAAAGGAGGGTTGATTCATGCCTACCTTATATGTTATTGCCGGACCGAATGGCATAGGTAAAACAACTTCTTCTTACGACTTTGTTCCGAAAAATACACCTGTTATCAATTCAGATGAAATAGCTAAAGAGGCCCGGATTGCCGGGCTTCTTTCCGTTAATGCTCAGGAGTATAGCAACCGGGAAGCCATGCGACTGATGGAAGAACAAAGGGAAAAGCGCAGTTCCTTTGCCATTGAAACGAACCTGGCCGACCTCGAAACTTGGAAGTTTTTGCTGGAAATGCAGAAAACAGGCTATAAACTGTATATCAATTATGTTTCCACTGACGACATAGATATGCTTAACAACCGGATTCTGGAAAGGTATAAGCTTGGAGAACATTTTGTAAGGCCGGAGATCGTCAGTGAACGGTATATAAACGGGCTGAAACTGTTAAATTATTACTTCGATCGGCCAGATACCCTCGAACTCTTCGATAACTCAAAACAGATGATCAGGTTGGTCCAGGTCAATCAGGGACGAATTATCAAAATAGCAGAACATTTGCCGAATTGGGTAACTCAATATTTAAGTCAGCACTTCCAGGAGCAAATACCACAGCAAACCAAAATCCGGGATTTAGGTAATATTGATGAAGTGAGGAAAAGTTATGAAGATTTGAAAGCAAAAACTGATTCACTACTGCAAAAGAAAAATCAGTCTCAAAATGATCTTAAAGACCAAAACAAGAATTCAAATTAGCTGTATTTGACTGTGCTTTTGTAAATTAGACTACCTATAATAAGATTCAGGTTTTAGTATTCACAAAAAATACAGGGATTTTGTTGGTAATAGCTTTTCTGTAAGTAACGCTATGGAATTCAATATTTACTTTTTGAAGATATTTTCTATATCCTCAATTAACTGTTGTTAATCATTATTGGTATACTGTTTTTTAAAAAAGTCAATGAAACTTTCTTTTGATCCTGGTAACTCTCTAATGTCCTTTACGAACTGAAGCCGAAAAGCGTATAAAAAGTTGAGAATAAATTCGTCGCCCCGCCACATTGTCAAATCGCCTTGTTGGCTGGTGCATTAGTCGAGTTCGTCAAAGAAACCACGGTTTTGATATCTCTTTAATGTCTTATTGATTTGCTCTTCTGTTGATGTCTCTTGTCCCGTCAATGTCATAATACCATAAATCATAATCATAGATGCTGCTCCAGTCTCTGTCAATATGTTCATAGTTGTATTGTCATTTAATGTAAGATAACCTAATGTTGTTGGCTTCTCTTTATAGCCTTTAAAGTCACCCCATGTCCTTTTAACGACTTTGCTCGCAAAAGTTTGTGTTAGCACGCCCTTAATATTTGAAATAATTCTTTTTGTTGTAAGCAATGTCCAATTGTTAATGTCAACATAAGTTATTGCTATTGGAAGTTCATTGTCCAAGTGATTGAAAGTAGAAGAAATTACCTTATCAATTTCGGACAGAGATTGTTTTTCAAAAATTCTTGTCAATGGATAGTCGATAGGTTTTATTGTGTGTCGCTTAATTGAAGCGATACATATCCGTCTTATTGATTCGTCAGTTTTTTGCATGGTCGGTCAAAATTTGGATCACTTTTTAAGCGCTTTATTTATTTCTATTATTAAATCACTTGCATTTATTCCGGCATAACTTTTTTCAACAAATTCAACAAATTTATTGTTAATACCCGGTTCCTCCCAATCCATCACCGTAAACGCCTTCAACAACGTCTGCTGCGGTTTCTCATTAAATGCACAGAGCACCAAATAAGGCGGACTGTAATAAAACGAGTTATCCCACAGCTTTTGATACAATTTCGAATTCAGGCATCTTTTAAAGTCTAGCACCAGGTCGTACAGCTTACACGTAAGCGAACCTAAGTTTACAGTTTCGGCTAGGTAAGGGAGGCCCTCATCGTGTAAAAAAGTGTACAGGTATTCCAGAAACCCAGGCTCCATCATGTCCAACAGATCCCGGCCATAGTAGGCATATTCCGTTTTGAACAGGTCCAAAGAAAAATTATCGCGGTGCTTGTCAATAATGAACTCAACCAGGGATTCTTCCTTTTTTATAATATCCTTTACATCAGGAGTACACCGAAAAAATTGAAAAGCTATTGGGAAAACTGGCCAATTCATCACAAACGCCGGTAGATTTTGACGGCCTTTTAAATTCAGGAATCAAAAGCCTTATGAATCTCGAACACCTCTACAAAAACGGAGACATTATAAAAAACGGGAAATAATTGGTTCGATGTACCCCGAAAATTTGACGATTGACGGATTTGGAGTTCGAACCGCCCGGCTGAATGAAGCCGTTTCGCTGATATACAGTCTGGGCGCGGGTTTCAGCGGACAAAAAAATAGGACAAGAGGAAAAATCCGTCTTGTCCTGTATGGTGACCCCGTCAGGATTCAAACCTGAAACCTTTTGATCCGTAGTCAAATGCTCTATTCAGTTGAGCTACGGGGCCTTATGATCCGCCAAACAGGGGTGAAATCACCCTTATTTGTCGAATGGGCGGCAAAAATAACCCTTTTTTTATTTCACACCAAACGAAAAATATCTCATTTTGCCCTGAAATTCCTTGAATTATGAAAATTCAGCTGTGGTCCATCGGTAAAAATCATGAATCGTATGTGCAGGAAGGCATCGAGGACTTTACCAACCGCCTGTCTAAATACTTCCCGGTCAAGTGGCACCTCATCCCTACGCCTAAAAATGCGGGGATGCTAAGCGAAATGGACCTGAAGAAGAAAGAGGGGGAAACGATATTAGAATTTCTTAAAAAAGACGATTACCTGGTGCTGCTGGATGAGCGGGGCAAGTCGCTGACATCGGAAAAGCTGGCGGATTTTATGCAAACCCGCGCTAATGAAAGCACGAAGACGCTCGTATTCCTGATTGGCGGGGCGTATGGGGTGGATGAGGCGATATTTAAACGCGCCAATTTTACCTGGTCCCTCTCCCACCTGGTTTTTCCTCACCAGTTGGTGCGGCTGATACTGGCCGAACAACTCTACCGGGCATGCACCATTCTACGGAACGAAAAATATCATCACCCTTAATTAACTTCACTTTATCCTGTTATACTGTACATTTGACCCTTTAACAGATCGTCATGAGTATAACCCTGATCATTATCATAATTACGGTTTTAGTTTCTATTTCGGCTTTTAACAACGAGCGCATCCTAAACGATCTTATCTTCTACCCGCCGGCGGTCACACACAACAGGCAGTGGTACCGGTTTATTACCTGTGGATTTATTCATGCAGATTGGATGCATCTCATCTTCAACATGTATGCTTTTTATATGTTTGGGGGTTATGTAGAGGAGGCCTTCGTGAACCTGTTTGAACAAAAAGGTAAGCTGCTGTACCTGCTGATGTATTTATCGGCGCTGGCGGTTTGCCTGTTGCCTACCTATTCGAAACATAAAGATGATGCTTATTACAGGAGCCTGGGTGCTTCGGGTGCGGTATCGGCGGTGATATTTGCCTTTATCATATTAAATCCATTGCGTGAGATCAGTCTTATTTTCCTCCCGTTTTTTGGCATACCGGGTTTTGTGTTTGGTTTGCTCTATATCGTTATCTCCTCCTGGCTCGATAAACGCGGGGGCGGTAATATCAATCACTCGGCGCATATTTTCGGCGCCCTTTATGGTATTGCATTTTTGATACTGGCAGGCCAGCTTTTTTCGGATTACAATGTGCTGGAAGCTTTTGTCCGCCAGGTACAATATTGGCTACGCAAGTGGTAAAAAAATAGTAAATTGGTATATGTGACGATTGCTATGTAGCAGGCCTTATGGGAACGTATCTTTCACCCAAAAACCTTTTCTATGGCTGCTACCGTCAACGGCAAAACTTCGCCGAAAATTCCCGCCGAAAAAATTTGGTGCTCGATTGGAGATTTGAACTATGGCACCAGCAAAACTGACAAAGAATTAGAAAAAAGAGCCGAGTACATTTTGATGCATCCGGAGATCTTCCGGGCCATGCATAAGCGCAAGGAATACCAGGAATGGGAACGACAAGTGGTGATTACTGCTAAAAACATCATGCATGTCCTGGACAAAAGCGAACGTACGGCCCAGCGCTTACTGAATGATGCCCGCAAAAGACTCAAAAAACCCAGAAGGGGGTATATTACCATTAAGGAGTTTTGCTATCTGAACAAGTTGGATGAAGTAACGGTAAGAAAAAAGATCATAACCATATAATTGTTGCGTGTAACCGCCTAGTTTCATCTTGTATTTACCTGGCTGCTGCTTGTAAACATGCACCAACTTCTTGTTTACACGCAACCACCTCCTGTTTACACGCACCAGGTTCCTGAAAACAGCAGGCAACAACCCGTTTACAGTGGCCAACCAGCTGTTTACCGGCGCACTTCAGGCTGAATTCAATCCGCTGCAAGCCTGAAACATGGCGCCCCGGAAAAACATTGGGCCTTTGCAGCCCTGCAGCAACTTGTGTTTATGCATTTCGCTGCTGTAACCAGCCTTTTCAAGCGTGTAAACAGCAAGTTGTTGCCTGTAAGCAACCAGTTGCACACTGAAATCAACAATCAGGCAGCAGATATCGAACAGCATTACGCCTTTCCAACCAACAACGCATTGCCCCATAAAAACAATGCACCAGACGCATCATACAATGCACCATGGCAGATAAAAATGGTGCCATTTAAATTAAGACCCGCATCGGATCCCATATATAGTAACCCGAACTCAAGTAAAAGGTTAGTCATCTTAATAAACATTACGATCAACGCAACAGTTTGTTTGTCGTTTTCAAAAAACAACACACCATTGTTGTAATCATTCTTTCTATCCCCAGTGTACAACGCTATCATTTACACTACCTTTTATCCATTTACAATCAGCAGATATACAGCCCCTATAGTTTTGTCACTGATTATCATTGAGTTCAACTACATAATCCGTCAAATCCGCCAGAAATTTGGAATCAGGCTATGGACGATATTAATTTTATATTGAACAAGGCACAGAAATGGATAACCGAAGTTACCGGTCATGCGCAAACAAGAATTCTTCTGGTGCTGACGTGAAACATGATGTCGCTTTCTTCGCAACTTTATTGGCTAATAAGTTGAATCATCCTGCTCCGTGAAAGCGCAAACCATTTTCTTAAACCATTTAAATTTTACTATTATGAAAAATACAATCGTAAAAACATACAGGCGCCAGCGCGAGAGCGATCTGGTGACCACAGGCCACCGCATTGTGGAAAAGCTGGAAGATAATCCAAATTATCCCAATCCACCGGCGGCACTGGCCGAACTAAAAACCTTACTGCCGGAATACCAGGCAGCACTGGCCAACGCAAAAGGCCGCGATTCGGAAATGATCTCTATCAAAAACGACAAAAAAGAGAAGGTTCTTTTCTGTATCGATGAGCTGGCTCATTTTGTAATGGTGACAAGTAACGGCGACCGCTCCCTGCTCCTCAACAGCGGATTTCAGGTAACAGGCGAAAAACAAACACAGGTAGCGCCTTATATCGAAAAGCTGGAGGTGGAGTTGGGTCCACCGGGAGAAGCCACCACCCGCATACAACGGGTGGGTGGCGCCAGGGCCTACCTGCACCAGTATACAACGGAACCACCTACATCTACCTCAATTTGGATTAGTGAAGGGAACGCCTCCAGGCAGCATACCTTCAAAGGACTGAGTTCGGGTGGTAAGTATTGGTTTCGGATAGCGTTGGTAGCGGCCAGCGGACAATTGGTGTATTCGCCGATAGTTCAAAGGATTATTCAGTAAACAAGATTTATTCACCAAAAAAAGGCCGTCTCGTGATGAGACGGCCTTCTTGTTTTTCGTAGTTAACAAAAAGGCCATCCTCAGAAGTGAGGACGGCCACAAGTAACGCTATGTGCTGTAATTATACAGCCTGGATTGTTATCCATTAGCCCGCCCTGGCAGCAATGGTATACATGCACAACGTGCTGCACCTGTCGTCCCGAAGGGACGTCCCTATTGGTAACCGCGGGTGTAACCCGGGGACGGGGGTGCTACCGACCCGGCGTCCCTAGCGGGACGCATCCTGGGTGTAACGTGGTGTTACACATTCGTTGTGCGACCATGGGGTGCTACCGACCCGGCGTCCCTAGCGGGACGCATCCTGGGTGTAACGTGGTGTTACACCTTTGTTGTGCGATACGGGGGTGCTACCAACCTGGCGTCCCTAACGGGACGCATCCTGGGTGTAACGTGGTGTTACGCATTCGTTGTACGATTACGGTGCTACCGACCCGGCGTCCCTAACGGGACGCATCCGTGGTACGACTACGGGCGTGCTACCGATCCGGCGTCCCTAGCGGGACGCATCCCAGGTGTAACGTGGTGTTACACATTCGTTGTGCGATTACGGCGTGCTACCAACCTGGCGTCCCTAGCGGGACGCATCCCAGGTGTAACGTGGTGTTATACATTCGTTGTACGATTACGGTGCTACCGACCCGGCGTCCCTAACGGGACGCATCCGTGGTACGACTACGGGGGTGCTACCGACCCGACGTCCCTAGCGGGACGCATCAGGTGTAACGTGGTGTTACACATTCGTTGTGCGATTACGGGCATGCTACCAACCTGGCGTCCCTGGCGGGACGCGTCGTATGTGTAACATGGTGGTATGCATCCGTTGTACGACCACGGGTTGCACAGGGCTGCTAGCAACAGGGCGTTCCTACGGAAACTGCCTCTAAGCGGAATGGTGCCGGAGCAACTCACCATCCATCTCCCGGAAAACGAGCATACCGTGAAAACGTTTTCATTTTTCAATCAAAAAAGAACCCTAGCTCTTTTTTGCGGGATTGAAGCCGCATGATCTTCGCACCATCAGTTCGGTATGAATGATCACATTGGCAGGTAGCCTGGAGGGATCGTCTATACGTTGGTATAACAATTCAATGGCGCGTTTGCCTATTTCCAGGCCGTGCTGGCGAACGGCAGTAAGCGGCGGGTTTAAGGAGGCCGCCCAATACATATCGTCGAAGCCTACAATGGCTATGTCTTCGGGGATCTTTAAACCGCGTTCGTGGATCTTTTCCAGCGAACCCAGGGTGAGCAGGTTGTTGGCGGTAAATATGGCGCTGGGTGGTTCGTCGAGATCGAGTAGTTGGGCGGTGATCTCTACCCCACTTTTGAAATCGGAGGCGCGTCCGCGAACAATGTTCTCGTCAACAGGTATCCCATATTTCTGCAGGGCAGCCATGTATCCATTGATACGCTCCTGCGTAGTAGGTATAGATGGATTGCCGGTGATATGGGCAATGCGTTTGTGACCTATTTTGATCAAATGTTCTACGGCATTGAAGGCGCCTTTTTCATTGTCGGATTTTACAATGTCGGTGCTGAAATTACTCAAACCACGGTCGATACACACCACGGGGTAACGCTCGCGGATCAGGTCTTCTACAAAGGGGTCGCGCACATCGTGCGGGGCCACGACAAAACCGTCCACCGACTCCGACTTCAAAATATTTATATAAAGCTTTTCCTTTTCGGCATCCTGTGAAAAATTACCGATCAATACAGCCGAACTGTTGGCATAGGCGGTTTCTTCTATGCCCCTGATCACATCTACGTAAAAGGGATTCTGTATATCAGGTATCAATAAACCGATGAGTTTGCCCGACCTGTAGGAAGAACGTAAGCGTTGGGCCACGCGATTGGGATGATAACCGCTACTCTTGATGGCTTTTTCCACCATCTTTTTTGTTTCGGCCTTTACCACGGGGTCGCCATTCAGCACTCGCGAAACAGTAGCTATCGAAACACCGGCCAGACCGGCTACCGATTTTAGACTGGCAGCTTTTTTGGGAGTTTTCATAGCAATCGTTTTTTAGTATGAGTCACTGAAAACGTTTACAGAAATGAAATTAAATGATATTTTTTATATGGGAAATTTATTTTTTGGTCCATCCTGTTACTGACTGGTGACCGTTATCCGCATCACCTTTTTTGTAGAATCAGTAACCTTAAACCTTTCATCTATCCGCATGCCCACTACCCACACGATCCGTTTATTGCTTTCCAGCACCCATACCTTTTCCTTATCTAACATAGATAATTTCTGGTCGATGAAAAAACGCGCGAGCTTCTTTTTCTTTTTCTTCATGCCCAGGGGATAAAAATAATCACCTTTTTTCCATTTTCGCAACAGTAAGGGGAACTGCAGTTCTTTTTTATCCAGCGAGGCGATGGCAGGGCTGGAGGGCATGTCGTTGTTGGTTTCCAGTTCTTCTATCACCAGTTTTTTATCATCAAATACCAGCGTACGTTCATCTTCATCGATCACAAAGGTTTGCGCCTGCTCCGATGCCAGCGGTGCGATGATAAGCCAGCGGCGGTTCCTGATGATGCGGTGGGTGGCCGACTGCACATACCTGCCCGATTCGCTGTTCAGCAAATGCAATACTTCTTCTGTTTGCGCAGGTGAAAAACCAAAATCTCTAATGATCTCGTACGTAACGGTATGTTGCGGTTTTGTTTTTTGTAATTTAAGAACGGGTATATGTATTTCCTGTCCGCGTAGTTCACAGAGCTTTTTTCGATGCAGGGCCATGGCCTGGTCATATAAGAGTTCCATATCTGCAAAACGGCGCAGGTTGGCGGCAAGGTTGTTTTCTACTTCGGGATAGATTGTATGTACCAATGGGATTACCTGGTGGCGGAAATAATTGCGGGTGTATTTGTCCTGCTGGTTGCTGCTGTCTTCTACCCATGAAAGTAAATGCTGCTGCGCAAAATCTTTGATATCCTGCTTATGCGCAAATAACAGGGGCCGTACTATGCCGCCCTGTTTGGGCAGCATGCCACGTAATCCGTGAATACCCGTGCCGCGGAAAAAATGCATGAGCATGGTCTCGATATTATCATCGAGATGATGGGCGGTGACCACCAGGTTGTTCAGTTCTTTGAACCAGCTATAACGGAGCGTGCGGGCTGCTTCCTGTATGGATAGTTTGTTTTCGGCTGCGTATGTTTTGGTGTCGAATTCTTTTTCATACAATGCTACATCGTAGCCTTTTGCCAGGTCGCGCACAAAGGCGGCATCACGTTCACTCTCCTCCCCTCTTAATTTAAAATTGCAATGGGCTATTACAAAACGATAACCGGCCTGTTTGCACAGTTCGCACAATACCACGGAGTCGATGCCGCCGCTTACGGCCAGCAACAGCGTATCGTTGGTAGTGAACAGGTGATGTTCGTGGATGTATTGCCGGAATCGTTCGAGCAGATCCATAATTTAAAATGTTAGTTCTTCATGCGCGCTGCGCAGTTCGCCATAGGCATGCATATCACCGGCTTTTTTAGCGGCTTCCATTCCTTTTTCGTACCAAGTTATGGCCGCAGGCACATCGCCGTTGCGTTCCAGTAATTTGGCCAGATGATAGTAAGAACCAATATAACCGGCATCATGGGCAAGTATTTCCTCAAATAATTTTCGGGCTGTGGCATCATCCCCCATTTTGATGTATTCCAATGCCAGTGCATGTTTCAGGAATGAATCACCTGGATTGCTGGCTAAAAATTCCTGTAGCTGCGCTATTCTATCCATTGTGGGCAATTAAAAATTCCATAATTTCTCAAAATGTATCTTTGCGGCACTTATATTTGTATATACATTGGTTGCATAAACAACCAAATCACAGCTAAATCAAATTGCCAATGAAGATTTTAGTTTGCATCAGCAAAACGCCGGATACCACGGCAAAAATAGCCTTCACTGATAACAATACGAAATTTGCAGAAACGGGTGTTCAATGGATCATCAATCCCTACGATGAATGGTATGCGCTGGTACGCGCTATTGAGCTGAAAGAAAAGGATCCTTCCGTTGTTTTACACCTGTTGAATGTGGGTGGCGCCGATACGGAGCCGGTTATCCGCAAGGCCCTGGCCCTGGGTGGCGATGAAGCCATTCGCGTCAATGCCGCCAGTACCGACAGTTTTTATATTGCATCACAAATTGCCGAAGTGGCGAAACAGGGCGGTTACGACCTGGTATTTACTGGAAAAGAAACCATCGATTATAATGGCGCCTCTATAGGTGGTATGGTGGCTGAACTGCTGGATATGCCTTATGTGGCGCTGGCCATCAAGTTTGAATTGAATGGCAGTACCGCTACGATTACGCGTGAGATTGAAGGTGGAGAAGAGGTGTGTGAAGTGGCGTTGCCGGTGGTAGTGAGTTGCCAGAAGGGTATGGCAGAGCAGCGGATTCCGAATATGAAAGGGATTATGGGAGCCAGAACAAAGCCGTTGAAAGTGGTGGAGCCGGTGGCGGTGGATAGTTTGACGTCGGTTGTTGGGTTTGAGTTGCCGCCGGCGAAGGCGGGTGTGAAGATGGTGCCGGCGGAGAATGCGGAGGAGATTGTACGGTTATTGCACGAAGAAGCAAAAATTATATGATGCTACCAATATTCCGCCCCTAAAGGGGCGGATATCTCAACCGTTCATCGTTTCTACCAATATAGTGCCCCTAACGGGGCACGATGAGCCACGAATGATGTAGCATTGTTAAAAGGCCCGTTAGGGTCGAAATATCGGTAGCAACAACGAATAGCAATGATCACCGCCCCGTTAGGGGCGGCATATCGGTAGCAATCACGTATGATGCGCATCACCGCCCCGTTAGGGGCGGCATATCGGTAGCTCGATTATTCAACAATTAATTCAATCACATGTCAGTATTAATATTCATCGACCAATCAGAAGGCCACATCAAAAAAGCCTCTTACGAAGTAATGAGCTATGGCGCCAAATGCGCCGAACTGCTGGGCACCAGCGCCGAAGGCGTAGTGCTGGGCGCCGTGCAGGACGACCTGGCGGCACTGGGCAAATACGGTGTCAAAAAAATTCACCACGTAGCCAACGACACCTTGAACCATTTCGATGCCCAGGTGTTCACCAGGGTCATTGCCCAGGTGGCCGAATCTACCGGCGCCAAACTGCTGGTTTTCTCCAATAATGTCGATGGCAAGGCCATTGCACCGCGGCTGGCAGCCCGCCTGAAAGCGGCCCTGGCGCCAGGCGCTATTTCGCTCCCCGATACATCGAATGGGTTTACAGTAAAAAAGAATGTATTCTCGGGCAAGGCCTTTGCTACCTATGCCCTGAATTCAGATATAAAAATTATTACGCTGAACCCCAACTCCTACCAGGTAACGGAGGTAGGCGGAAGCGCCGAAGTGGCGGCTTTTTCCGCCACGGTGGATGCACCGAAGGTGAAAGTCACCAGCGTGAATAAGGTAACCGGCGAAGTGCCGCTGAGCGAAGCCGAGGTGGTGGTGAGCGGTGGCCGCGGGTTAAAAGGCCCTGAAAACTGGGGACTTATAGAAGACCTGGCCAAGGCGCTGGGCGCCGCTACGGCCTGCAGCCGGCCGGTAGCCGATGTGCATTGGCGGCCGCATCATGAGCATGTTGGACAAACAGGCCTCACAATTGCTCCAAATTTATATATTGCGGTGGGCATTTCGGGCGCCATACAGCATTTGGCGGGTGTAAACAGAAGTAAGGTAATTGTTGTAATCAATAAAGATCCGGAAGCCCCATTCTTTAAGGCAGCCGATTATGGTATTGTGGGCGACGCTTTCGAGGTGCTGCCTAAAATAACGGAAGCGGTGAAAAAACTTAAAGGAACGGCTTAAAAATATTGGGAAATGGCGTTCTTTGACCGCCATTTCCCAATATCCAATACGATGATGCTAAATGTTTTGGGCTCATTTTTTGATTAAAATCCCTTAGTTTCGTGCTTTCGTTATGAAGAAAATAGAGTTGGAAATAGTTGCACTATCACATAGCATTACCCAAACGCATTCCTATGCTGTGGTGTTAGGAGAAGTGAACGGTTTGC
>Ga0065721_10004127_pt1 | contig 63342 bp, 59 predicted proteins | sample Mesricmetagenome_FD_59108 | JGI IMG/M metagenome (GOLD analysis project Ga0065721, IMG submission 59108) | Mesophilic microbial community from rice straw/compost enrichment Sample: eDNA_1 v2 (version 2) | ecosystem: Engineered > Solid waste > Grass > Composting > Bioreactor | place: USA: Davis... | reverse complement strand
GACTGCTGAAACGTTCGGGGGAGAAGGAATAGATTCGTTCCAGCGCTTGACTCAAAAACATAAAAAAATCCTGTGACCTTGCGATCACAGGATTGTCGTCTATCTCTCCTCTTATCAGTAGGGCTTTTGGTGACTGGCATTAGGCCTGAAGGCCCGTTTTCTGAGGATCGAAAAATATTATTCGATAGGTTCGAGTTCCAGTTCCACGCGACGGTTTGCCTCACGGCCAGACGCAGTGGAGTTGGACGCGATTGGATAGCGGTAGGAGTAGCCGATGGAATTAACGCGGCCGGAAGCCACACCACGGCCGATCAGATAATTTTTCACGCTGGCGGCGCGGTCTTCACTGAGGCGTTGGTTCAGGTCAGCACCACCGGTGTTATCGGTGTGACCGGAAACTTTAATGCGAGTCTTTTTGAACTCGGCGAGCACTTCTGCAACGGAGTCCAGCACAGGATGAAAATCGCTGCGGATGTCGCTGCGGTTGGTGGCGAAAGTGATATTGCCGGGCATGATCAGCTGAATGTTGTCGCCGTCGCGACGAACTTGCACACCGGAGCCAACCAAACGGTCACGCAACGCTTTTTCCTGGTTGTCCATATAAACGCCGACACCGCCACCCAAAGCTGCACCAGCTACCGCGCCAGTAAGCACGCCTTTTTTACGGTCATTTTTGCTCGACGTGGCAGCACCGACCACCGCGCCAGCAATGGCACCTACGCCAGCGCCTTTTGCAGCGTTACTGGTTTTCTTTTCTCCAGAATAGGGATCAAGGGTGGTACAAGCGGCCAAAATCAGCGCCAACAAAGCCACGGAAAACTTACGCATAAGGAGGTCTCCTTTATTCATTAATTTGTATCTGGTCGCCGATATCTGGAGTAGGTCGGCACCAGTAGTAAAGTGGCCGTATTGTAACGGGCCGCCTCGGGACTGCAATGACAATTTAGGCGAGCGCTTATGAATCTCTGCTGAACTTGTTACCATGCCTCGCCATCCATACCACACCAAGCCTTCATGGAGACGCCCATGGAATCCGCTTTCGTCCACTGCTCGCCTATTACCTTGATTCTCGCCCTTTCCGTCGGCGCTACTCTGTTCGGCTGTGAACGCTACGCGGTCACCCTCAATCAACAACCCATTTACACACCGCCGCCGCTTTACAGCGACTTCGCTGTGCCGGATCAAGCGCTGGCGGATTGCCTTAAACAAACCATCGCCGATCAAAAAATTGTGCGGGTCGAACAGTTGACCTCGCTGACTTGCCGACATACAGGTCTGACCTCGCTCACCGGCATCGACCATTTTACCGCCCTGCAGGAGCTGGACGTTTCCCACAATCAACTGCGGGAAGCGCAGGTACTCGCCCGACTGTTGCAATTACGCACGCTGAAAATCAACGACAATTCCGATCTGCAATGCGAGACCCTCGCCCCGCTGACGCAAAAAGATCTGCAAATCACGCCGCCCGCACACTGCGGGGGCTAAAGATTATTTGGCAACGAACATCAAACCGATGATATTGCGGTGACTGTGCATGACCTTCATGGGCACAGGCTCCGCATTGACCGGTCCGACATTTTTCTTGAAAACAACGTTAACGACTGTGCCGACCGGTGGAGTGGGATGATTTTCGATAGAAACTTGTGCGCCGCCGTCGGATATATCCATGGTGAAACCGATGATGGTGCCGAATGAAGGGTGCGATATTTCAACCCTGAAAGCCGATGCCGTCCGCTGATAGCGTCTACGCTCTTCCACGGGGTTCTCCTCGTTCATTGAGTTTTTATCTACAAGTTATAGCACTGAATGTTTGATGCTGCTGCCGTTCATAACGCACTGCGTCATCCAGCGCCAGCTCCCAGTTTTTTAAAACCCTTTCCACAAACTTATCCACAGGCACTAGATATTCACACATGCTGTGGATAATTCTGTGAGGTAACTCGTGGTAACAGCCGCAAAGCGGCGTATTCACAGGATTCCACAGAATTGACGCATATTTAGACACCAACTTAAACTTGTTATTTTTCAATAGGTTACAAATATCAAGAAATTTCAGCCAGGAAACCGCAAGAAAATTACGGTGCGCAAAATGCGACAGGGCGCAATGTGGAAAAAACTTTTCAGTCAAGTGTTGACAGGCAACTTTTAGGTCAATTCGAGCCAGCCAAAACCTTCATCCTGACAGGCGAAGGCAGCCACGGATAAGGGTTTGGTAAGACTGGCTAATGCGGCCTGGGCCAATGCCAGCGAATTATTTTTTCTGGAGATATGGCCGACAACCAAATGTTGCAGGCAGCTGGTATCGATCTGCTCGAGGAGTTCCGCCGTCTGGTCATTGCTGAGATGACCCCAGGGTCCACCCACCCGTCGTTTGAGCGAGAGCGGATAAGGTCCACCCGCTAGCATCTGACGGTCGTGATTGGCTTCCACCAACAAGGCATGGCAACTTTGGTACGCCTCGATCACTGCGTGATTAAAGCTGCCAAGATCGGTCAACACTCCCAATTTCCGACCGGCGCAGTGAAAAAGATATTGCACCGGTTCGCGGGCATCATGGGGAACGGGGACAGGCTGAACGGTGATGTTGCCGACGTTAAAGGCTGCGCAATCGCGGATCAGGTGGAGCTCGGGAATAACGCCAAGGGAACGGGCGTGGTAGGTGCCGGGCGTCATGTAGACGGGGGTAGCGTATTTGCGCGCGATCATGGGAACACCGCGAATGTGATCGCCGTGTTCATGGGTTACCACTATGGCGCTGATCAGACTCAGGTCGAGGTGCAGGCGCCGCAGACGGCGGTCCGCCTCCCGCGCGCTGAAGCCACAATCGATCAGCAGATGCGTCTGGCCGTCACTGACAACAGTGGCATTGCCACTGCTGCCGCTGCCCAGAGACGCAAATCGCAGCACGACAGGATCAGATCAGGTTGCGGCGAAGAATCGACAGCATCAGTTTATTGTCCGCCAGAGGAATCCGCTCACCCCGCACATCGCGGACTTTCACTATGTAGTCGTCGCCATCGGCATACAGCATTACCAGATAACCGTAGGCCTCCTCGAGAGGTTCGGCGAAAGCTGCGCCAGCGACGTTACCGAACAAGGTGCGCACATCTTCTTTCGGCGCCAGATGGCTCAGCACATCACTCAGTTTGTAGGAAGTTTCCTTGGTGAGATGCGCCGGCTCAAAAGTGAACAAGCGGATAAACCAGTTGCGCTTTTTGGTTTCGTCGATGAATTGGGTGTAGAAGATTCCTTCATCGCTGGATTCATCCCAATGGATAAAACCTTCGCGGGTGACGGCGTGTGCCAGAGTCGCCCAGGCGCGGGAGCGCTCCAGGCGAAGGCGCAACGCCGGTTCGGTGCCATCAATAAATAATTCAGCTTTGATCTCGCCACCGACAGACTGACCCAACAAAGAAGCGGCTTTGTTATCGATATCCCCCGCCAACGTATTGGCCAGCTCTTCGAGCATCCAGGATTCGCGCTCTAGGTTCATGGATTTCTCTGGCCAAGTAGGCGGCGCCCCTGCGTCAGCGCGGGCTTGCAGTTGCAGTACGTGAACTTCCGTGGTTTCCGGGCGCAGGCCTTTTTCGATACGAATGCGGAATTGGTGTTTGTTGTCGGGATCGGATTTGAATTCCACCCAGCCGGTTTGAATCAACCCGGTAGAAGGCACGCTCTGAGCGACACTAATGCCGGTGCGCGACAGAAAACTTTGCGTCAGCGGCCACACTTGGCTGGTGGAAGCCTCCGCCAATATCCAGCGGCGTTCCCCCACTTTCTGAATTTTAATTTTGGATTTTTCCCCTTCGGCGCTCATCTGCTCCGGGCGCGGCACCACAAAACCGTCGGTGCGGATATCGTAAAACCCGGCCTGTTGCTCGCGCACTTCCGGAATGGGGTACAACGGCTCGAGGGGTACGCTGGTCACGCCTTCTGGCAAGGTGATGGGCTTGATTGAACCGGCGCGCTGATAATCTTCACTGCGATCGCGAAAAAGGCAGCCGCTCAAGCTGGAAGACAGCACGGTGGCGATAAGAAAATATTTAACCGGAGCGGAGGTAACGACAGAGAAGAACGAAGTTTTAGTAAGCATTGAAAGGGGTCTGATGATCATAAGAACGGATAAAAACCTTTGACGCCGCAACTGCGGCGTCCTGTTGAGACGTATCAGAGAATACCCGCCGCCATCATCGACTGACGCAGAGGCTCGCGAAAACGCTCAGACAGCGGGGTCATTGGGAGCCGAATACCTGCGGCGATTTTGCCCATTTCCAACAGCGCCCATTTCACCGGGATGGGATTGGATTCCAGAAACAGGCTTCGATGCAGCGGCATTAATTGCTCGTTGATCGCCTGGGCTTCCGCATGCTCTCCCGCCTCAGCTTTGCTGCACATGGCTGCAACCAGTCGAGGCGCGACGTTGGCCGTCACAGAGATCTCACCGCGTCCGCCAAGTTCAATAAAATCCACCGCAGTCGCATCGTCGCCGGACAACAAAATAAAGTCGCCATCCAACAATGCCTGAATATCTTTCAGTCGCTGCATATTGCCAGTCGCTTCTTTAATACCGACGATATTGTCCACTTTCGCCAAGCGGGCGACGGTTTCCGGCAGCATATCCACCGCCGTGCGTCCCGGAACGTTATATAAGAGCTGCGGGATGGCTACGCGGGAAGCGATGTAAGCGTGGTGTTGGAACAGCCCTTCCTGGGTGGGTTTGTTGTAGTAAGGCGTGACGAGCAGACAACCATCGGCGCCGACATCTTTGGCGGCCTGGGTAAGTTCGAGCGCTTCGGAAGTGGAGTTGGCGCCAGTGCCGGCGATTACCGGAATACGCTTGTTGACCATATCCACGGTGCGGCGGATCACCTCAACATGTTCGTGCATATCCAGGGTGGCGGACTCGCCCGTGGTACCCACCGCGACTATCGCATGGGTGCCCTGCTCGATGTGCCACTCCACCAGTCCCGCCAAGGATTCCCAATCCAGCGAGCCGTCCTCGTGCATGGGGGTGACCAGAGCGACCATGCTACCTTGAAACATGTTGATCTCCGCGCGTGTGTGCTCGTGAAAGAAAAGCTGGCTATGGTACTGGCGGACCTTGGAACACTCAAGCCGGATTCCGGGCGCACGTCAGCGGGATTTGCGCCGTTTGCGCCTCACCCCGGCCTGCTCGTACAGATCCGGCTCACCTTCGGGGCGGCTTTTGAAACGCCGGTGTACCCAGAGGTATTGCTCCGGCTGCTCCAAAATACGCGCCTCGACAATCTGATTGATACGCAGCGTGTCCGCCGTTTCGTCACCGGAGGGGAAATCCTCCAGCGGTGCATAGATTTTCAGGTGATACCCCTCGCCATTCGGCAGGCGGGTTTGAGTAAACGCAATCACCTGCGCCTTGCCTAAGCGGGCAAGCTGGCTGGTGGCAGTGACCGTCGCCGCCGGGATACCGAACAAAGGCACAAAGATACTGTGCTTGGCCCCGTAATCTTGATCCGGCGCGTACCAGATGGCGCGGCCGTTGCGCAGCGCCTTCACCATTGCACGCACGTCTTCCCGCGGAATCGCCTGCCCTTCCTGGGTATGGCGTTCACGGCCGTTGCGTTGGATATAGTCGTAGACCGGATTGTTGTGCGGGCGATAGGTACCGTCGATGGAAAAACTCAGGCCCAGCAGCTTCGCGCCTATATCGATATGGGTGAAGTGAAAAGCCATCAAAATCACCCCTACGCCGTTTTCACGGGCGTTGGTGAGATGCTCCAATCCCTCAACTGTATACAGGCGCTGCAACCGCCACTTCGGCCAGAACCAGGCGATGCCGGTTTCAAAAAAGGCGATGCCGATGGATGCCATAATCTCCCGCGTCACCTGCTCGCGGCGCTCTTCTGGCCAATCAGGAAAACTCAGATCGAGATTCGCCCGGGCGATCTGGCGACGCCGGCCGGCAAAGCGATACAAGAGTTTGCCGAGCAGGCGGCCGAGGCCGAGTTGAACTCTATAGGGTAAGAGTGTCAGGACGTACCACAGCAGAAAGCCCAGCCAGGTAAGCCAATAGCGGGGATGGAGCAGCGCGGGGCGGAAGCGGGGAGAACTCATGTTTGACCAGTCAGATAAAGGCCGCCGCCAAAATCGGCGGCCTTCCCCGAATTAATGGAATTCGGCCTGGACCAGCGGGCTGATGTCAGCGTCGTAGTCCACACCCGCTACACCAAAGCCGAAGAGCTTGAGGAATTCGGCGTTGTAGCCTTTGTAATCAGTCAGTTCGAACAGATTTTCCTCGGTGACCTGAGGCCACAGGGTTTCCACCTTCGCCTGGGTCTCTGGATTCAATTCCAGGTTGTCCATACGCAAGCGTTTGTGGTCATCCAGGCGCGGGGTATTGGTGTACAGACCTTCGGTAAACAGGCGATACAACTGCTCGATACAACCTTCATGTGTGCCCTCCTCCTTCATCACTTTGTACAGCAGTGAAATATAGAGCGGCATGATGGGGATCGCGGAGCTTGCCTGGGTGACCAGCGCTTTCAGCACAGCCACATATGCCTTGCCGTTTTTACCGGCGCTGGCGCCGTTGATGGCGGTAGCGGCGCGGTCGAGATCTTCTTTGGCCTTGCCGATGGTCGCTTTGCCGTAGATAGGCCAAGTGAGTTTTTCGCCAAGGTAGGTATAGGCCACAGTCTGGAAGCCATCTGCCAGCAGATCCGCATCAGCCAGGGCTTTGATCCATAATTCCCAGTCCTCACCACCCATCACTTTAATGGTGCCGCGAATTTCTTCTTCGGTCGCCGGTTGCAGCGTCATATCGGCGATTTTCAGGGTATCGGTATTGAGGTTTTTCGCCGTGTAGCTCTGGCCGATCGGCTTGAGCGCAGAAGCGTAAACTTCGCCGGTAACTGGGTCAGTGCGACGCGGAGCGGCAAGGCTGTACACGATCAGATCGACTTTGCCGAGATCGCTTTTCAACATTTGAATGGTTTTGTCTTTGATGTCCTGAGAGAACGCATCGCCGTTGATGCTCTTGGCGTACAAGCCGGCGGCGTGGGCCTCCTGCTCAAACGCAGCAGCGTTGTAGTAACCAGCCGAAGCGGTCTTGCTCTCGGTTGGCGGTTTTTCAAAGAAGATACCGAGAGTGCTGGCGCCGCAGCCGAAAGCGGCGGTAATGCGGGAGGCCAAGCCGTAGCCTGTGGAAGCGCCGATTACCAGCACATTTTTTGGACCGCCAGCGATAGCGCCGGACCTTTTCACGAAGGCGATTTGTTCGCGCACATTGGCCGCGCAGCCTTCCGGGTGAGCATTGGTGCAGATGAATCCACGAACTTTCGGTTTGATAATCATGGTCGCAAACGGGTCCTGTACTGGAATGAAAGGCCGGCATTATAACCGAATCTGTTCCTGCGTCTGCCCGCAGAGCTCAGCCGCGCCAGCTCACTCGGACAGGCCGAGATAAATGCCTATAATACGCGCCACATTTTCAGCGAACCCGATCTGCTCCATGTACACACTCCGCTTTAATACTTCGCCCGCCTGGACCGAGGCGGTGCTCGCCGATTTTGACGCGTTTCTTATCGATCACGCGGCGGCGGAAAAAAAGGCCTCAGGAATGGCGATTGCCATGCTCTCCCACTATCCGGACAAACCGGAAATTGTCACCGCGATGATCGATTTATCCCTGGAGGAAATGACGCATTTTCGCGAAGTGGTGAAAATCCTCCACCAACGCGGTTTGCGCTTGGCGGCTGACAGTCGCGACCCGTACGTCAATGCGCTGCGCGAACACACCAGAACCGGCAAAGAAGTGTATCTGCTCGACCGCCTGCTGATCGGCAGCATTGTTGAAGCGCGCGGCTGCGAGCGTTTTGGATTAATTGCGGAGGCCTTGCCGCCGGGAGATTTGAAAAAATTCTATCGCGCGATTACCGAGTCGGAAGCACGCCACGAGGATTTATTTGTGCGACTGGCACAGCATTATTTTCCCATGGAAGAAATCAACCAGCGCCTGGACGAATTGCTCGATGCGGAAGCGCAAATTGTTGCGCAACTGCCAATCAAAGCTGCGCTGCATTGAGCCTGATTTTGACCAAGGCCATCGCTAAATATCTACGCCTCTACGCCGAACCGGAATGCGCGGCGCTGGAGGATTTCCCGGCCATTTCACCGCAGCATTATTTGGTTATTCCCTGTTATAGCGAGACACCCGATTTTGCCCGACGCCTTGCGGCGAGCGCTCTCGGTTTTTGCAATGCTCTGATTATTGTGGTGATCAATCAGCCTCCTGGCGTGTATAAACCGCTCAATTCGCAACTGCGGAATTATTTCCAGCAATACTCGCTGCTTTGGCAAAAAGATCACCTGTCTCTGTTTAGCGCCAACAATGGGAAATTGCATTGGTTGATCGTAGATCGTTTTAGTCCAGGATTGGAAATTGATCCTAAACAAGGCGTCGGCCTTGCGCGTAAATTGGGTTGTGATCTCGCGGCTTTTTTGCTGGCAAAAGATCCTTCTGGACAACGCTGGATTTGCACCACCGATGCAGACGCCATATTGCCGGACGATTATTTCAATGCACTGAAATCGGTTCCAACCGATGCAAGCGCTGCGGTATTTTCCGTTGAACACATAACCAACGATGACGACGCGATATTCAATGCAACCAAAATCTATGAATGCGCATTGCGCTATTACGTCGACGGACTGGCTTGGGCGGGTTCACCTTACGCATTCCCCACCATCGGCAGCGCCCTCGCCGTCTCCCTGCAAGCCTATTGCGAATGCCGGGGTTTTCCCCGTCGCGCCGGTGGCGAGGATTTTTATCTGTTAAATAAATCGGCGAAGCTCGGTGCGGTGAGTTGGCTGAAAACGCCAACTATTCAGCTGATATCGCGGATTTCCAACCGCGCACCATTCGGCACCGGGCCGGCGGTCAAAAAAATTCGCGAACTCGGCCGCCCGGACGATTTCACCTATTACGCCCCCGAAACCTTCACTGATTTGCGCACTTGGCTACAGCATATTCCCAACATCTGGCCGCAGCTGCAGGCGGGGCGAGAGCCGCTGGAAAATCTGCCGAGGCATCTTCAGGCGATTCTCACTGACGCAGGTATTGAGAATTTGTTTGTGCACCTGCGCCGCCAGATTGATAATCCGCAGCAATGCATCCGCGCTGTAAACCACTGGTTTGATGCCTTTCAAACCCTCAAATTTATCCGCCGTCTGCAGGAGTTGTATTACCCTGCACGACCGCTGGTAGCCTGCCTGCGCAACGCACCCTTTTATCCGGACGAGCCGCCATGCTGGAAATCGTGATCGAACAACTGTTGTTACTGGCGGTGGCCATAGGAGCCAATCTCCTGTCGTCACTGGCAGGCGGCGGCGCAGGACTGATACAGCTGCCCGCGTTGATTTTTCTCGGCCTGCCGTTCGCGACCGCGCTGGCGACACACAAGATTGCCACTGTCGCCCTCGGCGTTGGCGCCAGCGCGAAACATCGCAAAGAAGGCCATGTAGAACTGCGCTTTGCCCTTTTTATTCTGGCGTTCGGCCTGCCCGGCGTCATTATCGGCGCGCGCACGGTATTGGGATTGCCGGAGGATATGGCGAGGATCGCCTTAGGTGTTCTCACGGTCGGGCTCGGCGTTTATTCAATGCTGAAAAAAGAACTCGGACAGACGTGGCAACCGCGCAACCGCGACCGGCGCGGCATGATGTTGGGCGGTTTGTGGATTTTTGGTCTTGGTTTTCTTAACGGCTCCCTCACCTCCGGCACCGGTTTGTTTGTCACCCTGCTGTTGGTTGGCTGGTTCGGCCTGGACTATAAACGAGCCACCGCCTATACCATGATTCTGGTCGGCCTGTTCTGGAACGGCGCTGGCGCCATCACCCTCGCCCTGCTGACGCCGGCGCAGTGGTCATGGTTGCCGATGCTGGTGCTGGGTTCGCTAATTGGCGGTTATTGGGGAGCGCACCTCGCCATCCAAAAAGGCAATCCGTTGATTAAAAGAGTTTTTGAAGTTGTCACCATTTTGTCCGGCGTGTCCTTGATCGCCACAGTCTTTCGCTGATTGAGAATTGCAATGCTGCCTTTTTATCTAAACCCGCTCTCGGTTTTTCGCACCCTGGATGAAATCGACCGGGAATATCCGTCGCACACTGCGGATCGCGCCACTGGTCAGCGCACGACTCTGATCGTTTTGTTCAGCGTGTGCATATCCCTGCTGCTCTTAAATTATTTAAAAAATTCCTACGTGATGAGCCTGGCGCTGGAACAAATCGCCGTGTGGCAAGGGCATCCACGTCATTATTGGTTGGAAAAATTGTATCGCAGCGGTTTTGACGGGTTGACGCGCCAGGCTTGGTGGAGTGTGTGGCACCTGATCACCTATGTGCTGATCCCGGCGGTGGTGTTGCGCGTTTTTTTCCAGCAGCGTCTTGTCGATTACGGTTGGCGCTGGGGCGAAACCCATAAGCATTGGCGCGGTTATCTGGTGCTGTTAAGTCCAATCCTGGTGATGGTGGTGCTGGTGAGTTTCCGCGAGGATTTTGTCAATCACTACCCCTTTTACAATCTCGCCGGGCGCAGCTGGTTCGATTTTATCGCCTGGGAATTTCTGTATTTATTGCAATTCGCCTGTCTGGAATTTTTCTTCCGCGGTTATATAGTGCAGACGCTGCGGCCACACTACGGCGCCGCCGCGATTTGGATTATGGTGGTGCCCTATCTGATGATTCATTTTCCCAAGCCCTGGCTGGAAGCCACTGGCGCAATATTTTTTGGTTTATTTCTGGGAATGCTCGCTTTGCGTTCGCGTTCGATTTGGGGCGGATTTTTTGTTCATGCGGGTGTTGCGGTCAGTATGGATATCGCTTCACTGGTCCAACAGAATCGCATGCCGCAGCAGTGGTTACCTTGGTAACCGATAAAAGCCATCTCAAAAACCGGCCGAGCGCAGGCATTTTTGAGATAGCTTCTAATACATAAAGCCAAGTTGCACGGCCACTCCCGCTTCCGCATGTTTATCCGAATAGGTAGCGGCTATATCGAGACTGCCGTATTCGAAGCCCATACCGAGACCAACGGCAGGCAGACCGGAGCGATCCACCAAATTAAGACGGTAGCCCAGCCGTAAAAACTGGTGTGGCAAAATTTGGAACTGCGAACCGATGCTGAGATAACGTTTGTCCACATCGAAGCCCAGTGGCTCGGTGCGAGTGATATCGAGATCCACTGCAACCATCACAGCATCACTGCCAAACGCCACGCCGGCGCGCGCTATGGGTCGCAAAACAATGGAATCGCCAAAGCGATTTTTCATTTCCTTACGCACCAGATTTTTTACCGCGAGTCCAAATGACCAGTAGCGGGCAACGCTGTAGGTCATGCCCAGATCAAGGTTCCAGAATTGGTAATCGATGCGAGTGTAATCCTCCTCGTATTCGTCCCGTTCAAATTCATCGACTCGCTGCATATAAGCGATGGTGGAATATTCCTGCTGTTTTACATTCGCGCCCAGTGACAGCCCAGGCAATCCCTCGGGCATCAGGGAAAATGTGAGTGCAGTTTCCACCACTTCCGCGCCCACAAAAACCAGCCGGCTGTTGAGATCCTGGGGTACGTCGTAACGCAGAAAGTTGCGCAGATCGACATCTGTGAGTTCCAACTCGTCAAAATCCTCGGCAGTGCCTTCATCCAGTACAAACGCCGCCAGCGCTTGCAAATCAACATGACGATCGAGCCCTACCAGACTGACTTCCAGATTGCGCAGACCATCAAGCAGCGGTTGCACTCCAGGAATTTGCCTGGGATCGCGCAGCTGGTCATGGGGCTCCCAGCTTTCGGCAGACTGACGGATCAGATCGCGGATTTGCCGCCAATTGACTTGCCGGGCCAATGCTTCCAGCCGCTTCGGATCCGGTAATTCATCTGCTGTCGCCATGTCGCGCAGATATTGTTCCAGGCCCTCCACCAACGGCCGCACTCCCGCCAATTGCTGATAATTCAGCAACTGCTCATCGATTTGGCCGCTGTTAAGCGATTCGCGCACCATATCTTCGATGCCTTCCCAATTCACATTGTTGTACAGATCTTCTACCTGAGTGGCGCTTTCCAAGGTATCGGCGAGGGAAAAAGCGGTATCGGCCAAGCGCCCGATGCGCAATAAATCGTTGGGATCATTTTTTACTACGCCGCTCAATATCTGATAGTGATGGACAAAAGCGCCTACGGCGAAATTGCGGTGTTTGCCCAGGGCGTGGGCGCCTCCCGAGACTGCTGCGCGGATATAGCGGTCCGATAATTTATCCACCTCTCCCAAAACCTGATGCGCCGCACTCCCCAGCCCTCGCAGCACTTCAGGATCCAATGTGCCGGCGCGAAATGCCCGCCGGGCATTTTTAAAGCGTTTTTCCAATTGCAGACGCTCGAAATTTTCTTCAATGTCTTCGAACGTTTCGATAAAGTTCTGCCGGTCGATAACTCGCGCCCCTATATACATCTCAAGCGCCGCACCAGTTTCACCATCGCGAATTACCGCTGGATTCAAATAGGGCCGATCGCCGCCCACTCCTGTGACAGCACCAGCTCCACCCAAACTCATCACATTGGCATCAAAAGAGAGAAAAGATACTGCGCGACACTCATTGGTGAGCGCGAGCAGCAACAGCAGCATGGAGATACGCAGAGAGGGGATCTCGCGATTCATATATACAAATAGTCGGAGAGTTTTGGGGGAGATTACTGGGCGCAATGGTGCCGGATTCAACCGCGCACGACAAACACTTTTGTCTCAAAGCGAAAATAAAAACGGGTTATCGAAAATAATAGACGCGGGAAACGAAACGTCAAATGCTGGTGGGATGCCGGCGGCGCAACACCGCCGGCAACGATCAATTGGCCGAGAAGGACACGGAAATGCGGTTATTTTTCTGCGCAATCGCATTCCAGTCGCCAGCGCTCACCGCATTGGTGATGGCTGGATAAGTGTATCTGGGCACCGCGTATCCCTGGGACGACAGCTCCACCTCGATATTGCCCTCGAGCAAAATCGGAGCACTGTGCAGATAATTCAGAAAACCCACCGATACCTGATCGTTCACTGAGACTTCCGGCACACGGTTGGCAAGGAAAACACAGTCCTCAAGATTACTTTCCGGCTCGGGCAGAATAAATCGTCCAGACGGATCTTCCGCCACACAGAAATTCCCCAGGTGAATATCGAGATAAACCGCACCGTTAAAGTTCGCGGCTTTTAACAAGGCAAGCAATTCACCCAGCATATAAATACGCTCATCGCCCAAAGCGGTTTCGCCAAAGCTGACCTGGGTATTGACGTTGACGGCCCAACTGAGAGCGTCGAGGAGAATTTGCCGATCTGCATAGATTTTCGCAGCGGTTTTACTCTCGGAGCCGGTGTTGATATTGGCAAATAAGCGATTGATCAGTTCTTCCTGGGAGCGGGTGCGTTCAATCATTTCCTCATAGCGGGTGTTCAGCAATTCCTGATGGCGGTTATTGATATAGATGTGATAACCGAGGAAGGCGATGCCGATCAAAATCAGGCCGAGAAAAATGGACGAAACCCCGGCTTTTTCCGCCGGCGGTTCCACCACAAAAGGTTCTGCTGATGCGGCCGGTTCTGCCGGCCGCTCGGCGGCGGTGGGCGCTGGGCGATTGACTGCGCGACTTTTCTCCTGGGCATCCTTGGCGAGGCGGCGCAGCAGAAACTTGGTGCTGTCTTCAATTTCCTGGCGCACCTTCGCGATATGGATCTCGAACAACCGGCTGATCTGCTTTTGCACCTGATCGAGATCGCTGGGTATTTCCGGCGCGACCGGCGGTTCGTCCACGTCATCGAAGGAAGTAAGCGGCGGTTTGACGATAGGTCCCTCTTCGATCACATCCGTCAGCACCGGCTCGGCGGCGCTGGGCGCAGCTTCGTCGGTGCCCTTCATAGTAATACCGAGACTGCCGAGTACCTTCTCCAGGTTCGCGTGCCGCATGACCTCCTTGCCGAGAATATCGATGGCACCCAGGGCGCGGGCCTGGCCCACATAAACATCGCCCTGCTCCGAGGTGTACATGATCACCGGAATCAGTGCGGTACCTGGATTGGATTTGATGATTTTCAATGCTTCGAGACCATCCATGCCTTCCATATGGTGGTCGAGAAAGATCACGGCGGGCTGGCGGTAGGACAGATAGCCCAAGGCTTCTTCAGCGGAGAGTACGGTGTCCACTTCCAGGTCGAAGCGCTCGAGCATTTTGCGCAGACGCACCTGAGCGGTTTTGGAGTCATCGACGATAAGAACACGCCGCCGGGCCATATCTATTCCTTAATATTCGGGGCCATGCCGCTGGTTGCGAACCAGGCAGGACCATTATTCAAGGTTGATGATTCACAAGCCGACCGGACCTGTCAGAGGCCGGGGCAATTGCAAGACGCAACCCGCCGCGGCTTTCCCGGTGCGGGAACAGAGTTTTTGCCCCAGGCAGCCACTAGCTGCCTGCGACCACAACCAGAGTGGCCGGGGCCCGGTAAGTTCCATAAGTTATAACACAGATCCCTCAGGTGCGCCGTTCGAGGCTTTCAGAGGGTGAAGTGGGTAAGATTTTGAACGTAAAAAAGGCGGCTTGCGCCGCCAACGAGTGCAGATGGGGATCTGCCATCAAAGGAGAGGGTATTGCTCAGGGAGCGACCTGAATCCGGCCAGCCCCTTCCCGCACAAGATAGGTTTTCAATTGCACCGATTCATCCTCCAGACATACACCGGTTGCCAGATTAAAATGCTGTTTGTAAATGGGCGACGCCACCACCACCTGCCCTTTCAGATCGCCGACTATGCCGCGTGACAACACTGCGGCGTTGCTAAAGGGATCGATAGCGCTGATGGCGTACAATCGTCCCTGAACACGATAAATCGCCACCTGTTCATCGTTGACCAGCGCCCGGACTCCCAGATTGGGCAGGAGGTCGCCGCTTTCACATACGTCCACCCACATTTCTCTCAACTCTGCGGCATTCATAATCTTCTCTCAGTCATATGTTGCATGTGTTCATTATTCTGTGCGCGACACTCAGGCGGTTTCCAGCTCTGTCGCAGTAACAAAACGCACGATTTCCTCTTCGTTAGCAGGGCGAATTTGCTCGCGCTCTTCGACAAACACCACCGTGTTGTCACGCTTGTCGCTGTTGACGAAGGTGCGGAAGCGCTTGAGTTTTTCCGGATCGGAAATGGTGGATTTCCATTCGCATTGATAAGCGTCCACCACTCGCTGCATATCGCTTTCCAGCTCTGCGGCCAAGCCCAATTTGTCATCGATGATGACGCTCTTCAGATATTTCAGGCCGCCTTCCAGATTGTCCATCCACACCGAGGTGCGCTGCAGGCGATCTGCGGTGCGCACATAAAACATCAAAAAGCGATCGATGTATTTAATCAGCGTGGCGTCGTCGAGACCGGTGGCAAACAGATCGGCATGCCGCGGTTTCATGCCGCCGTTGCCGCATACATAAAGGCTCCAGCCGTTTTCCGTGGCGATAACACCCACGTCTTTACTCTGGGCTTCCGCGCACTCGCGGGTGCAGCCGGACACGGCAAATTTCAATTTATGCGGTGAACGCAAACCTTTGTAGCGCTCTTCGATGCCGATGGCCATGCCGACGCTGTCGAGCACGCCGTAGCGACACCAGGTGCTGCCGACGCAGGATTTTACTGTGCGCACAGACTTGCCGTAGGCGTGGCCGGTTTCAAAACCGGCGTCTACCAATTCTTTCCAAATCGCCGGCAGATCATCCAGCTGTGCGCCGAACAAGTCGATGCGTTGACCGCCGGTGATTTTGGTGTACAGGTTATATTTTTTGCCAACCTGACCGAGGACAATCAATTTATCCGGTGTAATTTCGCCACCGGCGATACGCGGCACCACGGAGTAGGTACCATTTTTTTGCATATTCGCCATGAAATAATCGTTGGTATCCTGCAGTGGCGCCAATTCATCTTTCATGATGAATTCATTCCAGCAGCTCGCCAATATGGAGGCCACCGCCGGCTTGCAGATATCGCAACCGAGACCGCGCCCGTGTTTTTCGATCAGCGCGTCGAAGGACTGAATTTTTTCCACACGCACCAGATGGAACAATTCCTGGCGGGTAAAGGAAAAGTGCTCACAAATATCGGTATTGACCGCAACACCGAGTTTGGTGAGTTCGCTGTTCATCACCTGCGTTGCCAACGCGACACAACCGCCGCAGCCGGTGCCGGCTTTGGTTGAGCTTTTAATCGCGCCTATGGTGGTTGCGCCATCGCGCACCGCACAGCAGATGGCGCCTTTGCTGACGTCGTGGCAGGAGCAGATAGTCGCGGTTTCCGGCAGCGCATCCACACCAAGGCCTGAAGCGGTCTGCCCGTCCGATGCCGGTACGATCAATTGTTCCGGCGCCTCCGGAACGTCCATACCGTTCAGGCAAATTTGCAGCAGATTACCGTACACCGCCGCATCGCCAACCAATACTGCGCCGATCAGTTTTTTGCCATCCGGTGACAGCACCAGGCGTTTGTAAATTTCGTTGATGCCGTCCTGATAGACATAGCTGAGGGCACCCGGCGTGCGGGCGTGGGCATCGCCGATGCTCGCTACCTCGACGCCAAGCAATTTTAATTTGGTGCTCATATCGGCGCCGATAAATTGATCGGCGCCGCCGACAATATGGGAAACCGCCACTTTCGCCATTTGATAACCGGGCGCCACCAAACCGAAAATGCGATTGCTCCACAAAGCGCATTCGCCAATGGCATAAATATTGGCAACGGAAGTCTGGCAGAAATTATTGATCACGATACCGCCACGCTCGCCGACACTGAGACTGGCTTTGCGCGCGAGCTCATCCCGCGGGCGAATGCCGGCGGAAAACAAAATCATGTCGGTTTCCAGATAACTGCCATCTGAGAAGTTCATGCGATAGCGGCATTTTTCCCCAGCGACAATTTCCTGGGTATTTTTTTCGGTGTGAACTTTTACATCCAGCTTTTCAATTTTTTTGCGCAGGACCTGACCGCCGCCCTCATCCAACTGCACGGCCATCAGACGCGGGGCGAACTCCACTACATGCGTGTCCAGACCGAGATTTTTCAGCGCATTCGCCGCTTCAAGACCGAGCAAGCCGCCGCCGACCACTACGCCGACTTTACTCACTGCAGCGGAGGCGGTAATCGCTTCCAGATCTTCGATGGTGCGATAAACCAAACAATGTGGCTGATCTTTGCCAGGCAGCGGCGGTACAAATGGATAAGATCCGGTTGCCAACACCAGTTTGTCGTAAGTCTCCTTGCGACCGCTCGCCGTAATAACACAATTATTTTCCGGCTGAATGTCGACAACCTGTTCATTTAATACATAGTTCACGCCGTTGCTGCGGTAATAGTCTTCAGAGGTGAGCATCAAATCCGCTGCGGTGGAACCAGAGAAATACGCGCTTAATTGCACCCGGTCGTAGGCTAAGCGCGGCTCTTCCGCGAAAGTCACTATGTCGAACTGCTCAGCTTTGGGTGAATTCAACAAATTCTCAATGAATTTGTGACCAACCATACCATTGCCGACAACCAGGATTTTTGTTTTGTTCATGATGCGATACCTCGCTGGACTCGCTAAAAATAATTAGGCGCTGAGGCGCCGCTCGCTGAACTGGGAATAAAGAGTTGGGTTGAGCTGTTCCGGGCTGAGCTGATTTGCCAACCCGACTACTTCACCGACCACGATCAATGCCGGCGACTCGATATGGCAGCGCTCCACCAATTCGGCTAATTCGTGCAGGCATCCGGAAATCACCCGCTGATTTTCCCGGCAGCCATTTTCGATAAAGGCTACAGGCGTGCGGCCGGACATGCCGTTTTCCAGCAGCGATTGTTGAATCCATCCCGCTTTGGAAAGCCCCATATAAAACACCAACGTATGGCGCACTTGCGCCAGTGCCGACCAATTGATATCCGCTTCGGTCTCGCCATGGGCGGTGACGAAAGTGCATCCCTGGGCCAAGCCGCGATGAGTCAGTGGAATTCCCGCATAGGTAGTGCAGCCGGAGGCAGAGGTCACGCCCGGCACCACTTCTACCGGAATACCCGCTTGCACCAGTGCCAGAGCTTCTTCACCGCCGCGGCCAAACACAAATGGGTCGCCACCTTTTAAACGGCAAATATTTTTGCCATCGCGCGCTTTGCGGATCAGCAGAGCGTTCAGATCTTTTTGCGCGATGCTGTGTTGGCCTTTTTTCTTGCCAACATAAAAAGCAGGCACAGAGGTGGGAAAAAGATCGCGGATTTCCTGACTGACCAGATGATCAAACAGAATCAGGTCCGCAGCCTCGAGTGCGCGCAGAGCTTTAATGGTCAAAAGCTCCGGATCACCTGGGCCGGCACCTACGATGGAGACTTTTCCGGTGGTTTTTTTCAGCTGCATAAATCGCCTGCCCACATGCGCTAAATATGCGCATTTGCAATTGGTAAAAAATGGGGTTTGGAAGACGAAGGCGATTTTGCAATCCATGTACCAGAACAAGAATGCGAGAAAAAAGTTTGATTTAGCCCTTTTAAATCAAACAGTTAAAGATAGCCGAAAAATTCTCAGCAATATTTGGAAGCATTGCCATACACAAAAAACGCACTCATAGGATGCATCAAGGCACCAATTAAAGACATAAATCAAACTTACCATCACGAAACTAATGCACCATAACTGACCCTTTATGCCTTATTAGCGGCCAAATAAAAATTCAACGACGTTTGATTTCGCACTTTAAACAGTTCAATCCGCACCAAAATAAAACAAAACAGCTATGGATCAGCTAGGCGTGGCAGGTTCACTTGCCTGAATGACACTCGCGCCAAGAGCATTCACTATGAGGCCGCGTTTTGCCATCTGCGATTCTCTTAACCCAGAGGAGCTTGCATAATAGCCGCCATGACTCAGCCCAATCTCATAGATCCCTTCGGCCGCCGGGTACATTACCTGCGCCTCTCCGTGACCGACCGCTGCGATTTCCGCTGCCGCTACTGCATGGCCGAAGATATGACCTTTCTGCCGCGCGATCAGGTGTTGTCGCTGGAGGAGCTGGCGGTGGTGGCGAAGGTCTTCCGGCAATTGGGCGGCGACAAATTGCGGGTCACCGGCGGCGAGCCGCTGATCCGCCGCGACGTGCTGCAGCTGTTCCAGACCCTCGGCAGCCTGGGTTTTGCCGATCTCAGCCTTACCACCAATGGCGCACGCCTAAAGGATTTTGCGCAACCGCTGGTAGATGCCGGCGTGCACCGGGTCAATATCAGTCTCGATTCCCTGCAACCCGAATGCTTTCGCGATATCACCCGCACCGGCGACCTGCAGCAGGTGTTGGCTGGTATCGAAGCTGCGCGTCAGGCGGGATTTCGCCGTATCAAACTCAATGTGGTGGTGATGAGGCATTTCAATCTGGATGAAGTGCTTCCCCTGACCCACTTTGCTCTGGAGCGCGGCATGGACATCAGTTTTATCGAGGAAATGCCGCTGGGGGATATAGATGGTCATGTGCGCCGCGACGAATTCGTCAGCAGCGACGAGTTACGCGATCTGTTGGATCCGCATTTTTCTCTCTCCCCCGTCCCCGACACTACTGGCGGACCGGCGCGCTATTGGGCGGCGAAAGGCTATGCCAACCGGCTGGGGTTTATCTCGCCGCATAGCCATAACTTCTGCGCCAGCTGCAATCGAGTGAGAGTCAGCGCCGAGGGCCGCATATTGTTATGCCTCGGTAATGAACACAGCGCCGACCTGCGCTCGGTGTTGCGTACAGGCCCAGTGGAAGAGCGCGAAGAAAGGCTGACCCAGGCGATGGTCGCCGCACTCCGCCTGAAGCCGGAGCGCCATCACTTCAATCTCGATGAACCGCCGCAAATTTTGCGTTTTATGAACGCCACCGGCGGTTGATTCTCAGTTTTCGTTAGCAAGGAATTGTTATGTCCAGTTACGCAGAGTTTTACCCGTTAAATATTGCGGTGTTGACCGTGTCGGACACCCGCACCAGCGCAGACGATAAGTCCGGTGACGCCCTGGCCGCACAGATTACCGAGGCTGGACACACGCTCTATGAACGGGAGCTGGTAAAGGACGATATCTATCAAATCCGCGCCCTGGTCTCGCGCTGGATTGCCGATCCCCAGGCACAGGTTGTACTGATTACCGGCGGCACCGGTTTTTCTGGCCGCGACAGCACGCCAGAAGCGGTGACCCCGCTCCTCGACAAACAAATCGAAGGCTTTGGCGAACTCTTCCGCCATATCTCCTTTAGCGAAATCGGGACCTCGACCATCCAGTCGCGAGCTCTCGGCGGACTGGCTAATCGCACCCTGGTGTTCTGCCTGCCGGGCTCCACCAATGCCTGCAACACTGCCTGGCAGAAGATTCTGCAGGCGCAGTTGGACAGCCGCACTCGCCCCTGCAATTTTGTCGCTCAGGTCAAACCTTGATCTCACGCCCAGGTAACCGCCCATGATGGACGTATTCACCGCTCGCGCGACCATCGCTGGGCACGCTCAGGCGCTGTCGTCGGAAACCATTCCGCTGGCGCAGGCGCGCGGGCGCATTCTGGCGGTGGACACCGTCGCCCGTGTTGATGTCCCGCCCGCAGCCAACAGCGCTATGGATGGCTATGCCTTCTATATTCCGGATGGCCGCGCGCCCTGGCGCCTGCCCATCAGCCAGACCATCGCCGCCGGCGCCGCACCACAACCGCTACAGCCGGGCACCGCCGCACGAATTTTTACCGGCGGAGAAATCCCTCCGGGCGCCAATACAGTAGCGATTCAAGAAGAGTGTGAACGCGATGGCGACGAGGTCGTCATCCAGGTAGCGGTGCACGTTGGAGAAAACATAAGGCCGCGCGGACAGGATCTGCAGCGTGATCAGATCATCGCCCGGAAAGGCGAGAAACTCTCCGCCGTACATCTCGGCCTGCTCGCCTCTTGCGGCGTGGATTCAGTAAGCGTGCAGCGCCGCCCCCGCGTTGCCCTGTTAAGCAGCGGCTCAGAATTGGTAGAGCCAGGACAGCCTCTGGCGCCCGGACAGATTTACAACTCCAATCTGTATCTCCTCGGCGGATTGTTGCAGGACTGGGGCTGCGAGCTGACTCGCCAGGAGTGCGTCGCGGATGATCTCGAACAGACCCGCAATCTGTTGCGCAGCGTCGCCGACGAAGCCGACCTTATTATCAGCACTGGCGGAGTTTCCGTCGGCGATGCGGATTACCTGAAAGCCGCCATAACCAGCTTGGGCGAATTGGAACTCTGGAAGGTCAATCTAAAGCCCGGCAAACCCCTGGCCTTCGGCAAAATCGGCACCACCCCCATTCTGGCTTTGCCGGGCAATCCGGTTTCCGCTTTCACTACGGCAGTGCTGTTCGTTAAACCTTTTATAGAAGGGCTTTACGGCAGGCCGTTGCAGGAACTGCCGTTCGAAGATCGCCCTGCCGGCTTCGCCATTTGCCAGCCGCGCCGGCGACCGGAATTTCTCCGCGTGCGCCTGGCGCACAACCAATTGCAGCCGTTTACGAACCAAAGCTCCGGAGTGCTGAGTTCCGTGCTCTGGGCAGACGGCCTTGCCTGGCTCGCGGCGGACTCCGCAGTGGCGGAAGGCGACCTGCTCCCCTATCTGCCCATACAGACCTTACTTACGCTTTAAACCTGGAGATGAACATGAGCGATACCAGCACCGAAATCGAAGCCGCCGTGCTGCGCCGGCTGTTGCAACATCTGGATAACAACAAGCAGGTGCAGAACATCGACCTGATGAACCTGGCCGGCTTTTGCCGCAACTGTCTGGCGAAATGGTACGTCGCCGCGGCGGAAGAACGCGGTGTGCAGGTGAACTATGAAGATGCGCGCGCGCGGATTTACGGCATGCCTTACGAGGAGTGGAAACAGCGCTACCAGGCCCCCGCCTCCCCTGAACAACTGGCGCAATTAAACCAGAAGGACAAAGGCTAACCATGCCGCCAGTAATCCTCGAACAAATCTGGGTTTATCCGGTGAAATCCCTGGCCGGCATTTCCCTGCAATCCGCCACCTTACTGCCCTCGGGTTTGGCCGGCGACAGGGAGTGGATGCTGGTGGACAGCGACGGGGTCTTTCTCAGCCAGCGCAAGCTGCCGCGTATGGCGACCATTCGCACGGAACTGCAAAACGGCGAGCTGGTGCTGAGCCACCAGCGGGATGGCGAAGTTGTGGTATCGCCAACCGAGGGCGAGTCCCGCCCGGTCAAAGTCTGGAATTCGATGTGCAGCGGCTATCCGGCGCGACCCGAAGTCAATAAATGGCTGCAGCAAGCCCTCGCCACCGATATGGATCTGCAACTGGTGTACTTCGACAAAAGCGTGCCACGCCCCACCAATCCCGAACGTTTTGGTCCCTATCAAACCTACTTTTCCGATGGCGCGCCCTACCTGTGTACCAATCTCGAGTCGCTGCGGGCGCTGAATCAGCATCTGATGCTGGCCGGTACGGCGTCGGTGGATGTGCGGCGCTTTCGTCCCAACTTGGTGTTTTCCGGCTTGCCGGCATTTGCGGAGCATGAAGTGCAGTCTCTGCGCGCGGCTACGGGCGATGCTGTGTTGGGCCTGAAGGATCACTGCCAGCGCTGCGCCATCATTACCGTGGATCAAAGCACTGGCGTTCCCACACCCGACCAGCACCCATTCGCGGCACTGGCACAGATCAACAGCATGCCGGGCAAACCCAAGGCCCCTGCATTCGGTGTCAATACGGTGTTGCTTGCAGGCGAAGATCGGGAAATCCGCTGCGGTGAGCAGTGGCAGGTAGCGGAGAGTTAAAAGGACAGCACTTCCTTGACGAAAGGAATGGTCAGTTTGCGCTGCTGTTGCAGGGAGGCGTCGTCGAGATGATCGAGCAGATGAAACAGATCGTTGGTGTCCCGGGGGGCGCGGCTGAGAATAAATTTCGCCACCTCATCCGACATTTCCATACCCCGGCCTTTGGCGCGCAGCTGCAGAGCGATGGCTTTCTCCTGGTCGTTCAAAGCGCGCAGGTGATAAACCGTCCCGCCCAATAATCGCGATTTAAGATCCGGCAACAGCAGCGGCAAGGACGGCGGGCTGGTGTGAGAGGCGACCAGCAATCGGTGCCCAGCGTCGCGCAGGCGGTTGTAGAGGTGAAATAGTGCCTGCTCCCACTGCCGGTGACCGCAGATCTGATCGATGCCATCCAGGCAGACCATCGCCACCTTCTCGAGCCCTTCGCAGACGTCGTCCGGCGCATATCCCACCAGATCCCGCAGCGGCAGATATTGCACGCTTTGACCGTCCTCATAGGCCTCATGACAGCAGGCCTGCAGCAGATGGGTAAGGCCGGCGCCGCGACTGCCCCAGAGCAATAGATTGCGTTCGCCCTGGTCGCGGCAGAATTCGCGCAGCGCGTGCAGAGCCAGCTCGTTGCCTTCGGCGATATAGAAATTGGCAAAGGTCGCGTCGTCCCGCAAGGAGACCCCGAGGCTCAGCTGAACTGGTGTCTGCCGCCCTTTGCCGTCCATGGTCAGCGTCCGATCCACTCCAACTGCAGCATCTGCTCAGTGCCGGTCGCCATCTGCGGCGCGGTGGTTTGCGCAGTGCGCGGGCGCATCTTGCGGTCGAGTGAGAGCGCGTTGAGAAGCTGGTCCTGGGTGCCGTTGAGCTGCAATGTCAGCAACAGCGTATCGCCCGTCACTGCCAGCAGATTGGAGGAAGTCACCACCGCCAGGCGATCGAGATAATCCAGGGTCTTGCGATAGGTGCCGAAATCCGCCACCGGGCCGACCTGAACATACAATTGCCCGGCGCCTTCCGCGCTGGAACGCAGGGCGTAGAGTTGCGCCAGATGGTCTGCCAGTGGATCCAGCGCCTGCTGACCTACCAGAACCGGGTCGGCGTGGCGCAGATCGTAAAGACGCCCCTGGCCTTTGTGGAAAAACTGCCACGTGGTCCACCACTCGCCAGTGGAAAAGGTGCGGGTATAGCGGCCGACCAATACTGTGTCCGCCGCGTAGCGCAGTGAGGCTTCGAGAATTGCCGCCTCGTCCAAATTCCAGATCTGTTCCGCGCCTATGGCCAATTGGTCCTCCAGATCCAGCAGCGGAAAACGCAAAGGCAGACCGCGCTTCTGCGCCGCCTGCAACAGCCCCTGCACCACTGAACCGCTGGTGTCATTGATCAGGCGTTTCCCTTCGCTGACATCGTCCTCCACCAGCCACACCAATACGCTGGGGCGATTGATCGGCCAGAACGGCAAGCCCACCTGCCGCAAGGCGTTTTCCACGGCAGATGCAGAGAAGCTCATCACCAGATGCTCTTGTGGCGCGCCGCCGTCTCTCACCACTTCGTAGTGAAACTGTTCAATATAGCGGCTGGCTCTGGGGAGTATTTCTGCCAGTGCCGCGTAGTCATCCAACTGGGTGACGCCGGATATTCGCACCAGCACTTCGCGCAGGCCCGCGGTCGCGGCGCGCTCGCGCTCATTCACCGATTGCGAAGCCACCGGGACGGATGCGCTAAAAAACTTGGGGGTTTGGGCGAGGGAGAAAGTGCTGAGAGTCGACAGCAGCAGGATCAGATACAGATTGCGCACATGCGACCAGCGCAACTGAGGCGAAAAAATCATAGCAGCGTTCCAATCGACCCCTAAAAGAGGCGCGATTGTAACAAGCCATCTGTCATCCTTAAAGCCGCGCCCCTCGCCGCCAAATAAGGCCAACTGACGCAGGCGAACAAACTTCGCCCGCTCTGCCAATGCTGCTAGAATGCCCGCTTTTTCCGCGCCAGGTCCGGCGCAGCGGCTGAGATAAAGGCGACACTATGAGCGATACGCAAAAACAATCCCTGAGCTACAAAGATGCGGGTGTGGATATAGACGCAGGCGAGCGGTTGGTAGACCGGATCAAATCCGTCGCGCAGCGCACTCGCCGGCCGGAAGTACTGGCCGGTCTCGGGGGATTCGGCGCCTTGTTCGAGCTGCCCAAAGGCTATCAGGAACCGGTGCTGGTATCCGGCACTGACGGCGTGGGCACCAAATTGCGTCTGGCCATGCAGCTGCGCAAACACGACACCATCGGCATTGATCTGGTCGCCATGTGCGTTAACGATCTGGTGGTGGGCGGCGCCGAACCGCTGTTTTTCCTCGACTACTACGCCACCGGCAAACTCGACGTGGACACAGCCGCGGAAGTGATCAAAGGCATAGGCGCGGGCTGCGAACTCTCCGGCTGCGCCCTCGTGGGCGGCGAAACCGCCGAAATGCCCGGCATGTACGAAGGCGAAGATTACGACCTCGCCGGCTTCTGTGTCGGCATTGTGGAAAAATCCAAAATCATCGACGGCAGTGCCGTGCGCCCCGGCGATGTGCTGCTCGGCCTTGCCTCCAGCGGCCCGCATTCCAACGGCTACTCGCTGATCCGCAAAATCATCGACGTCAGCAAGGCCGACCTGACTCAACAAGTTGGCGACCGCACCCTGGCGCAAGCGCTGCTCGAGCCTACCCGCATTTACGTGAAATCCCTGCTGAAAGTGCTGAAATCCCAGCCCATCAACGCCCTAGCTCATATCACCGGCGGCGGTCTGCTGGAAAATATTCCCCGCGTTCTGCCGGAAAACACCAAAGCCGTCATCGACAAAGCCAGCTGGCAATTGCCACCGGTTTTCGCATGGCTGCAAGCGGCAGGCAATGTGGCGGAACAGGAGATGTATCGCACTTTTAACTGCGGTATCGGCATGGTGGTGTGTGTGTCCGCGAGCAATGCCGACGCCGTGCGTAAAGAGCTGGAAGCCGCTGGCGAAACCGTCTTTACCATCGGCCAGATCGAAACCGCCGACACAGCAGAACCTTTCGTCGAGGTCCGCTAAGCCCGTCCCCCGAGTGGCACCACAGAGGTGCCACTTTCGCCATTTTTTTGATCGCAGTTCCTTATGAAAAAAATCCGCACCGTCGTCCTTATCTCCGGCAGTGGCAGCAACTTGCAGGCGCTGATCGATGCCTGCGCCAACGCTGACTACCCGGCGGAGGTGGTCGCCGTAATCAGCAACCGCGCCGACGTCTACGGCCTGACCCGCGCGCAAAATCACGGCATTCCCACCGAGGTGCTCGATCACCGGCGCTTTGACAACCGCGAGACCTTCGACGCAGCGCTGCAGCAACTCATCGACAGCTACACCCCGGATCTGGTCGTGCTGGCGGGTTTTATGCGCATCCTCACCCCGGAGTTCGTCACCCATTATCTCGGGCGCATGCTCAATATCCACCCCTCCCTGCTGCCGCTCTACCCCGGCCTGCACACCCACCGCCGCGCCTTGGAAGCGGGCGATGCCAGCCACGGCGCTACTGTGCATTTTGTTACCCCGGAGTTGGACGGTGGCCCGGCTGTGGTGCAGGCAGCGGTTCCGGTTGAGGTTGGCGATACGGAGGAAATTCTGGCCAAACGCGTGCTTACCAAGGAACACGTTATTTACCCTTTGGCAGTGCGCTGGTTTGCTGAAGGCAAGCTGGTTCTGAAGGAAGGTAAAGCGTTTTTTGAGGGGGAATTATTGCCGCCCGGTGGTCGGCGGATCGATTGAGACGCAGCCTAGCGCGCCTCCACCTTCTGTTTGCCGCAGCGCTGGCATTCATACAGCGTAATCAGCTTGCCCTGCTTCACATCGAATTTTTTCTCTGTCACCACCTTCCACTTATGAAAACCCTCGCGGCAGAGGGTTTTGCCTTTGTGCTTCTCCGACGGTGACGGTCTTTTAAAAGGAAGAATTATTGCCATATCAACCTGCCTCTACTTCTTCGTTTAATTCTTCCAAATCCTGAAACTGCCGAACCCACTGCAAAAAAGCGCCCTGCGGCAGCGGATGTGCCAAAGCATATCCTTGAACCACGGGACAGCCCAGCGAACGCAATACATTAATTTGCTCTTCCTGCTCCACGCCCTCGGCGATCAGATTGACCCCGAGTTCGCGGGTAAATGCCAAAAGGCCGCGGGTTAAGCGGCGCTCGTCCGGGTCGCGGGCGATGCTGCGGTAGAGCGACTGGTCCAGTTTAATGCTGTCCAGATGCACCATGTGCAGATGGGAAACCGCAAACAGGCCAGCGCCAAAGCCGTCCAGCGTCGTCTTCACCCCCATGCGGCGCAACCCGGTCACCACCTCCTGCGCGGTCGCCGAATCGTCGAGCAGCACTGTTTCGGAAAATTCGATGGTCAACATCCCCGGCGGCAATTGGGTTTCACGCAGAATCGCGCGCACTTCGTCCAGTAGGTCGAGATCCTGAAAATGCACATTGGCGATATTCACCGCCACCGGAATTTCCAAACTGTCATCCAAGCGCCATTTCTGGCTCTGGCGGCAGGCTTCCCGCAGCACTTGGTAATCGATGGAGCGAATCACGCCGCTCTCTTCAGCGAAAGCGAGAAAGTCCCCCGGCATCAACAGACCGTGTTTGCGATGGTGCCAGCGCACCAAGACTTCGCAGCCCACCAAGCGGTTCTGCCCCACATCCAATTGCGGCTGAAAGTGCAATTCCAGTTCGCGCCGCTGCAGAGCTTGCTTGAGCTCATTTTGCAGGGCGAGCTTGTTGAGATTGGCCTTGCCCATGGCGACTTCGTAAATCATCAAGCGGCTTTTACCCGCCTCTTTCGCACAGTACATAGCGATATCGGCATTGCGCTTCAGCTCATTCAAATCCTGCCCGTGCTGCGGAAAAATGCTGGCGCCGATGCTGACGCCGACATTTAGCGAACGGCCGGCCACTTCGAGATTGTCTTGCAACGCCTGCAGCAAACCCTGGCCGATGGTTTCGATCTGCAGAAGGCTCTGCACGCTTTCCACCAACACGATGAATTCATCGCCGCCGAGCCGGCAGACGATATCTTCACCGCGCAGAGCGCCGCGAATTTTGGTCGCCGCCAATTTCAGCAACTCGTCGCCCACCTCGTGGCCGTAGTTGTCGTTGATGCATTTGAAGTTGTCCAAATCCAACAACAGCACCGCAAATTGTTTACCGGCGCGTTTGGCGTGGGCGGCGGCGCGGTTGAATTCTTCGTTGAGCAGGGCGCGGTTGGGTAGACCGGTGAGCGGATCGTGCAGAGCGCGATAACGGAATTCGTCGGCGAGCTTCTGCAGTTCGCGGGTGCGCTGGCTGACCTGGCGCTCCATCATCAAATCGCGTTGCTCGATCTGGCTGAGCATCTGATTAAACGCTTCACCCAGCTGGCCCAACTCATCACGACCGCTGATTTCCGCGCGCAAGCTGTAATTACCGGTTTCCATTACTGCGCGGGATAAACGATGCAGATGCAACAGCGGCTGGGAGACAATTTTTTGCACCAGCCACGCCACCAGGGCTGCTGTACCCAGGGCAAATAAAAATGCCAGCGCGGAATAGGTGCCCATATACACGCTGCGCAGTTCGATATCCGCGTAACTCACTTGCGCTTCGAGGGAACCAACCTGGCTGCCGCGCCATTCGATGGGGCGGCGATAGCTGAGCGCAGAAAAATCAAAACCTTCGGGACTGGGAAGAGGGGTGAGCTTGCCGGCCACCACGGGATACTGCGACAGCACTTCGCCCTGACGGTCGTAGACGGTGACAGCCACGATGCCGTGGGTGCTGGTGCCATTTTTTAAGAGGTAATCGACAGTGTGCAGATCGTTTTGCACCAGCGCGTTGGCAAGGTTGCCGGTGAGAATCGACAACTGCGACTCCACCTGCTCGGCCTTGATCCTTTTCACCAAGCGAAGATCCTGCACCACAAACGCGACCAAAACGCACAAGAGCGCCACCGTGGCTGAGGCCACAGTGATCAACGTCAGCTTGGCGCTGATATTGAGATCTTGCAGTCGCGTCATGGCATTCTCGCGCGCGCAGCGCTGTTGCCGTTATTCAAATGGCCGGACATTGGCGTTGCCGGTCCCCTGCCCACCGCGCGTTATTGTTTTTCCCGTTGTTGTTATTTCCGGGGTCGGTATAAGGCGGTCGAGGCGGCCATTATAAACCGCACACATCGCCACTCAGACAAAAGTCTGAACGATTTTTAAGCAATTTAGACCTTTGTCACGAGAAAAAATGGATCAGGTAAACAGAAAATCTGTTTTTGCCGCCATGATGGCGTCGTTGCGGTGCAGGCCATGGATCTTGTGAGTCCACCAGAGCACCGTCACCCTACCCCATTCCACGGTGATGAGCGGATGGTGGTTGTGCGCCTCCGCCAATTCGGCAATCTTGTTGGCAAATGCCATGGCGTCGGCGAAGTTGCTGAAGGAAAAATCCCGCCGCAGTTTCTTAACGCCCTCGTCATCCACCAACCGCCACGCAGGAATTTGCGCACGCAGGTCGGCAATTTCTTTGGACGTTAGTTGCGGCGCCCCCAACCGGCAGGCTTCACACGTTTGTTCTTTTAACTGTGTCATGGGGGCGCCCTCTTAGGTCGCGTTATTTCACGGTAATCAAACCTTCTTCGATCTTCGCTTTCCAGATGCGCGGGCCGATTTGGTGGACGGATTCGCCGCGGCTGTCCACCGCAACCGTCACCGGCATATCCCGCACTTCGAACTCGTAAATCGCTTCCATACCCAGATCGGCAAAGGCCAGCACCTTGGCGCCGACGATGGCTTTGGACACCAGATAGGCCGCACCGCCCACCGCCATCAGATAAACGGCTTTGTGGTCGCGGATCGCGTCGATCGCAGCAGGACCGCGCTCGGATTTGCCGATCATGCCGATAAGACCGGTTTTTTCCAGAACGGTGCGAGTGAACTTGTCCATACGCGTCGCGGTGGTGGGACCGGCGGGTCCGACAACTTCATCGCGCACCGGATCGACGGGGCCGACGTAGTAGATAAAACGGTTGGTGAAATCCACCGGCAGTTTTTCGCCTTTCGCCAGCATGTCCACCATGCGCTTGTGGGCAGCGTCGCGGCCGGTGAGGATTTTGCCGGAGAGCAACAGAGTATCGCCGGGTTTCCAGTCCTGAATATCGGCAGGGGTAATGCCGTCCAGATTCACCCGGCGTACATTCGCACCCACCTCCCAAGTAATCTGCGGCCAGTCGTCGAGGCTGGGCGGCGTTTGCAATGCAGGGCCGGAGCCATCAAGCGTGAAATGGGTGTGACGGGTAGCGGCGCAATTGGGAATCACCGCGATGGCTTTGTTAGCGGCGTGCGTGGGGAAATCTTTTACCTTCACATCCAGCACTGTCGTCAAACCGCCGAGACCTTGTGCACCTATGCCCAGCGCGTTGACCTTGTCATACAGCTCCAGACGCAAAGTTTCTGCGCGATTACTCGGACCGCGCTCACGCAGCTCCTGAATATCGATGGGATCGAGCAGCGCTTCTTTGGCCAGCAGCATAGCTTTTTCCGCCGTGCCGCCGATGCCGATACCGAGCATGCCCGGCGGGCACCAGCCGGCGCCCATCTGCGGCACCACATTGAGCACCCAGTCGACCACCGAATCTGACGGGTTCAACATGGCGAATTTTGATTTGGCTTCGGAGCCACCGCCTTTGGCAGCCACGTGAATGTCGATGGTATTGCCGGGGACGATTTTGTAATGAATAACGGCGGGAGTATTGTCGCCGGTATTTTTGCGCGCTGCGTCGGGATCGGCGAGGATCGACGCGCGCAGAACGTTATCGGCATTCTGGTACGCACGACGCACACCCTCATTGATCATGTCTTCCAGGGGCATGCCCCCTTCAATACGCACATCCATACCGACGTTGACGAAGGCGGTGACAATACCGGTGTCCTGGCAAATCGGCCGATGGCCTTCCGCGCACATGCGTGAATTAATCAGAATTTGCGCCATGGCGTCTTTAGCCGCCGGATTGGCTTCTTTTTGATAAGCCTCGTAAACGGCGTCGATAAAATCCTTGGGATGGTAATAGGAAATAAACTGCAATGCGTCCGCTACGCTGGCGATGATGTCGTCCTGGCGAATTACGGTAACCATGATGAAAACTCCGACTAAAACAAAAACAAGAAATTTAGAAACGGTCGGCTGATGGCCTCAGCCGCCTTTAAGCTTGATGAGATCGCGATTGACCTGGGCGCGGAAGGCATCAATCGCCTTGATGGCCTCTTCATGAGCGGCCACTTTGCGGCGCAATTCGCTATCCAATTCATCGACTTTTTTGCTGACGCCGCTGATGGTCTGCGCCTGGGTTTTATAAGCCTGATCAGTTGAATTAATGACGGCCTGCTGGGCGTCGACGAGTTCACTCACGACTTTCAATTCGCCGGTGACCTCGGCCAGCGCCGCTTTGATTTTGTCGTCCATACCCCCAGCGGTTTTTTCCAGCTCGGCAACCTTCCCTTCGAGTTGGGCGATGGCCTTGCGGTTGCGGTCATTGGCGACGCCCCACAATTTGCGAATCTCCGCTGCGTTTTCCTTGACGTTCGCCTGCAGCACCGTCATGGATTGGGTGGATTCGTCGTCCGACAACATCAGACGTTTTTCCAGATCTGTCACCCGAGCTTCCGCAGACGTAAGCGCCGTTCTGGTTTGTTGCAGCGCGCTCTGCGCCTCCTGCAATTGCCAATAAACAAACCCGGCGAAGCCACCTGCAGCAAGTGCCAGCAATAACGCCAGAGGCCCGAGTGGGGATTTCACCACCACGGGGCGGGAGGCAGCGGGAGGCGGCACTGGTCTGCCGGTAGGTGCCGCTGCGGCCTGGGCGCGCGCGCGCGGAGTATCATCTTTATCCACGGGTAAGGTCGAAATGGTCGGCTCGCGACGCTCGCTCATTGGATCACCTGCAATTCATAAATCGTAAGGAAAGCTGACTTGCTCTACCGATATTGAGCTATCGGCAAAAACGCAAAACGATCAGCTACAGACATCCGCATTGCTGTTTCGGTGCAATAAAAGATTTTGTCCGGAGGCTATTACTATGGACCCGATGCGCCCTCCTCGCCAGAAGGAATTCAACGCAACACACCACGCCCCGGACAAAAAAAAGGAGGCGTTGCAGCCTCCAGGATTTTCCTGTGGAAAATCGCTTACGCGAAATTCTGGTTGACGAAATCCCAATTCACCAACGCCCAGAACGCTTCCATATATTTCGGACGCGCATTGCGATAGTCGATGTAGTAAGCGTGCTCCCACAAATCGCAAGTCAGCAGCGGTTTGACGCTGTCGTCGGTGAGCGGAGTGCCGGCGTTGCTGGTATTTACAATCGCAACACTGCCGTCAGCTTTTTTCACCAACCAAGTCCAAGATGAACCGAAATTGTTGATCGCGGAATTGGTGAATTCTTCTTTGAATTTATCGAAGGAACCAAATGCGGTGCGAATCGCTTCTGCTACGGCGCCTGTCGCTTCGCCGCCACCTTGTGGGCTCAGGCAGTGCCAATAAAAAGTGTGGTTCCAGATTTGCGCGGCGTTATTGAAAATGCCACCAGTGGAAGTTTTGACGATTTCTTCCAGGGATTTGCCTTCGAAAGGCGTGCCGGGTATCAAACCGTTCAATTTATCCACATAAGTTTTGTGGTGTTTACCGTAGTGGTATTCCAGAGTTTCTTCGGAAATATGCGGCGCCAGGGCATTTTTGGCGTAGGGCAAAGGAGGCAATTCGAAAGTCATGATATTTCCATCCTGTTCACAGTGGGTTTGATAAGTGGGCCGAAGTATACAGGCAAGGCGCCACATGGGCCATTGCAGGGAAACTTCGGCGGGCAAAAAAAACGGTCCTTGCGGACCGTTTTTTTCTGCGGAGCAGTGCTTACATCATGCCGCCCATGCCAGGCATGCCGCCATGGTCATGTCCACCCGCTGCAGGCTTGTCTTCCGGCAAATCAGCGATCATGGCTTCGGTGGTGATCATCAGACCAGCGATAGAACCAGCGGCCTGCAGTGCAGTGCGGGTTACTTTTGCAGGGTCAAGGATACCCATTTCCAGCATGTCACCGAATTCACCAGTGGCAGCGTTGTAGCCGAAGTTACCATCGCTGTTGCGCACGCGCTCGGCGATGACAGAAGGCTCCTCACCAGCGTTGGCAACGATTTGACGCAGCGGAGCTTCCATGGCGCGACGCGCGATGGTGATACCAGCGTTTTGATCTTCGTTGTCACCTTTCAGGTCGGCGATAGCCGCAACAGCGCGAATCAACGCGGTGCCGCCGCCAGGAACCACGCCTTCTTCAACGGCTGCGCGAGTAGCGTGCAGGGCGTCTTCAACGCGGGCTTTTTTCTCTTTCATTTCGATTTCAGTAGCCGCGCCAACTTTGATCACCGCAACACCGCCAGCCAGTTTAGCTACGCGCTCTTGCAGTTTTTCGCGGTCGTAATCGGAAGAGGTTTCTTCGATTTGAGTGCGGATTTGCTGTACGCGCGCCTGGATCGCTTTCGGATCGCCAGCACCATCAACGATAGTGGTGGTTTCTTTGTTCATGGTGACGCGTTTGGCGGAACCCAGGTGCTCCAGAGAAGCGCTTTCCAGATCCAATCCAACTTCTTCGGAAATCACAGTACCGCCAGTCAATACCGCGATGTCTTGCAACATGGCTTTACGACGATCGCCGAAGCCAGGTGCTTTACAGGCAGCAACTTTGACGATGCCGCGCATGTTATTGACCACCAGAGTAGCCAGTGCTTCGCCTTCAACGTCTTCTGCAACGATAACCAGAGGCTTACCAGACTTGGCAACACCTTCCAGAACGGGGAGCAGTTCGCGGATGTTGGAGATTTTTTTGTCGACCAGCAGAATATAGGGGCTTTCCAGCTCTACGTTCATGCCGTCTTGGTTGTTGATGAAGTAGGGGGACAGGTAGCCGCGGTCGAACTGCATACCTTCCACAACTTCCAGTTGGTTTTCCAGGCCGCTGCCTTCTTCAACAGTGATAACACCTTCTTTACCCACTTTTTCCATGGCTTCAGCAATGATGTCGCCGATGGAAGAATCGCTATTGGCGGAGATGGTGCCTACCTGCGCGATGGATTTGGAATCGCCGCAGGGCTGGGCAATGGATTTAATGTGGGCAACCGCAGCGATAACGGCTTTATCGATACCGCGCTTGAGGTCCATCGGGTTCATGCCGGCGGCAACGGATTTCAAACCTTCGTTGACAATGGACTGAGCCAGAACGGTTGCAGTGGTGGTGCCGTCACCGGCTTCGTCAGAAGCCTGGGAAGCCACTTCTTTCACCATTTGCGCGCCCATGTTTTCGAACTTGTCTTTCAGTTCGATTTCTTTCGCAACGGACACACCGTCTTTGGTTACGGTAGGAGCGCCGAAGGATTTGTCGAGCACCACGTTGCGGCCTTTGGGACCCAGGGTGGCTTTTACGGCGTCAGCCAGAATATTTACTCCCGTCAGCATTTTTTGACGGGCGCTATCACCAAATTTTACGACTTTAGCTGCCATGATCTTTTTTCCTAGTATTTAACTGAGATGGATGGATGACCGGGAATTACTGGATAACCGCTTTGATGTCGCTCTCACTGAGGATCACCAGCTCTTCACCGTCGATTTCGATGGTGTCGCTGCCAGCGTATTTGCCGAATACAACGGTATCACCCACTTTCACATCGACGGGACGCACGTCGCCATTGTCCAGTACGCGGCCGGAACCGACTGCAACAACTTCACCTTGATTGGGTTTTTCCTTGGCGGAACCGGGCAGAACTATGCCGCCAGCGGTTTTTTGTTCTTCTTCCTTGCGACGCACCACAACACGATCGTGTAAAGGACGGATTTTCATTAAGGTTTTCTCCACATGTAGCGTTTTAGTTTGTGCTCCTACCGGACCCTGAGCCTCTCATCCAGATGCTGAACTGAGTGGCTGCCCGGCAGGCTGTTTGACATCTCCAGTATCGGAGTCCCCGCCCCGCCACAACGCGGCGGGGGAAAAAAGTCTGTGGGCGAAAATGGGAGCACTTTTGCTGATTTCAACACCCGCAGCGAAAAAATATTTCGCTCTGGACCAGAAGCTCCCTCAGACGCGCGGATCATTTTTGTCGTCGCGATCGAATTCACCTTCGATGATTCGCCCTTGCGCTTGTCCGCGCTGGCGCCGCACTACGAGGCCCGAGGCAAACCAGGGGCGCAGAATACGTTTGAGCAATAGCCGCCGCAGTGGTGGCAATAGGCAGCAGAGACCCACCAGATCCGTGATAAAGCCCGGCAAAAGCAGCAAAAATCCCCCTGCCGCAACAAATACGCCGCCCAACATTTCCTCGGCGGGCACCTGTCCCTGCTCAAGTTTTTCCCGGGCGCGCAGCAGAGTCGAATAACCCTGCTGGCGCAGCAGCAGCATGCCGATCACCGCCGTCAGCAGCACCAGCCCAATGGTCGGCGCCGCGCCGATCCGCGACCCCACCAGAATCAAAATAAACAGTTCGAGCAGCGGCAAGAGCACGAACGGAACAAGAAGAAGGCGCACCACATCTCCGGATTTGCGACAGAAAATCCACAATGGGGGCCGAGATCAGGAATGCAAGGCCAACTACCAGGCGTAGTTGGCGCCGAGGCGGTAAGTGGTGTCGCGCAGCGATGCGTTGACGTTCTGGTCGCGTGCGTGGTTGATGTAGGCCCACTCGACACTGAAATTGGCGGAAATACCAAAGCCGAGAGGGAAATTAAGGCCGGTATCCGAGCGCAACTCCCAGCGCTTGCTGTCACCCGGTTCGGGTGAAGCAAAGGAACCGTTGTACTGATTCTTATGATAAAAATTGAGCCCGCTGCGGAAGGTGTGGCGGAAATTCATCGCCAACCGCAAGCCAGGATAGGTATCCGGCTGCACCGGCGGCGGATTTTGATCAATATACGTGCGGTTGTATTGCAGCGCCGCTTCGAAATCCAGGGAGGATTTTGGCGTTTCCCAAAACATATGACCGAGACCGGAAGACGCGCGGTATTCCTCCTGGATATTGCGGCTGTCATCCTGCTCGGCGGAAATTTTATTGGCCCAATACCAGCGTGGCAGAAAAAACCAGTTCAACGAATAAGTCCCGATGCTGCGTTTTACCCTGGTTCTGAACACCAGGCCGTTGGCGTAATCGTAATTGGTGGTGTTCTGGCTGTTGTGGCTGATGGTGATATCGTGGCGCAAATCGCCGTGGCGCAGGCGCACTTCCGTCATGAGTTCTTGATATTCCACGCGGGTATTGCCGGTCTGCTTCCAGCCGGTGAGCCTGAGGTTGCCGCCGTAGGCATAGTTGGCTTCACTATGATTGGCAAAGGGGATCACATGTTTGAGCCCCATCAGCGCGTAGACTTTCTTTTTCCCTGGCCCACAGCGAAAGCGCACTTTGCGCTGGCGCATTTCCAGCCATAGGCAGGGATTATTTTGGCCGCGGATTTTTAACGGGGTCGATGACGACACGCGCTCGACCCGGACTTTGGGGATACGAATCTGGCCGAAGTTATCTGCCTGCCAAATGACAAACTCTTCTTCGATGCCCTGCAACTCGCCGGAGATGATATCGCCGTTATCCAGCACCACCTGACCGGCAAATGCCGGCAGCGACAACAACAAAAACACAACCGCCGGCACTAGGCGCCGCGTCAAACCATCAAGACAAAAACCAAACAACCGAACGTCTCCTAAATTTGCACGCGGGAAGCTGCTAGGATGCGCAACCGACGCAACTGCTACGCCGATATAAACCGGGAAGCCTAAGCCAAGATCGCCATATGTCAAATCGCAGCGCCATTTTTGCGGTCATCAATGCCATACCTGCGGGACAGGTGGCCACCTATGGTCAGGTCGCCCGCTTAGCAGGTCTTCCCGGCGCCGCGCGCCTAGTTGGCAATACGCTGCACACATTGCCGGAGGGCACGCGCCTGCCCTGGCATCGTGTGATCAATGCCCAAGGTCGAATTTCGCTGCCACCGGATTCCCCGAGTTACGCCGAACAGATCGCGCGTTTGCGCGCGGAGGGTGTGACAGTTGAAAACGGCAAGCTCTCCCTGGCGCAGCATCAATGGCAGCCAACAGCCGGCACAGCTCCCTCAAAAAACAAGGCCCACCACTCGTGACAGCAACACAATCCGACTACAAAGGCTGGCGCGGCATCCGGCGCGCTTTCGCCACCCCTTCCGCCTTCACCATGCTCTGCCTGGGTTTCGGTTCCGGCCTGCCGTTCCTGCTGGTGGGCTACACCCTGTCCACTTGGCTGCGCGACGCAGGCGTGGCCTTGAGTGTGATAGGGCTGGTGAGCTACGCGAGCTTTTTCTACGTGTTGAAATTCCTCTGGGCGCCGCTGATCGACCGTTACCCGCTGCCGTTTTTGGGCCGGCGCAGAGGCTGGCTGGCGTTGTCGCATGTTCTGCTGATCGGGTCGCTCGCCGGCATGGCCGTGGTCGGTCCCGATGGCGCACTGGGGCTGTTTATCGCCCTCGCCTGCGTCACCGCCTTCGCCGGGGCGACTCAGGATACGGTCGTGGATGCCTATCGTATTGAAATAGCGCCGGTGGAATCCCAGGCCGCGCTCGCCGCCACTTATATCTTTGGCTACCGGCTCGCGCTGATCATTTCCGGCGCTATGGCATTGTATTTGGCCGAATTGCTGGGCTGGCGGGCTGCTTATTTCACTATGGCCGCCTGTGTGCTGCTGCCCTTCATCGCCGTGCTGCTTTCCCGCGAGCCCCAGGTGCAGACGCTGCGCGTACGGGAAATCCGCGTATGGGATGCGTTTATTCAGCCCTTTCAGGAATTTTTCTCCCGCAACGGCTTTTGGTTGGCGCTGGCGCTGCTGGCTTTTGTCGGCCTGTTCAAACTGCCGGATCAGATGATCGGCGTGCTCGCCGGGCCCTTCTATCTGGACTCGGGTTACACCAAGGCCGATATCGCCACTGTCTCCAAACTCTACGGTGTCTGGATCGGCATCTTCGGCGCTTTTCTCGGTGGGGTGTGCACGGCGGCGTTTTCCATGCGGCCGATGCTGCTGGTGGCCGCCATCGCAGTTGCCCTGTCCAATGTCAGCTTTCTATTGATGGCGCACAACCCCGGACAGGCCTGGGCCTTTATCGCCGCGATCAGCGCGGACAATCTTTCCCAGGGGTTTGCCGGCGTGATTCTGGTGGCCTTTATGTCCAGCATCACCAACCGCAATTTCACCGCGACCCAATACGCGCTGCTGGCGTCGCTGGCCAATTTGCCAGGGAAATTTATCGGCGGTTTATCCGGCTATATGGTGGAGGCAACCAGCTATTCGGCGTTTTTTATTCTGAGCACGTTTTCCGTGGTGCCCACCCTGCTGTTGCTCGCCTGGTTGTGGAAAAGCATTCAGGAAAAGCCGGCTGAGGGATAAACAATCATGGTCTTGCCGGGAGCCATACCAGCTCAAGGTTAAGGTGCGAAACACGTCCCTGTGATCGAGGGGAGAACTGTATAAACGTACAGCTCCCGACAAGTTCGGCCATCATAAGCAGGCCGCCCTGGCTTGGCAAGGGCAAATCAGGACTGCAGCAGAATCCACAAAGCCACGCAGGTCACCCAGAACCATAGGGTGCGCGTGTACAGACGCTTGAGCGCCACTATCTCCCGCTGAGTGCAATCGCAAGACTGCATCAGTTCGTCATCGACAGACAGCGCGCCGAGCACGGTTTCGCGCAAGACAGTCGCCGAAGCGCCGGTGGTGCTGATCAGGTGGCGCTTCCAGCGATTGATGCAGCCGACGAAATTTCCGGTCACCGCAAAGCTAGCTCCGAGAAGGCGCACCGGCAACCACTCCAATGTCCACAACCAGTGTTTGGCGCCCGCGTCCGCTGGAATACTCTGGCAGTAGAGAAACGACAGGCGATACAACAACGCACCGGCCGGACCAAAAAACAAAAACCAGAAGATCACGGCGAACAGTCGCTCGAACCCTTGATAAGCAGTCGCTTCCAGCATGCGCTGGTGTAACGCGGGCCAATCCCCCTCTGCCAGATCCTCCGTCTGTGCGCCCTGCCTCTGCGCTTTGATCAGCGCCACTTGCCAGGCGCCATCGTTACAGGCCAGGGTGTAGGAAGTAGTCTCCGGCGCAAATTCGCCCCGGCCGAGGGAGTACAACAGCACGGCGGTGGCTAGGATCACCCAGACAAACGCAGGCAACATCACGGCAATGCCAGCCACTACCGCGACTGGCACCAGTACTGCCAGCAATAGACGCAACCACCAGTGTCGTGCGGTCATATCCCAGCGGTCAATCAGCGCCAGCCATTTAAGGAACAAGGTGTCCCGGTGAAGCGGATTGTTCGCCCCCCAAAACTGCAGGCCGGCCAATGCCAGCAGAATCACAATGAAATGCATGACAAGCTCCTAAAGATGGGATTGCGCCAGCAGCGCAAAATAGTGCTTCCAGTCAAACGCCGGTCCCGGATCGGTCTTGCGCTCGGGCGCAATGGTGCTGTGCCCGACAATGCGCTCTGAAGTGATGGGATAGCGGGCCATCAGCAGGCGAGTAAGCTGGACCAGGGTGGTGTATTGCTCGGCGGTATAGGGCTGCTCGTCCGTTCCCTCCAGCTCTATGCCCACAGAAAAGTCGTTGCAGTTGGCGCGCCCGGCGAACACGGACGCGCCGGCGTGCCACGCGCGATCGGCAAACGAGACAAATTGGGTGGTCCGCCCCCGACGATCAACCAGACAGTGGGACGACACCTGCAGCTGCGCAATGGTACCGAAGTAAGGATCGTCGTCCACCGGCAATTGATTGCAGAAAAACCGTTCTATATAGCCACCACCGAACTTGCCCGGCGGCAGGCTGATGTTGTGGATCACCAGCAGATCTATAACGGTACCGGCAGGACGGGCATTGAAATTGGGTGAAGGACAGCGGGCCACCGGACTCAACCAGCCGGCGGCGTCAATCAGACAGGGTTGGGTATCACTAGAGTTATTGAGGCTCTGCGCCACGGCGTGTCCCAGGTCAATTGCGGGTCCGGCAGTTTAGCAGGTACTGCCGGAGACCCTGCAACCGAGCTGAGCGGGACGATCCTTACTTCTTGTTGCCATCCAGATCGAGGGGCGCTTTGGCCTTGGCCTGACGCAGACTGGTGACTACCGATTCCAGCGCACGATCGAACAACATACTGTGGTCCAAGGGCCGCATATGCCCGGATTTCATGGCTAGCGCCAATTCCACCTGGGTCTTCTCGGCGACTTTTAGGCCGTTGCGATTGACGAAGATATATTTGCCAGTGGGGCGGATGTAAGCCGCCAAACGGCATCGCAAAGATTCCTTGCCTTCGCCCTGGTCGAGATCGAACCAAGCACCTTGCGCCAATCCGGACACCATCACCATATGCGGGTCGTCCGCGGGCAGCTCAGGCTGCGCAGGTGGCGGCACCGGCGCTGCAGGTTGCACCACAGCGGCAGGTTCCGGGGCAGAAACTACCGGTTCTTCCTCCTGCTCATTAGCCAGCAACTCTCCACGGATACGGGCGAGATGAATCTCCTCCANACCGGTAAANAGNTCAGCGACTTCAAACGGGTTGTAGGAAATGGAGTCCAGACCGCGNCGCAGTCGCCCCATCAAGTCTGGAATCAAACGAATCAGCTTCTGCCTNTNATTTTTACTGGAGCAAGGTTGTACGCTCCACACCAGATCGGTCAGGGTGCGCAATTGCTCCTGCCATTCCGCCGACGCAAAACCGTATTTCAAGCCGGTGACAAACAGCACATTGCTCCAGGGTCCGTTGATCAGGTCCAGAACCAGCTCCGGCAGATTATGCGCCATGGTGCGCAATTGGATTTCCGTTGCCACCGTTTTGCGCGCCTGCTCGGCACGCGCCTTGCCATCCTCGGCATCAATGGTGCGGCGCTCCAACACGGCGGCGCGGCGCTTCTCTTTATCGACAAAAGAAGTGAAATCAGCCAGGGCATCCTTGAATACATCCGGATTGCTCTCGAACTGACTGAGGATGCGGTCGACCGTAGCGCGCATGAATTTCACCAGCGGTTCGTCCCCTACCAGGCTCTCGCCCTGCTGCCACTCGGAGGCAACAGCCACCAGCTCGTTGAGCAGGCGGCGGGCGGGATGGCGCTTTTCCACCAGGAACTGCTCATCGAGCAGCGCCATTTTCAGCACCGGCACCTGCATACGGCCGATCAATTCGCGGAAGGGATCGGCCAGACCCTGTTCACGCAAAATGAAGCGGAACAACATCTGCACCAGGCCCATGGTTTCTTTTTCCACCCGGCCAATATCGACGCTTTGGCCGCGGCGGTTTTGCACGCTGGCCAACACGCGCTCGAAATCGAGGCCGTTGGCGCTCTCCCCTGACACGGGCAAGCGCTGGACAAAGGACAGGAGTTTGAGCAACTCGGCGCGGTTCTGCAGCGCGGGATCGTTGCCCAGGCGCGCGGCCATATCCGCAATATCTTCTGCCGCAGGGGTTTCCAACTCGGCAGACGTCTCAGCAACAGCCGCCGCGGCGGACTCACCAGCCGGTCTGCGCGCCATGGTCACCCGAATGCCATTGGCTTCCAGACACTCCAGCATCTGCTGGTTCAATTCGGGCTGCCGGGCGACCACTAAACGGTCGAACAGCTTGAACAGCACCAATTTGGCTTTGATATCGATATCCAGACGTTTGATTTGCGCCATGGCGGCGGCGCAGATCACTGCTGGACTCAAGGGCACTTTTTGCTCGTTGATCTCAGCCGGAAGAATCCGCGACAGAGCATCGGCTATGCCCTGCAACACCACCGTATGTTCGCGCATAGCGCGAGCCACAGTGGATTCCAGCGCCACCAGCTGCTCCAAATCCTCGTTCTGAACCAACGATAAAGCGTCCGCCGACAATTCCGCGTCGGTTTTACCTGCAGGGCGGGTGTCATCACCGGCCAGGCGCGAGAAAGCATCTTCGATCGCTTCGAAAAACCGTCGCTCAACGCTCTTGCGCTGAACCCGGACTTCACGCATGGAATCAAAAAACGCGTTCTGCTCGTTGTTGCTTTGGGCTTTATCTGCCAAGTCAAACAGGGCATCATCGGCGGCGTCGAAGTAAGCTTCCATGGCTGTGGCAAGAAATTTCTGCCCCATCTCATTTAACACATGGATCACAGCCGGCAAACGAGCGAGACGAGCACGCACCTGACGCTGGGTTTCAGGCTCCAGGCGGATAACCTTGGCGCTGTCAGTCACTGCAAACCTCCGAAGAACAACTAAGAATGTCCTTTTTCATGCTTATCAATGAATAAGGCTTCTTGAATCACCCATAAACATTGGTTAGCGGAATCTTTCAAATCATTCGAAAGTACCAAACATGCATTAAATTTATCACACGCCCGCAGGAGACGCGTGATGGAATTAAAAAAACGTGTGCTTAGTCTAAGACCGAATTAAGCGATTATCGTGAATAGTTAGAACGAAACATATTAATGAATGATTCTCCGCAACAACGCCCCGAAGCCCGCATAGGTAAAGGCATGATTCTGGCAGGCTGGATATTGGCTCTCGCCCTCCTCACCTCTGCTTTTAGCCAATGGTTGGATAAACGGCAAAATCCCAACAGCCGCCCGCTTTCCATGAGCGAAAACGGCATGAATCAAGTGGTGCTCGAACGCAACTTCCAACACCATTACGTTACCAGCGGCACAATTAATGACGTACCTGTTACCTTTTTGGTTGATACCGGCGCGACCACCGTTTCTATTCCCGCGCATCTTGCCAAAAAACTGGGCCTCACTCCGGGTGCGCCGCAAATGGCTACCACTGCAAACGGCGTTGTGGAAACCCGTGCAACATTAATCGACGAACTGCGCCTGGGATCCATTACCCTGCACAACGTGCGCGCGAATCTCAATCCAGGAATGCGCGACCAGGAAATTCTCCTCGGCATGAGCGCACTGAAAAATATCGAATTCACCCACCGCGACGGCGTTTTGACGCTCAAGCAATATTGACCGATTTTATTTTCGAATCCGACAATTTATGAACATTGAATTAAAAAACATCATCGCCGATATCCAGAGAACCGTTGCCGATGCACTTCAAGAAGACATAGGAACCGGCGACATCACCGCAGAACTATTATCCGCCGACACCATCAGTGACGCGACGCTGATCACCCGTGAAAATTGTGTGGTGTGCGGAATTCCCTGGTTTGACGAAGTGTTTCGCCAACTGGATGCCAATGTACAAATTCAATGGCAAGTGGAAGAAGGACAAATAGTTGCTGCCAACACTCTCCTGGCGAAATTAAAGGGCCCCGCGCGATCCCTCGTCACCGGTGAGCGCACCGCGCTGAATTTTCTGCAACTCCTCAGCGGCACCGCCACGCAAAGCCGAGAACTGGCGAAATTAGTTACAGGAACGGAAATTAAAATTCTCGACACCCGCAAAACTATTCCCGGTTTGCGCACCGCGCAAAAATACGCGGTTACCGTGGGTGGATGCCACAATCACCGGATCGGTTTATACGACGCATTCCTGATCAAAGAAAATCACATAGCCGCCTGCGGCGGCATCAGCGCCGCAATTTTACGCGCACAACAACTCCACCCGGAAAAGCCAATTATTGTCGAAGTGGAAAATTACACCGAATTCTGCGAAGCCGCCTCCCACCCCGTCACCCGCATCATGCTCGACAACTTCAGCACAGAGGATCTACAAAAAGTCTCCGCGCACCCGTCGAGTATTCCAGTGGAAATCTCCGGCAACATCACCGCCGCGGAAATCACCAAACTCTCCCACCTTAAAATTTCCGCGATTTCTACGGGGAGTTTGACCAAGCATGTTAGGGCGGTGGATTTGTCGATGAGGGTGGTGTAACGGCCAGCAAGGAACTCAGAAGGGATAGGTTTCTGGCTAAGAATTCAACAACGGTCAAGCCACTTTTATCCCGTGCTAGATGACCAATCTAAAAGTATGCACAAGCATGCCTCAGGTAGACCATCTTAAAGCCACTAAAAACCGGTCGGCTATAACGTCCTCTGCTCATCACCCAAGTCCCTTTCGTATTGCCTTAAGTTGAAATCGAGAGGGATCCGCGAGCTCACTATACAACTGCCGATCAACATAGGCCGTACGCTAATCGGTTGATACAATCCCTAACAATGATTCCCCACGCTGGAGGGTAAAGCCATTTGAAACCACACAAAATCTTCGTCCTACTAACTTTTTAATATCAGCATTTCACCTATCTGAAGGAGCATCTATGGCAATTCTCTTCGGCGGCGAAAAGGTGGAAGCCGTCCTATTTTCTCCCTTACAAGGAAAACTAACTTTCCAAGGAGAGCCTGCATCTGGAGCAAAAATTCATCTTTGGATTAAATGGAAAGATTCAGAAGGCGAGACTTTTTCCTATGTTGCTGATGAGGAAGGCATGTTCTCGATACCGACACATACAGCGACCTATAGCAACGAGCCATCACACAATTAGTCGTTACTCAAATAATTACCGTTGAATACAGAAATAACGCTTTTGAAGTCTGGAATTTATCAAAAATGGATCCCGGCATTTTCAAGGAGCTTGGTGGAAAGCCAACAAATGCTGTATGTGAACTCACCAGCGAGCTTACAGTTGTGACGGAAATGGCTTATTGGGAGGCGTGGCATGCAAATGGGACTTTGTGGAAAAAACAGGAGATTAATATGACAAAAATTAGGCATCCGAAGCTGCATTACACTGATGGCATGAAATCGTAGTAATTTAGCAGCGCACTTAGATATGGCGATTATTCGACAAGGAGATTCAGCATCAATGGCTTGCAGCGCGGACACTTTCCCTCAGTGCTTTTGAAGTAGCTCGTGGAAGGGTAAAACAAATCAGCAGAGCATCGGTGGCCAGATTTTACGGGATCTTTGCCGATTATTCGACCTCAATCCTTGCCCAGCCACCAGAGGGTCTCTACAATCCCCTCAGTTTTAGTCCGATGACCACAACAAGGAACGTTATGCTCAAACCTCGTCCTCTCAAAGGCCCTTTCGGCCACCACTACCTCATTTACCGCAATCGCGACGGCGCCGTCCCACGCAGCATGAAGCCACTTAAGTTTACGTCATCGGATGGCGCACGTACGCTGTTGCGTCAACTCCACGTTTCCCACAGCTACTGGCAGCTGCTGGCGCAGGATTTAGATGAAATGGCGCCGCTGTGTGGACACCAACGAGACTACCTACAGGTAATCTGCAACAGCCTAGCCAGTGGGCGACTGCGCCTTTATGGGATTCGACTTCCAGATGACCATCTGCACGCCGGCAACAAGGCCGTTATTCCCCACCGGCATGGTGACCAATACCTGTTCACCCCTGCTTCTTTTGCCCTGACGCAGGCACAAAGGCCCTATCGGTTTCAGTCAATAGTGGAAGTGCATCAACTCCTGCACGACCTGGCGCCCAACCTTGAGCAACTTGAGTCATTGGCGAGTACGCTAAAGCTGGCGCACTCAACGCAAGGCCTGAGTTACACCCAATTAATCGAACTGCTGGCCGAAGCGCTGACTGACGAAACTGTCGTCCTTTACGTGCAATCGTCTTTTAAACGCTGTGGCAACTCAGGCTCGGCAGAAAGCAGCGCAACCATGCCCGGTAACCGCCCTGTTCCGCTGGCGCCGCCGACAGTGGCATCTGAAAAAGCCAGCGGACTAACCTCCACCACAAGCAGCAACACCGGCATTGATGGATCAAAGGGTGGCGAAAAGGTGGCGGCACCAACACTGGAGGAAATTGCACTTGCAAAAAGTGAGGGAGCATCTCGTGAGCATATTCAAGCTAGAACTAAGCTTTCTCGATACTTTCTCAAATCGAACGGATTTACAGAGAGTCAAATCGCAAACGCAATCGGTGATGAAGGGGCGGGAATTGAGGGAGGTGTGGATTTAACAAAACCAATTGAGGTGATGTATTTCCCTCCTCCCGAGCAAATGACTCAGTACGTCAAATCTCACGGCTTTCCCGGAAATTGGTTTGATCCCCAGGGTAATCAAACGCCAGATGCATTAGGCCTGAGCGGTGAGGGCCGCACCCTTAAGCCATTCAACATGCCAAGCAGCCAAGGCTTGCTGTCATACTCAAAACCTATTGTCGACAACTGGACAAATCCTGGCGTGTCAGTAAGTACCGCAGGCGGCGGAAAGCAACTACTCGTCAATGATGACACAAAAAAATCTGTTATTACTTTGAATAAAATTGGAATGTAAAATGGACTACCAATCACTCAGTAACGCGGCAACTAATGTTATCGTCGCAATTGAAACCAATCCACTGGAGTCTGTATCTGTGGATGCACTAGAGTCGATCAAAAGACAGATGATTTTCATCCGCGATAATGCAGACAACAAAAGAAATCCTTCAGATGAGTTAATGCCAGGCCAAAAATTTACCTATGCAATAATAGCCTCTCGAGAGCTATCCAGTCCTTCCGAGCTGAAACTGAACAATTTAATATCTGAGGTAACCAGAATATTGGTAAAAGGTTGAGTAACTTTTTAGCTTATACATCTGAAAGCTCCGGATAACTGGAAACTGCGATACTGATCCGCAGTTAATCGCCGATATCCTCGGCACACCCTACGACCCCAGCAAAGAATACGTGCTTCATATTGTTGATCGCGGGGAAAACCTGGACCTATTTGGCCAAAACACCCTGGTACCCACCTGGGACAATATGCAGCAACCGGTGCAGACATATTTAGGCGGGAAGCATGAGCCGGAAGTTTTGGCTGAAGTGATGACACCGGAGTATCAGCGGGAATATGCGGAGCATATTGAGGTCTGTCGATCCGCAGGGCTAAATGAATTCAAAGTTAAAGATATGGAATTTTACAGCAAAGAATTATCTGAAGAGGAAAAGAAACATTTCGAGGCGCGGCATAATGTACGCACCGAAATCGGAGCAAATAGCGAATTTACAGGCAACGGATTGACTCAGTCACGGGAGGCCAGCACTCGTTACGGGGTGGTAGAAACCCTGACTCTAGAAAACAATCCCCCGCCCATATCGAAAATGACTAATATAAAATCAATATCCCTAACCCCAAGAAGGCCCGCCTGATGACACCAAAGTACATTGCTCCAGCTTTGGGCTTAATTGATCCAAACTACTTAAAGGCTGACGAACGATTTCTTATCGAGATTCAATATGAAATGTTTCCTGATGACCAGGTTAGACTTTTCAAAAAACGTGATTATTTAGTAGTTCACACCATCCTTTTTAATAAAATCCGAAAAGTATGGGCGAGCGCGCAAGAAGAATTCCCATTAGCCGCCCTCCCCTGGATCATCGACCGATTCGAAAACGGTTTCTTCAAACCCCAAGACCAAGGCGGTGTTTCAGACTTTGAACGCAGTCTACGCAAAGAATTTAACGGCGAGTTAATCGGCATTAACGCAATGGCGCACTGCTGTGCCGAGAACATGCCGGGCTTTAATATCTGGAATGCCAACAGAGCCAGCTACATCAGCCAAATCCCTCCACAACAGTGGGACATTCCTCGGCATATGTTGCTTGAGCAAGGACTGTTGGCAGAGCTGAAAGTCCTGGCGGAAGATTTTGAGCAAGGCAGATTGTAGCCCCCTTCCCTCTTTTATTTCTTCCAGGACGCAGAGCCACAACGGAGATCTGTATGAATTTACCACGCCACTTACTCGCAGCTTTTTTTACCACAATTATTCTGGTTGGTTGTGATACGAATGAATCGTCTCAGCTTAAGGAAGCGACTTACGAACCTGCGTCACAACCAAATCCCGCTGAGAAGGCTGAAGTCATTGGTGAAGCCCTGGGTATACCCCAGGCTAAGCCGGCTCGGGATTCAGATGGACAAGAGTTACTCGGTGTTCACAGCCAACCCCTGCTTTACAGCGATGCTGGTTTAATTGTCGCTCTGCAAGGTGAAGTGACCGTAGCTGACGGAGTTCAAATCAGTAAAACATTATGGCGGCAAATATCTGGGCCAGAGGCACAAATTCTAAATGCCACACAACAACAGGCGGAGGTGATAATTCCACATGTCGCTGAAATTACAGATCTGGAATTTGCCTTTGCTGCAGCCGACTCGGAAAATCATGTTGCTGAAGCGCGCACTCAAGTTCGCATATCGCCGTTGAAATATTCCGGAGTCGCAATCAAAACAACAACTGTCGTATCCGTAGATAAAGCAGTAATTACTTTAACACTGCCAGAAGTGCCACAATCTCCCGTCACACTTTATTATCGCACTCAGGATGGTACCGCTGTTGCCGGGCAGAATTATGAAGCCATGGAGAATCGGCAAGTAACATTTAGTGAAAATAATCCCGACGCTACCATTGAAATAAAAATATTGAACCCAGGCATCGCAACGGAAGATCGATACTTCCGGGTGTTTTATTCAACGGGATCAGGCAATCCTGAAAACAACTTTCATGTTGTCATACGCCGTAACAACTCTGGCGCGCCCGGTCAACCGACGGATCCCGTACAGCCAGAACCCAATGACCCCAGCGACCCGAATGAACCTACAGAACCAACAGATCCTACTCCGCTACCGGCGTATAACATCACATACAGCGCAGCAGAGGGTGGCCGCATTCATGGCGCCGCCCAACAGACGCTCAGCGCAGGTGCAAATGGCAGCCCTGTTACCGCCATTGCAAATCCTGGTTATCGTTTTGTCGCTTGGAGTGACGGACTTAGTACTGCCACCCGTACAGCCACAGACGCAAAAGCAGATCTACAAGTAACTGCCCAGTTTCGCCTCAACCAATTATGGCTTGACACTGGTCATTACGGAGAAATCATCGTCAACGCAGGGCCAACAACGGCAACTATCGATTGGCCCGCCGAGCCCGGAAAGACCTATAACGTGATAGTAGCCGATGACCCAGAAACGGAAATTCAAAATTACAGCGTGCATGGTGCAAAACTAATGGTGGGCGCGACACCACCACTGGATATAGAGGAATTAACTACTGATCAACCTGTGTATATCGCATTACTGGAAAACGGAGAGTTGAAAGCCTGGAGTAGCTTTGTACCCCGAGTATTGGGGACTGATGGAAATGTACGAACAATAGCAATTGACTCTGATGGCAGCCAATATATTGGAGGAGGGTTCACCCAGGTCAGCCCGCTTTCAGGTAATGGGGTCGCGCTTACATCCACTCAAAATCACTTTACCCACGCTATAGCGGCGCCGGTTATAGATGGTGAAGTTCATGCAGCGGCCTCAGATGGATACGGCGGCTGGTACGTTGGAGGCAGCTTTTCCAAAATCCACGGCCATGATCAAAAATACCTTATACACATTAACGCGGCAGGGCAATTGATAGATTGGGACCACAGAATACAAGGCTCCGTCCATGCAATATTAATCGACGAAGATGTAATCTATGTTGGAGGCTCCTTTCAGATAACAAATGCAGCAGACGGCAGCCGTAGATATTTGGCGGCGTTTGATCGACAGGGTAATTTGCTACCATGGAAACCAGAGATATACCAACCTGTCCTCGCGATCGCCAAAAATAATGACGTAATTTATACTGCAGGCGTAGCTGACAACCAAAATTATTTGTCCGCCTTTGACGCGAAGGGAACAAAACTGGCTTTTAATCCTCAGGTGACTTCGCAAGCATTCAGAACTTATATTTATTCCATAGCAGTAATGAACAATAATATATTCATTGGAGGAAATTTCACCGAAGCGAATGGCGAGCCAAGGAAATATCTAGCAGCTTTCGATATTGAAGGAAACCTCCTTCCTTGGGATCCTAGCCCCAATTCTGCCGTTGAAGCACTAGCCGTAGACAATGACATTTTATATTTGGGGGGTCATTTCACCCAAATCGGAAAAGAATCTCGCGCACATCTCGCTGCACTAGATACGCAAGGACAAATATTACCCTGGAACCCAGGCCTAGCAAACCCTGGATCGGGAGTCCAAGTTAAAGCTCTTGCTGCACACAATGGAGTAATTTATGCGGGTGGGTACTTTTCGCAATCCAATAATGAAAGACGAAACAACTTAGCCATGTTTGACACCGACGGACGCTTGCTTTCTTGGAAACCTGGCGGAAATTCGGGGGTTAACGTCATTGCCGCACAAGATGAAGTTGTGTACGTCGGCGGCGGATTTACCATGATAGGCGGGGGCTACCGAAGCAGTGTGGCAGCCACTGATAAAAATGGACGCCTACTCCCATGGAGCCCTGAGCTTTCCGGCTCAATATTTGATGGATTGCCCGCAGTTAACTCCGTCTTGATAGATGGTGATATCGTCTACATAGGAGGCATTTTTTTTAAAGCAGAAGAGGAAGCACGTCACCATCTGGCAGCGTTTGATAAGACCGGCAACCTACTTCCTTGGGCTCCCAATATAGATGGAGTCGGAATTGTGAAAAGCTTAGTGAAAACTCAGGACATCATTTATGTTGGCGGCTTATTGTTATGGGCAGACAATCGAGTCAGCTATGGGTTGGAGGCATTTGATATTAAGGGAAATCTACAAACCTGGGCTCCCGTCATAGATAACGAAGTTAAATCTCTGGCTGTTCATCAAGGAGTTCTTTATGGAAACAAGCAGATTTTTCAGGATGGCGTCTTGATCGGAGCGCTAGAAGGTCCAGAAAACCTATATATTAATGCGCTGACTGTGGAAAGAGATTTTGTCTACGCTGGCGGACAAGTAGTCCCAACAGGCGGGGGTGTAGGTAGCGCTGCCTTGACCGCCTTCGATTTGCAAGGCAAACAATTGCCCTGGTCTCCGCAACTTAGGGGCTCTGCAATGTTCACCGCCTCTGAGGTGCATACTGTAGCCGCAAGCAGTAAAGGAATTTACGTAGGTGGCTCGTTTACTAACGCTAACGGCGAGTCCCGGGGGCATATAGCATCTTTTGACGCAGAGGGAGATCTTTTGCCATGGACCACATCAATGAACAATCCAGTTTATGTTCTAGTCGTTCATGAAGGCGTAGTTTACGCAGGAGGAGCCTTCACTAAAGCTGGGGATCAGACCAGAGCAAGCTTAGCGACCTTTGATCTCCAGGGAAATTTATTGAACAAATAATATTTTGACACTCCAGCGCGACCCCCGCTGGAGTGTTCAGATGCCATCAAAAGTTGGACTTATAGGATCTTAGCGATCGGCTCTTTTACCAACATTTCTCACTTGTAGCAGTCTTCTGGCCTACATGATTTAACGAAAACAAGGCGCAATCTGTATCTTGGGCCTGCGCTCCAGTTGGAGTTGCCTGAAGCTGAAAACACGTTGTGCCGCAATCGACCAAGCGAATATTATAAAAGCCCTCCTGGCTAGGTATCTGCACGTTATAGCCACTGGTAGATGAAAGCCCCAAATTCTCAAAGGTCCCATATCCATTATTGGTAAAAAAATACCTCTCCTGTAAAGCAGCGATCCGCGTCAGCGCTTCCTTCGCGTCTGCCCTGCGTGTCTTCCGTATTGAATCCTGATAAGACGGAACGGCGATTGCCGCGAGGATCGCGACAATCACCACCACTATCATCACTTCAATCAGGGTAAAAGCTTTTTGATTTTTCATATATGAATCTCAGCACTACTTCCGTTATTGAGTGATATTGATTTCACTGGCAGGAATTTCCCGCCATGCGCGTCGGGCTGGATTGCCGGGAATATCCAGTTCTATATTGGATATTTCGCCTGCATCCGTCTGCGTAATTACATGGTTGTTAACAATTGCGGGATCTGACGCAACACCATCCAGAGTCGCCGCCACTGCTCCGACCTCTTTGAAGTTTTCATTTTCGATTGTAGTCGCTGGGCCATCCGTTTTTTCGAACAAGTTCGCGCGGCGGTATTGCGGAAGCCCAGTAAACATATCCAGTAAATAAATGCTGGACTGCCCGCGCTGTTGGCAGGACGAAACGGCTGGCGAATAGGAGTTAAATACCACTGTCTCGTTCAAGAACGCTGTTCTGGTAAAGCTGGTGGCATTATTACCTTCAAGATCTCTGTACCAGCCCTGCCATGGAGGCACCTCCTCAGCGATTCCGGTTGTATAGTCATCCAAATCTTCCACTAAACCACCTGATGTTCGGACTTTGACACCACCAAGACTTCCAATCAGCAGGGTATCGTTGGTGACAGGATAAAGTCTGTTGATATTTACAGATTCACCCGTCAGCCAAGTAAAGTTATTCGGCGCTGTGGCATTTACTTTAATTCCAAAGAATTTATTTTCGACTGGTATGTCCAGATCCTGCTTCACAAGGAACTGGCCGGAATTAGCAAAAACCCAGAAAGTGCCGCTTCTGTCGCGAACCGTCAAAGGAGTTCCCGAAAACGGCAGATTGGTACCAGTGCCCGTCAGCAGATTTGCAACATCGCCACTATCAAAAAGATTGCCTGTCGCTTGAAGTTCCACTTGTTTAAGAGCGCCGTGATAAGGATTTGCAGGAGCCGGTACGACTTGACGTCCGTGATCACCCAAGACACCCACATATAACATGTCGTCTTTGTAATCCCTGTTCCAGTCGACGGATTTAATGGCGTGGACAAAAGACTTCTGCGTGGTAGCGTCAACATCCACAGCGGTCAAAGCCAGATCTCCAGAAATTGCCGCCTTAAGATCGAAATAGAAAAGCTTGGCCTGCTGATCACTGATCGCTTCCGTCACAGCATGCGGTCCTCTCGGACCAGAACCGAAAACCAAATACCAATCATTTTGCGGCAACGTACCCAAATAACTACCGTAGCTGTTAGGTGATCGGCGCTTGACCAATTCCACGTCACCTACGGTATAGCCAAGCTCCGCATCTGTAATTTCCGCGATTAGCTTGGGAGGTTGTTCAGGATCCGTAATGTCCATAATCACGTACGCAGAACGCAGTGTCTGCGGACTGCCATCCAAATTAAGATCGTACGGCCCTCCACCGAAGCGCATACCTGCAACAAGAATTGTGCCCCAACCATTCGGATACACATTGTTATCGTATCCAGCGCCACGGAAAATATTCACGTCAAAGGTATAAATCTTTGAGTCCATGTAATACACGTGGCTGTAGTCATCTCGGGTCAGCCACTGAAGATGCGGTAACAGATTGTATGGGACATAGGCCCACATTTCCGCACCTAAACCATGCGCACGAACAGATTCACCGGCTGGCGATGTGGTGCTGTACTGATGGGTACCGTCCTCATTTTTTACATAAAAGCCCGCATTGAACGCGTGGAGCATGCCATCGTTGGCTCCGACGTACACCATATTCCGTCGATTACGGTATTTTTCGCGAAACTCACTGTAGCTGTCGTCACCGTACTGGGCATCATAGCCATCCGCAGGACGACCGACGATTGACGGAGTGGAGTGCACTATATCGCCAAGACGCCATACCTTTTCACCGGAGCCCCAATTGATTGTGCGCGAGCGATAACCTTCGACCTCCAGGCCGCGAACATAATTGATTACGTTTTCAGCATCAGTTGCAGGTACATCCAGAACCGCTGCAGGAATATTTGCCGGAGTGAACGCGACCACCTCATCTTTGCTAACGATGCCATCTCTGGCAGCTTCATCGCCTGGCTGATCGAGGCCAGCAATAATATAGCGCTTGTTATCGGCCAGCTCCGTTGTACCGCGCTGTGAAACTATATTGGCCGGCGTAATTGCTGCCAAAGCATCGCGAGCACTCCAAATCGTCTTCAACTGTTCCAGATCAAGACGCTCGCCTAGGGGTTGAGCGCGATTAGGCCCACCATCAGCCCCCACTTCGTAACGATTGAATTTTAATGTTTGGCCACTATCGTCAGTGGTAGTGACAAATTCGATAAAATTATCCGCAGCATCAAGCGCGTTATTTGGATTAGAATCTTCGCGAATATTGCCGTTGGAGTCGATAAAAAGACCATTTAAAGTTCCGACCCATGTAACGGTTTTGTTCTGCTTTGTGATCTCCGGGTTGTATAAGGTTTGCAGCATTAAACCTTCGCCAGCCAAGCGACTGGATTCTATTGATGCGGATGTTGATGTAGATGCTTTATTGATTAGCTCATTCAATACCGCTTCGAGTCTTTGCTGGAGGGTATCGGGACGGCGGACGAGCGTGTACCCCTTCGGCCACCCATCCGCCCCCTGCCATTCACTTGGTAGAGTCGGTCCATCAGTGCCATCCGTCTCTTTATAAGAGCCCCATTTCGCAGCGTAATAAAGAGGAGGTTCAAGGAAATTACTTTCAGGAGCGTCAACCCCAAAACTGAAATTGGTCGCCTTAGCGTCCCATTCATGCTGAGTCCGATTTTTATTAACCCACGATGGGAAATAAATACCGTCATTGGTCGAGCCGGAAATAACAAAGCCGAACTCCATATGATCAGGGGTGAAGTAAAACCGCCCTTCATTGTCAAGTCTTCGACCAAGAATAGATGTAATAACGTCGAAGGTTCCATTAGCGTTGAATCGAATTTCTATAATTCCACCAACGTCCTGGTCGTAATCCGATCCATGTTCTGTATCTTCCCAGGCCACAAAGTACTTGTTAATTCTGCCAGACGCGTCGGGAATTGCCCTAAAATCCACGAGCGCACAGTTTCCTACAGGAGCAGCATCTCTAAAATTATCCAGATTTCGACAGGCCGGAATAACATGAACCACTTGTGATTCGTTGTTAGGATTCCTAACCCTGATCGTTGGCAAATTAGACGCCATTGTTACGCCATATGTATTGATCGGAAACTCGCTTCCTGCCCGTTGTCCGCCTCGCACATCGTGAGTTTTTACATAATGAGCCAAACCGGCCATAAGATAGGAACCACCTAATCTTGGCGCGTCCGGACAAGTCCCACTTACCGCTCCAAACTCACCAATTGTCTTAGGGGTGCACTGCCCACCATTGAGCTCATTTGCGAGCGTCGTCGCTTTACCTACGAAATATTGAGGGGTGCCAACAAGTTCTATATTGCCTACCCTATTTGTCAGCTCTCGCAGAGACATGGCGCCATTAGCGCTGTTTGCGCCAATACCCAAAGATGCCGGTGTCGTATCGGCAAAGGTTGACTCATTGTCAAAAGAACCCGCACTTGCATTAAATCCAATGACGTTAAAGTTGATGCAGGATGAATCCACATCCGGAGGAGGTAATGGGTCTCTCCACTCGGCTACCGTCAAGCCCGTCAGTTCACTCGCTGCCGTGATACTTGCTCCATTATTAGGAGCCGCAAAATAGCGATAACTTTCCGCCATAATCTGACTAAACGGGTTGCCCCAGTTTCTACATTTGCCTTCGTCAAAGCTACTGGAGTGCCAGGGACACGTGTTGTTATAAGTACCATGGTTGTAATAATCGTCTCCATTTGCGCCTGCCCCCCTGAACATATAATCCACTATACGTAACGCGTCGAGCGAACTAACAAGAGACTCTGCGGGCCGTAGAAACTGCCCCGTCTCGGGGTCAATTTCATCTACTATTTTTGAAATATTTCTGCGCAGCACCCCAGCCCCCAGAGGACCGTCAGCCTTGTTAAAATCGAATGAGCGAGACATTAAACCAAAGTCGACATTTCGATCTTCAGCATAGTTCTGAATAAGTCCTACGGGTTTTTTGACAGATCCATAAGATTTGCAGTCATTACTACCACCCGCAGAATTGGCGCCGCACACATTTACTCTTACGACATAGTCCTTAAAGGCGCCGGTGCGCTCAGAAAGTCGCGGATTTCGAGAATGGGCATAGATTCCAGAAATTGCTGGATCATTCCCATTCATGCCAAAGGGTGCCCCGCCGTAGGCGCCAAACTCCCTGTCATTTTCTGGCTCAACACCAAACAGGCATTGATAGCGTTCACTGGTAGCCCATAGTGAATAGTTTCCTTTGACCGCTCTCACAAGTGGTGGCAGAGCTCGTATACGAGCATCCTGAGATGCTACATCGCGATATGCTTCTGTATTCGGAACTAAGGTTGTATTACATAGCGTTATTCCACGGCCCAGGTGACAGTCAGTATCCCCAGCCGCACAGGCCGCAGCCGGATCACTTGAAAAGGGAGTTAAAAGATGGACGTCATCCCCAGATAAATATTTGGCAAAACTGTGGGCATCGTTCGGTAGATATGCACGCTCAAGAACTGTTTTTTCAGCAGTATCTGTGGAGCGGTAGCCACCATATAAAACGTGGCGAATGATATCCATTCGGGTCATCGTGGCCCAATTCAGAAAATTTCCGCTCCACTCGTTAGCCGCTGGGCAATATTGCATCCGAGTTACGGTGGGCTGACCAACACCAGCTCCATTTACAGGGGCATTAGCTGTCGGCTCAAAATAATTTTCCGTTCCGTTGTATTGATAACATTTCGCACTGTCGAAATAGCCTACATAGAGGAAATTCCGATCATATGTGGTTTCATTTAAATCCAGAACCTTATTATTATTGAGATCGTCATAGTCGCTATATGCCTTCAAAAACAACTGGTGATCTCCAGAAAGAGTCAGCATCACCAAGGGATTTACATCAACCTTCTCCGCCAAGGGCGGCAGAGCACTGTAATTCGACATACTCTGCTGCGCACTGATGTTTGACAGCGGCATCATTGATAGAACGCATGTCAATCCAATGCTTCCGATCTTCGCAACGGAATTTTTCATATTTATTTTTTGCAAGAGATTCATTGTCGTCACCATAAGTTATCGCGCCGCTCTATACACAGACTGCAGCACCACCGCTGAACGGCGGGCCTCCCCTTCTGCGCGCACCGTTATTCGATACAGCGGGACACCGCTGTTACGGCTGTTTTCACCATCATCAATCGCATCGGCACTGGAGGGCACAAAACATAAAAATTCGATCATATATTTGACATCAACCAATTCATCAGGCTTAGAGCTCTTAACCTCCATTATTCGGTGAGAGCTGGCGGTATTCCAATAATTGGTGATTTTCCAAGGCTGCCCAACCTCACCACTGGCATCGGCCAATCTGCAATCGTCCCGATAAACCGCCCCATCCAGATCGCCGGTAAAACATAAACCGTTATTGCAGTCCGGATTGAAGCACTCAGTTTCTGAGCAACCCGGTAGAACATTACTGATCGAAAATCGCGGAATTTCCTCCCGCTCCACTCTCGCAAGGGCTGACTCAGCCGCTTGGAAAGCCACGGCTCGATCTCTCGCACTGGCGGCCATGCGCAGTTCAAGATTGGATGCGCGCATACTCGCCACACCCAAAATGGTGATGACTGCCAAAATTACTAAGCTCACAATTAATGTGGCGCCACGCTGATGACCAGAGATATGGGAAATATTCTTATACATAAATCAGATCCTATTTCTCAGTCTGAAAGTGGAAGTCACCACCTGACGCATAAAGCGGTCGTCGTAGCTATTTTCTAAAAGAATTCTTCCCACCCGATTGGTGGACTCAGCCTGAGAACGCATCAACAGATTTACCTGCACAGACACCACCTTACTCCAATCGGTAACAGCGGAGGCTTTCATATAACGTAAATTGCCGGAGTCCAAAATTCCGTAAAGCAAATCCATATCCTCGACCCCCAGAGCGATCTCTTCTTCAGCCCCACTACCATTCCGCAGAATTTTTCTCTTCAGAGCAGGCACACCTGGTAGCGCACTGGAATCTGCAATGTAATAAGCATGGGACACATAAGGCATAGCCACCGAGCCAGGAAGATAGAGCTGATTCATGCCTTCACCGAAGCATGAACATTCCGCATTGCAGATCAGACCTCGATCTAGTGCAGGTTTTATCGGGCCGGGACAAACAGAACTGCCAGCAGCCAAGGTAAATGTTGTCGAGCCCTCTACCGCTGTGGCCGCGCGTACGACCCCAACCCGCCGACAATCCTCTGCTACCAGCGCAATGTATTCACCGGCTTTAAAAGAGTGGGCGGAGGTCGTGGTAAAGACCGTATTGGTTGTGATTGGATCAGTAGTCTGACGGATGGAAAATTGAGCTCCAGCCGCGCCGCGCACTACAAATGAATCGGGATAGTCCTGAATTATCGTACTGCCCGGCTCATATATCTTCCAAAGTTTATCGCTAGGGTAATCCGCAGGATATGGAGCTGTAGTCGAACCACCTTCAAACCCCCGGACAGGTTCGGGCCCGAGCAATAGAGCTGAGTTGGCATCAACCCGGGCAACCAAAGCAACAGATGCCGCGTTGCCTGAGCAGCCAAAGTACCCTGCGCCCTGCAAATCCTTGCCAATTAAATCCATGGCATAGCGGGCGTTTTCCTGGATAAAGGACATTTCTTCCTGGCCGAGGAAAGTGGTTTTACTTGTCACCACCACCTGGATAACGCCGGCCAAAATAATCAGCCCAATTAAAATGGCCACCATTAACTCGACGATTGAAAAGCCGAAAGACCTCAGACGGCGCAACGACTGCTTTACGTTCGCTTTCATGTCAGATCTCCACCATCAATGCGTAGGTTTTTTGGCCTGTGGTATCTTCTTCAGACGTTCGGGCTATACCCTCGGAACGACTGTCGTCGAAGGAAATTTCGATGCGGAAAAGTCTTGCGGCAGCAGGATCAGGCTGGGTTATCACTACAGCGCCCGCAGGAAGGGCAGCTGTTACATTATCGTGAAGTTTTATTTTGTCCCACTTAGCCAAGTCAGATGGTGAGCATCCGCTGGTTGTGCAATCAACCCCTTCTGGAACTTCCGCATCGGCCGCAATCAGATATTCAGAGGCCACGGTGGGATTACTGCGAATCCGCTCCGCAATATCATTCGCCAAATAAATCGCCTGCGAATAAATATGCGCGGATTGGTTGTATTGCATGGACTTTGATTGCAGGGCGAGGATGCCGAGCAGGCCTATCGCGAGCACAAAAAGCGCGACCATTACCTCAACTAGAGAAGACCCTGTCTGTTTTGCTGTCCTCATAATGGTTCTCCATTTATTTCGCTATTATTTTCATGTTCTTTTAATTACCAGGGCAGCTTAAGTTGCTAGCTGCGTTGGTCGATGTCGGATCGTTATGCTTTCCATCCCCATTGGAATCTCGGGTTTTCATTACCAATCCGCTTCTATTAACAAATAAACCTCGAGCATAAACAGCCTCTTTATCAGGATCGCAGATAATAAAAAGGCGGTTTTCCGCGTTCCCGCTCATAAAACCTTGGGAGTTAAACGAAATATAATTATCGTCACCCGCATTTTTGGGGTGAATGGTGTATTGGCCGCTATTGCGATACACGTCGATCATGACGTCGGTACCATCGAAAATGCCGTTGTTGTTGATATCTTCAAAGATGATCCAGCCGGCATTCCAACTTCCGCCGGTGCAGTTAGTTTCGTTAGCACTTCCACAAATGGTGACGATGCGATTCCGCGACGCGGCTTCAGTCCGCGCAGTTGCGAGAGAGCTGGAGAATTTGGATTGCAAGCTGTCGACGTTATTGCGTTTGATAAGCGTGCTAAAGGAAGGGACAGCGATGGTGAGCAGGATGGCGGCGATGATGATGACCACCATCAGTTCTATCAGGGTAAAACCACGTTGTTTGCTGGATTGTCCTATCACAGTACGTCTCTCTTTCTTTTGGTTAACCTATCAAGAGCCTGCTTATTCAAAAAACACAGTAAAACAGGCAAATAGGATTGTCATTGGAGCGTGGATAAAAGGGCCGGAACTGCGACGGGTGGCATTGAAATAAGCGGGTTCTTGTGCTGGCGTGCGCCGCGTCACATTTTTTATTTTAATCGCTTATCACTGCTGTGCCGCCCGGGGCTTCAGGCGGCGCCAGTATGCCATATCCACCGTGAGGACCGCTGCCCTGGCGGCGTAAGCCTTAGTTGCGCAGTTCTTTGGGGAGGGAAAAGCTGATGTTTTCGGGGCGGCCCGGCAGCTCCTGAGGAGTGGTGGCGCCGAGCTTGCGCAGGCCGTCGATTACGTCGCGCACCAGCACCTCAGGGGCGGACGCACCTGCAGTAATGCCGATGGCGTGGCAGCCGCTGAACCACTCGGGCAAAAGGTCTTCCGGTCCATCAATTAAATAAGCCCGGGCACCACAGCGCTCGGCCAGTTCGCGCAAGCGGTTGGAATTGGAACTGTTGGGCGAGCCGACCACCAGCACCACCTCGCACTCCAGCGCCAATTGTTTTACCGCATCCTGACGATTCTGGGTGGCGTAACAGATATCGTCTTTGCGCGGTCCCTGGATCGCCGGGAATTTTGCCCGCAGGCTGTCGATCACCCGCGCCGTGTCGTCCACAGATAGCGTAGTTTGGGTGACGTAGGACAATTTTTCCGGGTTGCGCACCTGCAGATTGGCGACATCCTGTTCATTTTCCACCAGATAAATAGCGCCGCCAAAACGGGTGTCGTATTGACCCATGGTGCCCTCCACTTCTGGATGGCCCTGATGTCCAATCAAAATGCACTCCCAGCCCTCGCTGCTGTATTTAGCGACTTCCATATGGACTTTAGTCACCAAGGGACAGGTCGCGTCGAACACTTTCAGGCCGCGGTCTGAGGCGTTTTTGCGCACAGCCTGGGATACGCCGTGCGCGCTGAAAATCACGATGACATCATCTGGCACTGCGTCGAGCTCATCGACAAAGATAGCGCCGCGATTGCGCAGTTGGTCCACTACAAATTTGTTATGAACCACTTCGTGGCGCACATAAATCGGCGCTCCAAACACATCCAGAGCGCGATTGACGATATCGATAGCGCGATCCACGCCGGCGCAAAAGCCACGGGGATTAGCGAGTTTGATCTCCATAAGCTTAATCTCCACAAATAGCCCTTAGTGAGTGATGGCCGGATTGACGTCGATGATGCGCACACTGAATTCAATATCGCGCCCGGCCAATGGATGATTAAAATCCACGGTCACTGTCTGCTCATCAAATTCCTGCACCACACCGGGCAGTTCATTGCTTTGCGCATCCGCAAATGACAACACCAAGCCCTCGGCCAGCTCCACATCCGCAGGAAAATCCTTGCGCGGAAATTCTTGGATATTTTCCGGGTTGTAGGGGCCAAAACCTTTTTCCGGCGGAATCACAAACGATTTTTCATCGCCCGCCTGCAATCCCAGCAGAGCCTCCTCGAAACCCGGCAGCAAATTGCCATCGCCGACAATAAAGGTCACGGGCTCAGCATCAAAATTGGAATCCACCACTGAACCGTCTTCCAATTCGAGAGCAAAATGCAGGGTAACCTGGGTACCTGGGCCGATCGTCAAATCATTCATCTTTTGCCTTTCGCCCTCTGAACATATCCAACACTAATAAAGCGGCCCCTATGCAGATCGCCGAATCGGCGATATTAAAAGCCGGCCACTCGTGTTCCCGATAGTGCAGCACAATAAAGTCCACCACATGGCCGAGCATAATGCGGTCATACAGATTGCCCAGCGCGCCACCCAAAATCAGCGCCAGCGCTAATGCCTCCAAAGTGTTGCCCTTTTGGCGATAAATCCGCGTTATCCAGACGATTAAAACAACGCTGACGACCAGAGCCAGTGTGGCAAACAGCCAGCGCTGCCAGCCGCCGGCGCCGGCGAGAAAGCTGAACGCGGCACCTTCGTTATAGCGCAACGTAAGATAGAAAAACGGTGTCACCGGCGACACCTCGAGATAATCGATATAGGCCAGCGTTAAATGCTTGGTGAACTGATCAAACGCTATGACCAGCGCGGCTATTACGAATAACAGCCAGGGCAGCTTGCGCTGCAGCGCAGTTGCATCAGGCATACAAACGCTGCTCCCCGTTGCCGTCGACATTCTCGACACAGCGACCGCACAATTCCGGATGTTGCGCATGCAGACCGACATCTTTGCTGTGATGCCAGCAGCGCACACACTTGGGCGCGTTGGTGCGTTCTATCAAAACGCGAATACCCGGCACATCGGATTTCGCCAGCGTCTGGGCGCCATCATCCAATTGCACTTGCGCTTTTGATGTCATCAACACAAAGCGCAATTCATCGCCGAGCAACGTCAATAGCGTCAGATTTTCCTGACTGCACAACAAGGTCACTTCCGCTTCCAGGCTCTTGCCGATTTCACCGGCATTGCGTTTGGCTTCCAGCTCTTTATTGACCGCAGCTTTTACGTCGGCGATGAATTCCCAGAATTTGGTGTCCATTTTGCCCGGCTCCTGCGCCTGCGGCAGTTGATACCACTCCTGAGCAAAAACGGGTTCTTTGCGCTCGCCCGGCAGGGTTTGCCAGATTTCATCGGCGGTGAAGGACAAAATCGGCGCAATCCAACGGACCAACGCTTCCGCAATATAAAACTGCGCGGTTTGCGCCGAGCGGCGTGCGCGGCTGTCCGCTTTGGTGGTGTACACGCGGTCTTTGGTGATATCCAGATAAAAACCGCCGAGGTCGACAACGCAGAAGTTATGCAGCTTCTGGTAAATCAAATGGAATTGATAATTGTCGTAACAGGTTACGATTTCATTTTGCAGTTGCGCCGTGCGCTCCACCGCCCAGCGGTCGAGAGCAATCATTTGATTGATATCAACGGCAAATTCCGGCTGGAAATCCGGCAAATTGGAAAGCAAATAACGAATGGTATTGCGGATGCGGCGATAGGAATCCGCAGTGCGTTTCAGAATTTCATCGGATACGCTCATATCACCGCTGAAATCCGTCGCCGCCACCCACAAACGCAGCACATCCGCCCCCAAGTCGTTGACGACTTTTTGCGGCGGCACCACGTTGCCGAGGGATTTGGACATCTTGCGGCCTTCCGCATCCACGGTAAAACCGTGGGTCAGCACCTGCTTGTAAGGTGCGGAATTATTAATAGCCAATGCGGTTTTCAATGACGATTGAAACCAGCCGCGATGCTGATCCGAACCTTCGAGATACAAATCCGCAGGATAAGAAAGATAATCGCGCTGCTGTAATACAGAAAAATGCGTCACGCCGGAATCGAACCACACATCGAGAGTATCGGTGACCTTGTCGTATTTCGCCGCTTCATCGCCGAGCAATTCGCGGGCGTCCAATTCAAACCAGGCATCAATTCCCTTCGCTTCCACTTTTTGCGCAACCAATTCCACCAGCTCCGCCGTGCGCGGATGCAATTCCTGGGTTTCTTTATGGATGAACAAAGTGATGGGCACACCCCAGGTGCGCTGTCGGGAAATACACCAGTCGGGGCTGGATTCCAGCATGGATTGAATGCGCGCCTTGCCCCAATCGGGCACCCAGCGCACTTCATCAACGGTTTTTTTCACGCTGTCGAGCAAACCATTTTTGCTCATGCTGATAAACCATTGCGGTGTCGCGCGAAAAATCAGCGGAGTTTTGGTGCGCCAGCAATGCGGATAACTGTGAGTGATTTTGCCTTGGTGCAGCAGACGGCCTTTTTCCTGCAGCAAAGCCACCACTTTTTCGTCCACTTTATAAACGTGGTCGCCCGCAAAAATCTCGACGAAATCGCGATAGCTACCGTTATCGTCGATGTAATTCAGTGTGCCTATGCCGTATTTCTGCGCGATCACGAAGTCGT
>Ga0065721_10048897_pt1 | contig 63351 bp, 45 predicted proteins | sample Mesricmetagenome_FD_59108 | JGI IMG/M metagenome (GOLD analysis project Ga0065721, IMG submission 59108) | Mesophilic microbial community from rice straw/compost enrichment Sample: eDNA_1 v2 (version 2) | ecosystem: Engineered > Solid waste > Grass > Composting > Bioreactor | place: USA: Davis... | reverse complement strand
AGTCCGCGATTGTGTCCAGCCACAACTCCGTGAAGTGCAGCGGACCGGTGTATTCGGCGCTCGTGAACTGGATCACGTTTGCGCAGTTCGTGAAATTCGACAGGCATTGGCGGATGTAATTCCGATGCAGCTCGCGCCGGACCGGATGGTTCACGTCGTAAAACAATTCAGCCTGAAAAATCCGTTTGTCGCCCGCATACGGCGGCGGCTCCGGAAAGCCGGTTTCATTGATGTTGTTGGCGGAACGCCACGGAAAATCCGCCCAGTGCGCGCCCGCCTCGAGAATGTTGTGCTGAAAATAATTTTGATGGAACAGGATCAGTCCGCGTTCTTCAGCGATCCCGGCAAACTCACGCAATCGCGACCAATACCACGGATTGAATTTCGTGAGATCGTATTTGCTGAGTCCATCCCACGCGACACCTTGTCCACTGCGCGCAAACGGCTGTTCGTAAAAAGGCGGCAGCACATCGCCGTTCATCCGGCGCACACGCTCATGATCGTCGCGACGGCGCTCGTACCAGAGGCCATGGTTGTGATTCAACGCAATGTTTCCACTGGCGACCATTCTGTCGGCCACTTCGTTCAGGTCGTCAGTAAAACCGTGCCCGATCCTTCCCGGAACAAACCGCGTCACGCCAAGGCCAAATTGGTTCGCTTCACTGGGCCGGATGTTTCCGCGCCACCAGACAACGTTCGCCGTCCCGCCGATTGCCAGTTTGCCGTCGATCGTCAGCCAGCCGTTTGTAACAACGAGCGACAGCTTCGGATTGCTGATTGTGGATTGCGGATTGCGGATTTCATCAACGCTTTGTGCCCCCGCTTTGTTGATTGTGATCGGGTGTCGTTTGGAGGCGCTTAGAATGTAGTCCTTCAATTGTGGCGCGGGTTGATGCGCTGCGGCGGCGAGTTCCTGGGCTCTGTCGATCGGCGGATTGCTCGATTCCTCACGTGGACGCGGCATGAGCTGCAATCGCGACGCGGCGACGGATCCGAATCGATCCCGAACCTGCGCCGCGTAAAGGCTGTCGGGCTTCATGAAATCGTTCGAGCTGCGCCAGATGCCGTCCCCTTCGAATCCAGCCCAGGAACCGAATGACCAGTTTTGCGCACCGGGCGGATTCCAGCAGCGAATGATCGACGCGCTGCAATTCCAGAGAACACAGTTCGCCGCAGACCAGCCGATCGCAGCATTGTTGCCCGGACGAAATCCCAGCGTGATGGCGTTGCCGTCGATGTTGACGTTGTCGTAGAGCACGCCACTCGCCCAGCTTTCGATCGGGCCACTGTCATCGAGCGCTTCGCGCGCTTCACATTGAACGAACGCATTCGGTCCGGCAGCGCAGTGACCGGCAGAAAAATCATGACGGCCATGTTCGGCGTAACAGCGGAGAAAAAGCGTTTGCTGTCCCATCGTGAAAAACGTGTGACGACGATAGCCACCGATCTCTGAAATCGGCTCAATCGAAATACAATCCTGCACCGTCACCCGTTTGCAGCTTTCATAAATCGCCACAGCGGAACCGGCGAAATGCCTGAACGTCACCTGTCGCACCCAGCTGTCGGTGGCGTTCTCCATTGTGATTGCGCACCAGGAATGATTCTCGTCCTTCGGACTCGCAGGATCGAAGGTGGAAACGAGCGAAAGGTTCTCGATTCCGATGTTCTGAATTCGACCAGGCCAGGAGTAGAGAACAAAGTGATTGCGGATTGCGGATTGCGGATTGCGGATTTCCAAGGCGGTCGTTATCGGAGCATCAATGGTGATTTTGTTTCCATCGATCGATTTGATAACGCGATCCCAGATGATGTCGCGCGAACCGGGTTTCCAACCGCCGCCGATGCCGCCGCCAAATTCCGTCGCACCCAATTGATCGATCCATTCTCTGGAGCTTGGCCGGACGACTCGAATTGTGTCGCCAGGCTTCAAACCGGCTGCATCTTGAACCGAAAATTTCGCCGCACCGACCGGAACGTATTCGTCAGTGATCTGCCAGCTGGAATTGGATTTCACATGGAAATCGTTCCTTCCAACGATCCGAATCAAGGTTCGCCGATCCGTCCCGGCCGCAATCAGCTTTGTTCCATTCTCCCCAATACCCTCCCCGCGGAGAATGACGCCGGAGTTGCTGATGATGAGGCTGCCAAAAACTTCGTGCCTGCCCGACAACAGCAGCACGGCGCCACGAATACCGTTTGTATCGGACGGCAGACCTGCAACGTGGTTGAGTGCTCGTTGAATGCGCTCTGTGGAATCGCCAGCGCGCGCCGGCACAAAGATCTTTACAGGAACATTTGGAATTTCACGCTCGCCACCGGCGTAACCGACTGTTGAAAAATCCGGAACCACATTGCCGCGCTCGTCGGCGTCGTAATTCAGCCGACCATCCGACGCGGAAGAAATAATTGCCACAGGCGCTGGAGCAGCGATCGCTTCAAAGCTCCATAATCCAGGCATCAACGCGGCCACGATTCTCAGAATCGAAGCAATCGATCGGATCGCCGGCCCCCGGTTCCCTTGAAACTTGAAACTTGAAACTTGAAACTTCATCAAAGCCTCACAGTGAGTCTGGACATTGTTTTACTTCGCCCAATCTCTTTTCCATCGACGAGAACACTTAATCCCACTCCGCGGCGGTAGCGCGAACCATCCTTGTCCCAGAAGATTGTCAACGTGCGCCCACGATATGGCACGCCATCGAGGCAGAACCAGTTCCAGACGCCTTCAGGCAGGAGCGGATAAATTTCCACTGTGTTATCCGCCCGTGGACGCAATCCAATCACACCGGTGATCAGCAGATCTGCGAAGGTGGAATGATTATAGTAACGGCTCCGGCCATTCCTGCCGTTGATCCAGGCGCCGGTGACCTCGTCGAGATATTCGCCGATGTAAGGTTTTCCGTTGGCGCGCTGGCTTCGAACATAAGTGAGGAACGCATCGAAGTAAGTGGAACGTGAAACGTGGTTCGTAAGGCGTGAACTCATTTCACTGTTTCGGACAACGTTTGCGAGCGCATAAAGCGTCTGGCTGGTCGCGAAAGGCCACACCGCTCCGTCCCACTCGCATGTGCCCACGCCGTGCGATCGAAATTGCGGATGCCGCCGCTCCGCGGTGGTGATTCCGTACGGCGCATTGAAGCCATCGGGATCCGTCAGCTGCAGCCACGCGGATTCGAACCCCCGATTCGAATTTGGGAGATTGAACATCCATGGAATGAAACCGATGGCTTCCCGAACGTTCGCAAACCTGCCGTCCTCGCGAACGACTTCAAAGAACTGCGAATCAGAATTCCACAGCGTCTTGAGCATCAAGTTTTGAAGACGATCCGCTTTGGTTCTGAATTCGTTCGCAATTTTTTTCTTCCCCGCAAGAGTCGCGATCTCTGCAATGGCCCGCGCATTTGCAACCATGTAACTGTTGATCGTGGGGCGGATGTTTCTTTGCCGACGGCCGCCGCTGATCGATTCCTCCATGCCGTCGCGCACATCGAACTGCCAGAACAACCCGTTCGTCTGACGTTCCTGTTCCCACAGCTGATAATCCGCAACAAGATCGGGCAGCAGCTTCGTCACGAACCCCTTGTCGCCATCGACGAGATAACGGTCGTAAATCGCATCGGCGAACCAGCTGCTGAACTTGTGAAAGTGCGGCTGCGGCTTGCCGTCAGCGCCACGCAGCCAGAAATAAATGTAGTCTTTGACGTATTGCCGGTCCGCCAGCCAGCGCGCTTCCGCCACGTGAAAACTCGCGGCGCAACTGATGGTGTTGAATTCACCGGCGTGGCTCACCGGCGTCAGAAATTCCGTGAAGACGAACCCTTTCGGAGTTTGTTTCAGGTGCTTCCGGAAACTCCACCAGCGGAAGTAATAGATTTCCTCCACCTCAGGATCAGGGCATTCGAACATCGGAATGTTGCGTTCAAGCCATGCCCACGATTTCGCATTCGAAACAAGGTTCGTCACGTTCTCGTCCTCCATCGAATTGAAGCGTGAAACGTGATGTTCGAACGCGGCGGGTGGCAGGAGGTGAAAGCGATCGGCGGCGGACGCGCGGAGACAACAGACGAACAGAAGGAAACAAAGGGAACGAAGGAAGGTGCGAACCATCCGTTCGATGTTCAACGAGGAACACCCACGAGTCGGCGGGACATGTCGGACATTTCGCATCCTGAAGTTCAAATCTTTTCGACCAATGGCTTCAACTCTTCCAGGCGCCGCTGCACCAGCGCGCGTTCCTCCGTGCGAAACCGATGGAATGGTTCCGCCATGAAATCATCGCAAACATCCAGGCACGCCAGGGCGCACTTGATGCCCTTGATGATCGACGACGGATGCCGTCCGATCCTGTACAACGCGCCACTGACGCGCAGGATGATTTCGTGAAGCCGGCGTGCCTCGTTCAGGTTGCCAGCCCGGCCGGCTTCAACAAGCTTCACATACAGCTTTGGAAAAAGATTCGCGCCGCCGCTCACACCACCGTGTCCGCCGGACAACATCGCGTCGAAGAGCATTTCTTCCGGCCCAATCAACACAGGCCAGTCCGGACGCTGCCGCGCCAGTTCCAGTGCGCGGTGGAAATAGATCATGTTTCCGGAGCTGTCCTTGAGGCCGATGATGCGCGGGTTGTCCATTGCACGCTTCACGGTTTCGAGTTCGAACGAAACCTTCGTCAACGCGGGCATGTTGTAGATGAACAGCGGCAGCGGCAGTTCAGAAACGAGATGGTCGAGATATTCCTGCAACTCAGGCTGGCCTTCCGGCATGTAATACGGCGGAGCCGCCACCACAGCGGATGCGCCGCAATCTGCCGCAGCTTTCGCCACGTTCACCGATTCCTCGAACGCGGTATCCGTGATTCCAACCAGGACAGGAACACGTCCTTTCACCTGCTCGCACGTGCGTTCGATCAGTTCCTCGCGCAGGCGATAGCTCAGGCTGGGACCTTCGCCGGTGGTTCCGAGAATGAACAGGCCGTTCACACCGCCCGACAGGATGCGTTCGATCAGACGTTCCAGACCCGCGACGTCGAGTTCGTCGCGCGCCGCGAGCGGCGTCACCATCGGTGGAATGATTCCGGAGTATGTCACGCGTTCCATGTTCAAAGACTACTTCACGACGGCTATGGTTTCGGCTCCCGCCACCGGCTGTTTGCGCGAAACAACTCGCGCAGTGATCCAGCCGACGAGCAGAATTGTCAGCGTACTGAGCACGACGATCAGCAACGTATGAAAGGGACTTCGCATCGCAGCCGGTGCCTGGGTCCATTTGGGTGAGAAAGTCATCCAGGCGATCAGAATCACTCCGGTGACAACACCTGCCGCGGCGGCACGGTTGCCCGCCCGTCTCGACAGCAATCCAAGAAGGAAAAGTCCGAGCATCCCACCGCTGAAAATACTGGCGAGTCCCCACCACGCATCCAGCGCGTTCTTGATCTGCATCATCGCCAGGGCCATTCCCACTCCCGCCATTCCGAAAATAAACGTCGCGACGTGCAGCACGCGCATCGATTCCCGCTCGGTCGCAGCCGGACGAAAATAACGTTTGTAAACGTCGCAAAGAATCAATGTGGCCGAACAATTGATGGAACTCGAAACCGTCGATTGCGCCGCGGCAAAGATCGCTGCAATCACAAGACCAGTAACACCCATCGGCAGTTGAGCCACGATGAAGTGTGGGAAGACGGAATCCGGTTTGTTGATCGCGTCCACGGTTGCGGGCAACAGTTCCGGACGCGCCGTGTAGAAGGCGAACAGTCCCGTTCCGATAAAGAAAAACACTGCTGAGATGGGGAGATACAGCAGCGCGCCAAGCCAGACGCTTCGCGCCGCGGCGGCATCAGTTTTCGCTGTCTGATACCGTTGCACGTAGCTTTGATCGATTCCGAAGTTCTGGAGATTGATGAAAATTCCGTTCAGCAGGACGACCCAGAATGTCATGCGCGAAAGCTCCGGTCCGAAACTGCCGAGGCTGAATTTATTGTGTTCCGACGCAATTTGAAACAACTGCCCCGGCCCGGCAGGCATGCCAAAGAGCAGAATTCCCACGCACGCCAGCGCGCCGGCAATGAACACGATGCTCTGAACCACATCCGTCCAGATCACGGCTTCCATGCCGCCGACCAATGTGTAGGCAATCACGAGCACCCCGGCGCAAAGGATGATCGTTGGAATGCTGAATCCGGTCAGCGGCGCGAGCGCCAGGGCCAGCAGGTAAAGGATCGTTCCCATTCGTGCCAGTTGCGTGAGCAGGTAACAGATGACGGCATATGTGCGCGCCCAGGGACCGAAGCGATGTTCGAGATGTTGATAGGCCGAGACTTCGCCCGATCTGCGATAGAACGGCACGAAATACTTCACCGCCACCCAGGTCGTCAGCGGAATCGAAAGGCTGAACACGAATGCATTCCAGTTGCTCGCGAACGCTTTGCCGGGAAGGGCCAGGAAGCTGATGCTGCTGACGTAGGTTCCGAATATGGAAAGCCCCACTGCCCAGCCCGGAACACGACGTCCCGCAGCCATGAACTGTTCCGTGTTCAATCCCTTGCGGCCAAACCAGACCCCGAGCAGAACGACACCCACGAGGTAGAACAGAAGAACCGCAATATCGATGATCGGAAGTGACATCAATGTGGTCCTGACAACTGTCCCGTTAGAGTCTGGTACTTGCCGCCGGTTGACTCAAACCTTGCGGATTCGCTCCAGCCATCCCCGGCCCCACTTTGAATTCTCCAACGAGCCAGCCCAGATAGCGTTCGAGATTTGTATAACCGTTCCTGTCAGTCTTGTTGCCGTCGGACGGGTCGTCTGGATTCAATCCGGCAAGCTTCTCCCAATCGTCTGGCATTCCATCGCCATCGGTGTCCCATCCTGCCGGACGATGAATCTCGGGATACTCTTCCCATCCACCGACATCCTCCTGGGAATCCGGCAAACCCGGCAGACCCGTTGTGCTGCCTTTGAACTTTGCAGTTCCGGCGCGCACCTCTGAAAGGATGCGTTTGTCGTGCTCGTCAAGAACCGGGAAGTTGCAGCCGACATTCTCCAAAACGTTCTCGTAGGCTTCTTCAGCGCTGTGCGTATTCACAAAGGATTCGAAAAACGGAGTCTCGGACCAGGGAATGTATTCCGTCGGCAATCTTCCTCCACGTTCGGTGCTCGCAATCCTTCCATCGTTCTGGTTGGTGAGACCGAACCGGCCGGGCATGACATTTCCCGCAAAGTAATAGCGTTGGGAACCATTGAATCCACCGTATTGGGCATTGAGTGCGACGAACCGGGTTGTGGCAGGTCCCGGTTTGTAGAAGTTGTTGACGAAGTTCACTTCATGGGCGCCGCCGTCCGTTGTGCGGTTCTTCCAGTTGTAAACCACGTTGTTCCGAATATCGAGGCGGCCGGCGTAGGTGTTGTCCGGTTTCGCGAGTCCGCCTGCGAGACTCCAGTTCCGACCGGCGCAATGCGCGAGCAGGTTGTGATGAAAACTGCCGATGTCGCCGCCAATACTTGCAGCATATCCGTGCTGCGTTCCTGGCGGATATTTCTTGTGACCGGCGGCATTGAGCGCCTCGGAGATCAGCGTTCGCTGCAGCGTAATATTCTTTGCCCCGCGCGAGCTGAATGCTTCGTCCAGCGTCCAGCTGATGGAACAGTGATCGATGATGCAGTTGTCGCAGCTGGCCAGCCCCATGCCGTCGAGGGTCATGCCGGAAGTATTGCCGGGACGAACGCGAATGTAGCGAACGATCACGTCGCGGGCGCCGAGCATGCCGAAGTTGAAGTTGCGGATGCAGATTCCTTTTCCGGGCGCGGTCTGGCCGGCGATGGTGAGGTTTGAATTGGCGCCGCGCACGATGAGGCGTGACTGAAGGGTAATCAGACCGGACACATTGAACACCACAGTGCGCGGTCCAGTCGCTTCGACCGCTTCGCGAAGACTCCCCGGCCCGCTGTCGTTGAGATTCGTGACTGCGATGACGCGACCGCCGCGACCGCCCGTAGCAAAGCGTCCAAAACCTTCAGCGGTGGGAAATGCGAGCTGCGAGTCGGCGGCGCAAATCGGAACAGCTGACAAAATGGCAATGAGAACCGCAACCATCCTCATCCGACCAGGAGAGATTTCTTCCATACTTTAAATAAAACCGGGGCCAGCAAACGCATGGCCCCGGCATGTTTCACATTTTCAGATTACGAATCAGGGCAGCAACAGACGGAAGAAGACGTTTGTCTTCGACGGATCGATTGCCGAGTCAATCCGGTTGGTCTGCTCCGAGCCGCTGACGAGGAACCAGCTGCCGGTGTCGGTCAGGCTCACGGAATTGCTCCAGAGCTGCCATCCGATATGACTGGTTGGCCAGGTGAGCGTGAGCACTCCACCGCCGACGGTCGTTGTGATTTCTGTCGGAGTTGTATCAACTCCGGTGCTGCCGCCACTCACGAGCGTGATGCTGCCGTTCGCGGCAATGTTGTTTTCCCAGGTGTATGTCTTGGTGTTTAACGGATCGCTCGTCGGGAGGACGACAGAGGTGAATCCTGAAACGCCGCTGCTGAACAGCTGGAAGGTCGTGCCATTCGCGATGTCTGGGCCGACGTTAGTCACGATGAGAGTGCCGCCGCCAACGATGGTTGTGGCAACCAGTCGATCGTTCTTGATCGGCGAGGCATTGCGGTTCAGTTCCATCACGGTGATGCCCTGCAATGTGGCCGTGCCGTTCACCGTGAACGTGCCGATGTCCACACCCGGGGCCAGAGTCGCTCCGGATTGAACTGTAAGGGATCCGTTGATGGAACCTGTTCCACCCAGCGTGCCCGCAGTGACGAGGGTCGGGCCTGTGTAGGTGTTCGCACCATTCAGCAACAGTTTACCGGCGCCAACCTTCGTGACCGACACGGTGTCGAGACCGTTCGTGATCCGGCCATTGAAGACCGAGTCTGTTCCTTTGGCGCCGATGCTGAACGTCGTTCCGGAAAGGTCCGCATTCGTGCTGGCACCGAACAGGACCGTGTCAGGCCCGCCGTTGAGGGCACCGAGATGGTAGGTAAGACCGGCGCCATTCAGAACGTTGAGCGTGCTGGCGCCGGTTCCGAGATCGAACTCAGCATCGGCACTTCCGACCGCGATATTGTCGTTCGTGGTTGCGTTGAACCGATATCGGCCGGAGGTCGTGCCGAACGAGATGGTTCCGGAGAGTGCGGAGAGGCTGCCTCTGAACGTGAACAGGTTCGTGTTGTTGAAGGTCACGCTTCCGCCACCGCTCCACGGTCCGCTGGACGTCAGAGTGCTGCTTCCCAGCACTGCCAGGGTTGAGCCGCTGCCAGCCAACTGGATCGCGTTGGTCAGAGTGAAGTTACCCGACAACTCGAGGGCAACACCGTTGCCCAGACTGATCGGGCCAAAACCGGCTGCAGTTGTGGTGAGCCGGACGGCACCTTCGTTGATCTCTGTTCCTCCCTGATATGCATGTCCCGACTGGCTGAGCACCAACGTGCCGGGGCCGACCTTCGTGAGGCTGCCTTCACCCCGGACTGCTGTGCTGAGCGTCAGCTCATTTGTTGCAGATGCCACCCCAATCGAGGCGCCACCGCTCTTGATCGTCATCGCGCGGTTGAGGTTGGCATTGAGCATCCCGAGATAGTTGAGGCCCGCGCCATCGATCACGAACTGATTGTAAGCACCCTGGGCACCGAATGTGTTGGCTGTCGTGGCAACTACACCAAGAGCCTGGATGTTCCCCATTTCAACAATGCCACCTTCGAGGATTGCGCCACCGATGAACTCGTTGGTCGTGAGGATTGTCAGTGTCCCGGAACCACGCTTGTAGAGTGTCGCAGCTCCAAAGATCTTTCCGGTGCCACTGATCGTATAGTTCTTCGATGAATTATCGAATACAACGCCCGGAACAACCGGAGGAGCGGAGTTGACGAAGTTCGTGCTCACTCCTTCCACAATGTTGGTCACCCGGCTGAATCCGCCCGGCGCAACAGCGCCAGTCAGGTTGATCGTGGTGGTGCCCACAGCGGTGTCATTGAAAATGGCGCCCTGACTGTCTGTATAAGTCTGACCCGCCTTCCAGTTTGCCCCCCCGACTGAAACAGCCCATTCGCCGGAACCGTTTCCATCCCAGACCAACGGACTGGCGACAATCGAGACTTCGCCATATTCACGCACGCGTGAAAGATCCCATTGCAGACCCGGTCCGGGAACCGCAGGGAGAATCAAAGGCCAGATGCCGGCCGTATCAACAAAGTTGCTCTCCGTAATGCCATTGTTGTTCTCAAAAATCCGGAACATCTGTCCGGCTTCGAACTGCCCGGCACCCGGATTGATGTTTGTGATGATGATCGTGCTGGCGATGTTGTTCCAGCGATCCACCTGCAGCTTGTCGTGAACCTGTGGATGCGAGAAGTCCACTTCGATCAGCAGGATTCCGGCGTTGTTGTTTGGATTACCCGCATGGAGGTCGAGGCGATTGCCGAAATAGAGGGTGCCAATCGAGTTGAACGGTTCTGCTCCGGGTGAAAGCAACGCGCGATTGTCACTCAGCATGTTCACGCGAGCATCCGCACCCAGCAATCCACCGTCATTGTCGATGAAGAATCCATCACCGAAAACGAGGCCGCTAAAGTTGAACCGCTGCGAAAACAGACGGATGATGCCGTGATTCGCAAGAACGGAATTCACGTCCATCACCATGGCCGGATTAGCCGTACCGCGGACATTGATCGTTCCATTGTTGGTAATGCGTGTATTGACGATGGTGAATCCGGTGCTGAGCGCGGCGGTATCGATGAGTCCGTCCACGGTCAGACTGCCTCCCTGCAACGAAACGATGCCGTTGACCGAACCTCCGAGCGCGACCGTAACGGTGCCTGTCGAGGTCAATCCGCTCATTGATCCGCCGAAATCGACGACAACGTTCGACGCCACAGTCACGGTTCCGAGAATGCCCGAACCGGTCAGAGTGCCCCCGAGCACCGTCAACGGACCCGATTCCGCGGCATTGAACTCAAGTGAACCGGAACCGGATTTGACCAGCGATGCGGTTCCTGCAATTGCGCCGCCCACTGCATTGAAGGTGTAGTTCAGGGTGTTGTTCGTGATCGTCACACCGGCACCGCCCGATTGAGCAGGCACAACGACCTCAGTGATTGCCACTTCACCGGAAACTGCGGTGTCATCGAAGGTGACGAAATCACCGAGCGAGAAGTTGGTCGGAATGTTCCCTGCCGCCGTCACCCAGTTCTTGGTGGTGAGATCCCAGTTGTTGTTCACGTTTCCGCGCCAGACGAGAGTGTTCGGGGCGTTCGTCGTCAGATACAGTTCGATGGTCTTGGTATCCGGGTTGTTCAGGATGTAGCCCTGTGCACCAGGCGCCAGACCGGTGGCGCCGCTAACGTCCGCTGTAATGAAAGGAGTCGCAGTCTCATACGAAATGAGCGGAATGTTTGTGGGGTATGAAGTCACACCACTCACCGACGAAATCCGGATGGTGCTGGGAACACCTCCGAGATTGAGGAAATTCCGCACGTAAACGTTGGTGCGGCCGGCCACGACGCGAAGATTCAGCGTGGCCTCTGTCATGGAGAGGCTGTCCAGCGGAAGTCCGGGCTCTGCGCCAATCTGATTGGTCACGATCAAGGTGCCCTGGTTGATTGTAATGCGATTATTTCGGGGCTGAGAGATGGACACGAAATTCAGGCCGCCGTCGGCCACGATGGTGTCAGCCATCACTGTTCCACCCTGATTGATCGTCACCGTTCCACGGGTGTTGTACTGCTCGGCAACGGCTTCCGGGTTCGTATCTGCGGTATAACCAAGCGTCAGCGTTCCATTCACACGGAAAATGCCCCCGTTGTTCACAATGAGATCCGCACGGCAATAGTTGCGATATGCCTCCGCCCCGCCAATCTCGGTCCAGTTGGTTTTGCCGTCGTGCTCCTGATAACCCAGGAATGCCATGTTCACATCCACAACGCCGCGTCCGATCGTCAGCTGCGATTCAACGACAGGATTCTGGTTTGAGATGATCAGGGTTCGATCGCGGGACATGTAGAAGCGATCAGCCAGCAGGTTGATCACACCGCCCGAGAAATCGACCACGTTTGCGCGAACGGTGCTTTGGGCTGGAATAGGACCGCCGTCGTCCGCAATGGAGAAAACGGACATACGGCCCGTTCCGTTGGTTCCGCGGAACATCGCGCCGGAATTCGTGCCAAATGCCGGATTGAACCGGAATTCACCTGCGTTACCTGTCGCGCCGTTGGCGCCGACGATACAAAAGCTGTCAGCAAAGAACGCGTTGGTGAACCCAAGATAAAATCTGAGGTTGGGAGTGGCGCTTCCCTGGCCATGGGTCTCACCCGGCTGAAGCGTCGTGATCGCATAGGTGCGGGTGAATTCATTATCGTAGTTGTCCGGCCCCACATAGAGAGCAGTGATGAAGTTGCTGCGGGCGAGGTAAATGTTCGCCGCCATGTCTCGGGGATTCGCGTTGAAGTTTCCTCCCTCGTTGTATTCGTTGTAGTGCGGGAAGAGCTTGTAATCCGCAAACCCAACCCGATTCACATACGCTGTGAACGTGGTCAAATTTGACATGTTCAGGGTGGCCGACTGGCTCTCGCCGATCAGCACCGCCACGTTCGCCGCTTCGTTGCTGACCACGATCCGCGAATTGGCGCCGCCAACGATATTTACGCCCATGGTGCGATTTTCCGCCGAATCCAACTCATCGATGGTGTCGCGAAGCAGCGTGAACCCGTTCGTACCCGTGATGGTGAGCGTCGTGTTGGGCGCCATGCTGAGCGTGTGGTACAAAGCATTCGTAAAATCACTCGTTATCCCTGCATTTTGAGAGAAACGGAGAGAACCGATTGTCGTGCTGGCATCCAAGCCAATGTTCGTGAATGAAATTCCGCTCGGGAACGAGTTGTTCGTCTGACCGCCACGAGTGCCGAAAACGACATCTCCGGTTGACGTAGGAATGCCACCCAGCCAGCTCGAAGCCGAATTCCAGTTGTTGCTGACATTCAACGAACCATTCCAGATGTGAGCCGATTGAATTTCCAGGGGAATGGTGCGAGTCGCGCCGCCGGTTGCATTCAGATAAAACGTATGAATTCCCGCCGTGATGTTGGTGGTGTAAACGGTGAGCACGATGTTCGTGTCGTCTGATGTCGAGGTAAACGGAGTTCCATCGCTCGTCGTCAGCGTATAACCGGCCCCCGCAGGAAGTCCGGTAACATTCACTTCGACCGGCATACTGATGCCGGACACGTCAACGAGGATGTTGGAAATAACAGTCGTGTCAGTTGAACCGATGGGAACCGTGACCCGGAATTGGGACGGTCGCAGATTCACGTTCTGTGCCGAAGCATCAGTGTTTGCAAGGACAAGCAGGGAGCACAGCGAGGCGATCCCCATTCTGAGCCAGCGGAACGCGATTCTGGGTTTACGCTTACCACACCCGCGCGGGGTTGTGACGAGTTCACTGGAGGAGTACTCAGGGTTCATAGGGTTTTCGTAACTGATGGGGTTTGTTTGAATCGGACAAATTATCGCAACACCTCTCGCGCAGTCATTCAACGGGAATCAACGATTTATTCTTATTGATAGGGCATGCCGTCATTCATATAGGCATAATCCACACTCGCCGGAGTGCTCGGTGGTTGGAAAGGAACAGGAAATGTCTGTCCACCACCCTGCCACCATTTTATCTGATACTTCACAGCCTGCTTGGTCCGAGGATCCTTCCACTTGCGAATTTCCGAGTGACCGTCTGCAAAGGAAAGACCTCCCGCACCATTGTGATGACTGGACGGCATGTCCTGCCACTGATATGCGGCTTGTTGATACCCAGGGCGAAACTGGAAAATGAAGTCGTTGATGCTGTCGGGATGCTCATCCAGCACCACCCAAACCTTGGAAGGACCCGGCCTGTTCAGAATCGAGGCCCTCTGACCTTTCGTGTCTTTGATATAGGTGCGATTCCCCTCGGGATGATAATCTCCACCGATGGTTCCCACAGTTCCACCCGCGGCGGCGTTCATCGCATAGCTGCGAGGACGTGGTTGAGTGTTTCCCGGCCCCTGAAAGTTGTCGCCCGGACATTTGAAGACTGAGATCGACCGCACATAACCTTGCGTAAGGGGAAACTCCGGGTTTGCAGGATCCGGCTTGATCATGTCATTGGGATCAACGTCCGTTGTCCAGGTCATCGGGCCACCTCCCACCCAATTGTTCGGTTCGGGCATTTTGTCATTGTTGTCGCCAATGAACATCATCCAGCCCAGCATGAGCTGCTTGGTGTTGTTCATACACCCGGCAGCCTGCGCCTTGGTTTTGGCCTTGGACAGTGCCGGCAAAAGCATCGCAGCGAGAATCGCAATGATCGCAATCACCACAAGGAGCTCGATAAGGGTAAAACCGGTTTGATGCTGATTCTGAGAAAACGTCTTCTTCACTGCCTTTTGCATGCTGGAGTCCTTCGAATTCAAAGCACCAAGGAAACAACTGCCGCCGCCATCGAACCGCCGGGCACATTCAGGTTCATTACTGCTGCCGACATTTTCATGCTTCGCGCTTTGAGGAATGCAGCATTGATACCCCATCGACTATCAATCTGTAATCGCAAAAGTGTTAAAACGTTTGCCAAAATTGCCAGCGTCACTTTTTCACTCCTGCCCCGGGCGTCCGCGCTCTATAACACTTGGTCGAGTGAAAACCTCTGTAACCAGCCCCGTTTTCGGTTCGCCTGAGTCCTGCGGAATGAATTCATCCCAGCCCCACACGCCCGATCCTGTTTTCCACGTCGGCATCAATTCCCGAATTTCGCGGCGACGGGCAATCGGCTGGATGGCGGCCGCGTTGCCAGGCATTCAAATCAGCCGCGCACTGGCCGCGCAAATCGCGTCGGAAAACGTTGCCCGATTCGCCGGCACACGCGAATCGCTTTCGGCCTATCAATGTCCCGAATGGTTCCGGAACGCGAAGTTCGGCATCTGGGCTCACTGGGGACCACAGTCCGCCGCCGAGTGCGGCGACTGGTACGCGCGCAATCTTTACATCGAGGGATCACGTCAGAACCGGCATCACGTCAAAACGTACGGGCATCCGTCCAAAGTGGGATACAAGGACGTCATCCCCACATGGCACGGCCGTGATTTCAACCCGGATCATCTCGTCGGCCTCTATAAGAAAGCCGGCGCGCGCTACTTCATGAGCATGGGCGCGCATGTGGACAATTTCGATCTCTGGAACTCCAAACACACCCGCTGGAACGCCGTCAAAATGGGGATCAAACGTGACGTGGTCGCCGAGTTCCGAAAAGCGACTCTCAAACACGGACTCCGCTTCGGCGTCAGCGATCACCTCTGGATGGCCTACAAGTGGATGTCCGTCTCGCGCGGAAGCGACAGGAACGGCGAGTTCGCAGGCATTCCTTACGACGGCATCAATCCCGAATACCACGATCTTTATGGCGATTGCCCAAGAGTCTATCGCAACCTGCCGTGGGACGAAGACGACATCCCGGACAAGTGGAAACAGGAATGGTTCAACCGCATCAAGGATCTGATCGATCAGGCCGAGCCGGACATTGTTTACAGCGACGGACAAATTCCATTTGGCCATTACGGACTTGAACTGGTCGCCCATCTCTACAACCAGAGCGCGCGGCTGCACGGCGGCAAAGTCGAAGCCGTCATCACCAGCAAGCGCGACCAGGATTCGGCCGATGGCATTTGCGTCTTCGACAAGGAACGCGGAGTCGTCGAAGGCATTTACCCGCGGCCATGGCAGCTCTGCACGTGTGTTGGAAAGTGGCATTACGATCGCGAAGTCGTTTACAAAACACCCAAGCGCGTCATCGACATGCTCGTGGACGTCGTCAGCCGGAACGGCAATCTCCTGCTCAATTTTCCGCTGCCCAACAGCGGCGCGCTGGACAGCGAGGAATTGAAGATTCTCGACGCCATCACGCATTGGATTCACGTGAATGGCGAAGCCATCTTCGACACGCGTCCGTGGAAAACGTTCGGCGAGGGCGGACTGGTCAAGGAAGTTCCCGGAGTGAAATACAACGAAGCGAGTTTGAAAGACTTCACTTCAGACGTCGTGCGATTCACGACGAAAGACAAAATACTTTACGCGTTCTTCATGGGATGGCCCGGAAAGGAAGTCACCATTCCCATGCTGGGCGTCGGCAAGCCGCACGTGGCCGGAAAAATTCAGAACGTGGGACTGGTTGGATCCGTTCCAGGCCTCAAATGGCAACACAACGCAAACGGACTGACCGTTCAACTTCCCGCAGAAAAGCCGTCCGATTTCGCGCATGTGCTGAGAATTGAAGGACTCGAAACGTGAAACGAAGGTTTTGCAAGCCGAGGCAGTTCTTTGAATCTGCCGCCGTCAGTTATTTCTCCCGGCTGCGACTGCGCGCCTTGACACTGCTTTCATTCGCGCTTTCGCTCGCCCCGGCGTCGGCTGCTGAACTCTGGGTTTCACCAAACGGCTCCGACAAAAACATCGGCACACGCGAAGCGCCGTTCGCCACAGTGGCAGCAGCGCAACGCAAAGCGCGCGAACTCCGCCGGCTGAATGATCCGTCCGCGCCGTCAGGCATTCGCATCGTTCTCGAAGATGGCACTTATCCGCTTCTCACTCCCCTGCTCTTTCGCGCGGAAGATTCCGGCACACCCGAAAGTCCGACAGTGATCGAAGCTGCACCGAACGCGAACCCAACACTCAGTGGCGGCGCTTCAATCAAAGGCTGGAAAAAAGCGCCACGAAACTTGCCCGGATTGCCCAAATCTGCGCGCGGCAGCGTTTGGTTCGCCGAAGCTCCGCGCGTGAGCGGACGCATTGTTGAATTCCGACAGCTTTGGGTGAATGACGTCAAAGCCGTTCGCGCCCGCAATCCAAACGGTCCCGTGCTGAACCGCATGCTGGTTTGGGATCGAACCAATCGCTATGCTGCGGTTCCCGTTTCTTCACTGGCCGGACTCCAAAATTCCGCCGGAGTCGAAATGATCTTTCATCAACAATGGGAGATTGCGATCTGCCGGGTGAAGTCGCTCGACCTCATAAAATCTGAAGCACGTCTCACGTTTCACGAACCGGAATCGCAGATTCAATTCGAGCATCCCTGGCCGCAACCGGTGATGTCCACGAACGGCGCACCATTTTATCTGGCCAACGCGATCGAGTTTCTGGATTCGCCCGGCGAATGGTTTCAAGAATATCCCGGCGGCCGCATTTATTACTGGCCGCGTTCCGGCGAAAATCTCGAAACCGCAAACGTCATCGCACCTGTTCTTGAAACGCTCGTTCAAGTTGAAGGCACGCTGGATCATCCCGTTGCCCACGTTTCCTTCCGCGGCATCCGATTTGCCCACACCACCTGGATGCGTCCGTCTCAGCAGGGACACGTTCCGTTGCAGGCAGGCATGTATCTACTCGACGCTTACCGGCTCAGGCCGACCGGCACGCGTGATCATTCGGCAGGTCTGGATAATCAGGCCTGGATTGGACGCCCGCCCGGCGCGGTTTCTGTCAAAAACGCCCGGCACATTCGTTTCGAACGTTGTGAGTTCAAACACACCGGCATGTCAGGCCTCGATATTCAAAGCGGCACCCAGGATTTTGTGATCGAAGGCAACCTGTTTCGCGACATCGGCGGCAATGGAATTCAACTCGGACTCTTCGCCGAACCCGGATTTGAAACGCACCGGCCTTACCGGCCGACCGATGAACGCGTGATTGCGGCGCGACATCGCATCGCGAACAATCTCGTCACTGATGTCGCCAATGAAGACTGGGGTTGCGTGGGCATCATTGCCGGTTACGTCCGCGACACAACGATCGAGCACAACGAAGTCAGCCACGCCGGTTACACCGGGATCAGCGTCGGCTGGGGTTGGAACAAGGCGACGAACATCATGAGCAACAATCGGATCATCGCGAATCATATCCATCACGTCGCGCAATGGATGGGCGACACCGCAGGCATCTACACACTTTCGCCGCAGCCCGGATCATTGATCGCGAGCAACTGTGTTCACAGCATCCAGATGAGCCCCTACGTCGCCTATCCGGAACACTGGTTTTATCTCTACCTCGATGAAGGTTCGTCTCACATCACCGTTCGCGACAACTGGTGCCCGGCGGAACGTTTTCTGAAGAACGCGAACGGACCGGGAAACATCTGGGAAAACAACGGCCCGATGGTTTCTGATGAAATCCGCAGCAATGCCGGACTCACACCCAAATTCCAGGATTTGCTGAAGAAGTAAATGATTGCACCGCGAATATTGCCCGTTGCAGGTTGGACCGCCGGTTCGACGCAACTTGCTACAACTAAAATTCAGCAATCGACTGCCGCAAAAACCAATCGACGTCCAATGATTCGAAATCGTCCCGCGATCACGTCTTTCTTCGTTGTTCTTTGTTTCCTTCTGTTCCAACTCCCGCTTTCCGCTGCGATCGTTCCGACAAAACTGCTTTGCGAATATTCGCCCAGTCCGTCAGGCATCGATGTTCCAAACCCGCGCCTTTCCTGGCAGGTGCAAAGTTCAGAACGCGCCCAATTCCAATCCGCCTTTCAAATCCTCGTGGCGAGTGCACCGGAACTTCTCACGGAAGAAAAAGCCGATCTCTGGAACAGCGGCAAAGTCGCCTCTGACGAAACGTTGCACATCCGTTACGCGGGCAAGGAATTGAAATCCTCGCAGGACGTTTTCTGGAGAGTGCGCGTGTGGGATCAGAATGATCGCGCGTCGGACTGGAGTCCGGTTTCGAAATGGACCATGGGCATTCTGCCACCGTCCGGTTCGGTTTCGCAGGACGCTCCGCCCGCGGGCTGGCAGGCGCGCTGGATTTGCGCCCAGACCGCCACCGAATCGCTGTTGCTCCGGAAGGAATTCCACATCAAACCCGGACTCAAGCGCGCCATCATTCACGTTTCCGGACTTGGCCATTACGAACTGAATCTCAACGGACGCAAAGTCAGCGACGACCTTCTCACTCCCGGCTGGACCGACTACAACGACACGATTCTTTACGACACCCGCGACGTGACAGATTTGCTTCGAAGCGGTGAAAACGCAATCGGCATCACGCTCGGCAACGGCATGTATCATGTCGTCCGACGAAATCGCTTCGCGAAATTCACCGGCTCGTACGGGCCGCTGCGGGCCATCGCGCAACTCGAATTGGAATACGCCGATGGTTCGCGCGAAGTCCTGGTCACCGATCCCACCTGGCGGACACATCCGGGACCGATCACCTACAACAGCATTTATGGTGGCGAAGATCACGACACGCGGCTCAATCCTGTCGGCTGGGACAAACCGAATTTTGACGATCGTTCGTGGAAATCTGCCGTCCATGTCGTACGACCCAGCGGCCGTTTGCGCGGCCACGGCGTTTCGGTCGAACCCATCCGAGCGATCGAAGTCCGCAAGCCGATCGAAGAAAAACGACTCGCAGAAAACAAAATCGTTTACGATCTCGGACAGAACACTTCCTACATGCCACGCCTGCGCATCGCGGGTCCGGCCGGAAGCACGGTTCGGCTGATTCCCGCCGAAGTGATCAATCCCGACGGCTCGATTCAGCGCTCAACGATGGGCAGCACAAACCGCGGCCTTTCCTGGTGGCAATACACGAAGGCAACTGACGCCGAAGAGGAATGGTTTCCAAAATTCTATTACGTCGGCTGCCGCTATCTGGAAGCGACGCTAACTCCGCCGGAGGCCGTCGCCGAAACCGATTCAAGTTCCAACACAGGGCTGAAAAACCCCGGCAACCCGCAGACTGAAAAGTCCGCTCCACGGATCAGTTCCCTTGAAGGCGTGATGGTTCACGCGGACGTTGCGTTCACCGGTGATTTCGAATGTTCCAACCCATTGCTCAATCGCATTCGCGAACTCGTCCGCTGGGCGCAGCGCGCCAACATGGTTTCCGTTCTGACCGATTGTCCGCATCGCGAAAAACTCGGCTGGCTGGAGCAATATCATCTCAACGGCCCGTCCATCCGATACGAATTCGACATGGCCCGCATGTTCACCAAGGGCATGAACGACATGGCCGACGCGCAGCTCGACACCGGGCTCGTGCCGAACATCGCGCCCGAATACACCGAGTTCAAAGGCGCGTTTCGCAACGCCGCGGAATGGGGCGCCGCATTCATCGTCGTGCCGTGGCAGCAATATCAGTTCTGCGGTGACCTTGATCTGCTTCGAACGCATTACCCACGAATGAAACGTTACTTCGCGTTCATGGAAGGCCTCGCGACGAACAACATTCTTTCGCAGGGACTCGGCGACTGGTTCGATCTCGGCCCGAAAAAATCCGGCGCACCGCAACACACGCCGCCACCCGTCACTGCCACCGCCTTTCTGTATCACAATGCAACCCTCCTCGCTGAAACGGCGAAGCTGTTGAATCAACCTGCCGACGCGAAACATTTCGAACAGCGTGCCTCCGAAATTCGTAAGAGTTACAATCGCGAATTTTTCAACGCCGAAACCGGCAGCTACGCCACCGGCTCACAATGCGCCAATGCCATGCCGCTCGTTTTCGGAATCGTCGAACCGCAGCATCGCTCGAATGTTCTGAACGCCATCATCGCCGATCTCGAATCACGCGATTATCTGATGACCGCGGGAGATGTTGGATTCCGCTTCCTGCTGCAGGCGCTCGCGCAAAACGGCCGGCAGGATGTCATCTACCGCATGATCAATCAGGATGAAAAACCCGGATACGGGTTCATGCTGAAGAAAGGTGAAACGAGCCTGACCGAAGCCTGGGATGCGAATCTCACCACATCGCACAATCATTTCATGCTCGGGCATATCACCGAATGGTTCTACAAGGACCTCGTTGGGATCGATTGCGACCTGAGCGGCCCCGGCTTCCAGCGGATCATCATCAAACCGCAACCGACCGGCGACCTCACCTGGGCACGCGCCAGCTACGATTCAGTCCGAGGAAAAATCGTCAGCCACTGGCGGAAATCCTCCGGCGCGTTCGAACTGAACGTCACGATTCCTGCAAACACCCGCGCCATCGTGCACCTGCCGGCTGCGTCCGCACAACAGGTGACAGAAAGCGAAAAACAGCTCACGGAAGGAGAAGGGATTTTCGCAATTCGTCAGTCGGGTTCACACGTGCTCTGCGAGGTCGGTTCGGGCGAATATCGCTTCCGGGTCAGGCATTGAACCGTTTTGCGAATTCAAGGATCGAGCGGCCGCATTACCTTCAACGTTCCTGATCCGACAATCGCGTTCGGATCGCCGGCATTTTCCGTCCATTGCCCGAGCCAGTAGTGCAACGTTGCGCCAATAACGGGTGCGTTGGTTGTTCCGCCCTTCACCGTCGATTTGCTGCTGATGACAGCGCTTCCACGCGAGTGATCGCTCGTGGAATCGTAAATGTAGGAAAAGCGTTTCATCGAGGTTCCGGCGTTGTTGGTGTACGACTCCGGAAATGCGAGGCGAAACACTTCGCAACGGAACAGATTTGGATCGTTCACATTCACCACCTCCAGCGCATCGCCCAAAGCATCGGCGTCGAAATGCAGCACCAACGCGAGATTTTCCGTGGAGATATTCGCGTTCGTGGCGCAGCGTTCGATGAACGTGCGTTCGGTGACAGTGATCGTGCGAAGCTTGTTGGTTCCACCCGCGGTTTCCGTTCCGCGATAAGTAACAATCCAGCGCGACTGAGCAGACACCGCGCTGACGGACAGAGCGACCAGCAGCATCAGGAGAGAAAGGCGAAGCGTCGTCCGGTTCATAGGATTTTCATTTAATGGCTTTGCTCACCTTGAAAGTTCCACTGCCGATGCGAAGTGAATGGGCGCCTTCCGGCAACTGATACCATTGCAGCTCGCCACTCGAGACGAACCGGTTGGTCTGACCTTTTTTGTTGATCATCAGCTGCTGGTTCAGAATCGCCGTGCCGCGCGAAAACTCCGACTGATGCAGGTTGTAAAGATAGGCAAAGCGTTTCTCCGTCACGCCCTTGCTCGACACCGCCGTCGCGGACTCGGGAAAGAACAGCGGAAACACCGTCGCGACATGGCTGCCATCCTTGCGGTTCAGAATCTCAATCGCATCGCCGCGTGAATCCACATTGCGATGCAGGGCAAGGGTCAGATTCTTGAAGTTCGTCACCCCCGCCCGTCCGGCCCATTCCTGGATCAGGTTTTTATCGGTGATTTTTCGCACGACTTCGTTGCCGGAGGAATCGACCGTGGAAATCGTGCCTTTGAATGTCAGCCGGTAATAGCTTTGCGCCTGAACGGAACCGGCCGCCAGAAGACACGCGGCAACGAATCCGACGCGCACCTTTCCAATCGAGCTTCTGATATTCACGAAACGAGCTGTAACGCTTCCAATCCCGGCAAAAAATGGGGCGATTTGGGTAAGGTATTCTGCCCAACTGTGAGTATGACACGGCACAGAACAAACTACGGATGGACCCCGATGAACACCGGCGGCAGACGAAAACAACCTGCGCACTATACATCACTGAATCGCCTTCGGTCAGAATCAGATTCCACAAAGAATCCCGATCCGTGTTGATCCCCGTGCATCCGTCGCTAAAAAATTGATGTGGTTAAAAGATTGTTGAACGAACACCGAATGCTTCTTTTGCTGACGATTCGTTCCGCCTAATCTCGGCACATGGTCCGTTCCGACAACGATTCGTTGATCTCTGTCGAGCTCCGCAACGCGGTGCAACGGATCAGCACGCACTTTACAGAACACCTGCTGATCGCCCGTGTTCATCAGCAACAATTGTTTCACCTGCGTGCCGCAATCGTTTCGGAACCCGAGGCCGTCCCGGATTATCAGGTTCAGCGCAATTATCTCATTTCAACGTCGCGTTTCGGCATCGGACAGGTCTCCGGTTCCAACTGCACACCGCTCGGACTGCATCGCATCGCGGAAAAGATCGGCGCGCCCTGGCCGGCCGGAACGGTGTTCAAAGCGCGTCAGCCCATCGGCTTCACCTGGAATGGAATGCCGGACGCCAAAATCACAACGCGCATTCTCTGGCTGGAGGGATTGGAAGAAGGATTGAACCGCGGCGGCAATGTCGATTCGCACGACCGTTACATTTACATCCATGGCGTCGGCGACCAATCCAGCGTCGGAAAACCGTCGTCGCACGGATGCATTCATCTCGCCGACAAGGATCTCGTGCCGTTGTTTGAAATCATCCCGAGCGGAACTTTGGTGTGGATTGAAGCCTGACTTCAAGCCGCTCTGAAAATCCATGAACTCTCAATAGCACCGTGCTTCAGCGCGGTGACTGCGATCGTGCAATATTCAGCCGTTTGAAACGCCTTTCGTTCCGTCTGAAAAAGCCGTTGAAAACGGCTCTTCCATCCCGCCGCAATTTCACCGTGCTGAAGCACGGTGTTAATGAGATTACTCCAATACCCTGATCAATGCGCTTCTCCGCAACTGCAAGCTGAACCCGCCGGTGCCGGGACTTTCGAGTCCCGTATTCCAGAGAACGCTTTCGCCATGCGGACGTCGGCAATTCCGCGCATTGACATGACACGTCGCCATGACGAAAGTGGCGCGTGCCCCGAATTCTTTGCAGTGTGCTGATGCTTGTCGCTGTCTTCACAGCGACCGGATCGCATTGGTTCGTTCTGCAAACGATCGCCTGGGGCGGAATGCTTTCCGAGAATCTTCGCGAACGCCCGCTTGTCGAAGCGGTGCAACGCACGTTCGATGGCGAACATCCCTGCTCGCTTTGCGTTGAAATTTCGAACGGCAAAAAAGCTGAGAAAAAGCCTGAGTTCCGCATTGATCTGAAGAAGTTCGATTTCGTGCTTCAGGCGCAGCGTTTCATTTTCATCGCGCCGGAAGAATTCACCCTTCTTCCGGAGTGGTCTGCCGATTTCCAAAGTCAGACACGCCAGCCTTCCGTTCCCCCGCCCCGCACAGCCACAGCCTGACCTTCCGTTTCGGTTTGTTCTGTGACCGTGGTCGCCCACGGCGCTCCTGTTTCCTGTTCTGAATTGTTTCAGGAGAAAATCCTGTGTCTGGTTATGGTTGGAAAATTTTGTTTCCGACGACGCGCTTTTACATTGATCGAGCTGCTCGTCGTCATTGCGATCATCAGCATCCTTGCGGCTCTGATTCTGCCCGCCTTCAGCAAGGCGCGGCAGAAGGCCTGGGGCACCGTGTGCCTTGGCCATCTCAAACAGATCGGCCTCGCAACGCGGATGTACGCCGACGATTTCAATGACGCATTGCCGCGCTCGGCTCACACAGGACAGTCGTGGACGAAAACGCTTCAGCCGTATTGCGGCGGAACAAACCTCTGGCGCTGCCCGCGCGATGAGCACAAGACCCGAATCTACAGTTACGCGCTCAATGACTTCCTGCTGCCCGCCTCGAACAATGCGAGTGCAGCGAATACTTACAGTAAATTTACCCAGGTGCCGTCTCCCTCGGAAACGCTCTGGGCCACGGAATGCGCCAAAAGCTACGCATTCCTGGATCACTTCCACTTCAGCCCCGCAAACGATGGCGAGATCTCGTCGAAGAGTTTCCCGGGCCAGGTCGGAGTTATAAACCACAATCGCGGCGCGAACTACCTGTTCGTGGACGGCCGCGCGCAACTCCATCGTTGGAACCTTCTGATTTCTGAAATCGATCGCGCCGGATCACGTTTTATCGATCCGGCCGGCAAACCTTAAACTTTTTCAATACCTGAAAACATTTCGTCCGATGCAACTTCGTCTTCTTCTCACAGTCGCCAGTCTGTTGCTGGCATCCGTCACTGTTCTCAAAGCCCAGGATCACGGCCATCTCAACATCGGAGCCGTCGGCACGAATCCGGGCGATCCGCTCAAGTTTGAAAACGGACCCGACTTCGCTGAAGAAACCGGTTACGTGAACACACTGATCTTCACGAATGCCGGACCTTACAGCGGTTATTTCGTCGGGAACATCACGCTCACCGGCCTTGCCGCAACGGAAGATCGCGGCGGCCCCATTCCCGGCGCTGCTGCTCTGGGCTCAAGGTTGTTTGTGCAGATCGCGGCGGTTTCCGGACCGCCGGGTGGCGCATTCGGATTTTGGGATTCTGGAGCAACGTCACCAACGATCAGCGTGGAGTCCGGTGCCACTTCAACCAATCTCTGGCGCCTCAGCGAAAATGACGGCTCGCCCGGATCCGATCCTTACGGTCACATTCATGGACGCCGATTCACCGCGAGCAGACCGGGAATCTACGTCGTGACCTTTCGCGCCTTCGATCTGTCAACCAATGGCTTAAACGGCAACCCGATCCATGCACCCTCCGAACCGCTCCAGATATCCTTCCAGGCCGGGATCAACATCCGATCGGTCATCCCGTCCAATGACACGACTGTGATTTCCTTTGGCGCGAAAGCCGGCTCCAGCTGGCAGGTTGAAAGCACGGATTCGCTGGCGGAACCCAACTGGACTGAAGTGGGCGAACCGGTCTTCGGTTCGGACCATTTCATTGAAGTCATCGATCCGGCGACTGCGACTGGGCCTCAACGCTTTTACCGAGTTCGCGAAGAATTGTTGCCCTGACACCGGGCTGAAGAAAATCGCCGCCGCGAAAGGACCGCGACTCTGCGGAGTCGCAGCGACGCACAGTTTGCAGTAAAGCTTGGAAAATCTCCGCTCCAGGACAGTGAACATCGCTGCGCCTCCCGGCTCCCGGCTCCTTCCCCTTTTCTCCCCCGCTCCCTTTCAGACTCATAGACTCACACACTCACACACTCACCGGCTCACCCATTCCGCACAGCCGTTCACGCTTGCCAAACGTATCGCCAGCCTTAGATTAACGGCTCATTTGAACTAAAAACTATGGATTTTAACAATCTCAGCGTGCTCCTCGCCCAAGCCACCACGCAAACCGCCCAGAATCCCAAAGCTGAAATGATGAAGATGGTTCTCACCTTCGTCATCTTTGGCGCCATCTTCTATTTCGTCCTGATCCGTCCCCAGCAGAAACGCGCCAAGCAGCAGGCTGAAATGCTCAAGGCGCTGAAGCGGGGCGACAAGGTGGTTACCACGGGCGGCATCATTGGCCTGATCTCCTCCGTGAAAGACAAGTCGCTCGTCATCAAGTCTGACGACTCCAAGTTCGAAATCACCAAGGGCGCCGTCGCCGAGGTGCTGGAGCGTTCGAATGAATCAAGCGAAGCCTGATCTCCGTTTTCCAAGTCCCCCAACGCCTCCCCTCTCATGAACCGAAACCATCTCTGGAAACTGCTCCTTATCGTCTTCCTTCTGGTCTGGGCGATCTATGAAATGACGCCCCCGTCGGCGCGGCCGCTGGTGGACTATTTCAAAAGCAGGGCTGTAAACCAGGATGCCACGTTCAATGAAATCTACGAGCGGGCCAAAGCCGCCGACGCCGAGCACCCCCAGCGTTCGTTTGGAAACCTTCAGGAAGCCATCGGAACGAACAGCATCGCGAAGTATTTCCCCTTCTATGACACCAAGAACGAAGCCCGTCCCACGACCTACATCCTGAACCGGCTTCAACGCGAAGCTGCGGGCAAGGTGAAGCTCGGCATCGATCTGGCCGGCGGCACCTCGTTTCTGGTGGAGATGGATACGAATCGGCTGAATTCGGTTGAAATCACAACCCGGACAAACGCACAGGGAGATGTCATCACCGTCACGAATGTTGTCCCAACGGACATCAGCGGCGCGCTCAATCAGGCGGTCGAAGTGTTCCGCAAACGCGTCGATGCGCTCGGCGTTGCCGAACCTGTCATTCAGCCCGAAGGCAATAATCGCATTCTGATCCAGTTGCCGGGTCTGTCCGAAGAGGTCATCGAAGACGCCCGCAAGCGCATCCAGAAGGTGGCCTTCCTCGAATTCCGCCTCGTTCATCCGCAAAGCCGGCAGCTGATCGAGAGCGGCTCCATGAGTGCTCCCGGATATGAACTTCTTTCTGAAGTCCGCACGGCTCCCGACGGCTCCAAACAAATCCAACGGTATCTCGTCAAACGCCGGCCGGAACTCGTCGGCGGCATCAAGCGCGCCGGTCTGAGCCGCGACAATTTCGGCCGCCCGGAAATCCTCTTCACTCTCGAATCTGACGCAGCGGAAAAATTCGCCCAGATCACCCGCGAAAACATCGGACGCCAACTGGCCATCGTCCTCGACGGCGAACTGCAGAGCGCTCCGAGCATCAAAGGCGAAATTCCCGGCGGCAGCGGTAGCATCACCGGCGACTACACCGAACAACAGGCCCGCGCGCTGATCAGCGTCCTGGAAAATCCGCTCAAGGCACCGGTCCACATCATCGACGAACGCAAGGTCGATCCCACACTCGGCAACGACTCCATCGCGAGCGGTATTCGAGCCTCCCTTTACGGCATCATCGCTGTCTCGGCGTTCATGCTGATTTATTACCTGCTTTCCGGCCTGATCGCGAATGTCGCGCTCTGCCTGAACATCATCATCCTGATGGGCGTGATGTGTTCGATCGGTGCCACTCTCACGATGCCCGGTATCGCCGGTATCGCGCTGACAATCGGCATGGCGGTTGACGCAAACGTGCTGATCTTCGAACGCATCCGCGAAGAACTCGCTGCAGGAAAATCGCTGCGCGGAGCATTGAACGCCGGTTACAACAAGGCGTTCGGAACGATCTTCGACTCCAACCTGACGACGCTTATCTCATCCGTCATCCTGATCTACATGGGAACCGGCCCGGTCAAGGGCTTCGGCGTCACGCTGAGCATCGGTGTCGCAATCAGCATGTTCACCGCGCTGGTGGTCACGCGCCTGATCTTCGACTTCCTCCTCGCGAAGAACCTGATCAAGAACCTCAAGATGCTGCATGTCATCCGCAGCACGAAGATCGACTTCATGCGCTGGGCGATTCCGGCCTTCATTGCCTCGTGGCTGTTGATTCTCATCGGAAACGGCTACGGCCTGTTCGTCCGCGGCTCGGATGTCTTGAGCGTCGAATTCGCCGGTGGCGAAACGGTCACGCTGGGCTTCGACCAGAAGAACAAGGTTGAGGTCGATAAACTGCGCGAAACAATCCGCGAAGTGACCTCCGGCGATGTCCTCGTCGCCTATCAGCGCAACATTTCGACCGGCTTGGACACGCTTCGCGTGACCGCGCGCGCCTTCGGAACCGCTGACGAAGGAGTGGGCGAGAAGATCTTCCAGCATTTGCGGCAGAAGTTCCCCGAGGCGAAATTCGGAGGCGAAGCCGGCAAACCGCTCAGCATCGAGCGCGTCGGTCCAACCGTTGGAAAGGAAATCCAGAAAACAGCCGTCATTGCATCGTTCCTGGCGCTGTTCGGCATCCTCATTTACGTCGCGTTCCGTTACGAAATCTCCTTCGCCGTCGGTGCTGTGGTCGCCATTTTCCACGACATCCTCATGACGCTGGGATGCTATTTCCTCGCTGGACACGAATTGAACGCAACCACGGTTGCAGCCCTGCTCACGATCATCGGCTTCTCGATCAACGACACGATCGTCATCTTCGACCGTGTCCGTGAAGATCTCAGACTTGGCGTTCGCGGCACATTCAAGGACGTGATGAACCGGGCGATCAATCAGACCCTGAGCCGCACGATCATCACATCAGGAACTGTGCTCCTTTCAACGCTGTCGCTCTACATCTTCGGCGGCGGTGTGATCAACGACTTCGCCTTCACTTTCCTGGTCGGCATCATCAGCGGAACGTTCTCAACGATCTACATCGCCTGCTTCATTGTGCTTCGCTGGCACAAGGGCGAGAGGCCGAACATCGGGAGCGCCACTCCGGCTCCCGTGGACGCTGCCGTTCCCGTCACTGGAAAATAGTCGTCCGGCGATCACCTGATGCACGCATTGGAAATCTCACCCTGGCATTGGGCGGGTTTCATTGCCTGCATCCTCGTTTTCCTCGCGCTTGACCTGGGCGTGTTTCACCGGCACGCCCATGTCGTCCGCTTCAAGGAAGCACTCCTTTGGAGCGGAATCTGGTTTACCACTGCGATCCTGTTCGGGCTCTTCATTGCGCCCGCGATGGTGGAAAGCTGGACCCGGACGGAAACCATCGAATTCGTCACTGGCTATCTCATCGAGCTTTCGCTCTCGATGGACAACGTCTTCGTGATCGCGCTGATCTTTGGCTATTTCCGCATCCCGTCCGAATACCAGCATCGCGTGCTGTTCTGGGGAATCCTCGGCGCCCTCGTCATGCGCGGCGCCATGATCGGCGCCGGTGTGGCGCTAATCTCCGCATTGCATTGGGTGCTTTATATCTTTGCGGCATTGCTGATCTACAGCGGTTTCAAGATGATGTTTGTCGAAACGGATGTGGAACCGGAAAAGAACGTCGTGCTCAAGCTGGCGCGAAGGCTTTATCCGGTTTCGCCAACCCTGGACGGACAGAAGTTCACAACGCATTGGAATGGACGCATGGCGCTCACGCCGCTCGCCCTTGTGCTGATGATGGTAGAAACGACCGACCTCGTTTTCGCGCTGGATTCCATCCCCGCCATTTTCGCCGTCACCACGAAGCCGTTCATTGTTTTCACTTCAAATGTCTTCGCCATCCTCGGCCTGCGCTCGCTCTATTTTGTCCTCGCCGGCGCGATAGGCTATTTCCGTTATCTCAAATACGGCCTGTCACTCGTCCTCGTGTTCATCGGCATCAAGATGTTGCTCGCGCCGCATCATCCGCCAAAACAGTGGTATCAGGTTCAAATTCCGACCGGCATCTCGCTCGGAGTTGTCGCCGCCATCATTCTCATTTCCATCGCCCTTTCGGTCGTTGCAGCGCAGCGCGAAAAAAGGCTCGCCGCCAGGGCGAAGGAGACGAAGCTTCACCGCAGTTGAAAAAGCTCGTCTCGGCGCAGCTTCGTGGTATCCGTTCCTCTCGATGAAATTCCGTTGGTCCATCGCACCATCCCAGCCGCTGCTTGTCCAACAGCTCGCGAAGGACCTGAACATCTCCTTTCTGCTCGCGCAATGCCTCATCAATCGCGGACTGAGCGAGTCGGAAAAGATCGCCGGTTTTCTCGAGCCTCGCCTCAAAAACCTCTCCGATCCTTTTCACCTTCCCAACATGGACGCCGCCGTCTCGCGGCTGTTCGTCGCACGGGAACGGCGCGAGCCGATCGTGATCTTTGGCGATTACGACGTCGATGGTGTCACTTCCACCGCGCTGCTGCACGAGGTGTTCAACCGGCTCGGCTGGATCACGCACTATTACCTGCCCAATCGGATGGACGAAGGCTACGGCCTCAGCCAGGACGCGGTCGAAAATTGTCTCAAACAATATCCCGTTCCGCTTCTGCTCGCGGTGGACTGCGGTTCGACCGCCATCGAAACCATCGCCTGGCTCAAACAGCGCGGAGTCGAAACAATCGTGCTCGATCATCACCAGGTTTCGACTCCTCCGCCCGAAGCAGTGGCGCTGGTGAATCCGCAGCTCAATGTCGGATCACCCACTGCACCGCAGTTTGTCGAACTTTGTTCCGCCGGACTCGCGTTCAAACTGGCGCATGCTCTGGTGAAACGCGGACGCGAAATGGGAATTGCCGAAGCGGCCGATTTCGATCTTCGTCCGTTGCTCGATCTGGTCGCACTCGGAACCATTGCCGATCTCGTTCCGCTCTGCGGCGAAAACCGCATCCTTGTCGCCGCCGGTCTTCAGCGACTGAACCGAACCGAACGCCCGGGACTTCTCGCACTGAAGGAAGTTGCCGGAATCAACGGCTCCATCGGCACTTACGAAGTCGGCTTTCAACTCGCTCCTCGATTAAACGCGTCCGGGCGTCTGGAAACTGCTGAGGAATCGCTCCATCTCCTTCTCACCACAACCATGGAGGAAGCGAAACCGATCGCACAACGTCTCGATTCCCAGAATCGCGAACGCCAGAAAATCGAACGCGGCATCGTCGATCAGGTCATTGGTGCCATTCGCGCCAAATTCGATCCAGCAAAAGATTTCGTCATCGTGGAAGGCCAGCTCCTCTGGCACATCGGCGTGGTTGGAATTGTCGCATCGCGTGTTCTGCACGAATTCTACCGGCCAACCATCATTGTCGGCGGTGACGCCGGGCACTGGCGCGGATCAGGACGCAGCATTGCCGGATTCGATCTCGCCGCCGCATTGCGCGAGTGCAGCAGCCTGCTGGTCCGGCACGGTGGACATGCGATGGCCGCCGGACTCAGCATCGCCTCGGAAAACCTCGATGCCTTCCGCGAAAAATTGAATGAGTGCGCGCGCCGCTGTCTGAAGCCGGAGGATCTTCAACCGCCGCTTCGACTGGACGGTGAACTCGCGCTGGAAGAGATCAATCTCGCAAGCGTTCAGGAGCTGGAACGTCTTCGCCCAACCGGCCAGGGAAATCCGAACGTTCAATTCTGCGCCCGAGGCCTTTCACACAAACGCCCGCTGCAACGCATCGGCTCCGAAAAACAGCACGTGAAAATGTGGGTCACGAACGGAATCGTTTCGCACGAAGCCGTCTGGTGGGGCGCCGGCAATGGCTCACTGCCAGTCGGCACATTCGACCTCGCCTTCGCCCCGCAGCTCAATTCCTTCAACGGCAACACCACCGTTCAGCTGAAAGTCCTCGACTGGCAGCCATCGGTTTGATCGAAAACCATTCACACACCCCGCGTCCCGCTCACTCCTCACGCACCACTCATCACTCCTTCCCCGACATTCCACTTTCGACTTTGAACTTCAAACGTTGAACTTCAAACTACCCACATGGTTTCCGCCATCATCGTCGCAGCAGGCAAAGGCACCCGGATGGGGCCGAACGTGGACAAAATTTTTCTCGAGATCGCCGGACGACCGGTGATCGCACACACCTGGGCACGCTTTGTTGAAGCTCGCTGCATCGATGAAATCATTCTCGTGGTTCGCGACGGGATGCAATCGGCCTTCGAAGAACTGGCCCGGACTTACAAGTTGAACAAAACCTATCGCATCGTTCCCGGCGGCGCTGAACGACAGGATTCCGTCTGGAACGGACTGCAGGCCGTCTCAGCGGATTCCGAGATTGTCGCCATTCAGGACGGCGCACGCCCTTGCACCAGCGAAGCGTTGATCGAAGCCACAGTTGAAGCGGCTCGCGAAGCAGGCGCTGCTGTGGCCGCCCAACCGGTCACCGACACCATCAAGGAATCCGCCGACGGAAAAACGGTTGTGCGCACACTGGACCGTTCGCGTCTTTGGGCCGTCCAGACGCCGCAGACCTTTCATGTCGAAATCATCCGAAACGCACTGGCTGAAGTTCGCAAACGCGGATTGCACGTCACCGATGACACCGCCGCGTGCGACGTGATCGGCCAGAAAGTGCAGCTCGTTTCCAGTGCCCAGCCGAATCCGAAAGTCACGCGTCCCGAAGACATTCCCTACGTCGAGCTGCTGTTGAAAAGAGGTTTGGAATAACAATCGCCAGGCGCTGAAGCAAATTCGGCAACGCTATTCAATTGCACCTACTCGCGGCGGGCTGGCGGCCGGAACCGGATTTCCGAAGATGTCGCGTCCGCCGTTGTTCTCGACCGTTCGCCCGCGCAGATCGGTTCCCTCTTTGAAGCGATACGCCTGCAGCGAACTCATCCCCTTCCCTGCGCCGCCGGGCTTCATCAGCGGAGGACAGTTCGTGATCGCCAACCGATCCAGCGGCGGCGCGACGTGTGTTCCGCAGAACACATTGTTTTCGAAAATCATTCCACTGCTTTTGCCGAGGTCGTAGGTCACGCGTCCATCGACATAGAAGATGTTGTTGAAAAAGCGAACGTCTTTCGGATTGCCACGATCCCATTCCGTGCAGAGCACCAGCGGCAAATCCTGATTCGATCCAATGTAAATCGTGTTGTTGTAGATCAGCGTATTGCTGGAACCACCGCCGAAATGAAACACGCGCGCTGAATTGATGCCGTCGTTCTGGCTGACGTTGTACCGAATGATTGTGCCTTCGTTATAAGAATTGCCGGGGCCGCAAATCAGAAAGAAACCACCTTCGTTGTCATGACTGTAGTTGTATTGGAACACCGACCGGCGGCACTGATAATCCGAATCAAATCCCTGGCCGTCCCTGGTTCCCTTGTATCCGGAAACTTCGTTGAACTGGATCAGCGTGTCATCGCTCGAAAAAGGCCAGATGCCCGCGGCGTAGTCTTCGCATCGCATGCGTCCGCCGCGAATCACGTTGTGCTCCACGAGCGCGCCGTTGCTGCCCCAAATCTTGATGCCGTCGCCACCAATGTCTTCCAGCAGGTTCCGGCGAATCACCACCCCTACGCTGCGTGCGCGGCCGGCGGTTCGCTGGCAGATGCCGTTGCGATCCGTGCGCACGACATGACAGTTCTCGATGATCAGGCCGTCGAAGTGCGACTGATTCCCGCCGCGGCTTTCAAAATAGATTCCGCAGCCTTCCTGTTCCTTGCGGAGATCGCCGTTCACATCGTGCACGTAAAGATTTCTGATTGTGATGCCTCGCATCTTGCCGAATCCATCCGAAACAATCCGCACGCCCGTTCGCCACGGCTGCCGTTCCTTGTCTTGATTCGTGATCTCCAATCCTTCCACTTCCCAGAACTCAACATTTCTCAACAGCAACGTGTCGAGCACCTTGCCTTCGCCATCGATTCGCGGACGCGCACCTTCGCCGTAAACACCGATCGAAATCAGATTCGATGAATTGCCCGAACCCTTGGGCGCGAGCCGGCCTTTGTAGCTCGTGCCCGCCTTGAACAGAATGCGGTCGCCGGGCTGAAAAATGGTTTCATTCACGCGCGCCAGACTTTTCCACGCCGCGGCACCATTGGTTCCTGAATTGGAGTCGTCCCCGCCAGCGGCATCGACATGATACGTGGCTGCGAAACTGGAATCGGACAGCAACAGTCCGGAAAAGAAAACGGCGACGAATGGAGCGAACGATCGATTCATGAATCTCTAGCGGCGTAATGCCGCAGCAGGAGACGAGCGTCAGCGAAAAATGGTTTCGATGAAAGCATCATTCAACTCGTGGAATCACCCGCAGCCAATGGGGCGCATTCACCAGCCAAAGAACCTTGCCTTGCAAAGTCGTTGCGCGATAGAGTTCGCGCATGGCTGAAATCGCAGAGTTCGTGAATCGCGGTGCCGCTACGATCACACCGGCGGTTGTGGAAAAACTTGTCCGCGCGCTGCCGCAATGGAAGCTGGAATTCACCCAGATTTACGAACCGCTTTTTCCACATCTCGGCGCCCAGCTCGATTTCCTGGCCAACGCGATCGAAGATTCCGCCGAAGGCGCCTACAAGGAACTTCCTTATCTCGCGATTGCTCAGGCCGCCTTCGCACTGATTTACGCGCACAAGAAAGTGGGAATCATTCCCGACGCCGTCCTCAACCTCGGCCGGGCCGATGATTCGAGCGTCGTCCGTGCCGTGCTGATCCAGAACGAAAAAGCGTTCGCAATTTACGCCGCAGCGCAGGACATCGAGTGGTCGAAGATCACGAGCCAACCGTGAGGTTATTTATGATTTATGATTTACGATTGATGATTTGAGAATCCGCGCAGCGCTCAAATCCTGAAAAGCCATCAATCATAAATCGTAAATCATAGATCCCTAAGCCTTCTCCACACCCGCAGCACTTCCGTCACTCCCCACGCCTGCGCGTCGCAACCGCGCTGAACATGCGGCGCGTCGCCATCCACGTTTTCCGGGATCTGGCCAATGCAACCTTCGTTCATGAGCCGGTCCACGCTGCCAAGATAAGCCCGGGCCGCTGCAATGGATTCCGGCGATTTCTCCCACGCCAGCACGAGCGCTTCGCAGAATGTTGGGAACGTCCACGTCCAGCCAGTTCCATTGTGATAAGCCGGTTTGCGGCGCGTGTCTTCGTCGCCTTCGTATCGTCCCCAATACGGCCGCAATGGATCGTTCAACAATCCGCCGTGATTGCCATGAACCGGTAACGGGACAGCAACTGGAAGCGGCGCAAGTGAACGCAATGCTCCCGGAATGAGAAGATAACGCTGAGCCGCCTCCACACATCGGCGGGCGCGCTCGCCTGTGATCAGCCCCAGCGATACAAGGAAAAGACAATTGTTACGCAGTACATCGCTCGCCGTCGCATTCCGTGCCGGGGTGCCCGGAGATCCGATCAAAACATCCGCATACCAACCACGCTCTTCGAGCCAGAACAGTTCCTCAACGGACGCGAGAGCCCGTTCTGCGAGATCGTTCCAGCGCGCTGCGTTTTGTTCATCGCTTTGCAACGCCACCAGCTGCAACAACCGGATCCACAGCGCCTGGATTTCCACCGGATAACCTTCGCGCGGCGTGCCGGCCGGGTAATTTGTGTCCATCCAGGTGAAATGGCTCGGACTCCATATCAACGCCGAATCCGAATCCATCCGAATGCCGTTGGGCGTTCCCCGAACGTAGTTTTCCGCAATGCTGATCAGCACGTCCCGAATGCGTCTTCCCGAATCATCGACCTGCGCATCGAAGAGGCTGGATGCATCGCCAATCGCGGCGGCCAGTTCCTCGCAGACAATGCCAAACCAGAGCGGCGCGTCGGACGTGTCGCGGTTCGAAGCGTCGCCGCCATGGATCGTATTCGGCAGCGTGCCGTCCCGCTCAAACTTCGCAAACGTCAACACAATCTGACGCACCTCTTCGATCATTCCCGCGGCGATCAATCCGCGCGCGGCAATAAACGTGTCGCGGCCCCAATCCAGAAACCACGGGTAACCTGCGATCACCGTTTTCCCGGAATCCCGCCGGACCACAAACTGCCGCGCGGCGCAGTTCAGCTGTTCTTCAAACAGGTCGCCTGCGGCCGGACGCAGTTGAAGCGGATTGGGATTCAGGAACAACTCGCGTTCCGCAGTGATCACAAGTGTTTTTGAACTGCCCTTCGGCATTTCGATTTCAAACCAGCCGGGGCTGAAGGCGTCGCCGCTCCCGACATGACCGCGCGTTTGTTCCACAGGATGCGGGATGTTCTCACTCCATTCGGGCTGGGGATGATATCGCGCGCCTTCCGAATACACGCGCAACTGACGATCTACAGCCGGTGCAAAGACAAAGCCTGCGTGAAATTCAGAATCATCGAGCGTGCGGGTGTTGGAATTGAAGTGATGATCCGCGCCGCCATTTCGATGCGTTTGGGAATGAAAGTTCCGGTCTTCAATATCCACACGCACTGTGAGCCGCACATCGGCTTCCGCCGGAAGTTGTTTGCCATGGGCACGCGCCGCACTCGGCCGGCTGAATCGAAAGACCGTGGTGTTCTCGCCATCGACCATGCTGGCTGACAGTTCGATTTCAACCGTCCGGCCATCCCCGGCATTCGCCACAAAACTCCAGACGGCGGGTGGTCCCGGACGAAACGCAGCGAGCTGCTGGTGATTGAGCGGAGAAATGAATCCATCCGCATTCACCCAGACACGAATGCGCTTCACGAATACATGCCTGTCCACGGGAAGGCTCGGATGCAGGTTGGCGCCGAGAACGCAATCGTACTTCGAAGTGACGCGGCCAAGATCCACACAGAGCCGGGCCATCCCGCCACGTCCATTGGTGAGCAGCACACGCGCATCGGGCGGCGGAATGAATTCGCCGTTTTGAAGAACGGGTTCCGCTGCGAGGAAACGGATCGTCGCCTCCACAGTCCGATCCGATTCGGTGTAACGTTCCAATGTCAGCACAGCGTCACCGGCTGAATCGTCCGCTGCAAAACAGGCCACGTGCATACCTGCGGCGGCGATGGACTGAACGTGCCGCGTGCCCGCCGGACCACGAAGCGAACCTCGGAACGGCACGGCGTCTTCAATCAAAAGCCAGTGGCCCGGAGGCACGAGCGTGATTCTGGAGCGATCTTCCATGCGCCATTGAATCACGTTCGGATAACGCCCGGGCCTGCTCGCCAATCGAAGCGCGCCGACGAGGTCGCGCTCGGTTTCGTCCGGATTCAAATGCGCGATCGAAGCCAGAAATCGCGACGGAGATTCGTTCACCAAATCTCCCAGTAAACGCCAGTCGAACGGCCCGATTTCTGACGTCGCCAGCGATTGTCCAAGCGCCTGCACAGCCCACGCTGCCCGCGCGCGAGTGAGGCGATAGTCATCTCCAACCAGCCCGATCGGCACCAGCGCATGGGAAAGACAATAGGCGGCGCCTGCTGGCAGAACGAACTCCAGTTCATGAACATGATTTCGAATCGGAGGCATCGTCTGCCCCAGCAGATCGACCGCGCAGAGGTTCAGCGGCAGTCGGGAAGCATCCAATCGAATCGTCTGTTCCCGCTCGGCATCCGTGTTTACCAAGACCAGCACACGATCCAGTCCTTCCGCCGACTCACGCAGCAAAGCAAAAATGGCGGAATCGTTTCCACTCAACCGGGTCAACTTCGCGCCGTCAAAAAAGCACGGATGATTGAGAAGCAGCCGGTTCAATTGGCTCAGTTCGGAAACGATGTTCTCCGGGCTGCCCCATGCAAGACCGGTGCTTCCGTGAACGCGTATCTTTTCCGTCGCGAGCCATTCGACGCCGCATGTGAAGCCGAAGCCACCGCTCACACTCGTGAGTGCACAAAGCCGGTTGCGAAGCAGCGACCAGACGCGGTCCGGTTTCGGCTCCGCCGGCGGCGCCTCGCCCCAGCGTTGCGCGGCGAGACGGTTATTGTCGTGCGTTTCACTGTAATGAACGTAGAGCCCCACCCTTTCACTCTGACGCAGCGAATAATCGAGATACCATGCGACGTCGCGCCCGGTGTAATTCTGAAACAGCTCGGAATACGCCCATTGCATTCCACCGCTGGTCAGCAACGATTCCGTCGCTTCCCAGGATCCGCCCAGCCCTTCGAGCAGGAAAATGGTGTCTGGAAAATCCTGCTGAACTCGCGCGATGATGTATTGCCAGGCTGGCAGCGGGACTTTGTAACCGGCGTCGCATCGAAAGCCATCCACGCCGCGACGGCACCAGATGAGAAACATCTCGGCGAGCTTGTCCCAGAGCGCGACGTTGTTGTGCTTCAACTCGACCAAATCTTCCCACGTAACGCCCCACGCGCCCGGACTGACAAAGGTGCCGTCCGGTTGACGAAGGAACCATTCCGGATGCGTTTCCTGAAGCGACGATCCCCAGCCGGTGTGATTGATCACGATGTCGATGAACACCCGCCCGCCACGGACATGCGTGGCATAAGTCAATTCGCGGAACTGATCCACGCCCGTCGTTTTCTTGTCGAACACCACAAGCGCGGGATCGATGGCCGTCAGATCGAGCGCCGCGTAAGGACTTCCAAAGCGCCCGAACCGAGCAAATGTCGTCGGTGTCGGATTCACCGGCAGCAGATGCAAAATTCGGCAGCCGAGGGTGTCGATGATGTGTGGGAGAAATTCAATCAGGTCGCGGAGCTTTCCCGAAGGCGGAATGATCGTGAACCCGTGTTCCTCGATCTTTTGAATCTGCGCTTCGAGCGTTTCGTTTCGCGCGCTGATGAACTGCCTTGTGTTTCCAAACAATCTTGGGAAAGCGCAGTAGATCGTGTTTGCGGTTCGATACGCATCCGGATGAACGGAAATGCCAACATCCGCCCCCTCCGGCCAATACTGCCATCCTTGCGGATCGATCAGATACGCCTTGGCCCCAAAGAAGCCGACTTCGTTCAGCGGCAGTTCCAGCCACCATTCGTCGCCGTCTCTCTTCATGGGAAGATCGCGCCACGATGCGCCTGCCACCGGCAGACTGCGGGTGTGGGCGTCGATGATTTCCCTTCGTAAAAGCGCAGCTCGGCCAAGATTGGTCCGTAGTCGCGCCTGCCATCCTTTTTCCACGCCACCCGCTTCCGGGAAACGCAAAGTGAAACGAATTCGGTCCCCGACGAAACGCAGCAGGCGTTCGCCGGGCGCGGGAGTCATCGCTGGAATCAATTGTCCCATTTTGCCTCGGGAGACAGCGCGGTTAAAATCGCAGGATCAGACCGGAAAGCAATTCTTCGTTCACGACGGAAATCTTTGCCCCAACGTGTCCTGCGGCGGATTCCGACTGTCCCGTGATGGACAGCTACATCAGCGTCAGGCGTTCCGAAACGAGACAAAAATGTCCGGCTCTGAACCCCCGCCCCGACCGGCAGCTCGAAGCGGTGGCAAATGGCGTCCGGAAATCTTCGGAGTCGTTAAAGCTGGCGGAAATTCTGCTATGCAAAGCATGCCCGGCATTCCACCCGTTCACAGGAACGTTTTTGCCGGGTGAACTCAAATGGCGAGCACATTGACGCAGAGCGAAGAAGCTCAGTTGGCCCAGACAATCGAAATGTTCGAGGTCATCACGGAGTCGCAGCCGCATGATTACCAGTCGCTGGAAATCCTGAAGGAAGCGTACTCCAAACTGGGCCGGGACAAGGACGTGGTCCGCACCGCAAAACGGATTGCGGAGGCCTACGTGGACATGGGCCAGCTTTCCTCGGCCATCCTTGAATACGAAACAATCCTCCAGCGCTGCCCCGACGACCCGGATGTTCAGGCGGCCCTGAAGCAGATTGAATCGAAGGCGAACAATTTCTCCACGACCACCATCAACGCCGACACGGACCATGCCCGTCCCGCAGCGAAGGCGTCAAAATCTCCCGACCGCAATGGCACCGCAAAAATCGATGATGGCCGCCAGACGCTTTACAAGATTTTCGTGGACAGCAAAGTGATCACTGCCGGCGATTTCGATCTCTGCTGGGTTCCCTCCGAAGCGGTTTCGCTCACAGGCATCGTCGAGCCGTTCGTGCAGATTCTGGCGGACAAAGGCATTCTTCCGTTGGAAAAATCGCTGAAGCTTCTTTGCGACAAATCCCGCTCCGCCTACCTGCCGCTGGAGAAGTATGACGTCGATATCGACCTCGCCCGCGGTTTCCCCGCTCAAATCTGTCAGCGCTGGTGCATTCTTCCTTTCGATCGCATGAGCAAGTCGGTCCTGGTCGCCACTGCAAATCCATTCAACCAGCAGGCCGCAAAAGAACTCGCCGCCGCAACGCAATACAAGTTGCTCTGGTACGTGAGTACACCCTCGGAAATCATCAAGGTTCTTCAAAAGGCATTTCGTTGATCTATGGCAGCCGTTAAATCATTTGGTGAACGCATCGCGGATGCGCTGGTCGAGGACGGCCTGCTTACTGTCGCCCAGGTCGAGGAACTCCTCGACCAACAGAAAAAGGGCGGCACACGCCTGCTCAAGCTGATCCTTGAGAAGGCTTACGTCAGCGAGCAGGACATGGCCGTCTGCATGGGACGCGTCCTGAACACGCCGCCGATCAATCTCCCCCGCATCAACATTCCGCACGATATCGCCGAGCTTCTCCCCCGCGACGTCGCGCAGAATCACAAGGTCATCCCGGTTTCACGCCTCGAGAACAAGCTGTTCATCGCGATGGCCGACCCGTTGAACGTTCTTGCCCTCGACGACGTTCGCCGAATCACGCGTCTCGAAGTCGCGCCGATGATCGCTCCCGAGAAGGCGATTCTCGACAAGCTCGCCAGCCTCGATGCCTCCAAGAGCGGAAGCATGGAGGACATCATCCAGGACGCTCAGAAAAAGCAGGAAAACGCCGAGGATGCGGACAATCTTGAAATCGCCAAGGAGGCGGTGGAAGAGGTCAACCTCGACCAGCTCGCGGCGTCATCGGAAGAAGCGCCCGTCATCAAGCTCGCCAATCTTATTCTCGTTCAGGCGATCAAGGACCGCGCCAGCGATATTCACATCGAGCCTTACGAGCGCGGCATGAAGTTGCGTTACCGCATCGACGGCGTGCTCACCGATGCGACGCCGCCGCCGAAGCAGATGCAGCTCGCGCTGGCCTCACGCTTCAAAATCATGAGCAGCCTCGACATCGCCGAGCGTCGCCTTCCTCAGGACGGTCGTATGCGCGTGAAAGTCGGAGGCAAGGACTACGATCTTCGCGTCTCAATCATGCCGACCGTTCACGGCGAAAAGATCGTGCTGCGCGTGCTCGACAAATCGAACCTTTCCGCGAGCCTCGACAAGCTTGGACTCGACGCGGATACGTTCCAGCAGGTGAAGAACGCGGTGGATGCGCCGCACGGCCTGATTCTGGTGACCGGTCCGACCGGTTCCGGAAAAACCACAACGCTTTACTCCGCACTCAACGAACTCAACAACCCTATCTACAACATCATCACGGTTGAAGATCCGGTTGAGTTCCAGATTCCCGGAATCAATCAGGTGCCGGTGAAGAAGGAAATCGGACTCACCTTCGCAAACGCCCTTCGCTCGATTCTCCGTCAGGACCCGGACATCATCATGATCGGTGAAATCCGCGATACTGAAACTGCGGAAATCGCGATCGAAGCCGCGCTCACCGGGCATCAGGTGTTGAGCACGATGCATTGTAATGACGCCCCCGGCGCCATCGCGCGTCTCGATGACATGGGCATCGCGCCCTTCCTGATTTCATCGTCAGTAATTCTCTCCTGCGCACAGCGCCTCATGCGCCGCATCTGCTCGCACTGCAAGGAGCCGGTCACCTATCCCGAGAAGATGTACAACGATCTGAACATCGACCCGAGCACCTTCGACGGCATCACGCTGTATCGCGGTCGCGGTTGCGATCGCTGCAAAAATTCCGGTTACGCCGGACGTCTGGCGATCATCGAGGCCATGACCGTGAGCGACGAAATTCGCAAGCTGATCATTGCCCGCGGTAACTCCCGCGAGATGTCGAAGATCGCCATTGGCCAGGGGATGCGCACATTGCGCATGGTCGCCCTGGATCGCGTTCGCGATGGTGTTTCCACACTGGAACAGGTGCTCGTTCTGACGGCATCGCATTGATGAAGGTTCCCAGCCGGAACGAGTTTCAGACCTTCCGGTTTGAAAATCTCCGCGGCGTTCGTAGAGTCGGGTCATGCTCGAACTTGAAGACGCCGTTGCACGCATTCTTTCCAGCCTTCCGCAGGCACGAACCGAAACGATTGATCTCGCCCACGCGCACGGAAGAATCGTTGCCGCGAACATTTCCGCGCCAATCAACCTTCCGCCATTCGACAACTCCTCAATGGACGGGTACGCCGTCCGCGCTTCAGACCTCGCCAGGGCTTCTGAACTGACACCGGCGGTGCTGCGGCTCGCGGGAAGGATTGTCGCAGGACAGGCGCCTGACGTCGAAGTTCAGCCCGGGCGTTGTGTGCGCGTGTTCACTGGTTCTGTGATTCCTCCGGGCGCCGATGCAGTCGTGATGCAGGAAGACACCGCGATCGATCCTTCGAATCCGAATCAGATTCAATTTCTCGAGACAGTAAAGCCGTGGGAAAACATCCGGTTTCATGGCGAGGATGTGAAAGCAGGCACAACCATTCTCCAATCCGGACAGGAGATCAATGCCGCGCGACTCTCCATTCTGGCCGCGACAGGCATCAGCCAGATCTCGGTGGCAAAACGTCCGACCGTGACTCTTCTGGCAACCGGTTCAGAACTCCAGCAAGGCGGCGGCACGCTTTCCCCCGGACAGATTTTTGAAAGCAATCGGGCAAGTCTGCGACCGCTCATCGAGCGCGCCGGCGGATGTTTGGTTCGATCGGAAATTGTTCCGGACGATCCCGCTTCAACGCGCAGAGCATTGGAGACAGCTTTTGCCACCAGCGACATGGTCATTACTTGCGGCGGCGTTTCGGTCGGCGAAATGGATTTTGTCAAAGGCGCTTTCGAGCAACTCGGCGGCAAACTGGAATTCTGGAAAGTCGCTATAAAGCCCGGACGTCCTTTTGTGTTCGGCCAGCTCGAATCGAAATTCCTATTTGGTCTCCCAGGCAATCCCGTTTCTGCATTCGTCACGTTCCTGCTGCTGACCCGCCCTGCCCTGCTGGGCTGGCAAGGGGCTGCGAGCGTGAAACTTCCGCGCGTGCGCGGAACGATGGCCGAAACGATTTCGAATCCCGGAAACCGCCGCCATTTTGTCCGCGTAACGATAGACGATAGCGGAACGATTCACTCCGCCGGAATCCAGGCGTCACACACCCTGAGCTCACTTGCGAACGCGAATGGACTTCTCGACATGGCGCCCAAGACCGAATTGCAAAAAGGCGCAGAAGCAACCGTGATGCGATGGGGCTGATTAGAACCGCCGTTGCGGGAGGGAAAAATCGGGCTTCGGCGGAGCGATACGTTTCGTCGTGGTCGGATTGATCGTCTCCCGGCTTTGACCCGGAGCAGATGGGGCCATGGGAGCGGCAGGAGCTGCCGGTGTTGCCACCGCAAACGCTGAGTTATAGGAACCGGACAGCAATGGATCGGGCGCCGTTTGCACGAAGGCCGGATTGAAACTTGAGGGGGAAGCAATCCAGCTTCTTGTATTCTGCTGAGGAAGACTGGTGATGCCACCCGGCGGACGCACTTCAAGGGCTTTCCTGAATGCCTCGGTTTGCCGTTCGGCGGCAGCGCGTTCGCGAATCGACTCCGGCGAATAGGGATTGTTCCGAAGGCCCAGAAGGTCCGGCAACGAATCGACCCGCGTCGGCAAATCAACGAGGTGCGGACTCGACGGCCGCAAGGCGTCATAACCCACATCGATCCCCACGCCGCTCAATGGATTCACGAAACTCGGGCTGGTGGCGTCCGCTCCGTCGGACGCGGAGTCCGTCGCGCCGCCTCCGCGCATCTGCCGCTCGTAATAGCGTTCCACGGGCGACATCGTATTTCGGTCACGACCGTCGCGGGTGAAATCCGGCAGCGTAGGAACGGTTTTTGACATGTAATCCCGCACCACGTCGTTTGGCGTCAGAAAACCCCAGTTGCTGTCATCCAGGAGATTGCGCGGTCCGCGCGGCCCGGTCTGCCGCGGCGGTGCGATTCGCTGCGGCCTGGATCGGTTTCCGCCAAAAAGATCATCCAAAGTGCTGGGGCGATCCGGAATTTTGAAATTGCGTTCCGGAACGGTGGACGAATTGTCCAACGAGGATGAATTGCCGGATAAGCCCGCCGAGGAGGCTTCTTCAGCCAACGCACCCGTCGCAACCAGCAGGAAAAAACCTGCAGCGATCGGAACCGCGCTCCTTAAAAAACTGAAGAAACCGGAAATCATTCGGGGCAAATCCTAACGCACTGAAATGGCTCGGTCAAAAGCTAATCTGAATCTTCTTTGGCATCTTCCGTACTGCGCCCGGCACGCGCCCCCACATCCGGGCAAACCCCGCGTTTCGCGCTCGAAACGAACTCGAGCACAATCTTTGACGGCCGGCTCGAAAAAACGTTCATCGCCTCATTCACCGCCTCCCGAAAATTTTTCCCCGATCGGAACAGCACGTGGTAAAGCCGCTTCAGTTCAAGCCGTTCCTCCGAGGTGAAACCCGCCCGGCGCAATCCCACGATATTCAGCCCGCAGATGCCATTGATTCCAGAGGCGATCGTGAACGGCGGGACGTCTTGGCTGACGGCCGCCCCACCCTGCATCATTACCAGCATTCCCACCCGGGCAAACTGGTGAACCATGCAGTTGCCGGACAGGAACGCTCGATCCTGCACCGTCACATGCCCCCCCAGCAAAACGCCGTTGGCGAAAATCACGTGATTACCGACGACGCAGTTGTGCCCGACATGCGCGTTGGCCATCAGAAAATTGTTCGATCCAATCACCGTTTCCTCGTCAGGCTTCGTGGAACGATGCGCGGTGACGTGTTCCCGAAACACGTTTTCGTCGCCAATTCGCAGCCGCGTCGGTTCGTTCCTGTACTTCAAATCCTGAGGCGCATCGCCGATCACGCAGCCCGCGTGAAAACGATTTCGCGCGCCGATGGTCGTGACGCCATCGATGACCACATGCGGGCCGATGATGCAGTTCGGTCCAATCTGAACGTTTTCGTTGATGATCGCGTAAGGCCCGACTTCAACAGTGGAGTCGAGACGCGCTTTCGGATGAATAATGGCTGTCGGATGAATCACGGTTGCTGTGGTGCGCCGGATTCTCGGCGCATTGAATTGCGCGGGACACTAACAGGATGCGATTGCAAATCAAGACGCTGTAAAACATGGACAATTGAAACCTGTCGCCCCGCCGTCCGTCTGAGAAGCGAATCCGGATCAACCGGTCCGGACCAGTTCGATTAGAAATTATGGCATTCAGATTCAGCGCTCCGACAAAGCGATCACACACTCGCAAGACGATTCATTTCTCCACCCCACTGCTCCTGCTTTTCACAATGCTGCTGACCGGTGCGCATTCCGCTTGCGCCGCGGCTGAAGTTCAGTTGATCCGGCCCGGCGACGGCCCGCGCAGCACGATCGATTTTGATTTCGACTGGCGCTTTGCCAAAGGCGAGTTCGCCAGCGCGATGTCGCCGGACTTCGATGCCAGCCAATGGCGTATGCTCCATCTCCCGCACGACTGGAGCATCGAGGGACCGTTCGGACCCGACTATGCCAGCGGCACCGGCTTCGCACCCGGAGGCATCGGTTGGTATCGCAAAACATTCCGTGTCGATCCGTCCGCAAAGAACAAGCTCGTCGTCGTGGAATTCGACGGCGTCTATGATCACGCGCAGGTCTGGATCAACGGCCACTACCTGGGCGGACGACCTTACGGTTACTCCAGCTTCGAGTTCGATCTGACACCGTATCTGAAATGGAACTCCGACAACCTGCTCGCGGTGCGCGTGGATCATTCACGCTTCTCGGATTCGCGCTGGTACACCGGTTCAGGAATCTACCGTCACGTGCGCCTGCGGCTCACTGAAAAATTGCGCGTCGCCACGTGGGGAACATTCGTCACAACGCCGACCGTGAAACCGGCCTCCGCGGTCGTGCGCGTTCAAACCGAACTTCAAAACGATTCCGGCAGCGACACACCTTTTCAGCTGGAGCTGCAAATACTCGACGCCGACGGCTCGCTGGTGACCGGTCATCGCGCATCCGGCAGCATTGCAAACGGAACGAACGCTGTCGTCGCTCGTGACATCAATGTTCCGAACCCGAAACTCTGGTCACCCGAAACGCCGCACCTTTACACGTTGCGCACACGGTTAGTCGCCGCCAACAAACCGGCGGACGAAACAACAAACACGTTCGGCATTCGAACCATTCGTTTCGACGCCAACAAAGGTTTCTTCCTCAACGACGTTTCCACCAAACTGAAGGGCGTCTGCCTGCATCATGACGCGGGTGCCATCGGTGCCGCGGTCCCGATCAAAGTCTGGGATCGTCGATTGCGCACGCTCAAGGAGATCGGCGTGAACGCCATCCGCACGAGCCACAATCCCCCGGCGCCGGAATTTCTCGATCTTTGCGATCGCATGGGATTTCTCGTGAAGAACGAAGCATTCGACGAATTCACCCCTTCCAAGAACAAATGGATCGCGGGCTGGAACAGCGGCGCGCCGAGCCGGTTCGGTTACGCCGAAAATTTTGAGGAATGGTCCCGTCGCGACATCCAGGATCTCGTTCGTCGCGATCGCAATCATCCGTCCGTCATTCTCTGGAGCATCGGCAACGAGGTCGATTACGCCAACGATCCTTTCTCTCACCCGGTTCTCGGCAACGAATATCGCCCGCATCATCCTCCCGCCGAAGATCTGGTCAGACATGGAAAGCCACTCGTCGCCGCGGTGAAGGAACTCGACACCACCCGCCCCGTCACAGCAGCGCTGGCCAATGTTCGGATGTCCGACGCCGTCGGCTTCGGCGATATCTTCGACGTCGTGGGTTACAACTATCAGGAGCAACGTTACGCGGAGGATCATGCCCAACGCCCAAACCGCGTGATTTTCGGCAGTGAAAACAGCCACAACTGGAACGCGTGGCTCGCGGTGCGCGACAATGGATACATCTCCGGCCAGTTCCTCTGGACCGGCATCGACTATCTCGGCGAAGCCGGCCGCTGGCCGAATCATGCCAATGGCGCGGGAATTCTCGATCTGTGCGGCTTCAAAAAACCGCTCGCATGGTTCCGTCAGAGCCTCTGGAGCGACAGGCCGATGGTTTACATTTCGGCCAGTGGCGGAGGCTTCGGCGGACAACGCCGCGGGCGCTCGGAGGAAAGCTGGAACTGGCGCAGCAACTCCACAGTCACCGTGCGCTGCGTCACGACGTGTCCCGAAGTGGAACTTTCCCTGAACGGACGTGTCATCGGAACCAAACGCGCGGCGGAGGCCGTCGAAGGCATGCTTTCGTGGGAAGTTCCGTTTGAACCCGGAACCTTGAAAGCCATTGGCCGCGACGGAACGAAATCGCTCGCCGAATATTCGCTCGTGACTGCCGGACCGGCAGAACGCATCGAACTCATTGCCGACACCAAAAAACTCTCCGCGTCGGAACGCGACATCTGCCACATCGAATATCGAATCGTCGATGCCAACGGCGTCCGCGTGCCGAATGCGAATCATCTGGTCACATTCAACGTGGAAGGCGCGGCGGAAATTCTCGGCATCGGCAATGGTGATCTGAACAGCACGGAAGATTACAAGGATTCGAAGCACAAGGCGTTTCGCGGCCAGGGATTGCTGATTTTGCAATCGACCATGAAAACCGGCCCAATCAACCTCTCGGCCACGGCGGAAGGCCTGGCTCCGGCCACTGTGACATTGGTAGTTGAATAAAACAGAGCTGCGCTCGGCGGTTCAAACGCATCCGTTCATCGAAAGGGACTGACTATGAGAATGCGGTTTCGTGAAAGCATCCTGTTTGCACTGATTGCGGCCGCCTCCATCCCCGCCAATGCGGCGCACCCGGGAGCTTCAGTGATTCCAACGGAACTGCATCGGATGGCGCCGAATTATCCGGTGCCCTATGGTCCCACGAACGTTGCCGCAATCACTGAAGTGCTCAATCGCGTTCACGGCTATCTCGCCGCCAATACCCCGGCGCGGTTTGTGAACAGAAACTCCGGCGCTCCTGTCGCTGCCGAGAAGATCGATCGAGACACGATCGTTGAGCGCGGTCATTTCCCAATCATCAGCTACGAATGGGGCGTCACTTATTCCGGAATGCTGCTCGCCGCGGAAGTGACCGGCGACAACCGCTTCAAGGATTACGTCGCCGCCCGAATGCAGTTCATTGCAACCAACACGCCGCGATTCGAAGCGCTGGAAAAGGACGGACTCGCACCAGGGCGAAATCCATTTCGTCCTGTGCTGCATCCAGGCGCCTTGGATGACGCTGGCTCCATGTGCGCGGCGATGATCAAGGCACAGCGCGCCGGTCTTGTGGAGGGACGCGCGCTCATTGACCGCTGGGCGGATTATGTCAGCTCAAAACAGTTCCGCCTCGAAGACGGCACACTGGCGCGGAAACGCCCGATGATGAATTCCCTTTGGCTCGACGATCTTTATATGAGCGTTCCCGCCCTGGCACAGATGGGGAAACTGACCGGCGACCGCAAATACTTCGACGATGCCGTGAAGCAGATTCGGCAGTTCTCGGATCGCTTGTTCAATCGCGAGAAAGGCGTTTACATGCACGGCTGGATCGCCGGCATGACGGTGCATCCCGAGTTTCGCTGGGCACGTGCAAACGGCTGGGCATTGATGGCGAAAACCGAGTTGCTTGACGTGCTGCCGCAAGATCATCCCGACCGTGCCTTCGTTCTGGAACTGTTCCGCGCGCATGTCCGCGGACTGGCCGCTTATCAATCCGGCAATGGCCTCTGGCATCAACTGCTCGATCGGAACGATTCGTATCTGGAAACGTCCGCATCTGCGATTTTCACCTATTGCATCGCGCATGGCATCAACCAGGGCTGGATCGATCCCCTCGCCTACGGCCCGATGGTGACGCTCGCGTGGAATGCAGTGGCGACGAAAGTGAATGGAACCGGACAGGTTGAAGGTGTCTGTGTGGGAACGGGCATGGGCTTCGATCCCGCTTTCTATTATCACCGTCCGACAAACGTGTTCGCAGCCCACGGTTACGGACCGGTTCTGTTGGCCGGCGCGGAAATGATCCGACTGACCCAATCGGATCGCGCTGTGATCAACGACAGCGCAGTGCAATTTGACAAACAGCCCGCCGACATGCGCAACGCGCACTGAACTTCCGCATTGTTCGACTCTATTGGGATTCGGGAAGCCGTTTTCGCTCCCACACTTCAAAGCCTTCGGGTGGTTCGGAAACCCATTCCACATGGCCGTCGGCAAATCCATACGCCCGGCCCAGTCGTCCATTGAACCAGGTGGGACGTGATTCCCTGACAACGATCGTTTGAGACGGATTGGTAACTGCCGAAAGCGAACCGGTCACGAGCAGATCGAAATCGTTGGTCATCGTAGGTGGGGGGTCACTCCGAGACAGAAAGTTGGACATATGCGAAAGCTGTTCGGGCAGACGGTTTTGATTCTCCGAGGCAAACAGAATCAATCCCAAGGCGAAAGCCCTCGCGTCATTCATCTTCGCATACACCATTTTGCGTTCAGGAGTCAGTTCCTCGGACTCCTTCTCCTCCAGCGCCTTGATCGCGACCGCAATTCCCTCCTGCAACTTCCGATTCTCTTCACGGAGCACTCCGAGTTGATTCGTCTGCTGCCGCAAGAAGCCAACCTCACTTCGTAGTCGAAGCAGTTCGCTTTTGTCCGCCTGCAATCGTGCCAGCTCCACTTCTGAAGGTGATGCAACAGGGGCACTCGTTTCCTCCGGTTTTGCGCGCTCTGACTGGAGCACCTGCATTTGATTCCGAAGCCTTGCAACTTCGCGCGCTTCATAAATTCCTAACCCAACCGCACCGACAAGCGCGGCGCCGAAGATTGATTTTTGAAGTGTGGTCATGGCGGCAACCTTTGCAGAGGTGACAATGGAAACGGAGGCTCCAGAACCGACAGCAGCAGCGGACAAAAGTGTAACAACAGCGGCAGGTGCGGCAGAAACCGCATTGGCCGAAAGCACCGCGGACAAGCCAGCCGCGGAAATCGTGACTCCACGTCGGGCAAAAATATCGCGCAATTTCTCCAGCGCCCGGCTCACGCGCTTCTGCGCAGCATCGTCGCTGACGCCCAACGCTTCACCGACCGAACGGAAATCGCGCTCTTTGAAAAAACGCAGCAGGAGCGCGTCGCGGTCGGCATCCGGCAATTCCGCCATCGCTTCGTCGAGCACAGGTTTAATTTCGCTCCAACGCGGCTCCGCGGATGGGTTTTCGTTGAGCTGTTGCATGGCTTCCTTCTCGCGAATGAGCCGTCGCAGTTCGGCGCGACGATGATTCATCGCCACGAATCGCGTGCTGCGGAAGAGCCATCCGGCCAAAGAGATTTCATTGGATGATTTTACGGAGATTTCACGTGCCTTCGCTGCCAGGTCGCAGAACACACGTTGCGAGACATCCTTGGCTGCGTCCGGTTCCCCCACCTGCCGCAATGCCGCCGAGTAAACGAGATCAGCGTATCGACGCACCAGTTCCTGAAACGCCTGCTCGCTTCGGCGATTTGCGAACTCCGCAAGCAGCTCCGCATCGTTCTTTTCGCGCATTCACCTACAAACAGCCGCCGTTCCCGTTTTCCGACAAGGAATTTCTCCTTTCTGATCGCTCCTCACGCGAAGGGCGCGAAGGGCGCGAAGGAAACTATGGCTCGTAAGAACGGCGAACGGTTTGGTTGGCAGCAACCATCCGTTGCGCGAATGCGGCGTCCTTACTGGTTACTCCTTGCTCCTCATTTCGCGTCCTTCGCGTGAGTTTCTCCTGTTAAGCCTTGAGTATTCTGAAAGGAGTCACTTGCCAATCGGCGCCATCATGGCGCGATTCATATCAAGCGCCATGCGGCTCGTGTCGATCGCCCGCTTGCGGAATTCGTCGAACTTTTTCAACTCACCTTCACCCAGGAAACTTTGAGCGCGAACAGCAACATTGGCGTAAATGTTTTCGAGGAGCTGAAGATTCCGCGTGGCATGAGATTCGGACGCAATGTTTCGGAAGTTCAGAATGGGGACGGTTTGAAAGTCCGGCGGCAATCCTGCATTGGCCAAAGCGTTCGCAACCTCTTCGCGCATCGCCGCCAGCAATTGCTCTTTCTTTGCATCGCGCTCGGAACCTTCACCGGTGAGCGATCCCTTGAATTGTTCTGCGGTCAAATTGGCAGAGAGGTCGCGCGTGAATTCCTCATACTTGGCAAACGCTTCATCGCCGAGCAGCGATTTCACCTTGTTGTCCAGATCGATCTCCAGCTGCGCGAACATGCGTTCCATCTCGGCAGCGTCCGGCTGGTCGCGAAGCACCTGGGTGATCAGATCGACATTTTCCATGATGTTATCCGCGAGCGCGTCGCTCAAAGCTTCACGCTGCTCGTCCGGAAGCTGCAGTTGCCGCGCAAGCGGTCCATACATCGATGCCATGCCCACCTTCTGCTGATCCCGCAGGAACTTTCTCGCCTCGGGCGTTTCGGTAACCTTGCTCAACGCAGCCATGCGGCTGATCGACGCTTTTTCCTCCTGGAGCCGCCCGACTTCTCCGCGCAGTTTGAGAACTTCGGTCGGCTTCTGTTTGAACGCAGCGTTCTCTTCCGTCAGCGACGCCACAACATTGCTGAACTCCATGCGCTGACGTTCGAGATCCTGGATCCGTGCGGACAATGGAGCCTGCTCCTGCATGAGCACCTGAACCTCCTTGCGCAGATCGGATGCCTGTTTCGTCTGATACAACGCCACCCCGGTGGCGATTGCGATGGCGGTGGCAACGACGGTTTTTTGAAGTGTGGTCATAACGATAGCCTGTGTGACGGGGGTTGCTACGGATACAGCGGCGTTCCCCGCGAGTGCCGCCGCAGTGGAAACGGTCAAAGCGAGTCCCACCGGCGCAGCCTGAACTGCGTGTGCGGTGAGAGCGACGGACAGTGCGGCGGCGGTGGACGTGACGCCTTTGCGCCGGAGAGAATTCTCGAGTTTGTCCAACGCGCGGCCTATCCGCATGCGGGCTCCGTCTTCGCTGGTTCCAATCGCCTCGCCCACGCTCCTGAAATCGCGCTGCTCATAAAACCGGAGCAGAATAGCCGTTCGATCGGGCTCCTCGAGAGCGTCAATCGCCTGATCGATCACCGACGCTACTTCAGAGAATTCGGTTCCGGAAGATTCGTGTAGCGCATTCATTTCAACCGCCAATCTCTCGCGAAGCTGACGTCGTCGCTCGCCTCGCATCACATTTGCCGCGACAAAACAGGTGTGCCGGTGCAGCCATCCACCAAGCATTACGTCCGCAGGCAACTTCCCAGCCATGCGCGACAAATCCGAAAAGACCGCTTGCGACACATCCTCGGCCCGATGCGTGTCGCCATCGACAAGCCGGAGCGCGACGGAATAGACGAGATCAACGTAGCGACTGACCAGTTCACGAAACGCCGCTTCCGAGCCGTTTTCCCTGAAACCGGCAAAAAGTTGGTTGTTGTCCGTCATCTTGAATCACCAGTAAAGACCCGCCGTTTCAGGAAACCGAACAAAATTTTTTGAAGCCGTCCGGCGGACGGTGCGTCTGTAAAAATATGATTCGCAGAAGGGCTTTTACGCTGATCGAACTGTTGGTTGTCATCGCCGTTATCGCAATTCTCGCCTCAATGCTGCTTCCTGCACTGGGTGCGGCGCGTCAAAAGGCCTGGACCATCCTGTGCAATTCGAACCTCAGACAGATCGGGCTTGGTCTCACCATGTATGCCGACGATGCGAACGGGCGTTATCCCAAATCCGGCGGTTCGATCCCATGGAACGTGACCAATCCCAACGACCCAAACAACGCATGGATGCAGCAGGTCGTTTCGTACGTGCAGAACACGAATGTTTACCGGTGTCCGTCGAACAAAATGCTGCCTCAAACAGAACAATCCCCGTTCAATTATTTCAATGGTGCGCGTGCCGCGTTTGTCGCTGCCGGTGCCGCGGCGTCACTGGACACGAAACGCATTCGCTTTCCATCCGCGCATGTGATTTCGGGCGACACACTGGAATTTCATCCATCCGACGCCGACAAGGACGACTACACACAGAATTGCGTGGGCGGCATTGAGAATGGTTATCCGTGGATCGAATGGCGCGCCCACACCAAGGGCCAGAACATCCTTTTCGCCGATGGCCACACCAGGTGGTACAAGCGTTACAACACGAACGAAATGACCTTCCGGTATGAGTCGATGCATGGGTGGGAGTGAAAAACGAAGTCCCAGGTTCAAAATTCAAGTTCCAATTGCGTTCTACGTTTCGGGTTCCAGGTTTTGCGTTTTGAGTTGAATCCGCGTCCGGACCATGATTGCAGCCGAAGGAGGGTTGGAAATTGAGTTTTGAGATTCCTCGGGGCTTGAGACCCGGATTTTGAACCTTGGCCCCAGGTCCATTTTCCTTTTGCGGCCCCGGCTGGTTGGCGCTTTAATCACGCCCGCATGAAAATCGTTCTAGCGTATTCGGGCGGCCTCGACACGTCGGTGCTGCTCTCGTGGATCAAAGAGAAATACAATGCCGAGATGATCGCGTTCTGCGCGAACATCGGCCAGGAGGAGGAACTCCGCGGTCTCGACGCCAAGGCGAAGAAGACCGGCGCTTCGAAGATTTACATCGATGATCTCCAGGAGGAATTCGCGCGCGATTTCATTTTCCCGATGATCCAGGCCAGCGCGATTTACGAAGGCCAGTATTTCCTCGGCACTTCCATAGCCCGCCCGTTGATCGCCAAACGCATGGTTGAAATTGCCCGGAAGGAAAAAGCCCACGCGATCGCCCACGGCGCCACCGGCAAGGGCAACGACCAGGTCCGCTTCGAACTCACCGCCGCCGCACTCGCGCCGGATCTTCAGGTGATCGCGCCGTGGCGGGATGAGCGTTATCGGAAGGAATTCCCCGGCCGGCAGGAAATGATCGATTATTGCGCGAAGCACAAGATTCCCGTGCAGGCCAGCGCGAAGAAGCCGTATTCGATGGACCGCAACCTTCTGCACATTTCCTACGAAGCCGGCATTCTCGAAGATCCCTGGTACGACTCCTACGATCTCAAGAACCGCAGTTATTTCACGACGCTGTCGGTCCTTCCGGAAGACGCGCCGGACAAACCGGAATTCGTCGAGCTCGACTTCGACAAAGGCAACTGCGTCGCGGTGAATGGCAAGAAGTTGAACCCGCTCGGCGTGATGAAGCTGCTGAACAGGATCGGCGGCAGGCACGGTGTCGGACGCGTGGACATGGTCGAAAACCGTTTTGTCGGAATGAAATCACGCGGCGTTTATGAAACGCCCGGCGGCGCGATCCTGCATTTTGCGCATCGCCAGATGGAATCGCTCACGATGGACCGCGAAGTCATGCACCAGCGGGACGCGCTGATTCCGAAGTATGCGGAGCTGGTTTACAACGGTTTCTGGTATGCGCCCGAACGTTACGCGTTGCAGGCTTACGTCACCGAAAGCCAGAAGAACGTCACTGGCACCGTGCGCGTGAAACTCTACAAGGGCAACATCATGGTCTCAGGCCGCAAATCGAAGGTCAGCCTCTACAATCCGCACATTGCGACGATGGAAGCCGATCCGACGAAGGCATACAACCAGGACGACGCCACCGGCTTCATCCGACTGAATGGCCTGCGATTGAAAGTCGCCGCCAAGGTGCACGGGAAGAAGAAGTAAGTTTCGAATTCCTCTTTCAAACCCGCGACAACAGCGTCGCGGGTTTCTTTTTGTTCGCCTGCAATTTTGGAAAAAACGGATGATCGATCGCGGCCTTCAGCTTGACGCTTTGGACCAGCGCGTTTGTGAACTGGAACAGAATCGCTGAATTCCAGCTATTTGCCGGCGAATGCGTCGGCAGGAACGAGATCGATCGCTTCCTTGCAATAAGGAATGCCCCGCCGCTGGATCACCATCAATCGAAGCAGATGCTTGAACACCGGTTGCAGCGTCGGGAATCGCGTGGTGAGCTGGCCTTGCGGCATCGACGAGATCAACACGCGGATGAATGCCTCCACCGAAATGATGTTTCCATAAAGGGCGAGATTCGATGTCACGACATGAGGCCAGCAGGCGGGAATGATGCTGCCGTTGATGCTGCATCGCGTGTCCGCCGGTGAAAAACCAAGAACAGGAAAACTGCCGCGGCGCAAGCCGGTGACGAGTTGTTCGAGTTCGGTCGGAAGCAGTCCAAACACCGAGCGGGTCAGTTCCGCGGCACTGGTCATGCCTGAAATCCCGTATTCGTACGAGAACGGCGTGGTGAGGAAAATTTCCAGTCCGGTCACCTCCTCTTCGCCGGTCAACCGTTCGAGCCGGAGAAAACCGTATTCGGCGGTGACAGCGAGGCTGCGTCCGATGTCGCTCCGTCGGAACGCGCTGATTCCGGATGGTGTGGCCTTGCCGAGCACGGCGAAGACGCGGGTTCCCTTTCGAAGAATTCCACCCTCCAGCGAGGTGGTCAGCATGTTCAGCTTTTCCGGCATGGCCTGTTCAAGTTTTCCGCGGATGAGATTCCAACGGGTTGAGTGAGAGTAGTGGAACGACCGCGTCCGGCGAAATCCGTAGAGGCTGCAATTCGCCGCCGGAAAATGCGGACAACGTCCTCCCGAATTCACCTCATCTCTTTGCCCTGCACTGGTGTTTGATTCGTGCAGATTTGCCTCACGCGAAGGGCGCGAAGGGCGCGAAGGAATTTCAGGCATGAGGACCGCAAATCCGAACCAGAGCACGTGAACCCAGCCTCCTTGCTCCCTACTCCCTGCTCCTTGCTTCTCTCCCTTCGCGCCCTTCGCGTCCTTCGCGTGAGGCCTTTCGACTCCGCCGAAAAAAGTTTCCGCGATCCCGCGTCAGCCAATACTCTTCGCGCCGTGACGGTTCTGGAATGCATTCAGAAGAGCGCCGACTTTCTTCAGAAGAAGGGAGTCGATTCGCCGCGCCTGCAGGCGGAACTGCTGCTTGCCCACGTGCTGAAGCTTCAACGCATGAAGCTTTACCTGAACTTCGAACGCGTGCTCGCGGATGCCGAAACAGACCAGCTCCGCGAGCTGATAAAACGCCGCGGCGCACGTGAACCGCTCCAGCACATTGTCGGCACCACTTCGTTCTGCGGATTGGAAATCGCCGTGAACCGGCATGTGCTCGTTCCAAGACCTGAAACCGAACTGCTGGCCGAGAAAGGCTGGCAATTTCTGAAGACTCGAACGGAAGGTATTCCAGCAGCACTCGATCTCGGAACCGGGAGCGGTTGCATCGCCATCGCTCTCGCCTCGAAATGTCCGACGTCGAAAATTATCGCCATCGACATTTCCCCGGATGCCCTTGAAACCGCGAAGACCAATGCCGAACGGAATCAGGTTTCTGAACGGATCGAATTCCTGCAGAGCGACGGCTTCGCTGCATTGAAAGAACCGCAGCGTTCGTTCGATCTCATCATCAGCAATCCGCCTTACATCGCGTCCGAGGAAATCAACACATTGGATCCCGAGGTGCGCGATTTCGATCCGAGAAGCGCCCTTGATGGCGGCCCGGACGGACTGGACTTTTATCGAATGCTCGCCAGCCAATCCGGCGCATTCCTGAATCCAGGCGGACATCTGATGGTGGAATTCGGCGACGGCCAGGCGGACGCGATCAAAACCATCTTCGAATCTCAAAAGTGGGTTGTGGAGGGCATTTACGAGGACTACACTCAGCGCCAACGAATCCTTGTTGCGCAAATACCGAGTTGAATCTGAAGTGCGCTCACGTCAGCCGAGCAAACCGAACATTCTCCGAGCTTTGTCATTGTTTAGAAATCCATGGAAAGTCTTTTGATTAAAGGCGGTGTTCCGCTTCACGGCGACGTCATGATCAGCGGCGCGAAAAACGCCGTGCTCCCCATCATGGCGGCCACGCTTCTCACTGCCGAGCCCTGCATCATCCGCCGCGTTCCAAACCTGAGCGACGTCCGTTTCATGGGCCAGATTCTCCAGTGGCTCGGGGCGAAGGTTGAATTCAAAAACGGCGAGGTGCGCATTCAGGCGAAGAAAGTCAAAGGCGCGGGCGACTACGACCTCGTCCGAAAAATGCGCGGCTCCATCTGTATCATGGGCCCACTGCTGGGCCGGCTTCGCAAAGCCACGGTTTCACTTCCGGGCGGCTGCGTCATCGGCGCCCGCCCGATCAATCTCCACCTGAAAGGCCTTGAGGCGCTTGGAGCCAAAATTCGGATCGAACGCGGCTATGTGGATGCCACGGCGAAAAAGCTCGTGGGTTCAGCGATGTTCCTTGGCGGTCGCGCCGGCGCAACTGTTTTGGGAACAGCAAACGTCATGATGGCCGCAACGCTCGCAGAGGGCGTGACAGTGATTGAAAGCGCCGCCTGCGAACCGGAGGTGGTCGATCTCGCCGCCTTCCTCAATGCCATGGGCGCGAAAATTTCCGGAGCCGGCAGTCCGACAATCACCATCACCGGCGTGAAGGAGCTTCACGGCGCGGAACACGAGGTGATTCCCGACCGCATTGAAGCCGCGACTTACGCCATCGCTGCCGCGGCAACGAACGGCGAGATCAACATTCACGGCGCCCGCGCAGATCATCTGCATGCCGTTTTTGACAAGCTGAACGATGCCGGAGTGAAGATTGAGCGAAAAGGAACCGTCATCACCGTCCGACGCGGCGGGAAATTGAAACCGGTCGATGTGACCACCCTCCCCTACTCCGGATTTCCCACCGACGTGCAGGCACAGATCATGGCGCTGATGACGCTCACTCCCGGAATCAGCATCATCACCGAACGCATTTTCGAATCGCGCTTCATGCATGTCAGCGAACTGACGCGTCTCGGTGCGGACATTGAGATTGAAGGTCCGAGCGCGATTGTGAAAGGCGGCAAACCGTTGAGCGGCGCGCCCGTGATGGCGAGCGATCTGCGGGCGTCGGCGGCATTGGTGATTGCCGGCCTTGCAGCAAAGGGAACCACTCAGGTGAACCGCGTTTACCACCTCGATCGCGGCTACGAGAACATGGATGCGAAGCTTCGCCAGCTCGGTGCGCGTGTCGAACGGATCGAGGAGTCATGAATACGAAACTCATCGGAGGCCTGATCGTCGCGGGCATCCTCTTCGTCGGCTGGAGCCTCTACAAGTATTGGGAGACATTTCAGGATCAGAAGGCCGCGGAAGAAAAAGCGATTGCAGCCAGGACGGTCAAACCAGACCAGCTGCCCGGGATGCCTTACGAATTGCAGGGCTCGCTGGAACTCGCGCGACGACAAGGGCCGAAAGCCATGCAGCAGTGGCTGAAATCAAATGCGCGTATTCTGCAGGATCCGCGCAAGGCATGGCTTGAACTGGACCTGTGCGGAATGATGTATCGAAGCGACCCCCAGGAGGCGAAACGCATTTTCCAGGAGGTTCAATCGCGCACACCGCAGAATTCACCTGTATGGCACCGAGTTCAGGAAATGCGGAACACGTATGAGTGACGCCAGGGCGTTGCGGCGATGAACACATTTTTCTCGCAAACAGCGACATCGGGTTTTAGGCTGCAAATGCGTTGAACCTCACGCCTGCTCAATCAAGTTATGGATATCATCTTCAATTGCCCCAAGTGTGATCAGGAACTCGAAGTGGACAGCTCCGGTGCAGGAAGTGAAATCGAATGTCCCTCCTGCTCGGAAACAATCGTCATCCCCGCGGTCGGCGCGAAAGGCACCCGCACGAGCGGCGCAGACACGAGCGGCCGAATCCCGGTGGCGCAGGTTCCCACGGCCAACCCCATCGCCACCTCCGCCGCGGCCAAGGTCCAGATGCATCTGAAGGTCCCGGTGCGCTCCACCCCGGCCGAAAGCCTGATCACCAAACCGCTGCCCCCATTGGAAGTTTCCGCCAAGGAAACGGACAAGAAGGTCAAGGTGAAGACCATCCGACACACCGATTGCGTTGAAGTAGGACACGATCGTTTTGACGAAGTCGTCTCCGCATTCCTCGGCAAGGTGGGCGAAGACAACATCATCAACATCAGTCCGATGACCTATACCCACGTGGATCTGTCCACGCAAAAGCTGGTATCGGACTACGCAATCATGATTGTTTATCGCGGTTGATCGTCTGACGGATCGTTCTTGGGCGATCCGTTCAGCCAGGACTCTGCGGCTGCCTTGACTTGATTTCAGGCCGTCTCTACCGTTCCGCGAATGAATCGCCGGCTCGCTTATTTTTTTCTTCTCAGCACGCTGTTGCTGCTGACGCCGTACCGCTCCCCTGCTCCGCTGATTTATACGCCGGGCGAAGGCTGGATTTACGAACCCGTCGGCGGCGAAGGACGCTGGCAACGGATGCGCGCCAAGGATCAGCTGATCGTCGCGCAGGATGCCTTCGACAAGAAAGACTACAGTCTCGCCCTCCGTGCAGCCCGTAGAACGGTCAGAGTCTGGCCGTTGTCCGATTACGCTCCGCAGGCGCAGTATCTGGTCGGCCGCTGCTATCAGGAGCGCGGTTTCAGCGAACGCGCGTTCAAGGAATACCAGAAGCTCCTTGAGCTATACCCGAAGTTCGTCAACTACGAAGAGGTGCTCCAGCGCCAATACGAAATTGCCAATGGCTTTCTCGACGGCGAATGGTTCCGTCTGTGGGGTTACATCCCTTTCTTCCCTTCGATGGAGAAGACCGCCGACCTCTATCAGAAGATCGTAAAGAACGGCCCCTACAGCGAAGTCGCCCCCCAGGCGCAGTTGAAAATTGGGGAAGCTCGCGAGAAGCAGTCGAATTACCCGGAAGCTGTCAAAGCCTACGAACGCGCCGCGGATCGATACAACGACCGTCCCGCAATCGCAGCGGAGGCGTTTTTCCGGCAGGGACTCGCGTATCACAAACAGGCCAAGAAGGCTGACTACGACCAGAACACGGCCGCCCAGGCGATCGCAACGTTCACGGACTTCATCACGCTGTTCCCAGAGGATCAGCGTGTGCCGCAGGCGCAGAAAATTATTTCCGAATTGAAGACCGAACAGGCGCGCGGGAGTCTCGAGATCGCGCGGTATTACGAAAAGGGAAACCTGCTTCCGGCGGCGAAGATTTACTACAACGACGTGGTCAACCTGCTGCTCGATGAACCGGACTCCCCCTACGCGGTTCAAGCCCGGGAAAAACTGGAAGCGCTGAACCAGCGGCTTCAATCTGCAAGCAAATAATCATGCTCCCGGCCCGACTCTTTCTCCTGTGTGTCGCACTGCTTGTCTCAGGCTGCGCCGGATACAGGCTGGGGCCCACCGACGGCACCGCAGCCGGATCACGCACGATCCAGCTGACTCCGTTCTCAAACCAGACCATGCAACCAAGGCTTGGCGATGCCGTAACCACGGCTCTCCGCCGCGCTGTCCAGCAGGACGGGACGTTCCGCCTGGCAACTCGTGAAAAGGGAGATCTCGTGGTCACCGGCGTTCTGACTCACTACGACCGCAGAGAACTCAGCCTGCTGCCAAACGATGTTCTCACTGTAAATGATTTCCGCATCAACGTGACGGCGCGCGTCACGGCCAAGGATCGCAGCACAGGGAAAACGGTTCTCGATCGAGACGTCACCGGCTACACACTCGTCCGCGCCGGTTCCGACCTCGCCAGCGCCGAACGTCAGGCCATGCCTGTTTTAGCTGAGGAACTCGCGCGAAACATTACCTCCCTTCTCGTGGACGGCAGCTGGTAGCCGCCGAGATCTTCCAGCGAGAAGACGGCTTCCGCTCCTGTTACGTCTCTGTGACTGGCCGGGCAATTCGCGAGGACATCTCATCTTCCTTGTCCAAAAACCGCCCGGGAAATCGGAGTTGCTTGTCATCTTCAGACTGTGTTTTCCAGAACCGCATCGACCGCAAGTCACTGGGGAAGATTGCGCTTTGACCCGGCGCAACGAAACCTTACCTTTCAGGGATGAAACATTCGGGTAAGGCAAGAAAAGCGGCGTTCAAGATGTTGCTGATCACGCTGATTCTTGTCGCATTGGTTCCAATCATCGGTGTGCTCGCGACGCTTCTGGGCGGCGCAATGGTGGCGATTTCCTTCTTTGTGTTCGGCCTGTGGGTCGCGTTTGCCATCTTCGTTCTCTATTTCTTCCGTGATCCGAATCCCCGGGTGCCTGCCGGTTCGAATCTGGTGCTCTCGCCCGCCCACGGCAAGGTCGATGTGATCGACACCACCACCGAACCGAAGTTCATGGGCGGCGAATGCCAGCGCATTTCCATCTTTCTCTCCGTGGTGGATGTCCACGTTCAGAACGCACCGGTGACCGGCCGGGTCGCCTACATGAAATACACCGAAGGCGCCTTCATGAACGCCATGAAAACCGAATGCGCCACGTGCAACGAAAATGTGTTGATTGGCTTCGAATCCACCGAGCCCGCCGATGTCAAAATCGGTCTTCGCCTGATCACTGGCGTCATCGCCCGCCGCATCGTTCCTTGGATTGGCACCGGCGATGAAGTCGTTCGCGGCGAACGCATCAGCCTCATTCAATTCGGTTCGCGCTGCGATGTTTACCTTCCGATGTCGGCGAAAATCAACGTGAAGCTCGGCGACCGCGTGGTCGGCGGCGAGTCCATTCTGGCGACGATAGATTAAAGGAACTGGCATGGCTTCGACGGAACCCAATCCCAAGCCGAGTGAGAGCGTCGAAGGAAAGTTGAAGATCTATTTCCTGCCGAATCTGCTCACCGCGGGAAATCTCTTCTGCGGCTTTGTCGCACTGACGAAAATCGTCGAGGCAGATCTTCATCTTGGCGACTACTCCCAGATCAAGGTCGCGCTTGCATTCATCCTGCTCGCCTGCATTTTCGATTTATTCGACGGCCGCGTCGCCCGCATGGGTGGTGTTGAAAGCCCTTTCGGCCGCGAGTTCGATTCGCTGGCCGATCTCGTGTCATTTGGCGTTGCGCCGGCATTTCTTGTTCATCGTGTTGTGCTGCGCGATGCGTTCAACGGGCCGCCTTTTGATCATCCGGAAGTCGGCTGGTTCATCGCGTCTGTTTACCTCCTTTGCGGTGCATTCCGGCTCGCCCGGTTCAACTGCCTCGCCACGATGTCCGGCGGTGGAGGCGGCAAGGAATTTCTCGGATTTCCAATTCCTTCAGCCGCGGGTTTGGTGGCATCGCTTACACTCCTGATCATCAAGCTGAACGAAAATGAGAAGAGCCTGGGGAACTGGAAATATGTTCCAGCCGTGGTGCTGGTCTTCCTCTCAGCGATGATGGTGAGCACCGTGAAGTACCCGAGCTTCAAATCGCTCGGCCTGCGCTCAACCAGCACCTTCGCCAAGGCGATCATCGCATGCCTCTTCCTCGGCCTGATCGTCGTCTGGTGGAAGACAATTCTCTATTACGCGTTGCCACTCTTTTTTACCGCTTACCTCGTTTATGGTTTCATTCGTCCACGCATCTCCAGGCGCATCCGGAATGAAATCGAAGAGGAGGATGACGACTACGATGAGCCTGAGAGCCGGGTCTGAAGGTCAATGGCGGAACTGGATGTCATATTTCGCGCGGGTTTGACGGGCTTCATCAGCGGCCTCCTGCTATCCATCCCGGTCGGCCCCGTCAACCTGACGATCATCAACGAAGGCGCCCGGCGTGGTTTCAAATGGGCTCTCCTGATCAGCATGGGCGCCACGGTCATGGAGGTCATCTACTGCTTCATCGCATTCACAGGCTTCGCTTCCTTCTTCGCCAAAGGCGTCGTGAAAGCTGTGATGGAACTCGGCAGTTTCGTCTTCATGCTGTTTCTCGGAATCAAATTCCTCCGCGCCAAATCAGTCGAAGCGCCGGTGGAACTGGGACCGATCGCACACAAGCTCGAGGAACGGATCGAGGAACGCTTTCATCCGCACTCGGCGTTCATGACCGGTTTCGTCCGGGTGATGGCCAATGTCGGTGTGCTGGTGTTCTGGATCATTCTTGCCGCCAACTTCATCTCGCGCGAATGGGTCGCGCCCGACTGGACCGGAAAACTTGCCTGCGTCACCGGTGTCGCGCTTGGAACCGGATTCTGGTTTTTCATTCTCAGCTTCAGTTCCTCCCGCGGCTACGGACGTTTCAGCGAGAAAACGTTGCTTCGAATGGAACACATCTCCGGCATCAGCCTGCTCGCGATCGCCGTGCTTCACGGCGGCTGGATTGTGTGGCAGATGACACGACGATAGCCAACGGTTCAACATCCAATGCAAGACCAGAAACAATCATTGAAACAGAAGCAGGCTGAACCGAATCCGCAGGAGCATCCGTGCGAAATGTGCGGCCGCTTCGACGCCGTCCAGATCGGCGACCGCTGGTTGTGTGTGGATTGCTATGAAGGTTGCGGCTCCTGCTGTCAGGAAGCGGACATGCCTGAGTCTGACTAGCAGGCTGTTGAAAAACCGCGCTTTTTCCGGACGACTCGTTTTGAAGGGGAGTTTTCGTTGAGTGATGCGTGAGCGGGCACGGATTTCTGCCTGCTCACGCCGCCTTGTGCGGCTCTTCAGCC